>Ga0335072_10002632_pt1 | contig 27676 bp, 18 predicted proteins | sample Lox_Sample_21_FD_206725 | JGI IMG/M metagenome (GOLD analysis project Ga0335072, IMG submission 206725) | Soil microbial communities from Loxahatchee National Wildlife Refuge, Florida, United States - Lox_Sample_2.1 | ecosystem: Environmental > Terrestrial > Soil > Wetlands | place: USA... | reverse complement strand
CTGCCGGAGCTTGCGGATCGTGTGTTCAATCTTCCAGTGCGCGTGGCCAGCCCGCGCGGCTTGGCGGAAATGAGTGCGGAGGTAACCCGGCCCGAGTACTCGACGGCAGTTGGATTGGTTCTCTATGGCGCGCGGGCGCGTCGCCAGGCGGGAACTCGTCCTTCGGGCTGGGTGGGGAAATTGAAAAGCATGTTTGCAGGAGCTTGAGAATTTGAAAAGTTTTCTGGGGGAGGAAGCATGACGCCAAAGGAATCAGCATTGCGGATTTCGTTCAGCGAGGAAGCAACCAACGGGGCAAAGATCAAAGTCATCGGCGTGGGCGGCGGCGGCTGCAACGCCGTCAACCGCATGATCCGCGCCAAGGTGGAAGGCGTCGAATTCATCGCCGCCAACACCGATTTGCAGGCACTCAAACTGTCGCAAGCGCCGGTGAAGCTCCAGCTCGGCGCGAAACTCACCAAGGGTCTCGGCGCGGGCGCGAATCCCGAGGTCGGCCGCAAGGCTGCGCTCGAAGACACCGAGAAGATTCTCGAGGCCCTCGACGGCGCGGACATGGTGTTCGTCACGTCGGGTCTCGGTGGAGGCACGGGCAGCGGCGCGGCGCCCGTGGTCGCAAACCTCGCGAGCGAGCTTGGCGCGCTCACCGTTGCCGTCGTCACGAAGCCGTTCAACTTCGAAGGCAAGCGCCGCATGTTGCAAGCCGAGCAGTCGCTTTCCGAACTCGTCGGCTGCGTCGACACCGTCATCGTCATCCCCAACGAGCGCTTGCTCGAATGCGTCGAGCAGGGAACCAGCTTCTTTGAAGCGTTCCGCGTCGCGGACGATATTCTTCGTCAGGCGGTCCAGGGAATTAGCGACATCATCACGATTCCCGGCATCATCAACCGCGACTTCGCCGACGTGAAGACGATCATGTCCGGACAAGGTTACGCGGTGATGGGCACGGCGGTCGCATCGGGCTCGAACCGCGCGGTGGATGCGGCGAACCGCGCCATCAACAGCCCGCTGCTCGAAGACAACTGCATCCAGGGCGCACAGGGAATTTTGATCAATGTCACCGGCTCGAACAGCCTGAGCTTGCAGGAAGTGCACGAGGCTTCGTCGATCATCCAGAAGGCTGCGCATGAGAACGCCAACATCATCTTCGGCGCGGTGATGGACGACGCGATGAAAGAGTCGATCAAGATTACGGTGATCGCCGCGGGATTCCGCGAAGTGGCGGGAAAGAAGACGCACGCGCGTCCGTCGTATCTGCCGAAGACGTGGAAGGCGACGCGCGAGCCCGCGCCAACTCCGCTCGCTCCAGCGCCAACCAACGTGGTGCAGCAAGTGGCGCGCAACGTCAGCGAAGTGCTGCCGGAAATGGCCGCGGACGATCTCGACGTTCCAACGTTCCTTCGCCGCCAGGCGCAGAAGGCCTGAAGCTAGAAACACAATCTCTCAAACAGGGCGGAAGAAATTCCGCCCTATTTTCATGCCTCGATAGTTCCTGCTCTTTGCCCTCTTCGAACGGACTCGGTGCGCTCGCGCGTTTCGTCGTACACTCCAAAACATGCCGACCGCAGTTCGGATTGCGCGGGAATGCCTGCGCGCGATGGAAAATCACGCGCGGGAAAATTCAGGCGTGGAATGCTGCGGGCTTTTGTTCGGAAGCGAAGGAACGATCACGCGCGCGGTGGCGGCGCGAAACGCAGCGGAATATCCGTCAACAAGCTACGAAATCGCCCCGGAAGAAATCGTCCGGACGCTGCGCGCCATGCGCGAGGCGAATCTCGAAATGCTCGGAATTTACCACTCGCATCCGCACAGCGAAAATGCGCCGTCGCCGAGCGACATCGCGCGCGCGTATTATTCCGAAGCAGTGTATTTTATTTTTTCACCGCTTGCTGCGCGGGAAAAAACCATTCGCGCATTTTCGATTCGCGGCGGCCGTGCGACGGAACTTGCCATCGAAATAGTCTGAGCAGCCTTCATAGTCCCGCGCGTTCTCATAAATCGCCCCTCAGGCTTGGGCGCGCGATCCTGCCAGCGCGCCTGCGGCGTCCGCCTCCTCCAAAAAATTCTGATAGAGCGGAAACTGCGCGGCGAGCGCGGCCACTTCGCCGCGAACGCGACGCTCGATGGCCTCGTCGCCGAGATGTTCGAGAATCTCCGCGATCCACGCGGCGATTTTCTCCATTTCCGGCTCTTTCATGCCGCGCGTCGTGACGGCGGGAGTGCCGGCGCGGATGCCTCCCGCCTTCATCGGCGGAAGGGGATCGAAGGGAATCGAATTTTTATTGACGGTGATTCCGGCGCGGTCGAAGGCGGGCTGCGCAGCGCTGCCCGTGAGCCCGCGTGAGTAAACGTCAATCAAGAAAAGATGATTGTCCGTGCCGCCGCTGACGATGCGGAATCCGCGCGCGGCGATTCCCGCGGCAAGCGCCTTCGCATTCTTGACCACTTGTTGCTGATACGCGCGGAAGCCAGGCTCGGCGGCTTCCTTCAGGCAGACGGCCTTGGCGGCGATGATGTGCATCAGCGGCCCGCCCTGAATGCCGGGGAACGTGGTGCGATCAACGTCCTTGGCAAATTTTTCGCGGCAGAGAATCAATCCGCCGCGCGGGCCGCGCAGAGTCTTGTGCGTGGTGGTGGTGACGAAATCGGCGTGGGGCACAGGGCTCGGGTGAACGCCCGCGGCGACGAGCCCGGCGATGTGCGCCATATCGACGAAAAAGAGCGCGCCGACCGATTGCGCAATCCGCGCCATACGCGGGAAATCGATGATGCGCGAATAGGCACTGGCTCCCGCGACAATCATTTTCGGCTTGTGCTCTTCGGCGAGGCGCGCAAGTTCTTCGTAATCGATCGTCTCCGTTTCTTTCGCCACGCCGTAGGGAACGAACTTGTACGTCTTCCCGGAAAAATTGAGCGGATGACCGTGCGTGAGGTGGCCGCCATGCGCGAGGTTCATGCCGAGAACTGTGTCGCCGGGCTGGAGAGCCGTGATGTAGACGGCAATGTTGGCTTGCGTGCCGGAATGCGGCTGGACGTTGGCGTGCTCGGCGTCGAACAGAGCCTTGGCGCGGTCGATGGCGAGTTGTTCGGCAACGTCGACGAATTCGCAGCCGCCGTAGTAGCGCTTGCCGGGATAGCCTTCGGCATATTTGTTGGTGAGGACGGAACCAGCGGCTTCGAGCACCGCGTCGGAGACGAAATTTTCCGAGGGGATCAATTCGATGCCGGTCGCCTGGCGGCGGACTTCGTCGCGAAGGGCGCGGGCGATTTCAGGATCGACTTCGGCCAGCGGCCGGGACATTCGTTTGGATTCAGCGGATTCGCGAGTCATTTTGAGCTGTCCAATGCCTCTATCGCAAGTTACGAATCTACCCGCGATTAGAAATTGCCTCCGACCTTTGTTTCCAATAATTTATAGCGAATTCTAATTCCCCCGAGCCGCGATTAGAAATCACGAGCCGAGCCCCCGTTTGCGAGGATACTGCTTCCAGTCTTGCCATCGGCCGCGCTTGCGTCGTCAAATACATGCTTCCATCTTGCATATCGGGAGAGAAATTGCAAATCACCGTAGGTGTGGACTTTTGAAGGCAGTGGCCCTTCGTTCCTCAGGACAAGCGAGTGGCTAGGAAAAGCGAGGCAAAATGGAGAGTGCGCTAGCGTTTCGAGTGGAGTGGAAACTCGAGGAGAGATCCCTCCGTTGCATGGCCGCAAGGAGCCACGGTACGGAGCCGCCGCAAAAAAGTGCGGCCATTTCGGTCGGGATGACAGGGGAATTCGAGCCAGAGGCGGAAAGCGGCGGTCCGCAGGCTGGAGACTCCGGGCACGGCATGCCGTGCCCCTACAGACAAGTGATGGAGGGGCGGATGGCGCTAGAGGACGAATTTGCCGCCGCGGGTGGTGAGGAAAACGAGATTGATGAGAATCAGAAGCAAGTCGTAGTGCCAGCCCTGGCTGGCTTTTCCCCAGAAGCCAGTTTTCCAAGCGAAGATTTTCTTGCTGATGGAACCGAGCATGATCAGCACAAGGCCGATCGCGGCGTATTGAATCAACACGCCGGTAATGAGGCTCAAAGCCGCGGCGACTTCCGCGACTCCGAGAAAAATCGTGAAAGGCTTGCTCATTTCAATGCTGTGGGCGCGACCGGGCGGGTCGGCGAGGTCGTAGTAACCGCTCGAACCGTAAATGGCGGCGACGAGAAGGCGGAGGAGGAGCAGAGACCAGTCGGTGAACCCGGAAAGAGGGAGCATGGCAGACTCCTTTCGATGCGGATGATTGTGGGACGGAATGGGGAAATGGAAAAGGGAAAAGGGAAAAGAGAAAAGGGGATGATCACGCGGGGATGAAATGGCCCGCAGGCAGGAGCCTGCGGGCTCGGACGAAAGGGAAGTCCGGCGCGGTCCCCAACGACAGCAAAAAGGAGGCCGAGGGCATGTCCCGGATTTTCCGAGGATCCCAAAATTCGGGGCATGCCGTGCCCCTACGGGCGAGCAATTGAGGGCAGGGGAGCCGCGATCAGTGCGTCTTGCTGCTCGAGCTGCCGGTGATCGAGGAAAGCGGCGTGTGGCTGAGCAGTGTGTGCGGGCCGCCGTAGATGAATTCGAGCGCAACGTTGGTGGCTGCCTGATAGAGCAGGCTGTAATTGCCGATGCGGAATCCGTCCATGGGCTCGTAGCGGCTGGGATACCAAGTGGCCGTGGCGATCATGGAGCCTGCATACGGAGCGGCCAGAGAGGAGAAAGAAAAGACGCGGTGACCATCATCGCCGCGGCGCGCCGTGACGGTGGAAATTAGAGCGTGTCCAAGGCGTGGAAGCACCCCTTTGCATTCACAGCGGTAATAGAGCGTGTCTTCGTGAAAAACCTGGGCAAGACCGTAGCGCGTAGTGGTGGAAATGAGCGTCATGCCATAGTAAGAAGCGGTGCGAACGCCGTATGCGTCCCATCCTTCCCCCCATTCAGGAGGCACGGCACGAGCCTGGGCAATGCCCGCAGCTGCTGCGGAGCCGATAAAGGGGTAGGGACCAAAGGTATCAAACAGATAGTTCTGAAATTTCACTTTGTTCGAGGGCTTCTCGTAGGGTTGGCCGGGCTGAACGTTGCCAGTGGTGCGGGAGAAAAAGGAGTGATGCTCAGTTTCCTGCTGCTGCGGCTGCGAAGATTGTTGTTGCGAACCGGATGAGCCCGAAGCCGCGGGAGACTGTTGCGACGTGCCGGCTCCGGCAGCAGATTGCGCGAGGACCCCAGGGGCGAAAATCGAGAGCGGCAACAGAAAGCCCAGGATCACAGAGAACAGGCGCATGGGGACTCGCACAATCTTCATTTTTCATCTCCTGGTTCATGTAGGCGAACAATTGGAAATAGCGTACAACGGATTCGACTTAGGCACACAACAATAAGTTGCAAAAAAATCGGCGGGAACAGGCGGGAGAGCGCAGCATCAGGTTCGTTGACGCTGGGGGCCGCGTCGACTACCATCGTGCGGGGTTCCGGGGCACAACGAGGAAAAATGGCGGACTCTTCGCTCATCGGCCAGACGATTTCGCATTACCGCATCGTCGAAAAGCTCGGCGGCGGCGGAATGGGCGTGGTGTACCGCGCCGAGGATACGAAGCTAAAGCGCCACGTGGCGCTGAAGTTTCTGCCGGAAGACGTGGCGAACGACCGCGTAGCGCTGGAACGGTTTGAGCGGGAGGCGCAAGCGGCTTCGGCGCTGAACCATCCGAACATCTGCACGATTTACGACATCGAAGACGAGGGCAACGTTCCTTTCATCGCCATGGAACTGCTGCGCGGGGCGACGTTGAAGCACCGGATTGTCGGCGGGCCGCTGCCGCTGGATACGATTCTCGAGGCGGGCATCCAGGTGGCGGACGCTCTGGATGCGGCGCACGCCGAAGGAATCATCCATCGCGACATCAAGCCGGCGAATATTTTTATTACGGATCGCGGACAGGCAAAGGTGCTCGATTTCGGGCTGGCCAAACAACTGGCAACGCGGCCGGTGGGCGAAACGGTGACAATGGGCGCCGGAGGACCCGAGTCGGACCCGAACCTGACGAGCCCGGGAACGTCGCTTGGGACGGTGGCGTATATGTCGCCGGAGCAGGTGCGCGGGGAAAAATTGGACGCGCGATCGGACCTGTTTTCTTTCGGGCTGGTGCTCTACGAAATGGCGACGGGGAGGCAGGCGTTTGCCGGAAGCACTTCAGGAGTGATTTTCGCGTCGATACTGGAGCGCGACCCAGTGCCGCCGTCGCGCGTGAACCCGGAGCTGCCGCTGAAGCTCGAAGAGGTGATCAGCAAGGCGCTCGAAAAGGATCCGCGGCTGCGCTACCAGCACGCGGCGGATATGCGAGCGGATTTGCAGCGATTGAAGCGCGACACGGATTCGGGAAGGTCGGGACGGTCGGCGAGCTTTGCGTCCACAAGCGCCGCTCCGGCGGCGGGCGATGGATCGGGAGGCGTGGCGACACCGTCGTCGGGAGCGATCGCGGCCGCAGGGGCCGCATCGAGCGGTTCCGTGGCTGCGGTTGCGCCGGCGAGCAAGACCGGAAAGCTGGTAGGAATCGGCGTGGTGGTGGTCTTGGCGCTCATCGGCTTCGGCGCTTATTGGAAGCTGGGGAGAAACTCGGCGCCGCCTTTCCAGGATTTTTCAATTACGCAACTGACGACCAGCGGCAAAGTGATGACCGCCGCCATTTCTCCCGATGGGAAGTACGTGCTGACCGTGGTGCTGGACAAGGGACAAAGCAGCATGTGGCTGCGGCATGTGGCCACGAACAGCGACACGCAGGTGATTGCGCCTTCGGACGCTTATTTCGGGGACATCGGATTTTCACCCGACGGGAATTACATTTACTTTCGCAAGGCCGATACGAACGTACACGACGTCTACACGCTTTACCGGGCGCCGGTGCTCGGCGGGACGCCGCAACCGCTGGTGAAAGACATCGACATCGGCCCGACATTTTCGCCGGACGGAAAGCGGATTGCGTACATCCGGGAGAACGATCCGGTGGTGGGGAAGTACAACGTGCTGGTGGCGGAAGCGGACGGAGCGGAAGAAAAGGTGCTGACAAGCGGGCCGACCGCCAGCGCCCCGTCTGGGGTGGCATGGGCGCCGGACGGAAAGTCGATCCTGGAGGAATTGATCCAGGTAGGAAACGATCTGAGCGCCTTTGACGAGGTCGATGCCGCCACGGGGAAGACGTCGCGCGCGGCTACCTTCCAACGGGACGTGATTTTCGGCGGCGTGTGGATGCCGGATGGGCGTGGCCTTGTCGTGGACTACACCGGGCCGGAGAACGGCTACCAGAGAAATCAGATTGGATACGCCTCGTTGCACGGAGGCCGCGTGCAGCCGATTACGAAAGACACGAACACGTATGGATCGCTGAGCCTTTCCGGCGACGGGCGGACGCTTGCGTCGATTCAGACGCGCCAGCATACCGGGCTGTACGTGCTTCCCGCCGAAGGCACGGGGAAGACGCTGCCAGCGGCCGTTTTCCCCCAGGAAATGACCGGAGGTGTGTTCGATTGGGCAGGAAACGATGCGTTCTATCTGCCCGTGAACATGAATCTTTTCAAGACGTCGCTCGACGGCAAGACGCAGAGCGAGTTGCTAAACGGCGCAACGACGTTTGATCTTTCGGCCTGCCCGGACGGGCACACGCTGGTGTTCAGTTGGGTGGGCGGCGGAAACAGCACCGGAATTAATTTGTGGAAGATCAATTCGGACGGGACGAACGCGGTGCAGTTGACGAAAGGCAAGCGGGAGGACAGCGCCGTGTGCTCGCCGGACTCGAAATGGGTTTATTACCGCGAGACGGGAAGCGAGCAATTGCGTCGCGTCAGCCTTTCCGGGGGCGAACCGGAGCCGGTGCCGGGAACGGAAATCCCGCACGGGATCGTCGGGTCGAACATCATGGGAATTTCTCCGGATGGGAAGACGATCGCGTTCCTTTCGACGGTCGAGCTCCCGGGCGAGGGGCTGACGAACGTGCAAAAGATCGCGATGGTGCCGCTGAATGCGGGCCCAAATCCCCAGGTGAAAATGGTGGAGGTGCGCCCCGGAACATCGCAAGGGCCGCGCTTCACCCCCGACGGCAAGGCGGTGGTCTACACCATCCGACAGGACGGCGTGGACAATCTTTGGATGCAGCCGCTCGATGGTGGCGCGGGGAAACAGATTACAAATTTCACGACCGAGCGGATTTCGACGTGGCATTTTTCGCCGGACGGCAAATCGATCGGAATGATTCGCACACACCAGGAGTCGGACGTTGTGCTGCTGCACGACAATGCAGCTGGGAAGTGAACGATGAGCGTGACGCCGGATGAATTCCGTCGCATGGCGTTGGCACACGCAGATGCCGCCGAAAGCGCGCACATGAAGCATCCTGATTTTCGCGTGCGCGGACGCGTGTTTGCGACGCTGGGCTATCCCGACGGCGAGTACGGTATGGTGAAGCTTGCGCCGGCGAAGCAGGCGGAGTTCGTGCGCAGCTCTCCAAAGGCGTTTGCGCCGGCGAAGGGATCCTGGGGGCGGCAGGGATCCACGTGCGTGCGGCTGAGTGCGGTGAAGAAGCGCGAGCTGGCAAGCGCGCTGCTGGCCGCATGGTCGCATGTAGCGCGGAAGCGCCGCTGAATTGGCGAATCCATCGGCGCCCGCCGCGAGATTGCGTCAGCAGGGTTGCGCGCAAGAGTCTCCGGCGCTTGCGTTGGTCGCTGGGAAATACGATTTTGGTAAGCGCCTTGCCATTCTTCGCCGAGTGTGGCTTCATTTTCAGGCGGACGTTTCGCCGGATTTTCATCTGCAGGGAACCCCGCCGTTTGAGCCATCTCTAAGCCTGGTTCGAGGCTGAGCGGAGAGAAATGACCGAAGAAGAAAAGCGGCTGCTGGAAACTGCCAAGAGGCAGACCAATTGGAAGCGCTGGGGGCCGTACCTTTCCGAAAGGCAGTGGGGAACGGTGCGCGAGGATTACAGCGCGAACGGAGACGCCTGGGCTTATTTTCCACACGATCATGCACGCTCTCGGGCCTACCGGTGGGGCGAAGACGGCATCGCGGGAATCTGCGACCGGCACCAGCACATCTGCTTCGCGTTTGCCTTCTGGAACGGCAAGGACAAGATCCTGAAGGAGAGGATGTTCGGGCTCTCGAACCGCGAGGGAAACCACGGCGAGGACGTGAAGGAGTATTACTACTATCTCGACGCAACACCCACCAGTTCCTACCTGAAGACGCTCTACAAATATCCGCAGGCAGAATTTCCCTACGATCAGCTTGTGGCTGAGAACCACAAGAGATCGCGGATGGATCCGGAGTACGAGCTGGTCGACACTGGCATTTTCAAGGAAAACCGGTACTTCGACATTTTCGTGGAATACGCGAAGGTGTCCATGGAAGAAGTGCTGGTGAACGTGACGGCGTTCAACCGCGGACCCGAGGCGGCAAAGCTGTGGGTGCTGCCGACGCTGTGGTTCCGCAACCGCTGGGACTGGGGCGATCCCTACGACATGCCGAAAGTGGAGCGGACGGAAGGCCCGGCCGGAACGGCGGTGGTAGAACTGTCCGACTTTCACTACGGCAAAAGATGGCTGATTGCCGAGGGCGACCCCGACCTTCTGTTTACGGAAAACGAGACGAACAAAGAACGGCTGTACGGGCAGAAAAATAAGAGCCCGTACGTGAAGGATGCGTTTCACCGCTACGTGGCAAGTGGCGACACGGCCAGCGTGAACCCCGCGATGAAAGGGACGAAGGCCGCGGCTCTGTACTCCGCGGAGATTCAGCCAGGAAAAAGCTGGACCATCCGCCTGCGGCTGACCGATCGCAATCCAGTGGAGCAGAAGCAGACAGCCGCGCAGCTCTTCGGCCCTGACTTCGGCAAGGCCTTCGAAGACCGCAAGCGCGAAGCCGATGAATTCTACGCGCAGCGGATCAGCCCGGACTTGAGCGAGGACGGGCGAATGATCCAGCGGCAGGCTTTTGCCGGGCTGCTGTGGGGAAAGCAAAGCTACCACTATGACGTGCGGCGGTGGCTCGAAGGCGATTCGACGCAGCCGAAGCCCGATCCGGCGCGGCGCAACGGCCGCAACAAGCACTGGAAACACCTCTACAACTCCGACGTGATTTCGATGCCGGACAAGTGGGAATACCCGTGGTACGCGGCGTGGGATCTGGCGTTCCACTGCGTGGCGATGGCCATCATCGACTCCGACTTTGCCAAGGAACAGCTCATCCTGTTTCTCCGCGAATGGTACATGCATCCGAACGGGCAGCTTCCCGCCTACGAATGGAACTTTTCGGATGTGAATCCTCCGGTGCACGCGTGGGCGGCCTGGCGCGTCTACAAAATCGAAGGGCGCATCCGCGGGAAATACGACCGCGTGTTTTTGGAGCGCGTGTTCCACAAACTGCTGCTGAACTTCACATGGTGGGTGAACCGCAAAGACCCGAGCGGAATGAACGTGTTCGAAGGCGGATTCCTCGGGCTCGACAACATCGGCGTGTTCGACCGCTCGCAGCCTCTCGGTCCCGACAGCTTCGTCGAGCAGTCCGACGGGACTAGCTGGATGGCGATGTTCTGCCTGGACATGCTGGCGATGGCGGCGGAACTGGCGCGCTACGACCCGGCGTACGAGGACGTGGCCAGCAAATTTTTCGAGCACTTCGTCTTCATCGCGCAGGCGATGAACAACATCGGCGGCGAAGGCATCGGACTGTGGCACGAATCCGACGGCTTCTACTACGACGTGCTGCACCTGAACGACAACCCGCCGATGCCGATGAAGATTCGCTCGATGGTGGGCCTGGTGCCGTTGTTTGCGGTGGAAACATTTGAGCCGGAGGATCTCGAGCGCCTGCCGGGATTCCGCCAGCGCATGGAATGGTTCCTGAGCCATCACAAAGACGTGGCCGAGCACGTGGACATGAGCCGGAGGTCGGATCGGGGCGCCCGCCTGCTGCTCTCCATCGCCAATCGCCAGAAGCTCGAACGCATCTATAAATACCTGCTCGACGAAAAAGAGTTTTTATCGCCGTACGGAGTTCGCGCGCTCTCGAAATTTCACAGCACGCAACCGTTCGTGCTTCAGGTGGACGGCTCGAAATACTCGGTCGACTACGAGCCGGCCGAATCGTCCACGGACATTTTCGGCGGCAATTCGAACTGGCGCGGCCCCGTGTGGTTTCCCATGAATTTTCTGCTCATCGAATCGATGCAGCGGATTCATTACTATTACGGCGATGAGTTCAAGGTGGAATGTCCCACGGGCTCGGGCAACAAAATTTCGCTGTGGGACGTCTCGACGGAAATTTCGCGCCGCCTGACGCATATCTTCCTGCGTCGCGACGACCGCCGCGCCGTCTACGGCAACGCCGAGCTGTTCCAGAAAGACCCGTTCTTCCGCGACCTGATTTTGTTCTACGAATATTTTCACGGCGACACGGGAATGGGATTGGGCGCGGGGCATCAGACGGGCTGGACGGCGCTGGTGGCAAAACTGATCGAGCAGAGCGGCGAGTAATCGAGCGGCGCTAGTGCGATTCCTGAGCCACAGGGCTGAGCGAATCGGCATTTGACAGCAGGACGCGCGCCGTTTGCCCCGGCCCCACCGTCACCGGAACGTCCCAGCGCAGCCAGGCATCTCCCACCGTGGCGTGCACGTTCAGAGAACTGACCCAATAGGTTCCCGCAGGAAGGCCGCTGAATTCGCCCCGCCCTTGTAGATTGGTCTCCACCTGCCCGGCGAAGTACTTCGAGCGGGCAAGTTCGAGCGCATAGCGGTCAATCTGAGGAATGCGCTTGGCTTCCTGATCCTTCCACTTCGCTCCTGGATCGACGGTGGTCAGCTCGGCGTCCATGCCGTCGAGGGTCTGAGGATTGTCGGTGATGTATTTCTGCAGCGCCTGATGAAAATCGTCCTCGGCTTTCGCGTACTTTTCCGGATGCTTCTTCTTCTCGGACGGCTTCACTTTCAGCTTGGGAAAGTTCGACAAGCTTTGATCGTCGGCGTTGTGGTTCATGTACGCTTTGTAAAATTCGGGGACGTTTATGACATCCGCGGGCTTGATCAGGTGAAGAAAATCCTCGCCGGAAAGAATCACGGTGTCGTTTTTCTTCATCCAGGTTTTGAGTTCGGGCGAGACATCGAGTTTGTCGACGAATGCGGCCATGTCGGGCAACGGGTAGGCTATGGTTGCCTCTTTATGGATGTCCGCGAAGCTCTTTCGGAGTAGGCAAATCGGAAAGCCACGCACGGGCTCGGGGATCCCGCTCGAAGGCGTTCCTTGCGCTTGAAAGACGATGGTTGCCCCTTGCGCGGCGGCGCTCGGCGCGGCGGCAACAGCGCCCAATGAGCAGGAAATCACGAGGAGAAGGAAGCGTTTCATGCCAGACATCGTATCAAAACGAATCTTGCGCAAACGCTGTTTGGACCGGCCTGGGACCGGAAGGTAACTGCCCGCTGAAGAGTCTGTGGTTGCAATGGTGGAGAAGGCGGACAGGAATCTTGCGTGAAAGCAAGTCGCTTCCTACATACAAGGACGGCCGGACTATTCCCGCAAATATCCGGCAAGGCGACTACGCAGGACTTGGTGAGAAAGCGCGCACATTGCTTTCGCTCGTTGAGGCGAAGATTACTTCGCTCGCGTTATCGGAGCTCGAACGGGCCGTCCCGGAAATACTCCTTCCACTAGTTTGCCGTCTTTCAAAACGAGCGTGCCGTTCACCAGCACAAATTGGATTCCCTCCGAGTATTGCAGCGGATGTTCGTAGGTGGCGCGGTCAATCACCGTGTCGGGGTTGAACACGGTGATGTCGGCGTCCGCGCCAACGCGAATGCGTCCCTTGTCGCGGAAGGTGGGCGCGTGTTTCTCGAGTCTTTGCGCGGGCATCAGGGTCATCTTGCGCAGAGCTGTCATGAGACTGAGAGCCTTTTCTTCGCGCACGTAGTAACCAAGTACGCGGGAATAGGTTCCCTGGCCGCGAGGGTGAATATTGGGGCCGTCGGTCCAGATGCCGTCGCTCGCGATCATCACCATCGGATCGGCCACGGCCGCGCGCGCCGCATCGTCCGGAATATCAAAAATCACCACGTTGCCGCCCTGCTTGCGATATTTCGCAAAGGTTTCGGGGGTCAATCGCTCGCCGGTCGCGGACCACTCCAGGTCGTGGTAAGTGATGCCCAATCTCTCTTGCCAGCCTTCATCGAAGATGGCGGACTCGATCCCCGTGCTCGAGGCCGTGTACGGATAGCATTCGGTGGTCACGTCCAACCCCCGCTTTTGAGCGGCTTCGATCATGGCAATCAACTGCGGCGTGTCTTTCAACCCCATGCTGGTGACGTGCACGACGTGCAAGGGCGCTCCCGTCACGGCGGCGTCTGCAATCACCTCCTGAAGCGCCGCCAAACCCGTTTCCGGTTTCTGCAGCCCCGCGTAACGGATATGGACGTGAACGGGCGCCTGGTATTTTGCCGCCGAGCGGAAAACTTGCAGGATTTCCCAGCGCGTGGCCGCGGGTGTGTAGGCGATCCCCATTCCCACAGCGAGAGCGCCGCGCTGCAATCCTGTTTCGATTCCTTGCTCGATCTCCGCGAGTTCTTCGGGTGTTGCCTCGCGGTGCGCCGCGTCTCCCACCGGAAGAAACGTTCCTGGATCATGCATCACTCTCATGCGGACAGGAATATGGCCGATGCTCACCCCAAAATTAATCAGCGATTTGCCTTCCCGCGCCGCGTACCAAGCGTCCACGTCGTCCGTTCCTCGTTCGAGCTCCAATGACGTCGTCACGCCGTCGTGAGCCTGGTATCTGTATTTCTCATTCGTCTGCCCATGTTCGTGCAAATCGATGAAGCCGGGCGCGACGACCAAGCCCGTGGCATCAATGGTGGTCTTGCCACTTAGCTCGGATGTCGAAACAGCTCGAATTTTTCCAGCGATAATCCCGACGTTTCGTACGGCGTCGAGTCCGGATTCCGGGTCCATCACGCGCCCATTGGCGATTACAACGTCATAGTTCTCTTGCGCCCCAACGGCGGTGAAGATTGCTATCAAGCCGAATGAGCAGATTCCGGCAAAAAAGGCCGCACGAGCACACGAAAAGAGTTTCACGGTGAACTCCCGTCTGAAGCGCTGCGGAGTATAGCAGCGTAGGTTCTATTTCTGGAAAGCAGTGCCTGGTTAACGGCACTAGCGGGAGTTTATTTCATCCTGTTGGGAGCGCCGCCTCACAAGGGCTGCAATCGCGTCGAGGGGCGTATCAGGAAACGCTTCCGCATGTGTCGCACCTGCCGCCCGCAGGCAGGCCTCCGGAGCTGATAACACTGGGAAGTAAAAACCAATGCGCGCGGGAGAAAACGACGATGTCAAAAAAGCCAGACAATTTCTAGTCGAAGAAGGGAGAGAAACCGCGGTCAGAACAGCCGGAATTGGACTTCAACGGTGGTGATGACAGACGTGGGTTTGCCATCCGGCCCGGGAGCCGGCTTGAACCGCCAGTTGCGGACGGCTTCGACGGCCTTTTCATCCAGTCCAAGGCCAAGACCCTTGGCAACGTGGATGTCGGTGGCGCGCCCGTCGGGAGTGATGACCACGGTGAGATAGACGACGCCTTGATACTTTGCCTTCACCGCTTCATCGGAGAATTGCGGAGGCGGGCAATAGAGGCAGCTTGGATAGCCATAGCCGCCCGTCCCGGCGCTCGGATAGCCGCCGCCGGTACCGTAGCCATAGCCCGGACCCACGCCGCCGCCGCTGCCGCTGCCGACTCCACCGCCGCTGCCTGAACCGATGCCGGCCCCGCTGCCGGGGCCGTTTGAATCGCTCGTAATCTTTGCCAGCGGATCGCCCCAGTTCTGGGCGTTCGGACTGGGCAGATTCAGTTGAGGTGGGCCGAGGACAGTGGGAGTCACCGCGAGCTTCGGGTTAACCATCGGGTGAACGCTCGGCGGCGTCAATTGCGTCATGCTGAACTTGGGCAGTTTTCCACGGCTTGCTGGCAACACCTCGTGCGCGCCACCACCGCCGCCACCGCCTGCCTTCTTCGCCGCCGCCGGAAGCTTCAGGGCAAAGGGAGAAAGATCGATCGGAGTGACGTTGACGTCGCTTGCTTTTGTGGTTGCGGGCGAGAGCAGTTCCGGCAGCAGCGGCACAATCAAGAGAACCAGTACGAGCACGTGAAACGCAATCGAGAGCGCCTGCACGCGCGTGAACTGCGTGTTCTTGGTCCAGATTTCGGGGACATCCACCGGCTTGCTGGTCACCTCGAGAGGCGGCAGCTTGGGGGGCTTGATCAGGTCGCGGATGTTCTGCCAGAGGCTCGCGCCACCGGTCCAGTTGATGAGCAGGCCGGAATTGACGCTGCCGCGGGGCGCCGGTTTGAAAAATTCACGGAAATTATCGGCCAGCCCGCCGCCGAATTCCGGCTGGGCGAAGGCGGGAGGCTTGCCACGCCACTTGACGGGGCGCTCGACCAGGAAGTCGCGCAGGTTGGAAATGAAGGCTTGTAGACGCGAACTCGAAGACGGCGATTCCAGCCGTCCGATCAGCCGCACTTCGCCGACCCGCTCCACGGGATTGGGGATTCTCGCGCTTGCGTCCGCCATGCTGACTCTCGGTAGCACCAACCGGGCCGTCGTCTACTTAGACGCACCCATCCCAAAAAGGATGTATGGGCTGGGCTGACACGCCATCTGAATCATTGTAACATAGCAAGAGTCGAGCAATTTTTCGTGTTTCGGTGCCTTGTCCAGCAGGAATAACAACGCGAAAGGGTTCCGATTTTTCCGCATGCCTAAAATCCAGGACCTGAAGAGTACCCTCAACCTCCCGAAGACGGATTTTCCGATGAAGGCGCGCCTTCCCGAGCGCGAGCCGGAGCAGTTGGCTGCCTGGGAGAAGATGGGGATTTATCGCCTGATTCTGGAATCGCGCGCCGGGAGGCCGCTCTTTGTCCTGCACGACGGGCCGCCCTATCCGACCGGCGAAATTCACCTGGGAACGGGGCTCAACAAGATCGTCAAGGACCTCATCGTCAAATCGAAGTCGATGGCGGGCTATCAAGCGCCCTACATTCCCGGCTGGGACTGCCACGGGCTGCCGATCGAAACCAAAGTCGAAAAAGAGCTGGGCGGCAAGACCACGAAAGTGACGGCCGCGGAATTCCGCCGGAAATGCCGCGATTTTGCGGCGGGCTACATCGAAAATCACCGCCGGGAATTCAAGCGGCTAGGTGTCTTCGGCCAGTGGGACCAGCCGTATCTGACGATGGACCCGCACGACGAAGCGTGCATCGCGAGCGCGTTTATCGACTTTCTGGAAAAGGGCTACGTCTATCGCGGGCTGAAGCCGGTCTATTGGTGCATTTACGATCGCACGGCGCTGGCCGAAGCGGAAATCGAATACGAGGATCACGTCAGCCCGTCGATTTGGGTGAAGTTTCCGATCTTGCCAGTAGAAAAATTGCAGAAGTTAGGGCTAACCGGCGATGTGAGCGCGCTCATCTGGACGACCACTCCCTGGACGCTTCCTGCCAATCGCGCGCTCGCGTTTCATCCGGATTATGAGTATGTCGTCGCCGATACTTCGCACGGCAAACTGTTGCTGGCGAAAGACCGCGTCGACGCGTTTTCGAAGGAACTGAAAATCGAAGTCGCGGGAATCTCCGGAGGATGGAAGGGCAGGGAATTCGAAGGCGTGAAATTTCAGCATCCTTTCTTGGACGAGCTGCGCGTTCCCGGCGTGCTGGCGGATTACGTCACGCTCGATCAAGGCAGCGGCATCGTGCACACGGCGCCGGGGCACGGCGCGGACGACTTCCGCACCGGACAGAAATATGGCCTCGAAGCCTACGCGCCGCAGGACGACGACGGCCGCTTCACCGAGGGTTTGCCGGAATACAAGGGCAAGACGGTGTTCGAGGCGAATCCGATCGTCATCGAGCTGCTGAAGAAGCGCGGGCGCCTTGTTGGCGCGCGCGATTTTGCGCACAGCTATCCGCACTGCTGGCGCTGCCACAATCCCGTGATTTTCCGGGCCACAGAACAGTGGTTCATTCACATGGATTCGGGCACGGAGTCGATTCCCGCGCCGAAGGCGCCGCCGCTGCGTGCGGCTGCGCTGGCCGAAGTGGAAACAGTGAAATGGAAGCCGGAGTGGGGACGCGAGCGGATGCGCGAAATGGTGGCCGAGAGGCCCGACTGGTGCATCTCGCGGCAACGCTTTTGGGGCGTGCCGCTGATTATCTTCACTTGCGAAAAGTGCGGCGATTATTTGAAGGATTTCCAGGCTCTGCGCAATGTGATTCCGTTTTTCGAGAAGGAGGGCGCGGACGCATGGTACACGCACACGGCTGAACAACTGCTTCCGCCCGGCACGAAATGCCCATGCGGCGGACAAAAATGGCGGCAGGAAGCGGACATTCTCGACGTGTGGTTCGAGTCCGGCTCAACGTATCTGGCTGTGCTCAGCGAAAAAGACGGCACGTTTCCGGCAGATGTTTATATGGAAGGCCCGGACCAGTTTCGCGGCTGGTTTCAAAGCTCGCTGCTGAATTGCACGGGTGTGCGCGGGCGCGCGCCTTACAAGCAGGTGGTCGCGCACGGCTGGACGCTCGACGACAAGGGCCAGCCGATGTCGAAATCTCTCGGCAACGCCATGTATCCCGCGGAAATTTCCGAAAAATGGGGCGCGGATTTGCTGCGTGTGTGGGTGGTGTCGCAGGATTACACCACGGACGTGCGCATGTCCGAAGCGGCGATGCAGCAGCTTGCGGAGGCTTACCGCAAGATTCGCAACACGTTCCGCTTCGCCCTCTCGAATCTTTTCGATTTCGACCCGGCGAAGGATTCGCTGGCAGACGCCGGCCTGTGGGAAATGGATGCATGGATGCTGCGGCGCACGGGAAAGCTGATTCGCGAGTGCCGCGAGTGGTACGCGAATTTCGAATTTCACCGCGTCTATCACGCGCTGCACGATTTCTGCGTCGTGGACCTGAGCGCGTTTTATTTCGACGTGCTCAAGGACCGCCTCTACACGTTTGCTCCGCAGACGCGCGGACGCCGCTCGGCGCAGACGGCCGTGCATCGCATCGCTTCGGCGCTGGTTCGGCTGGCCGCACCGATCATGGTCTTCACCGCCGAAGAAATCTGGAAATATCTGCCGCAGGGCGCTTCCACGCTTCTCAGCGTTCACATGGCGACCTTTCCGAATGCCGAGGAATTCGAAAACGCCATCGGCGATGCGCGCGCGAAGGATTGGGACCGTTTGCTGGCCGTCCGTGAAGAAGTGCTGAAGGCGCTCGAGCCGGCGCGTGTGGCGAAAACAATCGCCGCAAATCTCGAAGCCAAGACGACGCTTTCGGCGGACAAGGACCTTGCCGGCCTTTTGCGCCAGAACGAAAAATTCCTTCCCGGCCTCTTCATCGTCTCGCAGGTGGAAATCGCGGACCGTAACGGCAGCGGCCCGGCTGCGCCGGGAGGCGCGGAAGTCTCCGTGCAGGTCGAGAAAGCGCACGGAAAAAAGTGCGAGCGCTGCTGGAACTATTCGACGCACGTCGGCGAAAGCGCCGAATATCCGACGCTCTGCGAACGCTGCACCGCCGCGCTTGCGGAGATCGAGCGGGCGGCCGCCGGAAAGTCAGGGGACTGAATGTCCGGCGCGGCGCGTCCCGGCCGGTGGGGCCATGCGATTCTCGCGCTCGTCGTCCTTGCCGCGGATCAACTGAGCAAATATGCCGTGCAGAAATTCACCACGCCCGGCTCGCTGCGCGTGATCGTTCCCGGCCTGCTGAATCTGGTGCACACGAACAATCGAGGCGTGGCTTTCGGATTGTTCGCGGATTCCTCCTCGCCCTGGCTCGCTCCTATTCTTGTGGCATTCTCTGTGGGCGTGATTTTTCTGCTCCTCTGGCTGCTGGCCACTTCGCGGGCGGGCGGGCGGCTGGGACAGTTGGGACTGGCGCTGATACTGGGCGGAGCGGCGGGCAACGTGCTCGACCGCGTGGTGCGCCGCAGCGTCACCGACTTCATCGACTTCCACATCGGCAGCTATCACTGGTACACATTCAATCTGGCGGATTCGGCGATTGTTTGCGGCGCGGCGCTCGTCGTCCTGGAACTCTTCCGCGATTGGTCGCATCATAGTTCGGAACAGGCGTAGAGCCGGGCGATGCATCCGATTCTCTTCCAATACGGGCACCTCACGATTTACTCCTACGGCGTTCTGGTGGCGAGCGGCGTGTTGCTGGGCCTGTGGTATGCGCGGCGGCAGGCTCCGAGGGCGGGCCTCGACCCGGAAAAAGTCTGGAATCTCGGCTTGTATCTCGTCCTCTGCGCGCTGCTTATGGCGAAGGTCTGGCTGGTTCTCTCCGCGTGGGATTATTACGCCGCGCATCCGCGCGAAATTTTCAGCGAAGCTGTCTTCCAATCCGGTGGCACTTTTTACGGAGGTTTTCTTGGCGGCATCGGGCTGATTATTGCCTACACCTATGTGCAGCGGATGCCGCTCCTGCGCGTCCTCGATGTTTTTGCCGCCGCGATTCCTCTGGGCCACGCGATTGGGCGGCTCGGCTGCTTCGCCGCAGGTTGCTGCTACGGCAAGCCGACCAACGCGCCCTGGGCCATCGTTTTCACCAGCCCGATTGCTTACCGGCTTTCCGGGACGCCGCTCGGCGTCCACCTCCATCCCACCGAGCTTTACGAATCCGCCGCCGAATTCCTGAATTTTCTTTTTCTAATGTGGCTCGGGAAGCGGCAGAAATTCGTCGGGCAGATGTTCGGGACGTATTTAATCCTGTACGGCCTCGAGCGCGGGACGATCGAATTTTTCCGTGGCGATCCCGGACGCACGATGATGTTCAACAACAGCGTTTCGCTGATGCAGCTCGTGAGCGTGGCGATGATTCTTACGGGCGCGTTTTTGTGGTGGCGCGGGCTTCGCGGCGACGCGCCCATCGCGCCGAACGCTCCGGCGCACGCAGCAACGGGAGATTGACGCGCGCTCCTTTCCGCGTGGACAATGGCGCTCGGCCCTTGCCAGACGGCCGGCTCTTTCCGGATGATGCATTCCACGAAAATTTTTGAAGTCACCCCCGGCGACGCCGGCCAGCGCCTTGACCGCTTTCTTTCCTCCCAGCTTCCCGGCCAGAGCCGCACGCACATCCAAGCGCTCCTCGAAGAAGGCCGCATCCGCGTCGACGGGATTCCGCGTAAGGCTTCCCACCGCATCGAGGCAGGCGAAAGCGTGAGCATCGATCTGCCGGAGCCGTCCGTCTCGCAGGTTGAGCCAGAGGCGATTCCGCTGGACATTCTGTACGAAGACGATTCGCTGGCCGTCATCAACAAGCCTGCAGGGATGACGGTTCATCCGGGCGCAGGAGGCGAATCCGGCACGCTCGTGGCGGCGCTGCTCCACCGCTACGGCACGGAGGGATTGTCGACGGTCGGCGGGCCGCTGCGGCCGGGAATCGTTCACCGCCTCGACAAGGAAACTTCCGGCGCGATTGTGATCGCCCGGACGGACGAAGCGCATCTTCGCTTGGTTGAGGAATTTCGCGACCGCGAAGTCGAGAAGACCTACGTCGCTCTCCTGCACGGCAACTTGAAAGCCGGTTCAGGAGTGATCGAGCTTCCCATAGCGCGCGACCTGCGCCGCCGCTCGCGCATGACGGCGCGCCGCCGCGAAGGCCGCGCCGCCAAGACAGCCTGGCGCGTTCTCGGACGGGCGAGCGGGCCGTTTACGCTGATCGAAGCCGAGTTATATACGGGAAGAACGCACCAAATCCGCGTGCATTTTTCCGCGCTTGGCGCTCCGGTGGTGGGAGACACACTCTACGGCGCGCCGCGGCAGGAGCGCATCGAGAAAACGCTTCTCCCTTCGCTCGGCCGAAATTTTCTTCACGCCGCGCGGCTGGCCTTCGACCATCCGGTCGGCGGGCAACGGATCGAGGCGCGAGCCCCTCTGCCGCAGGAGCTGATCGGCTACCTCGAAGCGCTCGCCGCCGCCGCGAAAATAAATCCGCATTCGTTTGACGTTGCGCTTGCGCCCTACCTATAATTTCGTACGTGAAAGTTCTCAGGGTTCCTGCTCTTGTCCTCATTTGGCTGCTGGTCGCGGGGCATGCCAGTTTCGCGCAACAGCAGAAGCCGGCGCCTCCGGCGCCGCAAGGGCCCACTCCTTCCGGCGTCGCCCCCGCTCCGCAACAGAAGGGCCCTCCTTCGATTCAGGTCACCACGCGCCTCGTCCATTTGGTTGCCACGGTCACGGACCGCCATCACGATCTTGTGACCGATCTCGACCAGGACGATTTCAAGGTGACGGAAGACGGCGTGCCTCAGCAGATCAAATTCTTCGGCCGCGAAACGGATCTTCCGCTGCGCATCGCCCTGCTGCTTGATACTTCCAACAGCATTCGCGAGCGCCTGGAATTCGAGCAGGATGCCGCCATCGATTTCCTCTACAGCGTGATTCGCCGCAAAAAAGACGATCGCGCCTTTTTGATGACTTTCGATAACGAGCCCGAAGTGATCCAGGACTACACCGGCGATCTCGACTTGCTCTCCAAAGCCATTCGCGCGCAGCGCGCCGGCGGCGGCACGGCTCTCAACGACGCCATCGTGCTCGCTTCAGACAAACTGTTGAACGCTCCTCCGCCGACAGGCAATGACACCGATGTTCGCCGCGTGATGGTTCTCATCAGCGATGGCGACGACAATCTGAGCGATCACGCGCTGAGCGATGCCGTCGAAGCCGCAATTCGCGCGGAGGCCTCGATTTATTGCATCAGCACCAGCACGGAGTGGTTGTCGATCGATACCGGAGCCCCGAGAAAATATCAGTATGCGGCCGGGGACAAGGTGCTCGAGCAGTTTGCCGATCAAAGCGGCGGGCGCGTTTTCTTTCCCTACAAGGTCGAGGACCTCGCGCAGTCCTTCCTCGACATCGGCGACGAGCTTCGTAGCCAGTATTTCATCGCCTATTCGCCCTCGAACCCGGGAACCGACGGGAAATATCGCACCATCGATGTGACCACCGACCGCAAGGGACTCACCGTGCGCACGCGCAAAGGATATTATTCCACGGCGGCGCAGGCGCCGAACTCCGCGCCTCCGGGCGGATGACCCTGAGAATTTGAGACTGGGAATTTTTCTGCAGCGTTAGTGCCAGGGCGCGTAGTATCCCTTGCGCGCCAGCAGCTTCGCATCCGGCTTGTCCACTTCCACCTGAATCTTCCGGTAGGTTCCGTCGCGCTTGTCGTTGGTCGGCGTGTAGGCCAGCAGGTATTGCGAGTGCAGTTCTTCGGTGAGTTCGTCAAACGCCTTGTCGAGCGATTTTTCGCCGTGGATGTCGATCACGCGCCCGCCGGTCTGCTCGGCCATCTTGCTCGCCACTCCCCCACCATAGCCTTCAATCGCGCCGAAGTCCCGGATGAGCAGGAAGTGAATCACGGCGTCGGCGCGTTGCGCCGATTCGATCGCGTCGTTTTCGCTCATCTTGCTTCCGTTGTCTTCGGCGTCGGAAAGAATCACCAGCGCTTTGCGGCCCGCTTCCTGCCCCAATTGGTCATGGCAGGCCAGATACACGGCGTCGTAGAGATTCGTCCCGCCGCCCTGAGAAGGAATCGTTCCCGCCGTCCCGCCAATTCCCGAAGCGTCCACATTGATTTGCGCCCTCTGAATGCCTTCATCGAGCACGCTTGGATCCTCGGTGAAATCGGCGAGAAGATCCACGTCGGTATCGAACGACATGACCATGGCTTCGTCCCGCTTTCGCAGCACTTCGCGGACAAACCGTGCCGCCGCGTCCTTTTCTGCTGGAAGAATGCGGTACATGCTGCCGCTGGTATCCATCAGCATGGCCAGCGTGATGGGAACATTCGTCTCGCGCGAAAAGAACTCCACTTTTTGCTCCACGCCGTTTTCGAATACCTTGAAATCGTCCTTCGTGAGCCCGGTGACGATGGAATGGTCTTTGCTCCGCACCGTTACGAACACGTTCACCAAATTCACTTCACTCTTCAGGGTTTGCGGGGAACGAGGAATCGGATTCGCTTGCTGCTGCGATGGCGGCGGAGCCGAACCGGGAGGCCGCATCGGGCCGACGTCTTGCCCCCAGCTTGGAGCGCCGGGAAACGCGGCAAGGGCAAGAATTGCGAAGGCTGCCGCAAAGCTGGTGCGTCGCATTGTATAATCCTTTCGAATTGCCGAAGTCCCGCCGGGGACAACGTCCTCGCTTCCTACGATGCAGTCAGCGCTTCGGCGGATGTTTCGCTCGAAATGGCCCGCGCAGGATAAAGTACAGCTATGATTATGATGGAAAATGGCCGCGGAGGGAAACCGGGTGAGTCTTGACAAACGAAGTCTTGCCGCTTTTGCGGTTGCAGCCGGCATCTTGTTTGGGCTCGTCGTTTCTCCATCGCAGGCGCAGCAGAATCCGCTGCCCCACGGCGTCCCGCCTGGCACCCCGGCGAGGCCGGGGGCACCTGCGTCGCAAACACAGCACCCGGGCCGAATCGTCGTCCCGTCGAGCGCCGTGCTCGTTCCCGTCACAGTGAAGGACAGGGAGGGAATCCTCGTCAGCGGCCTGACGAAGGATGATTTCCGCATCTTCTGCGACAACGTCGAGCAGGTGATCACCTATTTCTCCGCCGATCCGTTTCCACTTTCGGCCGTCGTGCTCGTCGATGACGACCTCTCCTCGCGCCAAGCTGACGAGGTGCAAAGAAGCCTTACGGCCATCGCCGCCGGCTTCGGCCCGAACGATGAAGTCGCGCTCGTCACCTACGATCAGTTTCCTCACCTTGTCTCCGATTTTTCCTTCAACAACGACCTGCTCTACACGCAGTTGAAGCGGCTCGACCTGAACTCGCACTTTTCCAATATTCCTGACACGGGCCCGATGACCGCCGGTCCGATGATCAATGGGCAATCGCAAGCAACGGGCGTACCCACCATCGGCGCCACTAACAATCCCGTGACGAAAGATATGGATGACGCCATCTACGAGGCAGGCCAGATGCTGAGGAGCCGCGGGCGCGACCGCCGCAAGGTGATCTTCATCGTCACCGACGGCAACGATTCGCGCACCAACGACCATTCCTTTGACGAGACGGTGCACCTGTTGCTCTCCAACGACATCTCTCTCTATTCGATTTCGGTGGGGCACGCGTTGTTCCAAAAGCAGACCAGGCGGCTGGATCACTACGCGCAACAGACCGGCGGCGACACTTTCTACGCTTCGAAGGCAGGCGATCTCGGCCGCTTGTATCCGGAGGTTTCCGAGCAGGCGCGCAACCAATACACTCTGGTTTTTTCGCCGCAAGATCTTCACAAGGATCAGGATTACCATCCGATCGAAGTGCGCGTGCGCCGCCCCGATTTGACGATCATCGCGCGCCAGGGCTTCTATTCGCCCGGATCCGCGTTTAAGAAGTGACCGCGCGAAAAAATTTTCAACACGAATTGAATTTTTCCAATGCGCGTGTTTCGCGCTAGAGCGCGCAAAAGTTTTTCTTCTTGACTTCGTTCCGGCGCGCGCTTATAGATGAACGTGCGGTTGGAATGATTTTCGTTTCTTCCGCGGGAGAAAGCCGCAAGGCAGTTCATGCGCGAACGCCAAGCGGGCTGGCAACGAAACGCCCGGTAAAAATAAACGGGGCGCTCCGGACAAACGGAACGCCCCGTTTTTGCTTTTAACCGCCCTGCGGATTTCCGTGCCGCCGCAAAGGCCGAGCATTGCGGCTCACACCTCAGGAGTCGCGCGGCGCGGCCGGCGCAATCGACAGCAGCTCTTCATGCGCCGGGCAAATCGGCTTGAAATCACAGTAGCGGCAGCAGAATCCAGGCGCGGCGCGGAATTCTCCCGCGCGAATCAGGTCCGCCGTCTCGTAAATCTCTTCCTTCAATTCCTTCAGCGCCTTCGCGTCGCGCGTCGTGGCCACGGCTACGTTGGACACCAGGTTGTAAAACACCAGCCGCTCGGGATCGAGCTCCAGCACTTCCTCCGCCGCCAGCGCGTAGACGCTCAACTGCAAATTTTCGTCGGTCTTCTTCTGGTCTTTCGGTTTGCCGGTTTTGTAATCGACGATTTCGACCGCGTCGTCTGCAAGGCGATTCACCTGGTCGATGCGCCCGGTAACGACCACGTCGTGCTCGAGCGGCAGCTCGAACGGTTTCTCCTGGAACATCACGTCCGCCGGCGCCTTCATGTACGACTTGTAAAATGCGGCGAGCTGCTCGCGGCCCGTTTTCTTGTACTCTTCTTCCTGATAATCGTCCGGGAATCCCGCCGAAGACCATTCGCGCTCATAGCTCGCGAGCACGTCTTCGAGCGACGGCTTGTGCCCGTCCTTCACTGCGCCGACGAAATCCTTCACCGTTTTGTGCATCACGTTGCCAAACGTCATTTCTGCATGCGGCCCGCCGCGCAATCCCCATCCATACGAGAAGAGATATTTCATCGGGCAGCTTTTGTACGCCTCGATGGCAGACGCGCTCAATTGCAGCGGCTCCGGCCTCGGCGGATGGTACGCCTTGGCCCACAGCGCAATCCGCGAATAGGCCTTCGCATTCTCGCCCGCCGCGCCGAAAAGCTGCACGGGGTCGGAAGAAGCCCCAATCGCGCCCGTCGCTTCTTCCGCGGGAGGCAATTCCACCGGCGGCGCGAGCTGCTGCGCGTCCTGCGCCTTGATTTTCGGATTGCGCAGAAAGTCCTCCAGAAACTGCGAAGGCTTCTTGCGTTTGTTGACGATCGTCGAAAGCGTCAGCCGCTGTCGCGCGCGCGTCAGCGCCACGTAGAAGAGGCGCCGCTCCTCCTGAATCTGAAAATCGCCCTTCGGCTGCTCCTCCTTCATCAGCTCCGCGGGAAATTCGAACACAGGCCGCCGCACGCCGGAAGGGAAGTCGTTGCGGGAAACCCGCAAGATGAAGACGTGCGGAAATTCCAGGCCCTTCGCACCGTGCACGGTCATCAACTGCACCGCGTCCTGCGAGGGAATCTCGTCGATTTGGATGTCGCCGCCCGCCTCGCGAAAATAGAAAAGATATTCGAGGAAGTCGGCGAGCTTTTTCCCTTCGCTTTTCCGCTCCCATTCCTTCACGAATTCGACGAAGCGGTCCAGATAGTGCGAATCGGCTTCGGAAGGCAGCGGCGAAAGTTCGAGTGCAACGATCAGTTCGTCGAGCAGTTCCGTCATGCGCAGCTTTCGCGCGCTCTGCCGCAACCGCGCCAGCAGCTCCACGAATTCACCGAGCCGCACGCCCTCGCGCGTGAACGGCGCTTCTCCCTTCGCTGTCTCGGCCTCGTCCGCCAGTGCGCGGCGGTGATTTTTGTCTGCCCGCTCCGCCAGGCGCACCAGGTCTTTTGGCTCGAGCCCCCAATACGGCGCGGCCAGCACGCGCGCGCACGCCACGTTGTCTCCCGGCTCGCCGATCAGCCGCAGCCAGGCCATCAAGTCGCGCACCAGCGTGCTCGAAAGAATCGAAAATTTGCGAATCACAAACGGGATGCGCATCCGCCGCAGCGTAGCGAGCAGCTCTTCGCGGTGCGTGTGCTTGCGGTAGAGCACGGCCATCGTGCCCCACGCCGCGCCCGCCTCGTGCAGCCGCTCGATTTCCGACGCCACCCACTGCGCTTCCTCCGCCGGCGTCGAAAATTCCGCGACGCGGATTTTGTCGCCCTCGCGGTTCTGCGTCACCAGCGCCTTCGGCGGCAGCAGCGGCGAGCGCTCGTTATTGCCGATCACTTCTTCGGCTACGCGCAGGATCTTCCGCGTCGAGCGGTAGTTCTGCGCCAGCGAGACCAGATGCTTTGCCGTCTGCGGCCCGTGCTTCGGCTCGCGCACGCCGCAGAATCTTTCCAGGAAAATCGTGAAGCTGCCGAACGACGCGCCGCGGAAGCGGTAGATCGCCTGCGCGTCGTCGCCCACCGCGACGATGTTGCGGTGCCCCTCCGCCAGCAGCCACAGCAGTTCGAGCTGCGCGATGTTCGTGTCCTGAAATTCGTCCACGAGGATAAAGCGGAATTGCGCCCGCAGTTGCCCGCGCAGCGCCGCATCTTTCTTCAGCAGCTCCACGGCGCGCTGCAGTTGCCCGCCGAACGTCAGGAAATTTCTCTCGCGCAGCAGCCGCTCGCTCGCCCGATACACGCGCGCCAGTTCTTCCTGCTTCTCGATTTCCTCTTCGGCGATCGCGCGCGCGTCCGGCTCCATCTTCCGCTTCGCCGCTTCAAACGCCTTGCGCAGCCCGGCGGCGTAGCGATCGTAATCGTCCGGCGTCACCAGCTCGTCCTGGCAGCGCGAGAAAAACGTCTCGAAATCGCTCAGAAATTCCGCCGGCTCCTGCAGCCGCTTGAAATGCTTCAGTCCCAGCGCGCCGATATTGCGCCGCAGCAGGATGCGGTGGTCCAGGTTGTCGAGGACCTCGACGTTCGGGGCGGCCACTTTCAAAATTCGGTCCAGGCAGAATTTGTGAAACGTCGAAAGCCACACGCCTTCCGCCCGCTCCCCCACCACCTTCACCACGCGGTGTTTCATCTCGCCCGCGGCTTTGTCCGTGAACGTGAGGCCGAGAATGCTTTCGCCCGCAAGCGCCGGATCGTCTTCCAGCAGCCGCCGGATCCGCTCGGTGATCACGCGCGTCTTCCCCGTCCCCGCACCCGCCACCACCAGCAGCGGCCC
>Ga0335072_10002631_pt1 | contig 27695 bp, 18 predicted proteins | sample Lox_Sample_21_FD_206725 | JGI IMG/M metagenome (GOLD analysis project Ga0335072, IMG submission 206725) | Soil microbial communities from Loxahatchee National Wildlife Refuge, Florida, United States - Lox_Sample_2.1 | ecosystem: Environmental > Terrestrial > Soil > Wetlands | place: USA... | reverse complement strand
AAGTTGTATCGCCGGAATGGATATATGCCATCTGAGTCGGATCTGTACTCTTTCGAAAGGAGTTCGACTACAGTTAAGCATGATCAGGCGTGCTTGGCTAATGGTGGTGACCAGAGACGGGCTTAAAGCGCCAATTGAGTAAGACACGTTATCAGCAAGGAAGCATCCGGCGTGTGAAGCGGGGCGATGGGTCGAGAATGGAAAACAATCGGGTGATTGGAACAGTTCTCGAATACCGCACCAACGCGGCAGCCGAAAAAGCTGCCGAAGCACTTCGGATTAACATCAACAGCACAACCCCGCGTTCATCGGTTTTGGGAATGACGTTCAGAGATCTTGCGGTTCAGTTCTTCTCGACGATTGAGCGGATCAAGCCCGGAAGCTCCGTTAGATTCTGTTTCAGCGCGTAGCCGCATGCTCCCGCTTCTGACGCTGCCTTGCGCAGATCCTCATCGTCGTAGTCTGTCACCATGACCACGCGAGCTTCCGGATGGAATTCGCGGATTTGCCTGGTCGCCGCAAGTCCATCCATGTTGGACATACGGATATCCATGAGCACAATATCTGGCCGCAGGGCGGCGTATACCGCCAGGGCCTCGGCGCCATCCGAACATTCTTCCACAGTGCTGGCTGTATCGAGCACCACCCGCCGCAGCAGGCGGCGAACTCCCGGGTTATCGTCAACGATTAAGACTGTCATTCATCTCCCTGACTTGGTCGAACAATAGCGAAATTACCTGGTCGGCCGAATTCAAATCCCTACGGCGACACCTTGTGCCAGAAATCCTTCTGATAACCCTGCGCATCCACTTCGGCGGAGTGGATGACAACTGGCCGGGACCCGTGGCACGCCCACAATATCGATGTGTTGTGCCCGGTGACGTACATCGGAACAAACTGCGAATCGGCATTCTGCCGGCAATACTCGCGGATCCCCTGGGTGGGCTCCTTGCTGGTCACTGCTTTCGAATCACAAGGTATATTTGCGCCATACTGGCAGGCGAGCACGGCCCCATTGGCACAGCGCCATTCCATCACCTTGCCCTGATCAGGCTGCATGTTCAGCTTCTCGGCCATCCACACGGGCAGCTTCGGACCCGTGTACCGCGCATCCGGCTTGTCGATCGTCCCGACAGCCTTGCAGTAGAGGATCGGATCGGCATAGGTCTGAGCGGTCTGAGCGAGAACTGGCGCAAACGCTAACAGAACCGATGCGACAAAGAGCATCTTTAGCAACTTCATAAGGCACATCCCTTCCTCCCAACGCGGCATGTGATGGTATCGAAAGTACGGGAGCGGAGCGGCGAAAGCTATAGAGGTTGCTACACGATACCCATGTGGTACCACACGGGTGTATTGATCCCGCAGGGGGTTAAAGCACTCCTCGGCGCCGATTCGTGATTTGTCGGGCCGCCCTGATCGTGGCAGGATTGTGACAGTCGAAATCCCGCTGGCGGGAGGTGTCCTTGGATGAAGAGGTCCGCATCCTGATCGCGGATGATCATCCGATTGTCCGCAAAGGGCTGCGTCTCAGTATCGAAGAAGACCCGGGCCTCAAGGTTGTCGGGGAAGCCTCGGACGGAGAGATGGCTCTGTCGCTGATCAGGAAGCTGCGTCCGCAGATCGCTGTTCTCGATATCGACATGCCGAAGCTCGACGGGCTGGGAGTGGCGCGTGAGATAGCACGCCAGAAGTTGGATACGAAAGTCATCTTCCTCACGTTTCACGCTGACGAAGATCTCTTTCGCGGCGCAATGAGCCTGGGAAGCAAGGGCTACATTCTGAAAGACAGCGCGTCGCAAGAGATTGTCGCTGGAGTGCGTGCAGTGGTCTCTGGACGTCCTTACATCAGCTCGGCGATCACGGAGAAGCTTCTCCATCCACAACAAACGCCACCCCAGAACTCGATCACCGGCAAGCTGACTCCCACTGAGCGGCGAATCATGCGTCTGATCGCCGATGGCAAGTCGAGCAAGGAGATTGGCGCAGAGCTTTCGATCCATTACCGAACGGTCGAAAATCACCGCACCAACATATGCCGCAAGCTCAACCTCGAAGGGGAGGGAGCGAATGCGCTGCTTCGGTTCGCCCTTCAAAACAAGACCACTCTTTAAGAGCTTCGGAGGGGTCGGTGTTTGTGCGCGCGGTTTGCCTCAGCAGCGTGCTTCGGTCGGAGTGAATGGCAATTTAAAGACTCCGCTGTGCGCCGTGTAGCTCGCGCCGATGAACAGGACCTGAGCGCAAATGCCCCCAGCGAAGATCCAAGAAGAAGACAGGCGTCACCCTAAGGAGAGACCATGATCTGAGCGATCAGAGCGGCAACTCTGGGACCGTATCGGTGCGAGAACACTGATCATGAATTTCTCTCCTTTTGCATTCGCTGGCCGCACGACGAATTGGTTATCGCTCGTGCGAATTGGCCACGTTGGCTGCGAGTCTGAGTTCCTCGTCAGCCTGTACGAGCAGGTCCTTCGCTCTGCCGGCGTGACCACCAAGGTTGTAATGGTTGTCCACTTGGGCTTCATCGATCCGCTGCCAGGCCGAGGCAATATATTCCTGCGCCGACCGCAGATTGCCGTGCCTGTTGCCGATGTTTACAACCGGAGCCTGCGCGAAGATCGCTCCACTGCAGCCCAGAACCAAACCCAGGGCCGTACCTTTCAGCATGTCTTTCTTGATCATCATGACGAGTTCTCCTTATAGATAGTTAGTTAAGTGAATGTTTCGACGGTCATAAGTCGTTGGCTATCACCGTCGTTATTGCATGGACGATGGGTCGCCAGTCTTACTCGGCCAGCGTCCATCCGTCGTTGGGGTTATAGCTTGCAGCTGAAGCAGAGTCTGGCCCCAGGTCCTTCTGGTAGATCTGGCTGCCCTCGCTTAGGAGAAAGGTCATGATCCCCGAATCTCCATAAGTCACGGGAGCAGCCACGATGGTGAATCCACCCTTGTCTCCCGTGATGATGCGGAACGAATAGCCATCGAATATGGGAGCCGCTCCTGGTTCGGTCGATGTCACGACATCCTTCGCGAACTCGTTCAGCCGGCCAAGCGGGCTCGACGCTTGATCTGCGGGGGCTTCCCAGTACAGCCCGTCCTGCTTGCCTGGACTGCTGAGGATCTTCGTGGTGTACAGGTGTGGCGGATTGCCGTCGTGTCCACTCTGGAAATACACCTCTTCGGCATTCGCCATCGCAGAGACCGCATCGATTGCCAGCAACTCGTTCTTGCCGATGCGGCGAGCGAGAATCTCGTCCTTGCCCGCGGAGGTGCTGAAGTACCACTGCGAGGATGAATTCAACGCCAGCGGAATTGGGTACGGATAGTTGTCAGCGCCGATGTAGAGCACGCGGCTGCCGTCGGTCATTGTCACCCAGCGGTTCATGCGGTCATACTTGGCCGTAAATTCCGCAAGCGCCGCCCTGTCTTCGGCCGGATCTCCGGAAAAGACAATTGCCGTCGAGTCCGGCCCCAGTACTTGCGCTAGCTTGTTTGCGTCGCCCGCAGCCGCACGGAGCGCCTGACCGGCCTGCTCCGGGGTTGCGTAGGTTGCCTGTACTACATTTGTTGCTTCGGCAGCCTTTACCGTGTTCTCGCCCGAGACAACCGTGTCGAGCATTCCGATAACCAGCATCGCGGCGAATAGCATGCTTCCCGTCATGTATTTGCCTTGTAGTTTCATTGCAGTATCACCATTCCTTTATGTATTAGTAAGTCGTAGTTATGAGAGTGCTTTAGCGCCGGCGTCCGCCGCCCGAGTTATGCGGAGCGCGGACGTGCTGAGGCCGCGAGCGCTGCATGGCCGCCTGATGCATGCTGGCCCTCCCGCGGTCTGCCGCCTGCCGGTCGCGATCGCCGTTACCGCTCATGTAAGAGCGCGGCTGGTTGGCTCTGTTCTGGCCGCGATCGAATCCACCTGCATTGCGCTGGTCGCCACCGAGACGTTGGTCGCCGAAGCCACCGGCATTATGTTGATTGCCGTTGGGATTGTGCTCTACACCGCCATTGCCGCCGATCAGACCGTGGTCACCGTTGTTGCCGCCGTTCGGCTGGTCATGAGGATTGGTGCCGGGCTTGTCCTCGTGCCAGCCGCCATCCGGACCGAAATAACCGTTGGGGTGATAGCCGCCATTTGGACCATAATGCGTATCGGTTCCCGGCTTATAGTTGCCGTCGGGATGATACGCTCCATCTTTGCCGTACCATGCATCGTTTCCCGGTCCGACCATGCCCCCCGTATGGGTAGCGTTGCTGCCGGGATTGTTCTGTCCCCAGGGGTGATATCCGTTGTAGTTATTGTTCGTGACGCTCTTATTGATGATCGTCTTGTTAATGTAAGTGCTGTTGTTGTAGCTGACTCCGCCACCGCCGCCACCCCAGTTCATGCCCCAGGCGCCGAAGCCCCAGCCGAAGCCGCCACCGGCAAATCCCCCGCCGGCAAAGCCACCTCCGCCGATGGTCGCTCCCACAGCAACGCCTGCGGCGAACGACAGTCCCGCGGTAGCTACTGCTACGGGAGGCGTGTAAGCGGGCACGACATACGGGGCGCCATAGACCACCGTTGGGTTGTACTGCGGAACATAGACAACATCGGGGTTCGCTGGCTTGATCACAATGGTCGATGGACTCTGCTGAACCACCGTGATCTGGGAGGAAGACTGCAACGTGCCGGCTGCCTGCGCCTGGGCGCGCATCGTCTGCACCGCGGCCATCACGTCAGACTGCTGATTGACGTAGGCCTGTCCCAGGTTCGAAGTCCAGGAGAGGTTCTTCGCCAGATCGTTCAGCACAGTAGGAAACTGCGTGAGAGCCTTCACGCTAGGATCCCAGGACTGCTGATTCACGGCCTGCGTCAGGGCACTCCCGTTCAGGTTGCTGTTCTGCTGCAGCCAGTCTTCTGCGTAGGCAACCTGCTCGGGAAGGGTTGCCGAGGCCAGCACCTGCGCAACCAGAGCGTCAGGATAAAGTGCGATCGGGGCAACCAGTGAGTCAAGCTGGGCCGCGGTCTGCAATGCGACTGTCGGGGTCGTGGACGCTGTCGACTGCGTACTGTCCTGTGATGAAGTTTGCGCGATTGCTTCTGCTGGAGCGCCTGTCACAAGCAGCGTCGAGCACACCAGCACAGAGAGAAGTTGTCTCATCCCATTCATTGAATTGCTCCGGTAAGAAAGTATCTGCGTGGAGAAATCCACGCCGGCGGCGCATGCACGGATTTGAATCGTTAAACTGGTCGCGCAGCGCTATCGTCAAGAACGAGATTAGGAGAGCCGCCCGGCAAACGAAATAGAGGACACTACACGAGGAGCCGTGTGGTTCCACACGGGTGCCAAAGGGCGCCTGGGTTAGATAAGTTGTTCAGGATAGATCGCTATTTGGTTTTAGCTAGCGGAAGGAATTCGAATTTCTCGATCACCGCCTCGGCAGGCTGCTGCGAAGAACTCTCCGAATGATGAAAGTCGTAGAGGTCAATATGTATCGTTTCATGCGCCGGAGTGGGAATGTCTGAGGTAAAAATGTGGTCGCTGATTGGCTTTACTTTCAAATCGGCTGAGGCGCCGTTAACCGCCTTGAAGGACACAACTCCGGGTTCCCACCGAAATGTGTAAGTTAGAACTCCAGCAGGCGCAGTGAAGCGGCTGAGGTTTTCAGGCGCATAGAACGGCTGGACGACGTATTGTGCGTTCTTGCCTTTCGGATCGCCCCACCGGCTAAGCTCGATATCCATCTCGTTGTGGAGATCTGCGGACCCTGCATCGTCCCACGTGAAGATCCCCAGAACTGCGGAGGGCCGCATACTCGCACTGTCTCGCACCACGAATTTATAGGTGCCATATCCGAGGCTTCGGTTGAGACTGACCTCGGCGCACGACCATCGGCCATTGCGCTGGCCCATGCGCAGATGCAGATAATCTTTCTCGTCGGTCCATACATTCGCAGGGCTGTATTGGTTGGGCTCGCCCCCATGGTCGCTGATTGTCCCCCGGGCGGTCCAGTCGTAACCACTGAAGCGGACGGTAGCCGTGGCCACCGGCGCTCCCGCTTTCCCTTTTATGACTGTCACCGCGGCGACGCCATTCCCCTCACTGGGCAAGCTGACAAGCTTTGACTCGGGACGATATCCGGACTCTACAAGCATCGCCGCATACTCGGTACCGAGATGCGTTAAATTCCTCCAGGTCGAATCGGATTGAATCTTTGTATATGGCTGATTCGCGAGAGGCTGAATCCACCAAACTCCGCTATGCGCATATAGGACTATCTGCTCGCCAGGCTTCGCGTTGCTCACCCGGCCCTCGATGGAGTCCATCTCGTCCGGGCCTCCAAGGCTCGCCACGGGTACCTGGGTTATTTCGAGTACCGGCTTGCTCGGCACGTTCCGTGGCGCGCACCCGGCAAGCAGGACAGCGGCAAGCATAAGGCAACGGACTAATCCTGTCTGCCTGGAATTCGATGTGCCGCCCTTATCCATGACGCTCACCCTCTGGTGGGGAGTTCGACCGTCGTTACCGTACCTTGGCCAGATGCGGACCGTATCTGGAACTCACCTCCAAGCAAATGAGATCGTTCCTCGATTCCTGTCAATCCAAACCCGCCCTTTCCTATGTTGGAAGTACGGTTTGCGGGATTGAATCCTATTCCATTGTCGCGAATGGACAGGATGATCCGCTTCCCATTGCGTGTAACGCGGACCTCGGCCTCTGTCGCCCGGGAGTGTTTCATGATGTTGTTGAGCGATTCCTGAACAATCCTGTAGAAGTTAATGCGCAAGTCTTTTGGAAACGCGTCGTCAATGTTGTCCATCTGTGACCTGATGCGAATCCCTGACGCGGTGGCGACCGTGCGCACTATGCCTTCGATGGCCTTAGTCAAGCCAAGGCGATCTAACTGAAAAGGCCGCAAGTTGTACGAAATCTCGCGGGTTTCCTGAATTGCCAACGCTGCTTCCGCACTGATCTCTTCCATTGCATTTGGCTTTTCGCCTGGATCCGCGCTTTTTCTCTCTGCCCGCATGGAAAATAGAGCCAGGTTGTTGATCACCACCAGGCGCTGGCCCAGGCTGTCGTGCAACTCCGATGCAATGCGCTGGCGTTCATTCTCCTGTGAGGCGATCAATTGCTGCGAGAAAGCCTTCTGCATAGCCTGTGCGTGTTGGAGTTGTGATAGCCGATAACGAACCGCTGTCGCAATCATTGCGGCTCCGGCAAGTGCTTCAAGTGTTATAAACCACCAGGTACGATAGAACGGCGCTTGCACCGCTATGGCGAGTCTTTGCCCCGCATTGTTCCACACACCGTCGCTGTTCGCCGCGATCACATGGAATTCATATCTTCCCGGAGGCAGGTGGGAATAATAGGCTGTGCGCCGTGAACCGGCATCGATCCAGTTCGAATCGAGCCCTTCCAGCTTGTATCGAAATCGAATCTGATCGGAGTGAATAAAGCTCAGAGCGGTATATTCGATCTCGAGATTTTCTTTGCCGGGCGGTATCTTCAACGGACCTTGAAGAGGGACCGAGGCACGGTCGACGAAAGCCGCTTCGATCACTACGGGGGGAGGCTGCGGGTTGATGCGCACTGTTCCAGGATCGATGACGGCGACGCCGTCTTGCGTGGGAAACCAAAGCTTGCCGTCTCCGGTCTTGATGCCTGCGGGCCACATCCCTCCGTTGCACTCGACGTTCAGCATGCCATCGGCTTTTCCGTAGGCAACGGAAGTGATTGTCTTGCGCTTTCCCTCCGCAAATTCATTCAACTCCTGCTTGCTCACGCGATAGATGCCGCGGTTGCAGCTCATCCACAAATTGCCCCGTCCATCTTCGAGAATCTGGAATACGCCATTGTTGAAGAGCCCGTCGCGTTCGGAATAGCGCGTAAACTTGCCGTCCTTTAAACGGCCAAGGCCACCGTCATAGCTCCCAATCCAGATCACACCGTCGCGGTCCTCGTAGATCGTCCTGATATTGTCGCTGGGAAGACCGTCCCGTTCACTCCAATGCGTAAATCGCCCATCGTGAAACCGGGTAAGGCCGCCATATCCTCCGATCCACAAGTCTCCTGTAGCGCCTTCGATAATCACTTTCACATCATTGCCGGCCAGACCATCCTCCACAGTCAGGGTTCTGCTGGGACCTTGTCGATACGTTACGAGTCCGTTCGTCGTGCCGATCCACATTGTTCCGTCCCTGTCCTGCAAGATGGCTTGAGCCACAGTGCGTTCGGGAAGAAGCACGGGAGGCTTATGGAATTGGCCGTCGCGAAAGATCCCCAGACCTCCGTGCGTACCTACCCACAGATTGCCATCTTTATCTCCGCCAAGCGCGCTTACCAGCCGGCCAGGCAGTCCCTGAGCAGTGGTGTAGTTGGTGAATCGTCCGTTGCGAAAGCAACTGAGGCCTGATTGCCAAGCTCCCAGCCAAATCGCGCCCGAATGGTCCTGATAGACCGGATAAATATCCTGGTCAGGCAAGCCCTGTGCCTTCGAATACACATCAATCGATTGCTCCTTCAGCTGGTAGAGTCCGTTCCCCTCCGTACCGATCCAGACATTCCCTTCGTTGTCTTCCAGAAAATGGGTGAATGAGATCGAGGCCGGCTGGCCTGCGGACTCAAAATCGAGGAAGCGGGTCAGACGTTGGCCTACGTGAAACTTCCAGATATGTCCATGGGTATCACGGTGGGAGACAGTCTGAGGATGAGCAGAGTCTACTGGTTCAACCGCCTGTTCGCCTGCCGGAATAACCCCCTGCCTGCCATCGCTGGTTTCCAGCCAGACGCTCCCATTTCCGTCGATGGCGACGTTCCAAATTGAGCCGCCACCGACCCAACGGGGCAGGGGATAACTTACAAAGCGCCCATTGGAGAAGATGTGCAGGCTGGACTGATCCGTACCCCAGAAGCCCGCGTTGCCCCAATAGAGTGGCTTGTAGTGCATCCTGAGGTTGTCCGGAGTCATGTCACGAAGGCCGGTTCCTTCGTTCCATTTCTCAATCGACTCCTCCGATAACATCCACAGGTTTCCAGCGCTGTCTTGCGCCAGTCCATGAATGCTGTTTGCCGGGATGCTCTCTTCCGGGCCATAGGTGTGGAACGAGCCGCGATGATATCGGGTGACATTTCCACCTTCGCTTGTGAACCACAGGTCACCGTTTTGGTCTTCCATCATCGAACTGAACCTGTTCGAAGCGATTCCCGGGGTATTGCTCTTGTTGAACACGATGAAGCGCACGCCGTCAAACCGCGCCACTCCATCCAGAGTAGCGATCCAAAGATAACCGTCCGGAGTTTGGGCGATGCCTCGAATGACGTTCTGAGGAAGCCCGTTCTCTGCCGTCCACCCGTTAAGGCGGTACTGCGCGGCTATGGCGGTGCCCACGCAATTCATAATCAGGAAGCCCACTGTCCAAGCCACGGTGGCCTTGAAGGCGGACCGCCACCGCCACCGGCTTGCGTTGGGTAGATTTGGCCTCTGTGGCAAGACTATGCGCACTGGATCATCGCGGTTCGCAAGTCTTCCGTGGTGACTCCGACGCTGCCAACCCCGCAATGCGATGGCATGTGCCGACTGGTAGTTCTCCACGACCCGGGGATGGTCGACCGAGATATCCGCCGCACGCTGGTCAAAATCGGCCACAGGATAGCCACGCGCCTGCATCAGCGAACACATCAACTCATCAGCTTCAGTCACCGTACTCTTCGGATAATCGACGAAGCGGGATTGCACTGCGTGCCATTGGGATACGTAGCGCTCACGCTCCATTAAGTCCAGATCCCGAATCTTCAGCATCTTAATCCGCGCTTCGCGATCCGTTAACTTTGCTTCGGCCTACGTTCGGACCCATGTTGGTGCACAGCCCGATCGTACTCTGTCCCAAATCGGTCGCGTAGTTCTGCCGTGGTCTTCTTACGTTTTCTCATGTACAGCACAACAGCAACGATGATTACTAATATTACCGTGACTGCAAGAACAATCAGCTTGGATCCATCGGATTGAAATTCATTCGAGTACTCCTTACGCCTTGAGCGTCTGCGAACATCTAGTGTTCGGTTTGGGAGGTTTCCTTGTCCGCAGTAAAGTATCCAACAAGATAGTTGCCGAATGATGGTCAGAATTGCTCGTTCCACCCTAAACAGGGCCGGAATCCGGCTTCTCCGCAGGCTTTTGAAGGAAGCCACGCAGGAATGCCCTCTTCCTGCTTTGCAGGGTGCTGGCATTTATGCCTCCTGAACTACACCAACATAGAGGAAGGTACTGATGAAATGTGGGTTCTGATTACATTATCTGATATTTTCAAAATGCTCGTGTGATTATATAGTTAGTCATCGCTGATTAAGATCGCTTAGTTAAGGCATGAATGGTAGCGGTGTTCAGCTTTTAGTCGGCGGTTGCCGCGTATCGCGTTCATTACTTGAAGGACATAGGGTGTGCCAGCGATTGCCATCTGGACGACGTACTACAAGAAGAAGTTTTCGCCTAAACCGAAAATAGCTGTGGCGTGATCTCTTGGGTCGGTTGAGTTTCAGCGAGCCGCTCGCTGGGCAATCTGTCGTCGTTCGTAAGACATCGAGAGCCAGGAGCGCAGCACTGCAGGGAGACTATCTTTAACGCGTGTTCAGCTTATCGATTGCGCGCTTTAACTCCTCAAGCTTCTGCCCAGCTTCACCCATCTTGCCTTCCGCCGTCAGGCGCTGGTAGTCGGCGAGGTCTCTCGCAGCTTCCGCGATGAGCGCGTGGAGATCCTCTGCGGGCTGGGGTATGCCAGCAGATGCCGGGGCGGCTCGCGACGGCTCCGACAATGTAAGTGACGAGGTGGCTCCGCCAAAAAGGGCCGCCAGCGCCGCCTCGAAGGTTGGTCCATAGGCGAGCCGGTCTTGAAGCGCGAGCACGACGAGACGCAACTCCGGCATCGGGCTCCGCTCAGCCTGCAGGTAAATCGGCTCCGCATACAACAGCGCGCGGCCGGACGGAATCACCAGCAGGGCCCCGCGTCGCACGTGCGAGCCTTGCTGATTCCACAGCGTCAATTGTCCTGAAAGCTGCGCGTTCTGATCGATTCGCGCCTCGATCTGCAGCGGACCGTCAACCAGCTTGTTTTTCGGAAAGTCATAGACCACCGATGTACCGTAGTGTGCGCCGTCGCTGCGCCCGGCAATCCAACCAATCAGATTGTTCCGGCTGGCTGGCGTGAACGGCAGAATCTCAACGAACTCGACGCCGGTTTCGCCCGGCAATTTCATCAGCACGAAATTCGGCTGCATCGGCTCTGTCGTTTGCTCGCCGCCTTCGCTCATGCCCACTTCGGTAGCGACTGTCCACAAGTCCTCACGGTTGTAGAACACCTGGGGATCCGTCATGTGATAGAGCCCGTACACCTCCGCCTGCAATTTGAGCAATAACTCGGGGTAGCGCATGTGCTTGCGCAGCCCGGGCGGCATCGCCGACGCATCCTTGAACAGGCCCGGAAAGATGCGACGGTAAGCCGCGAGGATCGGATCCTCGGTATCAAACACATAAAACGTTGTCGTTCCATCGTATGCGTCAATGACCACCTTAACGCTGTTCCGCATGTAGTTAATGAGGTTGTCGTTGAGAGAGTAATGGCTCGCATACGGATACGTGTCCGATGTCGTGAACGCATCCATGACCCACGACAGCCTGCCATCGTCGCCGACCACGATGTACGGATCCGGATCGTACGTGAGGAACGGCGCCAGGGCCGATACGCGATCGCGCACGTTGCGCCGCATCAGCAGCCGGCTCTCTGCGTTCACGTCGTCGCTGAACGGTAATTTCCCCAGATCGCCACGGTCGAGCGCGAGGATGATGCGGCGCAGGAAGCCGCCGAGGACGATGCCGCCGCTGCCTTCGTAGGACGTGAGGCTGTTGCTCTGGCCTTGCGGGTAGTTGAACTCCTTCTGCCGCGTCTTGACGTACACGTCGGTATTGGTCAGCTCACCAAAATAGATCTCTGGACGCGTTACGGTAAGTCCGGGCACCGTGCTCTGGACGGGCATGTTGCTCAACAACAGGGTTGGCAGCCCTTCCGGCGTGAACCCGTTTACCGTATTCATCGTAATGCCGTATCCATGGGTGTAGATGAGCTTCTCGTTGATCCAGTTCTGGCTGCTCTCAGGGAGCTTGTCGACGTTCAGCTCGCGCGCCGCGAGCATCACCTCGCGCGTGGTGCCGTCGATATCATAGCGATCGATGTCGATGTCCGGAAAGTCATAATAAGTGCGGATTTCCTGAATCTGACGCAGCGTGTCCTGCAGTGCATGCACATCCCATAGCCGGATGTTCTGGATTGTCGGTTGATTGTTTGCCGGATCAATCGCCCCAACGGTCGTCTCAGCGGGAAACTCGCGTCGCGAGAACCGGTTCAATCCGTAGGCCCTCCGCGTCAGATCGATGTTGTGGGAAATATACGGTTGCTCGCGAACGAGCTCGTTCGGTTTGACGATAAAGCTGCTGACGTACCAGGCGACTATCTGAAGTGCGACATAACAGATCGCGGCCGGGAGGGCGGCCGCAACAAGCCAGCGTCCGCGTTGCTCCGACACAGCGTTAACAACTGCGATCACCGCGCCGAGAACGAGCGCCCCGCAGACGCAGAGCAGGCCAGTAAGCGTGACGTGCGCGTCCGTGTAGGTTATACCCCCGAAGACTGTGTGATCATCGAACAATCGCTCGAACCGACCGACATATACGCGCATCGCGAGGATCAGCAAAAGGAATGCAACTGTGATGGAGAGCCCGCGCCACGGCAGTCTGACGTAGCTGCTGTGATGCCTGGCGAGAGCGCGCGTTCCGCTGGTGATGAGAATGAAGAAAGCGGCAAGTATACAGGTAATCCCAGCGAGTGAAAGCAGCCAGCCGACAATGAGCTGCCATGCGGGCAGGGTGAACAGAAAGAAGTTCAGCGGCTTGCCAAAGATCGGATCCACGACGCCGGCAGTCGTATGAGGCGCGTACCAGAAGAGCGCGAGCGTCGTCCACTCCGCCATCATGCTGGCGCCGGTCGCAATGGCAATGGCGAGCGAAACTCCGAGCACAACGAGGCGCAGAACAGACTCAACCGGCAGCCTCACCGGCCGACCATTGATGAAAATCGTATGATCGGTCGGCAAATCAGGAAGATGCGCCCTCTTAAGAGCTGAAAACGATCCGTACAGAATCAGGAATGTCGCCACTGCAAAGACCGTGAAGATCGTCCACTGCAGGCTCAGAGTTTTCAAGAACACGCCTCCGTAGCCGAGTGACCGGAACCAGAGCATATCTACGTAATACGACAACGCCGTTCGACTGCCAAAGACGATGCAGGCAAGAACAGCGGCAATAAGAAGGAAGCGGCGGCGATTCCGTTTCGGATGTGTATTCGGCCAGTCAATCGACTCGGGCAATGCTCCACCTCGTCTACCAGCATCCCCGTTGAAAGATTTTCAGGCAAGGTCCTTCTTCAGTGCTTGAAAAAGGATCATCATTTGCTCTGTCCTATCGATTGGGTTTAGCCATCCAGCGGTGTCATTGGGCTGCGGCTCAATTTAAGCAGTGCTTTGAAGGACTTGGCAAATCGCGAGTGTCGTCGGGTAGCATCTCGTTGAAGGCTGCGCATCCCCTTCTAAAACATCTCTGATTTGAAATCCAGGCTGTTCAATCTACGCGTGGAGGTCTATGCTCCGACACACAGGAGATGGCATGTCCAAGAAAGAGCCCAAAAACGCTAAGAATATGAGTGCCCAGGGGTCGGTAGAGAATCTCTTTCACCCCAAGCCTTCGGGGAACGCCAAAAAGCACGCCGAAAGCGCGAAGAAACCGAGGAAGAAAGGCTCTTAACCCAGACGTTGCGCGAGCACTGAATCGATCATGGGGGCCATCGCAGAACTCGAGCGCAACCTGATCACAATGCCATCCTGCGGGACCGCCCAGCAGGGCCAGAGTCTCGGCCAGCCGGCCAAGAGCCATCGCGTCTCCCGCGCCACCATCCACCGCGTGCATGACCCTGCCCGCCGAGGAGTTCATGTGCCGCTTCCTGCTGCATCTGCTCCCCCGCGGATTCGTCCGCTGGAGCCTAACAGATGACGCTTGACTTGTAATACGTACGTACGGCTTCAAATCGTGGCAGACGTTCTAGGCACGGATAATTGAGAGTAATCTGGCTGCACTCGCGGCCGAACGCGGAAAAGAGGAACACTTCACGGCGCTCGCCGAGGAAGTCGTTGAGATGTACGCGACTGTCGACAACCGGCTGAATACCTCATCCACGACGTGCGCTTTCACCGGACCATCGCCCAGCATCGGCCGATCCCATCGTGGCGGCCCTGATGGAGACGATTACAACCGCGCTGTATGACGAGCGGCGCAAAACGGTGGAACTTTCGCGTGATTTGAAGGACTCGGCCGAAAAGCACCGGGGGGTCTATCGCGCCATTCGCGCAAGAAATGCCGCTGATGCGCGCAAGTCCATGGAGAGCCACCTTCGGCTTGCCAAGACCGCTCAGGAAAGCGAGCACGCCGCGCGGGCGCGCAGAAATCCGCGACGCCGTATACCAGAGACCGTCGCGTGAGCGAAAGCAATCTTTCTTTATTCCCGACCCGGGAACACCGGAAACCTGCCTTCGCAGGAAATGGCAACGGTTTGCGTCGGGAATTTGCCTTCCATTACGACTCCTTCTCCCGCTGGCGTAAAGTTCACCCCTCTTGAACCAATTGTGACGCGCGCGTGCTGCATGTGAATGTCTTTGGGCTGGATGCCGTCGATGACAACGCCGTCGAGGGTGATCTCGAGAGGATGCTCATCGTCCCAACCGGCCATCAGCACAGGCTGGGTGGTAACGCTGTGGACGTTGCGCAGCACAATGCCTTTGTCGACGGGAATGCGATCGCCCTTGCGGCCGGGATCCGTAAACGGATCAATGGTGGTTCCGTTGTAGAACGGGTCTATGCCGATGGGGAGATCGACGTTCTTCATACAGACATTTTCGTAGAGGGCATTGTCGACAAGGCCTCCGCGCGTGACATCGGACTTGATGCGGATGCCGTTCGCAGTGTCCTGCAGCGAGAGATCGGAGACATAAACATTGGTGACTGGCGGCGTTGCGCCGCTGCCAATGGACATGCCATGGCCGTCATAGAAGTAATTGTGCGTGACGCTGATATTACTCACCCCTCCCTTGATAGCGACGTTGTCATCGCCGGTGCGAATAAATGAGTGAGTGATGGTCACGTTCGTGGATGTTCCGGGGTCGATGCCGTCAGTATTGCGCGCAGTTTTTGGCGTGTCGATCCTGATAGCCCACGCTGTGAATCCGCGGGTGTGATTGACCGCGACATGAAAGTTAGGGGAATTGCGAAGCGTGATCTTGTAAAGGGTGAGTCCATCGGCCTGGTTTGCGATGATGAGCCGCGGACAGCTTTGTTTAAGGCCGGTGGGCTCAGCAGCGCGGGCGATCTGCCACCATGACTGGTTACTGCCCAGCATGACATGACCGCCGCGACCATCGATCGTCCCCTCCCCCATGATGCCGGTGTTGTGTGCATTGTCGATACGAATCAGCGGAAAGCATCCGCCACCACGCTCATTGATCGTTCCGCAGCGGCCCGGGGCAGTGTCGTAGTCGCGCGGATTGACGGAAGCGTAGACGGTCACTCCTGCGTCCACGAGCAGTGTCACACCGGCCTTGAGTTGAATCGGCTGGATTAGAACGGCATTGTTCGCGCCATCGGACTGCAACTCCACGGCAACGCGACCGCTCTTGTTTGCGGCGCTTGCCGAGCAGTCGTCAATCGTCTCCTGAACACGGGCGGTGTCACAGGCGGATGCGTTCTTCGCGCAAGCCTGATCGGCAGCATCGAGATTGGTGTCGCTGTAACGGGCTTTCAGAGTCTTGCAGACTTTGGGAATGTGTGGCTCGGTAACGGTGCGGAGGTCCTGGGCAGAAAGCGCCGCCGGTGCTGTAACAAGAAGGGCTATGAAACGGGCGAGGTATATGAAACGTCGACGGGAAGACATTGATAGGAACCCTCTGAAAAGTGGAGGCGTTAGAACCGTTGAGCAGTCGAACGCCTCCCGGAAGACAAGTGATGCAGATTCAGAAGTTGATGTGTCCTGCGAATTGCCACTGACGGGGGTTATTGGCCTGGCCCGCTATCACGCCGAGGCTGTCGGAGCCTGTCGTGGTACCGATCGATCCGTCCGCAGTGCTTGAAGCGCTGCCGAACCAAACGTGGTTCACAGCATTGAAGACGCTCGCCTCAAAGATGAACTTCACGTTCTCGTTCTTCCAGAGGTTGAAAGTCCGGCGGAGGGCAGCATCAATGTTGTCGTTTCCGGGACCGCGCAACCCGTAGGGAGCGGTGCGGGCGACGTTGCCAAGCACCATCCCCGTACAGGAAGCCGTTCCGGCTGTGCAGTTGGGGTTTACGACAGTGGATGTTCCCGCATTTCCCGTACCCATCACGAAAGCGGCGGGGTTGATGTATTGGGTGGAAGCCAGGGAGGTCCTGGTTGCCCCATGACCCCATCCGCCGTTTTGGCGAGCTGTGCCGACAAAACCGGGAGCGTAGGTTGGCATGCAGGTGCCCTGGCCTGGAGCGGCGCAAGAGCCCTCAGTAACTGCCAGCGGATCTCCCGCGTAGTAGCTGAAGATGCCGGAGAGACGCCATCCACCGGCGATGGCCCGCACAAAGGCATTGTCATTGCCGATTTTCCCTTGCCCAAACGGCAGATCGTAGGTGCTGGTGAAGATGAGGTTCTGCGGCTGATCTAAGGCGCTGCGCGACCGCTCGATGCGGTCGATGGGCCAGGCCTTCGAACTGTTGGCCAGGGCTCCCGCAGGGATCGCATAGCCGGTACGGAAGGTTCCGAGGTCGTCAATCGTCTTGCTGTAAGTGTAGTTCAGCATAAAGGTGAGGCCCCGGCTAAGGCGCTGCACGATGGAAAGCTGCAGCGCATTATAGTTTGCATTGCCGATCGATCCAACCTGGTCGGTAATGCCGCTGTACTGCGGAAACGCCAGCAGCGCCTGGCTGACTTTATTGTTGAAGGTTGAGTACGGCAATGCGCCTGTTGGCATGTTGGCGGCAGTAGCGGTCGCGCCTAGAGCGGTTTTCCCCAGCACGAGATATTTCGGATCCAGCTGGTTGCTGTAGTATCCCCGCGCAGCACCGGTTGGCAGCAGGAAATGCCCCTGGTTGCCTACATAGCTTACGGTAGCCGTCATGTCGTTGGTCAGCTGGCGCTGGAAGCCCGCAGACCATCCCTGGAAAGTTGGTGTACGGCCGCCATACTTGGGGTCGAGATAGGCGAGTGTGGAGGAAACTTTGTACGGAGCCACAGCCGCGGTGGAATAGTAGGTCCCATAGCTGGCGTTATAGACCGGCGGCGGAGCAACGTTGCTGGTTCCAAAAGCCGTGTTGGCAACTGCGCCATTGGTGCCGCTGGTGAAATAAGCGCTGTTGTTGAGGTAGAAGGCAGGAAGCGAATCGCCAGGGGACACCGGATTTGGCGCTGCCGCGAAGCCCAGCTCCATAGTGGTGGACGGAAGCGCGGTCGCGCCACCGGAAGTACCGCCGCCATGCGCATAATAAATGCCGTAGGAAGCGCGGAGGACCGTCTTGCCGTTGAGGGCATAGGCCAAGCCCAGCCGCGGGCCCCAATCCTTGTAATAGGTATTCATGGGGGTGGTGCAATTGCAGCTATCCTGCCCGTAGCCGGCAAACTGCAGCACGCCTGGAGAGCCGGTAACGGGATTGGTCATCGTCGGATTCAGGAACGAAAAGCGGTTCTCCGCTTCGCGCATAGGCGGCATTACATCCCAGCGCAATCCGGCGTTCACCGTCAGCTTATTGGTCAGTTTGTAGTCGTCGTTTACATAGAGGGCGAATGGGTGGTAGCGAGAGCCTGTTTCCTGGGCTATCGGCGCATACTGAGTATAGGTCCCGGAATCGACGGCCCCGAGTATATAGCTGGCGTAGGGCAAACCGGTGCCGCTTACGACTCCGGCCGAGGATCCGCTGACCTGAGCGGTTTCATTCACGCCGAAATTCAGCGTGGTGAGAGTGGTTCCTCCATCCGCGTAGAGGTAGTTATAGCTGAGCCACTCGTACTGGCCACCGAAGGTGACCGAGTGCTTGCCGTGGAGCCACTGCAGGTTGTCCAGCATCGAGTACGTGTCCGTATTGCCGATATATCCGGTCTGAGGTCCCCACTGCGCAGGGGCGTTTGTTCCGCTGAACTTTTCGACCGGAAAGCTGCCGGAAGCCTGTCCACCGGGCAGCCCGGTAATGCCTGCCGCGGTTGCAGCAAAGTCCGCGACCCCATACGTGGGATTGCTGTCGGGCGAGTGATATTGCGCGGCCCCGTATTTGAACTGATTCACCATGTTCGGGCTGATCACGTAAGTATCCTGGAAGATGAGTACCCGGGTGACGGGGGCGTAGGTTTTTGCGTAGAGATAGGGCAACGGGCCCACGTTTGTCGTCTGGCTGCCCGCAGGGCCGACGAGCCCCTGCCGGCCAGCCGCAATGATCAATGACAACTTATGCTGGTCGGAAAGATTGGCATCCAGGCGACCTGTCGTGGACCAGTTGTTCAAGCCCCAGTTATACGCGCCCATATAGTTATTGGTGAGATTGCTGTTGAGGTAAGGAACGCCCTGCCAGAACTTCTGGAGATATTGGGAGATGGGCGAAATCTCGTTCTGCGGAATAACGTTCGCCGTGATCGGACCCGTGCCGCAGCCTGCGCTTGTATAGCTGGGACCGCTGAACTGCGTACGCGAATAACTTGTGCCGGTACCTTTCGTTTGCGTCGTCGGATCATAGATGTTGATGCCCGCTGCCGAGAAATCGCCGCACATCTCCGCCGGAGTGGGTATGGTCTGAGCCTGCGGCTTAGTGAGTGCGGAGTACCGGAATCCCATGTAGTTGGCAAACAGGAAGAGCTTGTTGCGCCAGATAGGACCGCCGAGCGATATGCCGTATTCGTTCATATGTTCTGGCGGTTTATAGTAGGTGCCCGCCAGCGAAGACACGGGATAGTTAGCCGGGTACTGGGCCGGTATGAAGCCCGCTGAGTCGAGCGCGGTGTTGCGAAACACTTCGTAGGCCGAGCCGTGGAGATTGTTGGTGCCGGACTTGATGGTAAAGTTCTCCACGCCCAGTCCCTGATACTCAGCCGAGTAAGCCGTTGTCTTGACCTGGAACTGATTGACCGTCTCAACCGAAAATGCGGACCAGATGTAGCGGGGATCGCCACTGACTGAAGCGGAATCGAAGGGGATGCCCTCGATGTACATCTCTGTCGAGCTTGCGTTGCCGTTGATTACCATGGGCTCGTCGGATTCATTGTTCTTTATTTCGTTGTTTGTAACGCCAGGCATGAGTAAGGCGGAGTCGGTGGCCCGGCGTTGATCGGTACTGATTCCATTTGCGCCGCCCATCTCAAGGGGGAGCGACTGATAGACCTCGTTCTCCAGCGTACCGCCCAGTGCCGCGCTGCCTGTGTCAAGCAGCGGTGGGGCTGAGGTGACGGTCACGGTCTGGTTCGCCGATCCGACCCTCAGCTTCAAGTCGAGCGCAAGCACCTGCATCCCATCCACGTGGATGTCTTCGCGTATCAGCGTCTCAAAGCCGGGCGCCGTAACGGTGACGACATAATCTCCGGCTTCGAGCGGGGCGAGTGTGTAAAGGCCGCTACTTGTGGTAGTACGGACCGTTTCGGCCCTCGTCGCCACATTCCGCGCAGTCACTTTCGCCCCGGGGACCACGGCCCCCATGGGATCGGTGACCGCTCCTTCGATCGTTCCCGTTCCTCCAAGCTGTGCCCAGATCGAGACAGCCGAGGACAACGCCAAAGAGAGTACCATTACGAGCCGCAGCGGCGACAGGACTCGCAGACTTCTGTTCTTGCCTTCGGGATACGTGGGGCATCCTCGGCAGATCTTCGATCGCATAATCAGCCTCCAAATGAATAATCGCCCTCGCGGTTTCCCCTTATGCCGCAATGCCCGGCAAGGATCGTGTCCTGGCTCGACCATTTGACGAGATCATTTCCTGACTTCGACGACCACCGGATATTTCACTTCACTTGAGGTATGACCACTTAAGGCTGGCATAGTGTTCCGAAAGAGACATAGACCTGTCAAGTGGTAAAGTAGCTTTTAAATTTTAAGTGCATCGTTTTGTTGAAGGCGGGCCACGACTCACCGAAGTTTTCGTCTATATATCAGTAACCTACGTTGGTGTCTTAGCCGCATTTTTCGGGACAAAACTTGATTCCCTTGCCGGCCAGAGGCCCGCGAGGGATTCCCGCTCGCATCGGTCGCCTTGCCTGACAGCTTGACACTGCCTTGAGGTGAGGAGGTAGACTGACTCACGCATCCAGTGGTTAGACCACAATGATGCAGGGGAAGGGTTGCGGTGTCCGCTAAACGCTTGTTGGTCAAGCTAATCTTTTCGTTCGCTCTGGTAACTTGCGCGATCTCCATAAGCAATCTGTGCGCGCAGGACATGAGAAAGGTGAGGGAACCTCATTTTCCCAAGCCTTGCGTGACGCTTGATGCGGAGCTCTCTGCGCCTGGTGGTGTTCTGACGGACGATGACGAGCGCAGGCTGGACACAGACAGAATTCAGGATGCGATTGATCACTGCAAGAAGGGACGTGCGGTTAAGTTGCGTGCCGTTGGTGATCGAAATGTCTTTTTGGCTGCGCCGCTCCATTTAAAGAGCGGAGTAACGCTGCTAATCGACTCGAATACGGCGCTCTTTGCCTCGCGTAATCCCCGCGACTATGACGTGATGCCGGGAAGCTGCGGAATCGTCGACGAGCATGGGCATGGCTGTAAACCGTTCATCCTCGCCGATCACGCGCCGAACGCAGCAATTATGGGTGATGGTGTGATTGACGGGCGCGGTGGCGCCAAGCTGCTCAGGCAGGATATTTCGTGGTGGGATCTGGCTCACACCGCGAAGGTCACGGACAAGAACCAAAATTGTACCCGCATCTTAATTGTGCGCGAGTCGGACAACTTCATTCTGTACCACATCACACTGCGCAATTCTCCGAATTTTCATGTCTTAGTCGAGAGGTCAAATGGATTCACGGCCTGGGGAGTGAAGATCGACACGCCGCGCACGGCGCGCAACACAGATGGCATCGACCCGTCGTCATCGACGAATGTGTCGATCCTCTATTCCTATATTCGGGCGGGAGACGATAACGTTGCCATTAAGGCCGGCAAGTCGGGGCCTTCGTCGCACATCACCATCGCGCACGATCACTTCTATTCGGGGCACGGCATGTCGATCGGCAGCGAAACGTCAGGCGGAGTGAGCGCCGTTCGCGTATCTGATCTGACCATCGATGGCGCGGACAACGGTATCCGCATCAAGAGCGATCGCAGCCGCGGCGGGCTGGTGAAAGATGTTCAGTATGACAACGTGTGCATGCGCGATGTCCGCAACCCGATTGTGCTGACTTCGCTGTACACAACATTCTCCGGCGATCTGTTGCCGGTCTATCGCGACATCGTGCTGAAGAATATCCACAGCCTGACCACCGGGCCGCTGACGATAGCGGGGCTCGACGACCGGCACAAGCTGGAAGCCACGTTCGACAACGTATTTGTCGATGGCCTGAGGCCAGCGGACATTCGCGCCTCGCATGCTGCGATCACGAGGGGGCAGATGCTGGGAAACCTTGTCCTATCGGGTGAGGACGTAACGGTGACGCCGGCTGCGGGAAGCAAGCCGGGAACACGTGTAGCTTGCAAAGGGCGCTTCGTCGACTATCCCGCAAACCAGACTGCGCCGGCATCGGCGAGTGTAGCGCCGCCTCCGGACACCACGCTGTATGTAGCTGCGGACGGAACCGGTGATTTCTATTCGGTGCAGTGCGCGGTGGATGCGGCTCCCGAAACTGGCGCGACGATATTGATTGGACCGGGTGTCTATCGTGAGGCGGTGTCGATTACGAAGCCGAATATCCGCATGCGCAGCAACAATACCGACGCGTCGAAGACGGTGATTATCTTCGACAAGAGCGCCGGCACTTCGGGAGGCACACTACATTCAGCGACGGTGGAGGTACACGGCGATAACTTCTTCGCGGAAAACCTTACCTTTGCGAATGACTGGAACGCAACGCATCCGCAACTTGCGGCGGGCTCACAGGCGCTGGCGGCGCTTGTGACCGGTGACAAGGCTGTATTTCTAAACGTGCGGCTATTGGGTAATCAGGACACGGTCTACGTAGGCAGCCGCAACTGCAGGCCCGATGGCCAGCCGTGCATTCCGACACGGCAGTATTTCAGAGACTGCTACATTGCGGGCAACGTGGACTTCATCTTCGGCGACAGCAAGGCGGTCTTCGATCACTGCGAGATTCACAACACGCCGCACTCGGAGGGCTTTGTGACGGCGCAGTCGAAGCACTATCCCGATGAAGACAGCGGCTTCGTTTTTAACCATTGCAAACTCACGGCCGACCCCGGCGTTACCGGCGTGTGGCTGGGGCGTCCGTGGCGCCCTTATGCAAAAGTGATTTTTCTGGACACCGAGATGGGCAATCACATCGTTCCCGCGGGCTGGCGCGAGTGGCATCCGGGAGAAACACATTCGCTCGAGACGGTGTACTACGCCGAATACAACTCCACCGGACCTGGCGCGCATCCCGGCAAACGCGATCCGCATACCAAGATTCTGACCGCGGCTGAGGCGGCGCAGTACGAGACGAAGACCTTTCTAAACGGATGGGATCCTGAGGCGGATCTACGCTGAGTGCACTGATTAGTTCAGCGGCGTGAGATTCAGATAAGGTTTGATATCTGGAAGGCCGGAATTCAGGGGCGGATTGGGTGGCATACATTTCGCCGCTCCATCTCAACCTGGCTGATCGAGAATGAGGAGAACGTCAAAGTGACACAGGAGCTCGTCTCCAGGTCGGATGTCCTCCACGGGGCCTCCCTTCGCGCTGCACCCAGCCCGAACCTGAAACAACGATGAGCTCTGTCCGAGGGGATGAGTGTGCCACGCTGTCGCACGCTCCCGAGACTAGTGCGGAGCTTGAAACAAAGGATCGACCCGTACTGTGCCTATAAACCAATCTGCAGGCCCTTTGTCAGAGGGCTGGGAACCAACTTTTGTGATCTTCATCGCTTGCTCCTTGAGGTGATTCTTAAGCCTGCACGGTAAACCGAAGTCCACTTGAGGCTAGCGGTTCGTCATTCGCTCTAGTTTCTCGGGATAGCGGTCTCCCTGAACAACAAAGGCTGACGTCATGTCGTCGAGCTCACGTAGATCGCTTGGTGTAAGCTCCAGTGCGGCCGCTTCGATGTTCTCTTCAATCCGTTCGAGTTTCGTACTCCCGGGGATGGGAACGATCCAAGGCTTCTTGGCGAGCAGCCAGGCGAGGGCCAACTGAGCCGACGTGGCGTTCTTCCGTGCGGCGAACGCCGCGATCACCTCCACCAAAGCACGGTTTGCTTTGCGGGCTTCTGCGGTGAAGCGAGGAAAGCTACTGCGGTTATCGTCCTTGTCGAACTGCGTATCTTCCGTCACCGTGCCTGCGAGGTAGCCCTTGCCGAGCGGGCTGAATGGAACAAATCCAATGCCCAACTCCTCAAGTGTCGGCAGGATATCCTCTTCTGGCCGCTTCCACCAGAGAGAGTATTCGCTCTGCAAGGCGGTCACCGGCTGCACAGTGTGCGCTCGCCGAACAGTCTGCGAACCCGCCTCTGAGAGGCCAAAGTGCCTGACCTTACCTTGCTGGATGAGGTCTTTCACGGCTCCGGCAACGTCCTCGATCGGTACCGCAGGGTCGACACGATGCTGATAGAGCAAGTCGATCGTTTCAACGCGCAAACGCTTTAGGGACGCATCCACCGTCTCCTTGATGTATTCCGGGCGGCTGTTTAAGCCGGTCGGATGCGGGTCACCGCTGGTGTCGAATTGAAACCCAAACTTCGTCGAGATAACAACCTCGTCGCGCACGGGAGCAAGCGCTTCACCAACAAGCTCCTCATTCACGAACGGACCATACACCTGCGCTGTGTCGAACAGAGTGATCCCACGCTCCACTGCAGCGCGCAACACGGCGATCATTTCCAGTTTCGTCCCGGCTACGGTTCCGTGACCCGCGCTCGCTCTCATGCAGCCCAGACCGATGGCCGAGACATCAAGCCCGCTTCATCCCAGTTGGCGCTTTTCCATTGTTCCTCCTCCCTGCGACTACAAAAACGTTCAGCCTTCTCACGGTTAATTTGAAGGTGAAATCCTCACTGTTGCGGCGCGAGCACGATCACCAATCATGCGCTTGAGATATGGGCTTGAAGAATACTTCGCCCGATACGCAGCATCGATCCGATCGTTGAGCGCCCCGTCCACCGCTTCGAATGTGACATCGGTTGTTTGCCCCGCTGCGGTAATCTGCCCTGCCTTCTGACTCACGGCAGCTTTGTACCAACGCGAACTTGTTCCGTTGTAGCCACGAACATAAAGTTCGTCGTCAACCACGACAGACCATACCCAAGTTGGCGTTCCATAGGTGACGCCATCTTCACGGAACGGTGCGATATGCAAGTCGTCGCTCGATGCGATTGCCTGAATCCTGTCCTGTGTCCACTTACTCATGTTCGAATCCTTTCCAATCGTGCCGACTAGCAAGTTTACTTGCCGCCGTTGTATTGCTGATCGATCACCGGCTCAAGCCAATCCACGGCGTCTCCGTCGAGAAGCCGATTCCGAATTCAACAGAGGTCTTGCGGGTCGAATTCATGGCGCCTCACGGGCTCAAGCGCAAAAGGGACTTTCGTGTCGATGTGGAGAAGGGGCTCCATGCTCGCGAGTGTTACGGAGGAGCGATCGCGCTGCAGGAATCCGACAGTCACGACCTCACCGGGCTGCTTCCCGATGGCAGCGCAGTGCAGATTCCGATCCTGGTCACACGTCCCACTGCCCTGGTTCTGCTGAAGCTTCTTGCCTTAGACGACCGGTATCGCAATATTCGCGGGCCTGCCGAGGCGGAGCATGATCGAGAAGAAGCACGAACGCATGCTGCCTTAGATAAGATATTGAAAATAAACAACATAACGGAGTTGAATTTTGGGCGCCAGCCTTTTGGGAGCCAAAGAGTGCATGTTGCTCAAAATAAATGCGTTATGCCTGGAAATGAAAAAGCCTCCTGTGAGGAGGCTTGCTTGTAAGTTTATTGATTCTAAATGGTGGCCAGAGACGGGATCGAACCGCCGACGCCGGCCTTTTCAGGGCTCCCTACCAATGGACCTAAGTGGCTTAGAATCAGCGGACGCAATTGATACGAAAGGCGTTAGAGCCGCACCGATTTAGGATTGTGTGGGATCATTTGGGATGGTTTCCTCCCCAGGTTGTTCCCGTATTGTTCCCGCCCAACAAATCGACTGATTTCACACGCATGCGCTAAGACGTTCTGGCTACACGCGATTTATATTATTGCCACAAAATCTGATCGATGAGTGGATAGGCCGGTTCTTAACAGTTGAGCGACAAGGTCACGTGTCCGAGATGCCGACTATTCGTTCCGCTGACGGCGCCGACCCTCGGCCGTGAAGGGGATGATTGTGAGCGGCGCTACGCAGGTAAATAGCGAACCAGGACTTTCCAACACTCCCGGCCTCTTGTTCCGCAAGCCGGGCAAGTCCAAACAGTCACTCGAAAACATCGCGCTTGAGCCCCATGTCTCGTTGAGACATGGGGCACCAACATCATTGCCTCGCGACATTTGCTCTCGTTACTCTTTGAACAAGTGCGACGCGTGGGTGACCGCTGCGCCCGCGCGCATCGCGGCCGCAACTATCGCTGCTTCCGTCAGCATCGCGTCATTTGCGCCGGCCTGACGCGCTGCTTTCACATGCAACTCAATGCAGTAGGGACACTGCGTTGTCAGCGCAACGGCCACCGCCATCAACTGCTTGTGCAAGACATCGATGGAACCGGCTTTGAACGCCTCTTTGTCAAAAGCCCAGAAGGCTTTCATCGTATCAGGTGCATTCTCATCGAGCTTCTTGAGCCGAGTAAGATTCTTCATATCAAACATGTGGGTAACTCCTTCTTGGTTTTGTGTAAAGCGCTTCCGACATAAAGGGTTCGGAAGCCGCCGTTTGGTTCTACGTTTCAGGGGTGATTTCCCAAAACGCACGAGAATGGCAGAACTCGATCCGCACAAGTCGCGTCTCCGCGACCCTCAGGCTCACTTGTCTCTGTTTTCCAGGAGGATAGCCTTGTTGCCGAAATAGCTGATCAGGTAGAGCGATACCCCGAGCGAGATGACATCCTTGTAGAGGAACAGCCCCAAAAAACTCATATACCTTATGCCGTGAACGGCAATGGTCGCGCCGGGGGTAGTGAGAAGCATGGTGCTCGTGGTAAAGAACATCACTGTGGTAATGAGGCCACCAATAACACCGGCTTTAGGCCTGAGATAACCTGCGGCAATCAATAATGCTGCAGTGATCTCAGTGAGTCCGATGATGTCCGAGCCGAAATAGGGACCAAACAATTTGAAGTGCCAACTGATGAGCGGACTGTTGGAAACCAGGGGAATGATACCTTCGGCGCCGGGAGCGGTCATCTTGTAGGACCCGGCCCAAAGAAGCATAACGATCATGCCAATGCTGGTTACAAGGAAAGGGACATTATGATCGGTTATCCATGCGGCCAATCCGGTTAGGCTACTTTGAGTAAATTTGGAAGGCCCAGCCGAAGAGTCCTGAGTAGGCGTGGCGGCAACCTGGTTGTCGATGTTTAGTGCGATAACGGGATCGATACGGGACATATTCTTCTCCAATCCGGGCAGCATTTCTGCGCTGCTCAGGAACCATTTCTGGAGATAAGATGGGACGGATTGTCACATATAATATCGTTGAGATATCTTATAGTCTCAAATGGATCGACTCGCACCCTTCTTCGAACGGTTTTCCCTCACGGCTCGGATGTTTTTTTCGGGACTCTTGTGCGGAAGCTCTGCGGATCAAAGCGAACATGCCGCATATCTTCATGTGCTCAAGAAAGGGAGACTGAAGATCACCCGGCCAGATGCTCGCCAGATGGTCATTGATACACCGAGCATCCTGTTCTTTCCACGTCCTCGCCTCCATCGTCTTCACGGCCCAGAGCAAGAGGGAGCCGAGCTCGTGTGCGCGACGATCGAATTTGGCGCCGGAATGTTGAATCCTCTCATCGCGTCGTTTCCAGAACCACTTGTGCTTCCGCTCGACGCCCTTCCCGAACTTGGACCGACCCTGCAGCTTTTGTTTTCGGAGGCTTTCTCAGAATTACCAGGCCGCCAGACTGCCATAGATCGATTATTCGAATATCTCTTTGTGCTACTCATTCGATCAGCAATGAATGCACACCTGGTCGACAGCGGAGTTTTGATGGGACTCAGTGATTTGCGTTTGGGCAAGGCAATCGAGGGCATGCATAAACATCCTGAAACTTCCTGGTCGCTGGAAGAACTTGCTCAACGCGCCGGTATGTCCCGTGCGCGGTTTGCTGCTTATTTTCGCCAGGTCGTCGGCATGACACCGTTTGATTACCTGACAAATTGGCGGCTGGGGGTTGCCCAAACAATGTTGCGTAAAGGCAACTCGCTGAAGCTGATCGCATCCGCCGTGGGATATGCAAATGCGACAGCTCTAACGCGAGTCTTTACGCTACGTGTAGGG
>Ga0335072_10002630_pt1 | contig 27699 bp, 23 predicted proteins | sample Lox_Sample_21_FD_206725 | JGI IMG/M metagenome (GOLD analysis project Ga0335072, IMG submission 206725) | Soil microbial communities from Loxahatchee National Wildlife Refuge, Florida, United States - Lox_Sample_2.1 | ecosystem: Environmental > Terrestrial > Soil > Wetlands | place: USA... | reverse complement strand
GGAGGCGCTCGTGCGCTGGCGGCACCCGACGAGAGGGCTGTTGCTACCGGATTCGTTCATCGGCGTAGCCGAATCGATAAACCTTGCCGATGAACTCGGCCGATGGGTGCTGCGGAACGCCTGTGCAGATTTCAGCGGGTGGCGATCGCGGGGCGTCGGGCAGGATGCGGCGTTGCGGGTCAATGTGTCGCCGCTTCAGCTGGCGGGCCGAGGTTTCGTCGATACCGTCGCCGAGGCCATCGGGGAGTTCGACATCGATGCCGGATCGCTATGCCTCGAGATCACCGAGCGCGCAGTAGTTCACGACATTGAAAGCACTCGGCGAACCCTGGCGGAGTTGAAGGAGGTCGGGGTCCAGATCGCCATCGACGACTTCGGCACCGGCTACGCCGTCCTGTCGCATCTGAAGTCACTTCCCGTCGATATGCTCAAGATCGACGCGGGATTTGTGCGCGACCTCGGCACCAACGCCAACGATCTCGCGATTATCCGCGCCATCATCGGACTGGCTGAAGCGTTCAACCTTCAACTGGTTGGCGAGGGCGTCGAAAACCCCTCCGCCGCAATGACTTTGATGCAGCATGGCTGCCACCGTGCACAGGGGTTTTTATTCTCGCGGCCGATCCCGAGCAGCGCCATGGAGGCGCTGCTGTCGGCGGGCTGGATTTCGATGCCGTTCCTCGCGGACAACCACGCCTTGGCGGAGAAGGTCATCTAGCGCCACGCTGGCGGAGAAGTAGCGGGGCTGCCTCCGCGACGCCAGGTCGCTAGTGTCGCCGGTCGATAGTGTCGCGCTCGAAGGGGGCTGTCGGGGCCGGAAATCGTGAGGTCGATGGTGGGGACGGCTACGTGGGTGTTGATCGCCGCATGCGATTTCCGCATCAAGGCGCGGGCAACTACCGGATCGCCATCAGCCGAGAGACCGCCAGTGCGCGTGCTTCGTTGGGCGATCAGTATCAGCTGAAGCGTGGCGTCAAGGGTGTTGCCGTCGATGGTGATCCTTCTGCCGCCAGCCAGGAGGCGTTTTGGCCATGGCGGAATCCACGGCATGACCTTGACACCGACTTCCGCGGGCAGTGTATTCGACCGCCCCATACGAGGCGGGCAGCAGCGACTAGGTCGGGTGCGCCCGCCATGTTTATATACCGGCAATCCAGCTCAATAGCGGATATTCATACTATATGGTAGTATTGAACGCTAACAACATACTGATAGTCTCCCATGTAACAATACGCATCCATAGATTCGGGATACAGGTGCAGAGCAGACCGCAGATCGACCAGCTGATGCGACGCAGCGACCGTCGCTCCGCAGGCGGGGCAGCAACCACTGTCCTACCCCCCTACCCTTCACCAGGCCAAAAAGCTGATTTGAGGTTGGTTATCCACGACTACTCTGGCCACCCTGGCCAGGTACACCTGAGTCGCGAGCTCGCCCGACGAGGGCACTACGTCGAGCACCAATACTGCGCGTCGTACACAACCGGCCGCGGCGCGACTAGGCGACGCGACGGCGATCCCGAATCTTTCGGGGTGCGTGCTATCGAGCTGGGGAGCGAGTTTGCCCGCTACTCACCGATCGCTCGACTGCGCCAGGAACTCCAGTACGCCCGGATGTCGGCCCGTGCAATCCTGGCCGCCCGACCGGACGTTGCGGTGCTATCCAACATCCCATTGCTGTCCCTGTTCATACTCACTTTGTTGCTGCGGACGCGACGGGTGCCCTACGTCTTTTGGCACCAAGACATCTACAGCGAAGCGATCAGGGTTATTGCTCGTGATCGGTTCGGCCAACTGGGTTGGCTCATCGGATGGGTCGCGGGACGTGTTGAACGTCAGGTTGCGCGCGGTGCCGCGGCCGTCGTCGCCATCAGCGACACCTTCATCGAACAACTCGACGCCTGGGGAGTCCAGAAAAGCAAGGTACACGTGGTGCCGAACTGGGGCGCGGTCGATGAGATGCCTTTGCGGCCGCGAGACAATGCCTGGGCAAAGGCTCACGGCCTGGTGGGCATGCCCGTGGTCATGTACGCGGGAACGCTTGGTCTCAAACACGACCCGTCGGTGATATCAAGGCTGGCTCAGACCGCGCCAACGGGTACCCACACCGTGGTTGTGTCCGAGGGGAAGGGGCGCGAGTGGCTGGAGTCGGAAGCCGGCGACGTGCCGGGGCTGACTCTGCTTGATTACCAGCCATACGAACAGCTGCCAGACATGCTCGCGAGCGCAGATGTGTTGCTCGTCGTGCTGGAAAGCAATGCCAGCCGCTACTCAGTGCCCTCCAAAGTTCTGAACTACTTGTGTGCCGGCCGTCCCGTGCTGGCGCTGCTACCGCCGGACAACGCCGTCGCCCGCATGATCGAAGCGGCCGAGGCAGGGCTCGTGGTGGCCCCCGGAGACGCTGACGCGGCATCCGCCGCACTGAGCAGTTTGCTGGCTTCTCCCGTCACGCGAGCCGCGATGGGGACCGCGGCTCGCCGCTACGCCGAACGCACATTCGACGTAACACGCGTCGGTGAGCGCTTTGACTCGTTGCTCTTTGACATCAACAACGACCCAACAGTGAAAGGACACTGAAAGATGGAGATTGCGCACTTGCCCGGGAAGACCGGGGTGAGCAAGCCTAATACAGCCCTAGTCGCGGGAGGTGGTGGCTTCATCGGCGGTCATCTCGCCAGGACTCTCAGGGAACGGGGCGTTCATGTCCGAAGTGTGGACATCAAACCCTTCGACGGCTGGTATCAGATTCCCGAGGGTGTCGAGGCGCTTCAGCTCGACCTGTCGGTGCTCGAGAACTGCTATACGGCCGTTCGCGACGTTGACGTCGTCTACAACCTCGCGGCCGACATGGGCGGGATGGGCTTCATCGAAACACACAAGGCTGAGTGCATGCTTTCGGTGCTTATCAACACGCATATGTTGATGGCGGCGCGAGACGAAAACGTTGCTCGGTTCTTCTTCTCCAGCTCGGCTTGTGTCTACGCCGCCGACAAGCAGGTTGACGCCGACGTGACGGCGCTGAAGGAGTCCGATGCTTATCCCGCCATGCCCGAAGATGGGTACGGCTGGGAAAAGTTGTTCAGCGAGCGGATGTGTCGGCACTTCCGCGAGGACTTCGGTGTGGAAACGCGGGTCGCCCGCTACCACAACGTCTACGGCGTCGAAGGCACTTACGACGGTGGACGCGAGAAGGCACCTGCTGCGCTATGCCGCAAGATTGCGCTGGCTGCCATCACTGGTCGGCACGAGATCGAGGTTTGGGGGGACGGTGGGCAGACCCGCAGCTTCATGTATGTCGATGACTGCATCGAAGGGACTCTGAGGGTGACGGCAGGAGACAGCGCCGTGCCGGTCAACGTCGGTAGCTCCGAACTGGTGAGCATCAACCAGATGATCGACATCATCGAGAAGATCGCTGGGATTACCGTCAAGCGCAACTATAACCTGGACGCTCCCAAGGGTGTGCGTGGCCGCAACAGCGACAACACGCTGATCCAGCAGATCTACGGCTGGGAGCCGTCGATTTCTCTCGCGGACGGCCTGGAACTCACTTATCGGTGGATCTTCGACCAGCTCTCAAGCAGCGAGCGCGCTGGCGATCGCACCCCACGCCGCGCCGCCGTTTAACGACTGCCCTCGATTAGCCAAGGAGGCGATAGGGATGGATGTTTCCTACGAGAAACAGACAGTTGATAATCCGAATCCGATTGCGCGCTTCGCCCATCGCACACGGCTGAAGAAGTCGAAGCGACTTTTGATGCCCTTTTTGGGGGAGTCGGCTGTGTTGTTGGACTACGGCTGTGGCCAAGGGAAGTTTTTGCATGATATCGCCGTCGATATCAAGAAAGAGAGACCGGGCGTAGTACTCCTGGGATACGACCCTTATATGAGCGCACAGTACGACGACTTCCGCATAGTCTCCGATCCAACTGTTATCGCGCCACAATCGGTCACTATCCTGACATGCTTAGAAGTCTGCGAGCATTTGACGGATTCGGAAATGCAGGAGTTCGTAGACTTCGCATTGCATGCCCTTGCACCGAACGGCAGGATGTTGGTAACGGTTCCGATCATGATGGGCCCGGCCGTCCTGTTGAAAGCGCTAAGTTCAAGCATTCTTTTCCGCCGGCGTTCGGACATGACCGGATCAGAGCTATTCAAAGCGGCATTTCTAGGAATTCCTGCGCGCCGCGCCGACGATATCAAGGTATCTCACCGCGGTTTTGACTGGCGTGCAACGCAGCGAACTCTTCTCGAGAGCTTCCGATGCGTCAATATCGAGTTTTCCCCGCTGCCGTTTAAGAATCCCTACTGGCAAAGCCAAGTCTTGATGCTGTTCCAGAAAGCCTGAGAATCGCCAAACGACGGTTGCCTTTGTCTTCGGAATTTCAGGTGGCGGTCTCTCTCCCGGGGACTGCCCGGCGGTAGGGCGGCGAAGCGCACGGATACGCATAGGTTGACAGCCGAAACATGACCAGCATTTCATCCTCAGACTCAACCGAATTGGGATACGGCATGCAGGCACTGCAGCCGACACGACCCACGGGAACAACCGAACATCTGCTCGCTGTACTCTCTCGCTCTCGCCTGAGACCATCGACCGTCGCCGGTGAGACCGTCAGCCGGGTTATTCGGCTCAGCCTGCTGCGTGCCGAGCAAGGACCGACCGCGGCGGTTTTGAAAGTAGCCCGCAGCGTGCCGGGAGCCGCGGAACTGCGCCTGCAGGCGCGCGTGCTCGCCGAACTGGCCTTGCACCCAGGACTCGACGCAGAATGGCGCAAACTGCTGCCGCGGACCCTGACCTTCGACGAGCGCACCGATGCGACCGTGTCCGTAGAGTCCTATCTGCCGGGGACAGGGCTGGCCGACGTGCTGGCGCGCCGCCCGGATCGGGCCGAGGAGCTGACCGCTGCGGCCCTAAGCGCCATCGCACCACTGCACCGGCGGACTGCCACGTTCGTGGTCGTCGACGATTTTGACGTGCTACGACGGTGGGTCATCGAACCACTCGCGTGCCTGACGGAGCTGTGCCGACGGCACGATCCCCGCCTAGTTCCCGAAGTGGACCGGCTCCAAACGATACTGCGGCAGGCGTTCGTCCGCCGACGTATGCGGGTGAGCTGGACGCACGGCAACTACACCCCACGCAACGTTCGAGTGGCCGGCGTGCACGGCCCAGTCACCGGCATTGTGGACTGGGGCGAGGCTGAGCCCAGCCGGCTGGCGTTAATCGATGAGTACCTGATGATCCTGACCGCGAGCTGCCAGGTGGAGCGAGCCGATCTAGGCACGGTCGTCACTGAGCGGCTACGGGCAGGCGGTCTCTCAGACCGCGAACGCAATGCATTGCGTGCCGCACGCGACCGATCGAACACGGACAGTGGCGACCGTGAAAGCATCGATGAGTGCGTTGACGAGCGCATTGCCATTCTGCTGACCTGGCTGCACCATGCTGTCGACTTGTGCCGCAAGCGGCCCTCCGATCCAAACCACCGCATCTGGGCCACCACCGTGGCTCCGGTGCTTAACTATGCCGCCGCATTCGACTTCTCGGGCACATGCGACGGCTGACTGGCGTTCGTCTTTTAAGCTCAGTGACTCCAGTACGATCCGCAGGCTGGGTGTAACCCCATCACAGGTAGAACCCTTCTATCGTCGAGGACTCCGTCGCCTGATTGACGACAACACCAAGCACCACTATGTCGATCGCCTTCATCGCGGCGACCAGTCGACATAGCGAAAGTGTCGTGTTAGCGATCGGCCGCACTACAAGTACCACGGCGTCCGCCGCGGAGAGCGCCAGTTGGGCATCGATCGACTCGTGGAACGCAGGTGTGTCGATCAGGATGACGTCGCTCTCGAGGAGCAAGGTGTCGCGACCGCGGATCTCGGTAGCCAGCGCTGCTGTTGAGCACGACACGGTTGTCACCGGATCGGTTCGGTTGCCCGTCTTCGCTAAAGCAGATCCCGCAACAACCGGCTTGGCCTCCTTCAACTCCCGGTTGGGCGCGTCCAGACTCACGACACCTGTCGCACGTCCACGTTCGGCGAACGCTCGCGCAAGCGCCCGCGTCGCAACAGTGCTTCCGTCTCCGCCATGGCCGGCCACAACCGCGACGACGGGTGGGATTTCGGCTTTGATTCTGGGTATACGCTGCAGCACGTTCTCGACATTGAGGCTGAGTCGCAATGCCGCCTGTTTGAATTCCTCAGACTCGCCGAACGCTTGGCCGACGTCGCCATTGGAACCGAGCGCTCGGGTTTTGGGCAGCTTGCCGATGATGTCACATCCGGTGATTTCCTCAACCTGGCGTCGCGACCTCACCTTGTTGTCGAAGCGTTCAAGGAACCAGATGAAGCCGGCCGCAACGAGCAGGGCCATGGTGAGAGCCGCGAACGCGACCGTCGACGTCGGATATCCAGAAACCTTGGCGCTGGCCGGATCCGCCCTCGCCACCACCTTAACCAGGGGCCCAACTCTCGGGTCACCCGAGACGTTTTCGATTTTGGCGATGTAGGTGGCCAGGACGTCGCCGTATCCGTTGGCGATATTAGCCGCGTGCTGGGCATTGCTATCGGTGATTGAAACAGCGATCAGCACCGTGTTTTTCACCGAGGTCGCTGAGACTTTGGACGCAAGCTGTTGTGCGGTGATATTCAGGGCAAGCCTATCGACCACCATTTGTGCCAGCTCTTCGCTGTGAAACATCTTGACGTATGTTTGCGCCCTCTGTCGGGAGAACAGGTCGCCCTGGTATGCACCCTCGGACGTCTTCGCCTCCGGGGCCCGGAGGAACAACTCGGTGGACGCAATGTAATTCTTGTCGGCGGTGCCATGGTAAGCCGCCACACCAAGTACGGCGACGGCCAGGCACGCAAGCACGATCGGCCATCGCTGCCGGACCTTCGTCCAGCATCTTGTCAATAGCTCCATTGTTCTCCGCTCGCGTTGTTTGACTGACTCATACGGCTTCACGTCGGGGATCGAATTGCGGCATCTCGAGATGCTTGGTGAACGCCCGATCGGCAACAACCACCCGCCCCAGGCACGTGCCCTGGCCTAAGCCGAGCAGCCTTTCGCTTTCCCGGAGCTCCGCCGCGGCGGTTTGCGGCACCGGGTCGACCAGGATCGATGCGCCGACTTGGCTCGCAATGTCGACGGCATCGGCCGACTCCAGTACCGCCGGGCCGACCACGATGACATACCGGTAACGGCGGGACAGGTCGATCAGAAGGTTGCGCATCTTCGAGCCGGTAAGTTCTTTTGTCGGATTTGCCGGCGCGGCGCCCGCCGGAATCCAGCCGATTCCGCTCTGCTCGTCCGGCTGGATGGCCAGGTCCAGAGCCAGCGGTGTGCAGAGCAGGTCGCCCAGGCCGACGGTCGAGTCGTCGTGTCCGGCAGTGAAGTCGGCGCATACAACGACGGTGGGCGATCCTGCTTCCGTGAAGGCGGTCGCGACTAACGCGGCGAGAATGCTGGTGACCGGGGTGGCCCGCGGCGATGTCAGCACGAACGAGTGGGCCTCGGCCTCAGTTAGGCGGTTGGCAATTTCCAGGCGAAGCAGCTTGGCGTCGTGGTGGACCTCGTCGAGCGTTAGGTGGTCCTCGGCGGTGAGCACACCGAGCACGCCCGCGAGTTCACCGGTACGGGTGCCGTCGCCCCGGAATCGCACTAGCTCCGGGTTTTCTCGCCGGGCGGCATACACGGCCAGCCAGGTCAACCCCAACAGGAACCCGATGATCGCTCCGCATGCGATGTTCGGCAGCGTTCGCGGCGAGATGGGCCGTGACGGAACGGACGCCGGTTCGGCGAGCACCGGTTGAACCGGAGACACAGTGGTCGAGGGCGGGCGCTCGAGTTCTTTGATGACGTCGATGGTTTGCTGCGCAGTCGCATCGGCGATCGTCGCCGCCTTCACCGGGGAGGCGTCTTGGGCCAGCACTTGTAATACCACCGTGTCGGGAACCATGCGGCCGGTTACCTTCTTGGCGAGTTCTTCCCCGGACTGGCCCAGCCGCAATCGTTCGTTAACGCGTTCAGTGACCAGCGGTGTTGACACCAGCCGTGCGTAGCTCCCCATGCGCTGCTGGGTGAATTCGTCACCGTATGTCTGCGAGTTTCCCGTGGCGTAGTTGTACTTATCCTCCGTATCATCGGGCAGACTCGCGGTGGAGTCGTTCCAGTACGGCGTCGCGATGACAATCTTCGTGGTTGCCTCATAGACCACGGGCAGCATTAAGTTGATCAGGCTGGCAGCCGCAGCGCCCAATAAGCTCCATGTGATCAGCGCCAAGGACTTGCTGCGCATGAGGGCGAGCAACGCGACCATACCCGTCATGATCCGAACCCCAGTAGCTTCAGGTTCTCGATGATCTTGTCGGCGCAGTAGCTCTCACCGTGGTAGTTGAGGTGGGTGCCGTCCCCGTCCTGCCACAGCAGCGGCTTCACATCGATGTCGCGATACCAGCCCTGCGCCACGGGGTCGATAACGTACGCGCCAACGCTTTCGGCCGTGCGGCGAAGTCCGTCCGCCACGGCGGGATAGTTTGCTGTCTCATCCGCCGTGGCGGAGGCGGGAAGCATGACGATGATCTTGGCCTGCGGCCAGTCCGAGCGAACCTTCCTGATGTACTCATCGGCTGCCGCCACCACCGGCTCCGGTGGTTCGCCAAGGTCATTTCGACCGCCGTCGATGAGGACGTAATCGACGCGATAGGTCGCCGCATCGCCATCGAGGCGATCAATGAACGGGACGCGCTCAGGATTGTGCATGTCGACGCTGCGGACAAAGCCGGTCCCGTCTTGGCCATCGAGGGCCAAACTCCACCCCATGCTGTGGGCGACCAAATCGGGATAGATGTTGGCATACGAGTCGCGGACGACGAGCAACGTGGGCTTGTAGTCGAACTTGATTGAGGCCAACGGCGCGACGTCGTGAGGTTCGGCTCCGCCGTGCGGGGCCTCGGTGCTGGGCACCCCGTAGTAGGCCAGGGCGACGACAGTCGACGCCAACACCGCGATGACAGTCACATTGATTGCGCGGCGTGCGCCGCGCAGCGTGTTACGCGCAGACATGATCGGCCCTTAGCTGCTCCCCGCCCAACCCGGGCAGTAGTTCGGGGACGACGTCGGGCGCACGAGGTCGCGCGTTTGGCTTCTTTCGCTGCGAAACGAAAGCTGAGAACGCCAGAACGAGAGCCAGGAAACAAGTGGCCTGCAGAAACGAGCCGCGCAGCAGAATCATCATGTAGAACGGCAGAATGCATCCAAGCAGACCTGGCATTCGGTAGAGGTTGAGTTCAGCGTTCAATCGGGTGTCCCAGCGATGCAGGGCGAAGCCCAGGGCGAACATTCCGACGGCGAGCACCAGCCAGCTACCATTCAGATAGAACTCGATCCACAGGGGTGAAGATAAATTAGTGAACTTGTAGCCGCGCCCCGCCGCGATGACTCCCGCCGTGTCCTCCGGTTTGGCGGTCCACAAACTCCTTGGCACCCAAAAAAGCAGCACACCGGAGAATTGCTTGAAAGGCACAATTCCGTCCCGCGCGGCAACCAGATATCCGTTCATCAATTGCGCGAAGGAGTCGTAATCACCTTCCAGCAGCGACTCGATGGGATTCGTCGACTTCAGCTGACCCTCGGTGCTGTAGCGGAATGCGTCGGCGATCGGGAAGATCAGGAGCATCCCGACCAGAAACCCGCACGCGGTAAAGCGGAAACGCTGCCTCGTAGCAAATAGTCCAAACGCTGTGGCGACGGCAAGCATTGCCGTGCCAGAGTAGTAACGCGCGTTGGATATCGGGTTCATAACGACGGCCAGGAAAATACCTACGACGACGAGCAGCACAGTGTTGCTGCCCATGACAATTGAGGAGATATTCTCGCCCCGCATACGTGCGCTCTTCGCTTCTCTACGGACGCGTACCAGCGCTAGAAAGGCTACGAGCGGTGCCGTCGCAGCAGCCGATGGCATGATCGGGAATGTGTTGGTTTGCCCCCAGGCATCGTTCATGCCAGTAGCTACTTCCGTACGGCTCTGCAGAAAGATGGTCCAGCCGAGGTGTGAGAGGTAGTAGGTGTCGATGACAATGGCGATCACGGAAAGCACAATGGTGCGTGCGTAATTGACGGTTAATACCTGTTTGACGACGTCGTAGGTGCGCTCGGCGTTCCGACGCCGCCGCACTGACGCGACACTCTCAAAACCGGCCCCGCCGAGGAATGCGGCACATCCGACGAGGACGATCAGCGTGGCCGGAGAGACGTAGGTGTTGTCCATGCGGGGAACGCTGAGGGGCCAGAAGTCTAGTCGAAGCTGAACCAGGGGGGCCAAGCCCAGAAAAATGTAGGTGAAGCACCAGAACATCATTTCGAACAACCGCTGTTCACCCTTGCCCATCAAGAAGGCGAACCGTGCCGCGGAGATTGCTATCGTCGGAAGCGACCACAACCAATACGCGTTAGTAGGAATTCCGGTGACGCGGATGATCGCTACGGGGCCGAACACTGCCATCGTGGCAAAAACCGACAGCGCGATAAGCGCCCCGTTCACCTGTGTCGTCTCACCCAGGCGAATCCTTGTCGCGAGTGGCAGCGGTCTTGGCATGCCGACCTGCACAAGGTCGTGGGCGGCGGCGAAAGCCCCCGCTGCAGGCGACGAATACGGTGCCACCCTCTGGCGTCGGTCCGGTCTCGAGGGGCCGGTCGGCGTGGCCCAGGGCTTGAACCGGAGCAGTGCCAACGCCGTGACGAACGTGGTCGCTGTCACGAGACCAACCGCGACCCCCACCGCCGTTCGGAAAAGCGCCGCACCGCCGAGTGCAGTCACGACCATGACCAGCGCGAAACTTGCCTTGAGCATGAGCGCATCAGCGCTTCGATTGGAGGTTAGCAGCCAGATTGGCAGCGCGATGATCCACGCTCCAATGGCATATCCAAAGGCGACGACGGGAATGATCGCTCGCGTCGCTTCGAATGTGGGGCCGAGCACAAGTTCACCTACAGTGCCAGGTAGGACGGCCAGCACCAGGCCAAGAAGGATTGTCACTGACGTCGAGACCAGAGCGATTCGGGCCAGAGAGCCCCACGTCTGCGCCGGTGGCATGTTTAGGCGTTTGCTCTCTGCGATCACCCCCGATTGAATCGCACTCACCACGATGGCCACGGGTGCCAGCAATGCCGTGGCGCCGCGCAGTGCGGCGGTGGCCCCGGGATTCAAAACGACAGCGGTGAATAGCAGCACCGCGAACGCTGTCGTTTGCTGGAGGCCGGAGTCGATGCCGTACCGTGCTCGATCCCTCCAGCCCTTGGCAATCCAAGCCGGGCACTGTCTCAGCCGCGGGGCGATGCGAACAGCAATCAGCATCCCGACCAACGCAAGAACGGTAAGGGCGGTCCATCCACCGATGAGGTAACTGGTGGTTGCCACCGGCAAGTGCAGCCATGCCGCCGCCAACAACGCCGCCGAACCGGCAAAAAACACGCCGTCCCAGCGAGTCGCAACGTGGGGACGGCCTTCGGCGATGGCCACTTGTCGTAGAACATCTTTCACAAGCACAAACGGTGTCGCAACAATGATCAATATTGCCGCCAGACGGATTCCTGACCCCTGAACCGCCCACATGACGCTCGCGACGATGGGACTGACCAGTAGGGCACTGGTGAACGCGAATGAGCCCTCCCGCCGGATGTCAGATCGGGCGCGTCCCGCCATCAACAGCAGCGGTGTGCCCAACGCACCGCGAAGGACCCCGATGGCCGCGGCGAGCAGCGTCAAAAGCACCGCGATCTGGCCGAAATTCTGGGCAACGGTCACCACCGCGACGGCATAGATGACCAGGCCGTTGCTGAGACCGCAGAAGACCTGGTGGGCGCCGCTCGAGACGGCGCGGACCTTGCTAATCGACGAACCTTCGGTCATGGCTCAGTCCCTGTTGCCCGTGGCCCAGATCTCATCGAAAGCTCCGATCGAGTCGGTGGCTCCGTGGTTCGAGAAGAGCTCGAACGTGGCGAAACTTCCTTGCCACTCCGAAAAGCGCGGATCTGTCACGATTCTGTGAGTTCCGGGCAAATCCACGGTAACTTGAGCGCCGTCGATGGTCAGGTGTGCCTCGTAGACAGTTTGTCCGTCTTCGCGCAGTGGTTGTGGAAGACTATCGGCCGCGACCACGTCCTGTGGTGCGTTGTCAGCCCGTGCGACGCTGACGTACCAGTTGATCGGTGTCACCACGAAGTGAATCGACACCGACCCGGTTATCGGTGGAACGCTTTTCTTGATGCCTCTCGACACCATAAGGCCGATTGCCCCAGGCGTACCGGATCCGGGCCGGAAGACAAACCGTGCACCCATACCCTCTACCGACGAACCGAGGTCGGGCGAACTGAAGAGGGCGGCCGCGGTCCCTTGCGTTGTGGGTTGGTAGGTCAACCTACCGTGCTGAATTCTGAGTTGGTCACCTCGGTCGTCGGGACTAACCAGCATGGTCGCAGGCTGGCCGCCGTCGAAATGGTCCGGCGCTGGCCCGTCGCGCATAGCGGTGAAGTCTGCTTGGACCCGAACGCCCTGAGCGCCCATCGGCGCGTTCTCACGCAGAAAACCCCACCAAAGTGCTACTCCCACAATGACTGCCAGCATCAGGGCGAAGACAATTTGCACCGCCGTGCCGTCTCGGCGGCCGGTTTTGAGCGTTATCATTCAGACCCCTCTTCGAGAATCTGGCCCCAGACCGGTGCGCCGGCCACGGCGACGTCGAGGCGTCCGACTCGCTGTTCTGGTCCCGCGAGTAGTTCTGCGGTCCCCGACAGCCGAGCAAACGTCATCGCCCCAGGTCATCGGTCGTGCACCATCCTTGTGCTCCTCCTGGCGAAAGCCGGGGTAGACCCCCGGAGCCGACTCGGGTATACCGTAGATCCACTTGAGGACTGACTATACATACTATAGAGTGGTAATACGGCGTTTTACAAACTCATAGTATTTTCAAGCATAATAACGCATTCATAGATTGGGATAACAGGTGCATAGCAGACCGCAAGCCGCAGAGGTGCGTCAACGAAGCGGGCGTCGCTCTCCAAGCGGAGCTACGCGCACCGTCCTATCGCCGTGGCCCTCACGAGGCCAAAAAGCTGATTTGAGGCTTCATCTCGCCAGGACGCTGTGCGAGCAAAGGTTTTCGGGTCCGAAGTGTCGACTGCGATGAGTAAGCCAGCGCTAGGGATGGTCGCGATGATCTTCGTCGCCGGTATCGCCTTTGGGCACGTCCAGCCCGCTCGAAGTGACACGTCCGGTGATGACACGGCAACTCTGCAGGCGATGTTCAACAATGTGCAACCCGGCGCCACCCTGACCCTGGACCGCAGGGTTTACCCGCACGGGGGCGTGCTCACCATCGCCGTGCCGAACGTGCACATCGAAGGAAACGGCGCGACGTTGGCGGCCACCAACGACCTAACCTCGGAGGTGGAGATCCGTGCGAATGGCGTCTCAGTCTCGAACCTGAACCTCACCGCGCCGATCGGCGGCAAGCGCTACAGCGGGACCGAGCAACAAAAGCTCTACGTCTTTCATGCCGACGGAGTCAGACTCGATGGCATCACAGTCACGGGCTCCGCGGGTGCAGGTGTGCTCCTCGACGGCGCAAGCAATTTTGTGCTCAACCGAGTCACGGTGCGCGATAGCCGCGCCGACGGTATCCATATCACGCGCGGGTCGAACAACGGCCAGGTCAACAACCCGCTGACCGAGCGCACCGGCGACGACGGTGTCTCAGTCGTTTCCTATGGCCCAAAGTTCGTCGGTGTCAACGAGCCGCCGTGCCGCAACATCACCATCGCGTCGCCGGTCGTCAACGGCACCACGTCTGGCCATGGCGTGACGGTACGGGGCGGCGAGAACATCACGTATCGCAACGTGCAAGTGTCCGGCACCAGCGGCGCCGGGGTGTTCGCCGACACCGAGGGCGCCCCGTACTTCTTGCAGTCGGTCAACGGTGCCACCTTCGAGGGCGGAACCGTGACCGCGGCCAATACCATCCCGGGCGACGCGATGGGAGCGCTCGTAGCCTACGGCCAGAACCCCGAGGCGGTTACCAGTAACGTCACCTTCTCCGGTCTCACGGTCGTCAACACTTCCGAGTCGGCGCAGAGCAACATCGCGGTGGTGACCGCAAACGGGGGCGCAGTCAGCAATATCATGTTCCGTAACATCGCCATCCAGCAGCATTCGCAGAAGCCGGTTCTATTTGCGAACTCGCCGCGGGAGACCTACACGCTCTCGGGCATCACGCTCAACGGAAAGCCGTACAATGCCGACTGAGTTTAGTCGTCGCTGTTGGTGATTCGAGGCGCCCCTGGGGGGTCCTCGACTGTCTCAACTCACCTGAACCGCTGCAAGACAGAGATGATGCGGTCTGCGATCGCCGCGTGACCCGAATCATTTACATGCGCACCGTCCGCGAGGAACATGTCCTCCTGGACTACCGGATTCGGTGCGATCAGTGACACGTACTCGCCGCCAATCGCACGCGCTGCGTCCTGCACAACGAGATCGAATGCGATCACCGAAGACGTGATGTCACGAGCAAATGGACCGACGGCGATGATGCGGGCGTTCGGCAATCGCGCACGAAGCCCGTTGAACGTGTCAGTGATCGCCCGGGAAACCGGGCCGCTGTTGCTCGCGAACTCCGCCATGTCGTTCCCCCCGCCGGCAACCACAACGATGTCGGGATCGGAGGAGGCAACGTCATCCAACATTCCGAGATAGTTCGGGCAGAAGTCGAGCCCGCAACCTTCCCTCGATGAGGTGGCCAGGTAGCCGGTGCCGCCGCGGCCGAAGTTGTGTTCTATCCACCCCATCTTCTGCGACACCAGGGACGTCCATCGCTTCAGCTCCGACGATGCGCCATAGCCCGCTGTGATCGAATCTCCGATGAAGGCCGCCTTAGGGGCGGAAGCGTCTACGTAGCTGGAGCACCCGGCGAGTATGAGGCAGAGGGCACCCAGCGTAACGAGTGTACGTTTCACTCGGCAATGCTAAAGGCGTTGAAGGACGTCACTCAGCAGATCTCCTCGGAACACGGCCTGTCGCAAGAAGGGTCGGCGACAGTGTAGTGGATGGAACGGTGTACGCAGAGCGCCCCGAGTATCGCAGTTACAGAGCCGGAGAACGCCAGCGAAATGGCGATCGCGATTGCGCTTCTGAAGATCAACCCGGCAGCGAAGCTGGTCCCTATTTCCAGTCCCGTGAGCAGCATGTTCAACCGGAAAACCGTCCTGCTCTCGCCTTGAGATTGGAAAACGGTGCTGACACCCACCGTCCAGCACATCGCCGCGGCCTTAACTCCGATGTAGGGAAGCACCAAAAGGGTCTCTGGCCAGCTGGCGCCAAGCAGAGCCGTGCCCAGCCTCGCCGGTGCAGCCATCAGGCAGCCGATCGTAACCACCGTTAGCACAGAGGTTGCCACCGATGTCCTGCTCACCAGGCGCCACTGGTCGCCGACAGAGCTGCCGGTGCGCACTGCGTGCGGTACAAAGACCGTCGGCATGGCCGATAACAACATCACAATGGGACCGAACAGCGTGGTCGCTCCTCGGATCCCTGCCGCGGCAACGCTTCCGGCCGTTGTCACCGCTGCAAGCGTCACGAAGACGTAACCGATTTGACCGACGGCGTACACGCTTCCGATACGGAGCCTCGCCGCCCAGTCGGTCCGCCACCAGTCGAGAATCCTGGAGTGGCGTGGCACAACTCTCAACCCGAACGCCAATATTCCGGCAGAAACGAGTCCGCTAAATGCCCATAGATAGATCGAAAATTCAGCCGATTCGCGAACACCGAAGAGGTTGGCAACAAAAATGCCGAGCATCGACGCGGCCCAAAGCGCGTCTGCCACAACGGCTAAGTTCGGCCTGCCGTGCGCTATCGCGGCCAGGCGCAAGACATCCTGTGCCAGGACGGCGGGTAGGGCGATGGCGAAGGCAAGCCCTATCCACGGCTGATGAAAGACCGCGCCCAGGGTCAGAATGAGAAATCCGCCGACACCACCGGTATACAGCGACCACGTGAGGGCATAGCCTGACTCCTCAACTCTTTGTCGATTTATCAGGTTGCTGGTCAGCAGCAGCGTTGCTCCTAGCGCCCCCCGGTTGAATCCCACGCAGACGGCTACCAGGGTGATCGGCACTCCGATAATCCCGAATTCCCCTGCCGACGACACCTGCGCCAAGACGAAAACCATCAGGGCATTGCTCGCGCTCGACAGCATTTGGTCGACTGTGGTCGCAATCGCCACCGAGGCAGCACCCCTTGCAGGAGCACCGGCGGAAGAACGGGTCGGGAGGCTCACGTCGCGCTACCCACCGTCACAAATGGGTGCTGGCACTTGTCGTTGGCGTGGTTGATCATTCGTCGTCAGGTTTTCTCGGGAATCGCTGAACAATTGCCCTCGCGCGGGGCACCAAGTAAGGCGTAAGCACGATCCCTGAAGTTCCTGCGCGGCCCTTGTGGCGACCTCCGGTCCGCGCAGGAACTGCGCGTACGTCGGCGCCCGTTCCACCGAGACCTGCTCTCCGCTGAAGGCGTCGGTGGCTGTGCCCAGGCTCCCTGACGTGGAAATGATGACCCTGCCCTGAGCTCGATACGACGCCGGCTTAGCTAGCGACCAGGCCAGCGAGAGACACACGCAGATCAGGGTCACGACCACTACGACCCGCCACCGCTGCCTGATCACCCTCCACAGTTCCTGTATCTCCACGACGGCCCCTATACCCTTGCTCAGTACGTGCAGCCTTGCGGCAAACTGCCGGGACGGTCTTCGTCGCAACGGCCAAACCGCTACGCATCCGCGTGGATGCGAACCGCGCACTATACCGACGATCCATCTGAGTGCCTAGCTTACATACCTATCGTCGTAGTGTAAAACATCTCCTAGCATTCAAGGCTAGAATATAGGCCATAATCATTCATCCGTCTGCAAATATGCCAGTTAACAGACCATAGGTCATCACCGCCATTGGCCTGGTCTGTGCCCGAAGCCCGGGTCAGCGCCCCCTTTGCCACGGGCCGCGGCCTCTTGTGCACGGGACGTGCCGACCGCGATACACACTGCGGACTTGCAGTTAGCGTTGTATCAAGTCAAAAAGTATGTAAAATGCGATTTCAGTACATGCCTGGTATATGGATAGCACAAGGCGCCGGCGCGGTGCGCGGCCCAGTGCCTCCGCTAGGAGGAGCACGTGTCGATTGTGACCACGCAACCCGAGTTGCCGACGGTGGCGGCGGGCAGCTTGCGGGGCATCGGTGCCGCCGTCTCGGCCGGGAATGCGGCTGCCACGGCTCCCACCACGACAGAGGTGCCGACATTTTTCGGACCGTCTGATTCGCCATTGTTCGGCGTAGTTCATCTGCCGGTCGATAACCAGATCAGGGGCGGGGCGCTGATCTGTGGTTCGCTAGGCAAGGAGGGGATGGACAGTGTCCGACTACAACGGGTCCTCGCCGACAATCTGGCGCGCCGCGGTTTCGGCGTGCTGCGTTTTGACTATCTGGGCTTGGGTGATTCTGCCTACGCTCAGGTCCGTGATGACGCGGTGGCCAACTGGGTGGCAAGCGTAGGCCACGCGCTCGATTACCTCACGCTGATCGGCGCGGAGGCGCCGACCGCTATCGGCATACGTGCCGGGTGCCTGATCCTCAACGAGTACCTGGCCCAATCCCACGCAGTCAACCGCGTGGTCTACCTCGATCCCTATGGAACGGGCCGGCGTTACCTTAGGGAACACACCACGCTGTTCCGGGTGTCGGTGGGCGACGACGCTGCTACGCCCGGCGAAGTGTCGATCTTCGGCGGTCGGTTAAGCGACCACGCCGCCGCGGAATTCGCCGCGCTGCGGATGGGTGGCAATCCAATCAGCACCCATGGCGTCGACAACGTACTGTTGGTCGGACGACCAGCCGAGACCGACAAGCGCGTCACCGCTCTGGCGTCGGCCGAGGGAGTTGATTCGGTCATTGCCGGCGGTCTGCCGGAATGCGCCCGGCCGAGGGACGTGTTGGTGCCGGTCCCTTTCACCGCGGTCGATTCGATCGTGGAGTGGATCGACGAAAACGCTCCCACCCGCACCCACCGCGTCGTGCCCGATTACCGGCCAACGGTGACGATGCCGGCCGAAGGGCCCGACGGGGTCGACGTTTTGGAGAGCATCGAACGAATCGAGCCGAACGGCCTGTTCGCCATCCGCACGCTGCCCCGACACGAAAGTCCCGCACCGGCAAAGACCGTGTTGTTCTTCGTGACGGCCAACGACTTGCATGTAGGACCCGCTCGGGAGTGGGTCGAGTTGTCACGTCGCATCGCATCGGCCGGGTCACAGGCCTTGCGCTGGGACCCAGCAGGGCAGGGCTTGTCGGGCCAGATCTTCCGGGACCCTTGGCGCAGGGTGTATTCCAACGCTGACATCAACGACTCGATAGCGGTGGCCAGACATGCGTGCCAAGATGCCGGCCAACTCGAAGTTGTCGGTATCTGCTCCGGCTCGTGGTACGCCGCTCAGGCCGCCCGCAGTATCGGCGCGCGCTCGGCGATCCTGGTCAACCTGCTGGTGTGGAATTGGCACGTCACTCCCACCTTGCTGCAGCAGTGGGGCGTCCGGAAGGAAGCGCTACACGCCAACGCGGCCCTACACGCCAACGGGGCTAGTGACACGGGCGGCGGCGCTAGCGAATCCACGACAAAGCGCCTCAAAGCGCTTCTCAACCCGGCTCGAAAGCGGACGAAAAGCTCCGTACACCAACACCTCCCGCGATGCGTTCTGCGGGTGTTGAGCCGGGTCGGACTCGTCTTGCTGCCAGAGGCTGTTCTGACAACACTTGTCCACCGTGGAACCAACGTGACGCTGATTGCCTCGCCCGAGGATGCGGAGGAGTTCACCGCCAAAGGCGGTCGGGCAGCCCTTGACCGGCTGCAGAGCACGTCGCAGCCGCCGCGCCTGATAGCCATACCCACCGGGGATCATTCCGCCCATCACCCGCAGATATTGGCGGCGATCCGCAATGCGGTGTTGCCGGTAGCTGCCGGTTCCCCATCGGAGCACATCCCCGTATCAGACCTCACGTCGATCGAGAGTCGCCGAATCTCCTAGTGCCCTAGTCAGAAATGCGCAAGATACCTTTGTGGAGGGACTCTAGGATGCTGCTCCCACACGTCGAGCAGGCGTGAACCGGACAGGCATGGAGTGGATGCCGTTGATCAGCGTCGATCGCATGCGCTCGATTGGCCCCGCCAACTCCATGTTCTTCATCCGGCTCAGCACCTCCGATACGAGAGCGGCCGCCTCCACCCGGGCCAGATTCGCGCCGAGGCAGAAATGGGCGCCGCCGCCGCCAAATGCCAAGTGCGGATTGGGCTTACGAGTCACATCGAAGCGGTCGGGATCGACGAAGTGGGCCTCGTCCCGGTTAGCCGACGGGTAGAACATCGCAACCCGGTCACCCTCCTGCACGGGAACCCCGCGCAGTTCGGTGTCCTTGGTGGCCGTGCGGAAGAACGCAATGAACGGCCCAACGTAGCGGAGCATTTCTTCAACCGCAGTCGGCAGCAGCGACGGATCCGCCTCCAGCTTTGCCCGCTCCTCCGGATGGTCCATCAGCGCGCACGTGCCTCCGGCGACCAGGTTACGGGTTGTGTCGCCACCCGCATTGATCAGCAGCATGAAGAAGAAGTTGAACTCGCTTTCAGTGAGGCGCAGTCCGTCGACCTCGGCATGCAGCAGCGATGTCGCGATGTCATCGCGAGGATCCGCACGCTTGCGGGCGACGAGTTCCGTTGAGTACCGGAACATCTCGGCACCCGCCTTCATGGCGCGCTTGTCGCCTATCAGACCGGTATTCATGATCTCGGTCAGCTCGTAAAGCCGGTAGCCGTCTTCCAGCGGAATGCCGAGCAGTTCGGCGATGACGTATGAGGGCAGCGCTCCGGCGACGTCGGTGACGAAGTCGCACTCGCCCCGCTCGATAACGCTGTCGACAACGTCGCGGGCCATGTCCGTGATGCGCTCGTTGAGCTTCGCTACCTGGCGCGGCGTGAAGCCCTTGCTGACCAAAGCGCGCAGCGCGGTGTGGCGCGGCGGGTCCATCGTCAACATGAACACCCCCCGCTGGTCGGCGATGTCGTCGGCGGCAGGCACGTCGAAGTACACCCCAGTCGCCTCCGATGACCATGTGGCGCTGTCGCGGGACACGGCAAAGACCTCGTCGCGGCCGGTGAGCGCGAGGAACCCCGACCCATCCTTGTACGAGTGCCATGCTACTGGCGCGCACTCGCGGAGCTTCCGGAACGCATCGAAGGGCATTCCCGAGATGTATGTGTCCGGATCGGCGAGGTCGACACCGCCGATGCTGATCGCGTCTTCGGTCACGCCCCCACCTCCTCTCTGGTGATGCTCGCGCTCAGGACCTTCGAGCCGCCCGGAGTTGTCACTGTGGGGCTGGGCGCTCAACGGTGCGATTCCTTTCGTGGGCGGGATGACTGGCCGTGGTCGTGGTGGTGGCCGCTCGATACCTGCCTTCGAGAATGTCGGCCACCGCGTCGATGCTGAACGTCTCGCGCACCGCGGCCAGCGCCTGCCGGCCCATCCGCTCAGCCAGCGACGGCTCGGATGCCAGCCGTTGCATCGCCTCAACCAGCGCCTGTGCGGAGTCGTCGGGCACGACGATGCCGGCGCCGTAGTCGCGGACAACTCCGGCTAGGCCGTTGCTGTCGGTGACGATGACGGGCTTACCAGCGGCCATCGCCTCGATCACCGTCATTGGGAATGGCTCGTCGACCGAAGGCAGCACGTACACGTTGGCGGCGGCCATGCGTGCCGAGATCTCCTCCGGTGCAAGGGCTCCGGTCCAGCGCAGTGCGTCGGCGCGGCGGGGGTTGCGGGCGGCGAATTCGGCGATGGCCGAGCTGACCGCCGCGCCGTCGCCTTCGTCGGGCCCGACCAGCGTGAACGACGCCTGCAACCCGGTCGACAGCAGCGCGGCGGCCGCGTCGACGAACACCGGCGCCCGTTTGCGCGGATGCAGCCGCGCCAGAAACAAGAACTCTGGGCCGTTCGAAGCGCTGGCCACAGCCGGCGTGGGCGGCAGTGCGATGCCATTGGGCAGCAGGTCGATTCGGCGTGGTGCGCCCAGCACCGCGGTCAGCTGGCCGATCTCTTCGGTGCGCAGAGCGAACACGGTGGCCGCGTGGCGTAGCACGCGGCGGGTGGCCAGCCCGTCCACCGCCCGCTGCGCGATTTCGGTGCGTGGGATCACCATGCAGTGGGTCTGCGTCACATACGGGCGTCCGCGTAGGCGCGCGATGACGGCGGCGGGCAGGGCTACCCCGTCGCGGGCCAGGTGCACGTGCACCACATCGAAATCGCGGACGTGGCGCCACAGCCAGCGCAGCATCGACGGGGACCACAGGTAGACCATCGGCTTGGAGCCGGCGACGCGCCGGACCGGGAAAAGCTGCAACGACGCCGCGCCCATCCGCGAGGTCGACAGCGGCAGGTCGGCGCTGCCACCTACGAGCAGCGTCTCGTAGCCGCGCGCCTGCAGCGCCTCGCATTGGTTTACGGCCACCCGCGTCGGCCCGCCGAATGCGCCGACCCCGGAGACCAGTGTCACAACCTGCAGCACCCTCAACGCCTCAACCTCGCTGGTCCGCCCGCACTCGCTGCTGCGCCTCGTCTCCGTCGGCGCCGGACGTGGCCGCCGCCGGCTGCCCACTGCATTGGTCGCCCGGTCGGTAAAGCTTTTGATCTTCACGACTCCACCTTCGTGTGGCCGCGCGGCGCGAGAATCGTGGCTGCTTCCGGGACATCACGGGTAACCAACGCAGTGGCGCCGACTGTCGCGCCGTCGCCGACGCGGACTCCACGCAGTACCGTCGCCCGGGCAGCGATCCACACCGAATCTCCGATGACAATCGGCGCGTTGTCGAATTCAAATGTGGGGCTTGATGTGTCGTGGCCGCCGCTGCATAGCAAAGCTCCTTGAGAGATGCAGGTATTCGATCCGATGACCACTGGCTCGGCGTTGATGATCCAGGTGCATTCACCAATCCAGGTGTCGTTTCCGATCTCCAATTTCCAGGGCCAGTCGATTCTGACGTCGTGTTTTATGCGTGTGCCGGTTCCGATTCGGGCACCAAACCCGCGCAGTACGAGTACTCGTAGCCGGTTAGGACACCACGACCCCATGATCAGCGGTGACACCAGCATCCATAGGAATCGCACGGGCCGTGGCACGCCCACGGGACGGCCCGCACCGGTGAAGTCTCGCAGCGAGAAGCGCGCGCCCGGCGACGGGCGCAGGTCTGATTCGCGTTGTTGAGTCATCGGGTTCTCCACAACCATGCCCCTAGCAGCTTTTCACCCGAACCGGTGATTTAGATATCGGCAATTTTACATACTTTTTGCATGTTTGCAAGCCAAATCGGATGCGCAGAGTTTCCAAATGCTGGTAACCAGACACGCGCATCAGCCGCGGCTGAGGTGGGCCCGGATGGCAGAGACGGTGGCCGTGGTGGCGTCCGCGCTGCCGCCTCCAAACTGGGCGATACCGGCAAAGCCGTGCGTAAGTGCACCGAACTCCCGGTGGTCGACCGTAACGCCGGCTGAGCGTAGCGCCGTGGCGTATTCGTTGCCCTCGTCGCGGAGTGGATCGAATCCTGCGGTGACCACAAGAGCTGGCGCCAATCCAGATAAATCAGCGGCCTTCAGCGGCGATATGCGTGCGTCGGCGGCGGCAAGGCCCGTGCCGTCCAGATACAGGTCGACGAACCGCTCCTGCTCCAGCTTGGACAGGAAGAACCCGTCCGCAAACAAGGTGCGCGACCGGGTCTGCGCGGAGAGGTCGAGCAGCGGATAGAGCAGCACTTGCAGCGCCGGCTGCGGAATACCCTCTTCGCGGCTACGCAGCGCGACGAGGGCTGCCAGGTTTCCGCCGGCGCTCTCACCACCCACGCCGATTCGGGACGGGTCAGCGCCCAGTTCGACGGCATGTCCACGTGCCCATCGATAGGCCGCGACGCAGTCATCGACCGCCGCCGGGGCCGGGTGTTCGGGTGCGAGCCGGTAGTCCACCGACAGCACGTGTATCCCGGCGTCTCTGCAAATCATCCGACACAGTCCGTCGTGGGATTCGATGTCGCCCACGACAAAACCGCCACCGTGGAAGAAGAGAAGTAGCGGGGCCGCCTCGGCGACGGCCGGTCGATAGTGTCGCGCCCGAAGGCGGCTGTCGGGACCCGGAATCGTGAGATCGGTGGCGGGGACGGCTAAGTCGATGTTCGTCGCCGCATTCGCTTTTCGCATCAGGGCGCGGGCAACTTCCGGATCGACATCGGTCGACTGACCGCCAGAACGTTTGCGTCGTTGGGCGATCAGTATCAGCTGAAGCGTGGGGTCAAGGGTGTTGCCGTCGACGGTGATCCTTCTGCCGCCCGCCAGGAGGCGTTTGAGCCATGGCGGAATCCAGGGCATAACCTTGACGCCGGCGCCACGCGCGGCGTGTTTCACCGCGAGAGGGCGGGCTTTGGACCGCTTGGGTGTTATAGCTGCCTCCGTGCGAACTGCGAAGTGACTTCCGCGGGCGCCGTGTAGCTCTGCCTGCGTCGGCGGCTTCACGTTGGCCTTGGTCGGCGTCGACAAGGTGCCCCCTAACGGAAACGATGTGGCTCTGTTCAACTGTTAATCAGTGTTCGTTTCGCCGGTTTCGTCGAAACGAGCAACAATTCGAAGCGCTGGCGAAGAAACGCGGCAAGGCGCAGCGGGATGGCAATAACGCTCAACAGGGCGAACGGCACATATTCGACGAAGTAGAGCCAATGCTGTGTCGTCGCGTGGAATGCAGCCCCTACAAAATCCCGGCCGAACGCGATCAGAATGTAAGTCGTGGCCAGGAAGAGCAGCGGCCGCCACAGACGACCCAGGTTGTGCGTTCCGATTCCGAAGGACAGCAGCGCCAGCAGATAGGTGCAGGACAGTGCGACCAGGAAGAACAACAAGATGCCGCCCTGCAGCGGAATCTGGCCGATGACGACGCCCAGCCAGACAACCAATCCGATATGGACCTGAAGCGCGGTGGCGAAGGCCAGGCCCAAAGATCGCGCCCGGCGCGCCAGACCGGCAAAGACTGGGCCGAACAGGATGGCCATCGCGCCGCCGGTATAGGAAAGCCAGAAAAAAAGGAACGACCAGCGCGCCGTGTAGCGCACCGCCTGCCCGATGCCAACGGGACCGGTGCCGTAGCCGGCCAGGACGGCCCCGGCAATCGCGAGCCCGCCGCCCAACGCACCGATCATCCAAGCCCATGCCGGATCACGCTTGCGGGTCATCGCGCGTCCACCCCGGCGTGTCGGCGAGAAATCCGAACCGACTGTCCGTACAGCTATTGGCATAATGTGTACTATACGGGATGCTATAGAGACGATTCAATGACTATCAGTCGGTTAAAGGCCGGCTTTCATAATCCCGGAGGTGCGACGACAGATGCTCCCGTTTCGGGTCGGCCTGCAGGCCGCGGTCGCACCAACCATCTCGGCGTGGCGAGATCAGGCCCGGATGGCCAAGGGTCTCGAATCGGTCAGGGTGAGCGCTGTAGACGTCGCCTTCGCGGGTCATGCCGTGGCCTACCTGGTCGGTCCATTCGACCAGTTGGATGATCCAGACCGACTTCGCCGGCGGCTTAGGGCGATAGCGCAGGGCGGTCCGCCAAATCGCCTCGGGCTGCTTCCGGATCCGAACGGCCGCCGCTGGCGGTTTGACTCGACATGTAGTTCGGTGGCGGTCTGCGAGGGACCAGCTATCGACAGCCACGATCCGGCTCAAACTCTTCAACATCTGATTGCTGCAGATCCGCAAGTACCCGACATCTCACTGCGTATCCATGTCGCCGATCCCTGGCTGTTCATCATGTACGACCACGGCCTTGGCGGTTGGCGCCTCTTCGCTGAAATCATGGCGTCGGTGGGCGCTGCCGAAGCAGGGTTCGCTCATCCGTCGCCGCTGGTCAATTGCAGCAACCCGGGGTTGCGTGCAACGACTCACGCCGTGCGAACCGAACCCTGGCAGCTGATGAAGGCGCTCAACGAACCGGTACGCAGGCTTCGGCGCGCGAACGGCCCGATGACGCCGTTCGCGGGCACGGTGTCGGTCGCGTACGCACGCAGTGGCGCGGATTTCCTAACGCGGGCGCGGGACATTCGCGGCCGGTACTGGCCCGGGGTGTCAATCTCCGCAATCATAACTTCCGCATTTCTTCGTTCCCTCGAATCCCATGGCATTACACCGGATGAACAAGTGGGCTTCATGGTGGATCTCAATCGGTACTTGCCGCCGGATGTCGGCACACTGTCGAATTTTATTGGCACTGCGCTGGTTAACATCAGCTCGCCATACGATCCAGCCGAGATCGCGGCGTCGATAAGAGACTACACCAACGGGTTCCGGGCTCTTGTCGGCTACGGCATGGGTTACGCCGCGCGCCTCGCCTCTCGGCCAGCTAGTAAGACTGTCTGGAACTCGGGCAGCTCACGGGCCTGTGTCGTGGTCAGCGACGGTTCCGATTTGCCTGCCGCTCAACGGGTTTCATGGTCAACGTCGACGAGCCCCCATGTCTTCGTGACACGGCTTCCAATCAGTTTTGCGAATCAGATCTCACTGGCGATCAACCGGGTGCAATCGGAACTCCACGTCACCGCTTCGTACTACGACTGCGTGTTCGACGCGGCGAAAGTACAGGCGTCGCTTGACTCGATTGTCGCAGCACCACCACACCCAGTCGTCGAAAAGTAAGCCTCGCCGACGCACTGGACATGACGGCTGTCATCAATTCCATTAGGCCCGATGAGATTACCAGCAAGCGGGGATCGCGTTCGACGAACTGGCTGTCCGCGTGGACGCCAAACCATCCGCACCGCGCGCTCACGCAGGTTCACGCAGCCAGGCGGATATCTCCGCGAGGAGTCAGCTGACAAGACCGCACGGGCTTCTGCGCCCGTTGCCACCGGGGGTCCTAGGCGTGTTGATGTCCTTGCATTACGAACCAACTCGAGCATCGACCGTGCGAGCTGCTCCACCGCGGGCAGTTGGAGCATGGTGGCATGGTCACCGGCAAGACGATGCAGGGTCAACGTTCCTCGGTGGAATTCGTCCCAACCCAACATGTCCGCCCCTATATCGGCTGCGGAGCCCTCGCTTATGAACAAGTCCAGCGGCACTGCATGTCCGGGCTGCCGATAGCGGCACGCGATCTTGGCGGCGCCCGCAATGTCGAAGCCGTTCGGGTCCCGCAGCGTACCACTGCGAACCACCCGGAGCGCGATCTCAGTGAACTTGGCGCGCTGCTCACGCATCGGCCGTGTACGTAACTCGCGAAGCCGCCATCGCAGGGTGTGCCGCGATCGCAGCAATGGCGCGATAGACCGTGAAATCTTCCCGCGACGTGTCCCTCGGGCCGCTTGTCCAACTCGATACTGATGTCGAACTTCGAACATCCCGCCGCGTCGTAAACCTCGGGTTCCATCAGATGCAGCGACCAATCATCGGCCGGTGACATCAGCGGCGGCGAAACTGCCAACATGGTCTGAAAAATCGGGTCGTGGCGGGGATCTCGTGGTACACCGAGACCCGCGACCAGAGTATCGAATGGCGCCACATCGTCGAGCGCCTCGACCACCACGCGACCGATCCGACTCACCAGCCTCGTGAAGGCCTCTTCACCTGCGACCTCACAGCGCACCACAATCGGAGTGACGCAATAGCCGGCCACCCCGGACAGTGCGCCGTGGCTGCGCAGATCACGCGGCAAGCTCCCACGCCGTGTAATCGGAGTATTGAACCTCCGGGTCAGGCAGCGACGACGACAGTCCCGCGGCATAGCTGCGGTAAAAGGCAATGAGTTCAGGGAACACCACGCGTTTCAGGGTCGCGCCGTCCCAAATCAGATGGTGCAATGCAATGTAGAGCCGATGGTCATCCTCGGCCATCCGGATCAGTCGCGGACGGATCAGCGGCCCTTCGGCCAGGTCATAGGGACGCATCATGTCGCCGGCGGCAATCTCGACGGCACGCGCATTGCCTTCCTGGGCAGGCAGATCGGAGAGATCGGCCAGCGTCAATTCGACTTCCATTGACTCATGAACGAATTGATGGGGCGTACCGTCAACAGTGTCGAACGTCGTTCGCCACGCTTCATGCCTGGCGACGACCTCGTCGAACGCTCGACGCAACACGTCCACGTCGAGCGAGCCGGTCTTACGAATTTCAATCAGTTCGTTGTACACCGGTGAGCCCGAAGCGAGTTGACTCCGGTACCACAACTCAGACTGTGACGCCGAAAGAGGCCGCGGCCCCGACTTCGCGAGCGGGGTGACCGTGGCCGATTCGGTCGAAAGCATCCTCACAGTTGCTGGTCTCCCCCGCTGTAGATCGGCACTAGTTCACAAAAATGACAGTGAAGCAGCGCTTCTCACACCAGGGGCGTGTCGTGAGCGCGAACGATCAGGTTGTCGCGTTAGGCCCAGCTGCCGCCGACGGCGTTGTCGGTGGAGTTCATGTTGTTGCCGGCCGTCTGGACTTTTTGGCCGTGTTGGTTGGCTTGTTCGTAGATGACCTGGAAGTTGCGACCCAGCTGGGTGATGAACTCCTGGCAGGCCACCGAAC
>Ga0335072_10002629_pt1 | contig 27703 bp, 36 predicted proteins | sample Lox_Sample_21_FD_206725 | JGI IMG/M metagenome (GOLD analysis project Ga0335072, IMG submission 206725) | Soil microbial communities from Loxahatchee National Wildlife Refuge, Florida, United States - Lox_Sample_2.1 | ecosystem: Environmental > Terrestrial > Soil > Wetlands | place: USA... | reverse complement strand
AGCATCATCACCCTGCCGCCCGTCAGTTCGATGCCGCGCAGGCCGAGGAAACGGTCCAGGTTCTCCCGTATGCTGAAGCGCGCGTCACCGAAGTGATCCGCCGAGCGGAAGTCCGCCAGCCACCGCACACCCGCTGGCAGGCAGGGCAGGTCGTCGGCGTCGACCAGCCACTGGTAGGTGCGGTAGCTGAAGCTGTGCCGTAGCGGCGTGGCGCGGACGTGCCTGACCTGGCATTCGTACAGGAACGCCGTGGCGGGAATCGCACCGGGCGTCACCAGCGGCCCCCGAGTGAGACCGCGGCCGCCAGGCCAGACCGGCAGCCGTCCTCGTGAAAGCCCCACCCGTGGTAGGCCCCGGCGTAGGCGGTGATGCCGTCGTTCAGCTCGGGCAGTGCCCGCTGCGCGGCGACCGACGCCGGCGTGTAAATCGGGTGGGTGTACTCCATCCGGGCCAGCACCCGGGCCGGGTCAACGGCGCCGTCCGCGTTGAGCGAGACCAAATAGTCCTCATCAGCGTCGAACCGCTGCAGCCGGTTCATGTGGTAGTTCACCTGCACCTGTCCGCTGGTCGCGGCGCACGAGTGCAGCGTGTAGTTCCACGACGCCCGGGCCCGCGGGTTGGCGGGGAGGATGCTGGCGTCAGTGTGCAGGACCGTGTCGTTGCGGGAGTAACGGAACGCGCCGAGCAACCGGCGCTCGGTGCCGGTGGGGTCGGCGAGCAGGCGGAGGGCCTGGTCCGGGTGCGTGGCGATCACCACCGCGTCGAACCGCTGCGGGCCGCGGCCGGCGACGCGGATCTCCGCCCCGCCCGGGTACCGGCGCACGCTGCGCACCGGTGCGTCGGTCCGCACCGCCGTCAGTTGCTTGGCAACCCGTTCCACGTAGCTGCGGCTGCCGCCGGTCACGGTCCGCCACTGGGGCGAGCCGGTCACCGACAACAGGCCGTGGTTGGCCAGGAACCTGAACAGATAGCCCGCCGGGTAGCTCAGTGCCGCGCCCGGCGGGCACGACCACACGGCGGCCACGAACGGCATGGCGAAGTGCCCGATGAAGTAGCGTGGGTAGCCGCCGGCCGTGAGGAACTCTCCGAATGTGAGGTCATCCGGGCCGCCCGTCTCGATCAGCTGCGACGCGGCGTGGCGGAACCTGAGGACCTCGCCGAGCATCCGCAGGTACCGCCCGCGGCCCCGGCGCACCCCGGCGAGCAGCCCGCCCACGCCGCGTTTGCCCGCGTACTCCAGGCCGCACCCGCAGCAGCGCACCGACATGCTCATCTCGGCGTCCTGGGTGCTCACCCCGAGCTCGGCGAACAGCCGGGTCAGCAGCGGGTAGGTCCGCTCGTTGCAGACGATGAAGCCGCTGTCCACGCTTAGCTCGGCACCGCCCGCGGCCAGGGCTCGGTGGGTGTGCGCATGCCCGCCCAGCCGGTCGTCGGCCTCGAACAGCGTCACCTCGTGCCCGCGCGCCAGCACGTAGGCGGCGGTCAGGCCGCTCACCCCGCTACCGATCACCGCTATCTGCCGCCGGGTCATGCCCGCACCTCCCCTGGGTCGGCGTCCGGTCCTGTGTTCGGGGCTCGGCGCCAGGCGGATTGGCCTCGGTACGGGGGTGCTGGGAGCAGTTACGCATGGTTGCGCAGGCCGACCCCGGCCGGGAAACGGATCGAGATCGGTCGGGGCCGCCAGATCGGCGCCCCGGCCGCCGCTCAGCACCACCGGCATGCTCCGCGCCCTCCGGCCCGGCGGCACCGGCCCGGGTCATGGGCCATGAGCCGGAGCGTGTGTCGCGCGGAGCTTGTCATCGCGTCGGTATGGGCCAGGCCGCGGCGTCTCGCGCGACGAGCCGGGGCAGACCTCCATCTCGGGGCAGGCCGGGACCCAGCTCGACACCGCGATCCTGGGCCTGGCCTCATCCATCACGTCTCCGCCGACATCAGCATCCGTCGCACCCGGTGCAGCCCCCGCGCGGTCCGTGCCTTGATCGTTCCGATCGGCACGCTCAGCCGCTGGGCGATCTCCCGCTGGCTCAGGCCGCCGTAGTACGCGAGCGCGATCGCCTCACGCTGCGGGAGCGGTAGCGCAGACAGGGCGCCGCGCACCACGGCCGCGTCGGCGAGCCGGGCGGCGATCTCCCGCCCGTCCTCGCCGCACCGGTCGCTCACCCTGCCCAGCGAGGCGGCGGGCGGCGGCCGGGAGCGCAGGTGGTCAACGGCGCGCCTGCGCGCGATCGACACCGCCCAGGCCTCCAGGCTGCGGGCTGGGTCATAACGGGCCCTGGTCCGCCACAGGTCGGCGAACGCGGCCTGCACGAGATCGTCCACATCGTCGAGGGGCACCGTCCTCCGCAGGGAACTGCGGAGGACCGGGCCGAGCCTGGCGTAACAGTCCGCCGTGGCAAGCGGGTGGTCTGGGTCGCCGCCGCCGCGAGCCGGCCACGCGCCAGCAGGCGTCTGTCCCGGCGCCGTGGCCGGAGCAGCCAAGGCTCCAGCGTCCGGCCAGCTTGATGGCATCGTCCCTTACCTTCGGTTGACAGAATCCAAACCTATTCGAAATCTACTCATTCACTGTTGGGTGATGCAAGTCCGCAGGCTTGCGATGGCTGTTCAGGCAGGTGCGCTGGGAAGCGGATCAGGCCGCGCCGACGGCCATGCAGGCTTTCCGGACGGCCTCGGACAGGGTGAGCACGGCGCGGGCGCCGGGCGGCGTGCCTGCCCCACCCGGGGCCGGCTAGGAACAGCCGAAGCGGGGGGCGCTGCCGCGGCAGGCCCGCGAGGTGGGCCGGATCCCCAGCGGCGGGCGTCTGGGACCAGACGAACACAGCCGCAGGGCCGGTGCGCGACACAGCGTCGGCCAGGGCCTGCGGCGGGTCTGCGAGCCCAGCATCCTGGTCTCCACCCGGCGTTCGGCCAGCGCGGCCGCGAGCGCGGACAGCGGCAGGGTGCTGCTCACCGTCAGCGCAAGCAAGCAGGATCGTCCGCGAGTTGCGCGGCCCCGCCAGCCGGCCGGCCCGGACGGCGAACGCGGCTGTGGAGCTGAGGAGATTTGAACCCCTGACCCCCTCGATGCGAAAGATTTATAGCTGCTCCTGCTGTCAGTGACGATTTGAGAAAGGCCAGGTCAGAGCCTCCTCTTCAACACCGTTGGGAGTGCTTCGGGAAGGGTCATCCAGAAGATGATCTCCCAAACTCCTCCCAGTTGATCAAGGAGGAGCAGCATGCCCGAAGAGCAGCCCAGCCATTTCGGCCCAAACGACTCCGAGGACGACTTCCAGCCACCAGACCTCCGTCGCCTACGGAGTCTCGCCGAACGCGAAGAACTAGCCGATGCTCGCGCCCGCCTGGCCGACGGCCTCGGTCATCCCTTGCCTGCGGGTGACCCTAATGCGCCGCTGGCGCGCGATGTGGCTGCGGCACTGACCGAGGCCGGATTCACCCTGCACAACTGCGCACCGCATCATCCGCAGTACCGGCTCGGCGGAGTGTGCCTGCTGCCGATCCCCAGCAGCCACAACCCCGACGGCCAGGGCGGCATAGCTGTGTCGTGGACGACTCACAACCTGCTCGCGATGGACTGGGAACGCGGCCGCGAGCGCCAAGGCACCCAGGAGGCCATGAACCGCGCTCTAAGCGGGGTGCTCAAAGCGCTGGGCTACAAGGTCCGGCCGTTCGGAACCGGCGGCGCCTCCTCGGTCACCGAGCCGCGGCGTGGCGGCCCGCCGAAGGGTCGCGGGATGCGGGTCTCGAGGGGACGGCGGTGAGCGCCGCCGACCGAGCCATCCGCGTATCGGCCACTGCCGCCGTGCTCGGCGTAGCCGGGATAGCCGCTTACATCAGCTACTGGCACGCTTACGAGGTCATTCGCGCACACGGCGAAAGCGGCGTAACAGCCCGACTGGAGCCCGCCACGATCGACGGGCTGGTCTACTGCTCCTCGATGGTCGTTCTGTACGCCGCCCGGCACCAGTTGCGCGTACCAGCGCTGGCGCGCTGGCTGCTGGGACTAGGGATCGTGGCCACGCTTGCCGCGAACCTGGCCCACGGCTGGTCCCATGGTCCCATCGGCGCCACCGTTGCCGCCTGGCCTGCAGCCAGCCTCGTCGGCAGCTACGAACTCCTCCTCTGGCTAATCCGTACTGCCGCTTCTGGTGATGTGGCCAGCGAACCAACTGCGGACCTATCCCTTGGTGCAGGCTGGGCCGCCGGACCAGATCGCACCGGAGCTGACCGAGCGTACGGTGTCTCGGACAACGGGGCAGTCGGCTGGCCCGCAGTGACCGGGGTCTGCACGACAGGTGAGCACCGTGAGGACGACATCAACGTGGCAGCCGTAGCTGCCTACCGCACCAGCATCGACACCGGCAGGCCCCTATCAGAGCGCAAGCTGGCCGCCATGTTCGGCAAGACCTCCCGCCGCTGGGCACGCAGCCGTATGGCTGACGCCCGCCAGGCCCGCCCCGCCACCGAAGCCGGGTAGATACACGACAGGCAAAGCTGGGTTGTTGACTACGCGACGAGGGCTTTCGGCGGCGATGTTGACCGCGGCACTCGAGACATGCTCTAGTACGCTGCGGTTCTACCTCGGCCCGACCTCGTGCGAACCTAGTCATCGCCGGGATCCTGGGTCGCTCGCCGCCATGTTCTGCAAGACTTCCCGGTTGTGTGCAGGTCGCCGCATGGCCGAGGCCATCGGCAAATGGCGGCCAGGACGGGCCTAGTCGCCAGTGCTTCGGCGTGGCTTTGCGTTCCGCGTTCCGCGTTCGGCTAGGCTGCCCCGAGGTCGCTGCGGGACTGACGATGGGTTTGGTGCCGGGGAGATGCAGGAGATTGAGGTCAAGTACCGGGTCTACGACCTAGCTGCACTGGAACGCGAGCTGGCTGTCCGCGGTGCGGCATTATCGCGCCCGGTCCACCAAGATGATCAGGCCTATGCTCCTCGAGGCTGGACCTACGGGCAGCCGAAGACCGGGGTCGTGTTCGCCAGGCTGCGCAGCGAGGGTGATCGTTGCCTGTTCACGGTGAAAATGCCGCTGGACAACGAGATGGCGTGCGTCGAGCACGAGACCGCAGTCGCCGATCGTGCCCAGATGCACGAGGCGGTGCTTGCCATGGGATTCGTGCCAACCGTTCGGATCGTGAAGACCCGCAGATCGGCCAAGCTCGGCGAGATCGCTGTCTGCGTCGATGACGTGGAACACGCTGGCTTGTTCTTCGAGGTCGAGAAGGTCCTGGCGGCCGCCGATCGTCCTGTGGCCATCCAGGACCAGCTCGATTACTTCGCTCGCTCGCTGGGCCTCGTGCTCGACCGCGTGACCGACACGTACGACAGCCTGGTCCGGGTTGCGCTAGCTGGCTAGAAGAGCGCTGCCGTGCCGCTTGCGTCGGCCGTAACTGGGTCGCCGGTGATCAGTCGGGGTGCTCTTGCGCGCAGCGTAAGGGTATGAGCGGCGTGGTCGGAGAGCCTGCACTGCCGCGGCTCCTGCAAGTAGTCGCACGCGCCGACCAGACCGCAAAGGGCGGGCCCGACGTGGAGGTAATCATAGCGGTAGCCGTCTCCAGTGTGGCTGATCCAGCTATAGGCCTGCATCTCGGGCGAGGTGGCCTCGAAGGCGTCTGTTAGCCCGCGTGCCCGGAAATCTTCGATTAGGTCGAACTCGAACGGCAGGAAGCCAGGGTGCAACGGGCGGTGTGTACGGGCGATCACGTTGTAATCCCCGCCGATCACAAGGCGACTGGCCATGCCAGCGGGAAGGCTGTCGTGGGCCTCGACCAGCGAAGTGATAAAACGGCGCTTCCGCTCAGTCTTAATCTCGCTACCGTCCCGGCTCGGGACATACATTCCGAGCACTGTGATCTCTGGCTCGGTGTCGAGCACGCCAGCTGAGACCCGGCAAGGGATGCTCACACCAGCGAACTCGGGCGTCAGATCACGGCGGATCTGGACGCGGCTTACCAGGGCGCTGCCTCTCTCGCCGCCGCCATCTGGGGTTTTGATGACGGCATAGCCAGCGCGGCGGAATTGATCTAGTAAGTACGCGGTTCCGGGCCCCGCGCTGGTCTCGGTGAGAATGAACACGTCCTCCGATCGCCTGGCCAGCCAGTCCAGGAGCAGGCGAGCACGATCCGGTGAAGCTGCGCCGATATTGATCGTCATTATGGACAGCATGCTCAGACTCTCCTCCGGCTGTGGACCTAGGCGAGATGGTCCTCGACCTCGTCGGCCACCCCAGCAGCATCCACGCCATGGCAGTTGATGACGGCCTGCGACCATCCCTGGTGTTCCAGGAACCGGTATGCATCTTGGTACAGGGCTAGCTCTCGTGCTGGGGAACCTTTGGTTTCCAGGCGCGACAAGACAGTCCGTTCACGCAGTCTTGCGGCGATGACCCCGGCGTCGTCCTCGAGATAGACCGACAATTCGGGTATTAGCACGTGAGCGTTGTAGCTCCAGATTTCGGCCAGGCTAAGCCCGTCTAGGCGCTGCAGGACGAGGGAGGACTGCACGTACCGGTCGCTGACGACGTCCTGTCCGGCGCGGAGCGCCGGCATGACTTCTTGCTCAAGGTGTGCATAACGGTCCGCTGCGACGGCTAGCGCGAGTGCTCTACCGGATAGATACGACTCCGCCGACCGGATCAGATTCCCTAGTTCCGTGCCGGACGGCTCGCGGGTTACGAGGACCGCCGAGCCCCGACGTAGAAGGCGTTCGGCCACGCTTGCCGCCGCCGTGGTCTTCCCGACGCCGTTTGGCCCCTCGATGACAATGAAGCGTCCGCTCATCCCGAACGCCCCATGATCTGCAGATCCGGGTTGCGCACCACCGGACACTGCTCGTCGTCAACGTCGCCGATCCACTTGCCACGCGAGATGACGGCGGCTGGGCAGCCCTTACCGCACAGGCTGCTTATTTTGCATGTCGCGCACGTTGGGTTGTCTCCCATGCGCAGGTTCCCCGCCAGGTCGTATCCGTCCAGTGCGGACGCTATCTCCCCGTGAAGGATGTTCCCGACCAGGAAGTTGCTTTCCTGGTAACGCGAGCGCGGGCTGCGGGCGGCGAACACCAGGTAGGGGCATACTGCGGTCAGCCCGTCCGCGAATACGTATATCAGCTTGCCTGCATCGCAGCCGGCGAGCGGCTTGTCGTCGTTGGGGAATCGGATGTGCACCAGGTCGACGCCGCGTCCCGCGAACCGCTGAGTCACCTCACGGATAGCCTGCATACTGCCCGCATCGGCGGCCAGACGGTCTTGACTCTTCACCCCGCGCCCAAATGCCGACAGCGGGTTCATTAGAACGTAGCTTGCGCCAACTTCGACGGCGAACTCGCACAAGTCCGCGAACTCCTCTGGGTCGGTGAGCATGTTAGGGGTCGATAAGAGCCCTTGTAGCAACCCGGCAGCCGCGAACTTGCGAGTGGTCTCCACTGTCCGCGCGAATGAGGCCCGGTCGCCGCGAAATCTGCCGTGGCTCTCAGGGCGGAACCCGTCGAAGCTGACGTTCACATGCACTGTTCCGGATCCGGCGAGCATGTTGATCTGCTCGTCGCTGGTCACCGTTGCATTCGTACAGATACCTAACGGGAGTCCATTGGCGATGACGGATTCGCAGATGCTGATGATCTCGGGATGCATGAATGGCTCGCCGCCGGTGAGCGTAATCCTTTCCACGCGCGCCTGTTTCAGGCGAGGCAGCACTTTAGCTGTGATGTCCTTGACGCTCATGTGCTCTCCCCAGTTGCCTGAGGACACGAAGCAGTGGGCGCAGTGAAGGTTGCATCGCTCACTGACCTGGATAAGGGCCTTCCTGCCATCGCCCTCCACAGACGTCCGGAAGTAGCACGAGCTGGCCTGCGTGTCCACGATGAGGGAGCGCTTCATGATCCGCACCTCCAAGTAGTTAGATTGATTAGCCATCACAAACAAGCAAGGTTGGCCCGGCACGTGCCGGAGTGCCTGACGCGCAGGCCCCGCCTACGGCCGAGCCAAACCGATAGGAATGCGCCATCCACGTCCTTGGATCAGACTTGACGACAGTGATCGTGCGCATCCTGCCAAATACCGCCCCCGAGGCCTTGGGTGGGCATACCTGGCTGTCGGCCATATGGAATCTGCACGCTCTAGCCGAGTAGCCCGCTTGGAAAAATCGATGGTGCCTCACGCAGCGACCCTGGTACCTATGTTGGCGGCCTGGCCGACTGGGTGGTCCCAGTGGGCCCAAGCACGAGTTGCCGGATAAGTAGGACATCGATTGGTTCGAGATGGTCTGGTGATAGGAACCGCCGGGCGGCTCTCTGAACCTGCTCGCGACCAATGCCATCGAGCCGAGCCAGGTTAGTGGCCGACCCCCAGCGATCCTTGTCTTGGCCCACCTCGATGATCGCGTACGCCGCGATCATGCCGAGCAGTCCGGGGCTGACCCGGGCTGTATCGGCTACTGAAGCGACGGCCCCCTTGAAGCGAAGGTGGCTGCCGCGGGCCTCTCGCCGGACCTGCTGCAACAGTTCTTGGTGATTCGGCAGCAGAATCTCGAGAGCGAAGTGGTTCGCAGCCTGTTCCGTCGAGTCTGTGGAGAGCCCATTTGGAGATGGCGACTCCACATCGACGAGCCCAGTATTGCCGACATGGCCCAATGCCAGGTGGGCAAGTTCGTGGGCGAGATCGAACAGCCAGTAGACGGCGAGTTCTCGGGACTCCTTCAGGACAATGACTGGTCGCGGAGAACCATCCCAGACTGCGGCGGAGAAGTCGCCCCGCCCTGCCATCGGCACCACTGCGACGCCCTTGTTCCAGGCCCAGCTCGTCAGCGAAGCAAGAGTTACCCGACCTGCATCGTCCCGAGCCTCCACGTTGACCGTACCTCCATTTGAGGGGAGGCCACCGAAGCTCGGGGCGTCGGCGGCGGCATCGCGGGCAATGCCCGCAATCGTTTGGCTAAGCAGGACTAGAGGAGAACTACCTGGATCCTTGCCTGTCCGCGTTGCTTTGAACGCGACTCCTGCCGGGATCGACAGCTTCGGGAGCTGTCCAGAGACGAGCTGATCTACCCGCCACCCGAAGGCACGTTCGATGAGGCGGGCAATCACGTTGCGTGGAGCAGCCAGCAAACTGATCACGACGTCCCGAGGAACCCCAGCTTTTTCAGCACACTTGATGACTACCTTTTGGGAAACCTCTGGTGCGCCCGGGTCGGCGATATCGGAAAGGGAGGCTCCCATGGCCTTGAGGAGTGACTGAACTGTGGATACGCGAAGATCCAATGTGCCGCTCTCGATCTTCGAGAGTTGCGGCGCAGACATGCCTACCAGATTCGCGACGTCTCTCTGGTTTAGGTTCTTGTCTTCTCGCAGTGCCCGGAGCCGAAGGCCGATGCGCCGAGCTTCCTCCGTTTCGCGTCGCCTAAGTTCGTGCCCAAAGGCCGGGTCCGCCGCTGAGCGGATCTGCGTCCACGTGAGGACGGTCGGCGGACCCGACGAACGAATGATCTGCACGCTTAGGCCCTCTTCCGCGTCCCGCTCGACCTCGAAGTCCCCGGCCAAGCCAAACCGCGACGCGGCGAGGAGGATCACATCGCCGTTGGCGAACTCGACCTCGATGTCGGACCCTGAACGCGTTGCGGCGGTTATGTCTGCGTAGCCCTCTTCGGACCATGGTGTTGTGATCTCAGTCATCACCGTTCAACTCCCGCCACAGTGTCAACAGCCCTTCCTGCCTCACATGAATCTCGCTGATCAGGTCCCGGGGCAGCGGCTCGTGGTTGTCGTAGACCTCCAACGACAGCAGGAAGATCGAGGCAACCCGCCGTCCGCGGTGTTTGATATGGGCGTGGGGCAGGTGATGCGGTTGTCCACGTTCGTCGAGAACGTAGACAGCGAAATTTCTCATCCGGAATCCCAGGGGCACGGTCAATTAGCATATATGTTAACTCCTGGTTGGGTCAGCCGCCACCACCGGGAGTCGTCAGCTCTTGGGGGGTAGCGTCGATACGCCGCCCGATCATGGCCGGAAGGACCGAGTGATCGTTGGACGCCAGCCGGATGTAGTGGTGGCGGGCCAGCCGCGTGGAGGACAGCCATCCGGTGACCGCGGCGACCGGCAGCAACGTGAGCATCACCGCCTTGTCCGCGGCGACCCGCTCCGTCGGCGAGCAGCCCAGTACCGCCATCCGGCGCGTCTCGCCCGCGCCAGTCATCCGCGCAGATGGGCGTGAAAGTCCGCCGGGCCAGCCGAAACAACGGCCGGGCAGGAACGAGCGCTCCCGGTGGTCATGCGCCCGCTCCAACAGGCCCTTGGTCTCGGGGTCGGCGGGCCTGCAGATGATCAACTTGCTCCTAAGGATGCCGCCGAAGGCCTGGCAGTCACCGGTCAGTTCCGGCTTGCCCGCCGGCCAGCTACCGACCGCGCCCTCCGCGTCCCACACCGGCGTCTGCGGCACCGGCCCTCAAGCGCCTCGATCAGCCGCTACCAACCCGCGACCAGGTCCTCGGGCTCGCGGGAGGGCACCAGCACCGCCGAGAGCCACCTGGAATAACCGCACGCCATCGTCAGCACCGGCAGTCGCTTCGCCGTCCGGACCTGCCTTGGCCGACGGCAGCCCGATATCGGGAAGCCAGAAATCACGTTGCGCGATCTCACCCGCCGCATGGCTGGTCCGGCTCGCCGGATCCGGCGGCAGGTAAGCCGCGCGCAGGTCCGCGACCCGCCCCGACAGCGCCTGGATCGACCGCGTCCACCCGATCCGCTCCCCGATCAATGTCGTCGGTAACGACGGGAAAGCCCGCAGCAACTCCCGGATCCTCGGCGCGTGGTATCCAGATGGACCTGGAAATCTACGATGTGCGCCCTAGAGACGCGGCTGAGCTTCTTCCCCAGCAGCCCGGTTCGCTCCTCCGAACTGGCCGCTCGCGGGCGGCGCGGTCCAGGAAGACCCAGAGCTCGTCGACATCAGTGCCGACATCAATGAGGAAGTCTGGTACCTCGTTGAGCGCGGCATCCTGCGAAAGCTGGCATCAGTCGAGCCTGCCGAGTACTCAGTGATCTTCTAGCTAGGCTGATCTGCGGGGACGAGCCGAATGTCTTCGCCAAGGGAGTTCATAGCTGGCTGTTCTACGTAATCTAGACGCTGATCAGGCGCTTCTAGACGGCGGCTCGTGCGGTCCCGTGATGTGATCTAGCCGACGCCGAGACTTGGTCCACCGGAAGGTCCAGCGTTAGCACGACGGCTGCGTGATCCGAAAGCCCCAGTTCGCGTGGTTCGTGGATATACTCGCAATCGGCCAGATAAGGTATCAAGCTCGCTGACACGAACGCGTAGTCGTAGCGGTAGCCCGCGCCCTTGCGGCCGATCCAACTGTGCACCTGGTCCCCTGGATGCAAAAGCGCATAGGCATCTACGAGACCGTACCGTTCCAACGACTCTAATGCCTCATACTCCCAGCAACGGAATGTAGTGAACCGCGGCAAGTGTTGTCGGCTCACGATGTTGAGGTCTCCGAGGAACACAAGGCGCTCGTGAGTCCAACGGCACACCAACGCCGTCATCTGTGAGAGGAATCTTTGTTTCCTCGCGATCTTTTCTGGTGACGTGTCACGTGATGGGACGTAGGCACCAACAACCGTGATGGATTGGCCAGCACACACCTCTGAAGCCACCAATCGATGTCGCGCCTCGGTGGCCAGATCACGCGCCAACGGAACGGCTCGTCCAGCACGCTGAATGACCGCCACCCCTCGTTCTGACGTCTCCATTGACCGCGCAGCTACGACCTCATATCCCGATTCTCGAAAGGAATCGAGAAGCTGTGTGGTTCCCCGATTCTGTCGAGTCTCCGTGAGCACTAGGACGTCAGCCTCAAACGACGGCAAGAACTCGAGAAGCCGATCCGCACGGGCGGTCGACGGACCGGAGATGTTCAGCGTTACGAACCGCACGGGTCACCGTCGGTAATTGTCATATGATGATTATATGAAGGCTCCTGGTCGCGATGAACGTGCGACACGCGCAATCTCCCGCCGTGAGCGTGTTGTGCGGTGCCCGTACGTCCAGACCAGCGTGAGATGGCCACTGCCGGTAGATCAGCGACTCAATGAGTTGGTCTCTTTGCTAAGCGAGGGAGGCGTTCACGTCACACGGAGTCAGCTGATTGCAGCTCTCGTGGTGCACGCGCCCACCGCAGTGGATGAGCTAGGAGGGCTATTCGCTCGGTACAGTCAGCGATCGGCCGGATCGGTCGTCCTCCAAACACGTGGCGCCATCGTCCCTGCCGAGCGCCGACCTGGACGACGGGCAAACAGCTAGACCCGTACAAGATCTTGATCGAAAAATGTTGCGGTTATGTGGGCCGATCCTGCGCAAGGCAATCGCCATCGAGGGCTAACTTCGTCAGCAGGGCGAGCTGTGACGGATCTACACGAGGAGGCCGCCGACTGGACTTGCCTGGCGCGATCTCGTGTCGTCACCGCTGTACCGTCAGCGTTCGCGCCCGATTTATGGCTGGTCGGTGCGGCCAAAAAGCTCGGCGAGGTGCGAGTCGGCGATGTCGAGGTCCATATCTCCAGGCTGATGGTCTCCAGGCTGATGGTCGTCAGACTGATGGTCGTCAGGCTGCTGTTCGTGGTGGGCTACTCGATTCGGGGATCCGCGTGGCGTGAGGAGAGAGTGTCAGCCTGGGCGAAGCTGACGACCTCGTCTCGGCGTTAGCCCGGGCATTGGGGCCACAGGTCGCCGACTCCATCTACGCGGGTCCGTCAGGAACGGCGGGCAGTGGTGGCGGTCTGGCGCCGCCGCCCCGCGAAGCACGGGTGAGACGTCTTCTACGCAATCGACGTATCCCTGCGGCGGACGAAGGTTCACCGTTCCCCGCACCGCAGCAGCACGGACTGTGTGACAAGTAGTCCCCGACAGTTCGAGCGCATAGCAGGGATGGTCGAGCGATAGCCAGAGTGCGGGAATGACATAGAAAGCCATCTACCACCTCTATATGGAGCTATCCGGCAGTCATTCTTTTAGCGAGTACCGGGTGACTCGAACTCTGCATCAGATGACCAGCACTGACCGGAGGCAAGATGTGTTTAAACCCGGGATAGCTCTGGATCGGGCGCGATCCCGGCATTATGGTGCTGGAGTATCTAGCTCAGATTTAAAGGCAGCGACAGCGAGCGCGGCGACGTACGCGCTGATTTGAAAAGGCACTCAGCGGCACCAGGAGACGCGGAATGACGGCGTATGACAGCGGGAGATGTCTGGGCGAGGTGCGGCTCGGCCGCCGATCGCGTCAGTTGGCCAAGCGATGTCGGCGGGTTGAGTTCTCCTTGACCGATGAGGAATTCGACGATATGAGCGCAGCGGCGGCCCGGGCAGGACTGGCCAAAGGCGCGTTCGCGGCGGAGGCGGCACTGTCCGTCGCCCGGGGCGTAACCTGCCCGCCTGATACCCTGTTCCGCGAGGCCCTGGGCGAGTTCATCCGTGCGGCCGGTCTGGTCCGGCGAATCGGCGTGAACCTGAACCAGGCGGTGGCGAAGCTCAACGCCACCGGCCAACGCTCCGGCGACCTGTTCCCGTACGCGGCAGCATGCCTGCGCCGCGCAGAACGCCTGGACGCGGCGGCCGAGGAGATCCGCCGCAGGCTCCGGTGATCGCCAAGATTAGCGATCCACGCGGCCAGCGAGTCGCCGGGCTGATCTACTACCTGTTCGGCCCCGGCCGCCGCGAAGAACACACCGACCCCCACGTGATCGCCGGATGGCGCCACCCAGCCGAACTCGAACCCGCACTGCACCCCGACGGCGACCGCGACTTCCGCAAGCTCTGCGGCCTGCTCCAGCAACCCCACGCCGCGCTCGGCCCCCGCGGCTTCGACCGCCCCGTCTGGCACTGCGCGGTCCGCGCCGCCCCGGAAGATAACACCCTGTCCGACGACGCCTGGGCGCAGATCGGCGCCGACATCATGCACCGAACCGGGCTCGCGCCCCACGGCCAGGACGACGACGCAGTCCGCTGGGTCGCCGTCCGCCATGGCGCTGACCACATCCACATCGTCGCGATGCTGGCCCGCCAGGACGGCGGCAAGCCCCGGCTCTCGAACGAATGCTACCGAGTCCGCGAGGCCTGCCGCGCCGCCGAAGAACGCTACGGCCTCCGCCGCACGGCCTTCGCCGACCGGACCGCAGCCCGCCGTCCGACCCGAGCCGAGAACGAGAAGACCCGCCGCCGCGGATGGCGGGAAACGCCGCGGGTCACCCTCAAGCGCGCGGTCAGCACCGCCGCCGCCGGAGCATCCAGCGAACAGGAGTTCTTCGCCCGCCTCAACGATGCCGGGGTGCTAATCCGCAAGCGGCTGAGCACGCGCAACCTCGCGGAGGTCACCGGATACGCCGCCGCGTTGCCCGGCGACGCAGCAACGGACGGCGCACCGGTGTGGTTTGGCGGCGGCAAGCTCGCCGCCGACCTGACCCTGCCCAGGCTGCGCCGCCGCTGGGAACCCGCCCGCGTCACAACAGAGGAGACGTTCACAGTCCAGGAGCGCACCGCGTTCTGGAAGCACACCGCCCAGACCGCAGCCAACGCGTCCGCGCAGATCCGTTCCCACGCCGCCACAAGCCCAGCTGCCGCGGCCGACGCCGCCTGGGCCGCCGCGGACACGATGCACGCCGCCGCTGCCGCTCTCGGCAGCCGGATACTCCGCCAGGCCGCCGACAGCTACGACCGCGCCGCCCGCGCCCCGTACGGCCGGATTCCCGGCCCCACCCCAGCAGGCAACCGCCTGCGCCGGGCCGCGCGCCTGCTAGCTGCATCCACCACCGTCAGCAACGACAACACGCTGGCGATCGTGACCCTGGTCACCCGGCTTTCCGCGCTCGCCGAGGCCGTCGCCCAACTGCGAGACGTTCAGCAGCGCTCCGCCCAGGCCGCCAGCGCTCGCCACGCGCGGCCGAACGCCTGCGCGCAGCCCGAGCCGCGTACGCCATTTGGCCGCCGACCTCACCTGCCCGGGCCCGCACGCCAGGCGAGCGGATACACCTCGAATTCCCCTCCCCGCCGGGCTCGCCGCAAGAGGATCCGCCAGTCCCAGTACTACGAACGACAGCACGGCCAGGTCCCTGCTCCTCGCGCAGCCCTAACTCACCGCGCCCGCGTGGCCCCTGACCTGTGGAAATCCCGCCGGGACCGGGCGACATCGCGCGTCTGGTGATCGCAGGAAGGTCGGAAAGCAACCGTCGCCCTGCTCGCGATCATTACGGCATACATCACCCGGCTCCTCGTGGGCCGGGTCTTCTATCTGAGCTCCTGATGTGCGCGGAGCCGGACCGCCGGTATCGCCGCTCCGCTCAATGCCGCACTGTCCGAACCGTCTGGCAGGATGCCGCCAGCTACCCAAGCGGCCTGGGGAGGAAACGTGCCCGTCCGTTTTCAGCTGGTCATCGACTGCGCCGACCCGGACCGGCTGGCCCGGTTCTGGTCCGCCGCGCTGGGTTATGAACCCGCGCCGCCCCCGCCCGGATTCGCGACCTGGAAGGACTTCTACCGCGACCTCGGGCTGCCCGATGAGTACCTGATCGACGGCGCCGACCGGATCAGCGACCCGGACGGCCACGGCCCGGACATCTGGTTCCGGGTCGAGCCGGAGGCCAAGACGGTCAAGAATCGGCTGCATCTGGACATCCACGCCAGCGGCGAGCGGACCGACCCGCTCGAGACCCGCCGCAAGCGCGTCGAGGCGGAGGCCACCCGGCTGGCTGCCCTGGGCGCCACGATCAGCGGCGCAATGTCCAGCGAAGGGCTCGACCACTACGCGGTCGGTATGAAGGATCCCGAAGGCAACGAGTTCGACATCAACTGACCGCGCAATCAAGATCGCTGTCTTTTACGCTCCGGCGTGGCAGAATCTGCCCAGCCCAGCCGAGAATCTGGGCACCAGCGAGGTCAGAACGCCTGCCACACCGCCGAACCAACCGGTGTCCCGCCCGCCAGCACCCCGCCAGTCAGGCCAGGTCGTATTCGCCTGTCTTGATCGCCGCCGTGAACGCCCGCCACTCATCCGGCCCGAACGCCAGCACCGGCCCGCTCGGATCCTTGGAATCCCGCACGGCGACCACGCCAGGAAGGTTGTCGGCGACATCCACGCAGCCACCGCCGTTGCTGCCGCTGTAGCTGCTCTTGCGCCAGACGAAGTTGTCTATGTTGTGGCCCATCGCTCCTCAGCCACCTTTCCGATCAGGTCTCGTGAGGCTCCACGAGGTAGCGCGTCAGCTCTCAACGTGTCGAAGGTGCGTGAGAGCCTCCTGACCACGGACAGCACCTCGGTGGTCTGCCCCTCGTCGGGTGACTCCATGTACACAGTACCCGCTGCGTTGCCGAAGCTGGCGATAGCAAATCCGCCCAGAAGCCCGGCGTGTACGCCAATCTCGGCCGGCACGATCTGAATGGTGATGTTGCTGCGACATGAGGTATCGGCCAGGTGCAGGAGCTGGTCATACATGACTTTGCGCGTTCCGATACGTCGGTGCAGCACGGCCTCGTCCAGCACAGCCCAGAATGTCGGCGGCTCACCTCGATCGAAGATGGTCTGCCGTTCCAGCCGGGCGGCAACCAGCTCCTCTAACTGATCGTCGTTCGTCTCCGGGTCAGCGGCCAGGATCGCCCTCGCATATTCGGCGGTCTGGAGCAAGCCTGGTATCAGCAACGGTTCCCACCAGCACAGCGACGTCGCCCGCCGCTCGGAGTCGATCCACTCCGCGAACCACGACGGATACCCGCCGTCCCAACGCCGGGCCAGCTGGTAGATCCGTCCGAATAACCCGCCCGCCTCGGGGAATGCCTGGTCACATCCCTGGGCAAAGTCTTCCGATGGCGCCCGCTCGCCCACTTCGACCTTCCCGACCAGGGCACCCGAGTAACCGAGCCGCTGCCCTAACTGATCCTGGCTCAGCCCGGCCCCTGCCCGTGCCCGGCGCAGCTCGGAACCAAAGAACTGCAGCGGCCCCGCGCTCGGGTCGAGTTCGCGTACTAGCGGCATCACAGCCCCGCTTCCCGGACGGTTCAGACGGCACTGGTGACGTTCGGACACGTCCCTACGACAGCCTGTTTTGGCTAGCGAACCTAAACCCCCCCGATCAGGATGACACCAGAAACGGCAGTCCGCGCCGAACGCCACGCATCGGGAGAAATCATGCACCAGACCACGACCGCCACGTTGCTCGCGTGGTCTCGTGCCTTTCCCGCCGTTCCCGCGCAAGTGCGAGAAGCGCGCCAGTTTTTGTCCGCCATACTCGATGGTCGCGCGGCCGCGCCCGAAGCCATCCTGTGCTTGTCCGAACTGGTCACCAACGCCATCGTGCACAGCCGATCGCGAGAGCCCGGCGGCCACTTCCGCGTCCGCATCCAACTGCACGGCAGCCACCTGCGCGTGGAAGTCTCCGACCAAGGCGGCCCCTGGACTCCGCCCGACACCACCGACGAACGCAACGGCCGCGGCTTACTCATCGTCGACCAACTGGCCCGCGCCTGGGGCCGCACCGGAGACGGCCGGACCGGCTGGACGATCTGGTTCGAAATGGAGTGCTGGTGAACACAGTCCAGGACACCGGCATGGTGCGGCCCGGCACGTCGTGCTCCGGGCCAACCTCACCGCACACATTCATCCTCGACGGCCACCTGCTGCGCCAGTTACGTCGCCAACGCGGCCTCTCCCAAGCGGCCCTGGCCGATCAAGCAGGCATCAGCCTCACGACCGTCGCCCGCCTAGAACGCCAGCCCCACGCCCCCTGCCGCGGCTGGACTCTAGGCCGCCTCGCCCGAGCCGTCGACCAGGACCCCAGTACTATGACCCTCCCACGGCCCAGCGACTAACTTCAGCGGGTTCCCTTCCCGAGTCCGCCCAGCATTCGTACACCGCGCGCCCCAACCGGCGTACCTGAGTCGCTGCTCCCCGAATGAAGATCGTATCTAGTGAGGAACTACTGCATCTGCGAACAGAGATCAGGGAAAATCTCCAGCGCATCATCAAGCAGGCTCGTTAGCGGATCGGCGATCTTCGAGTGGTCCAAGTCCAAAGCCGCCTGCCACGCGACAGGCTCGTACCGCGCGAGCAATGACAATCCGAAGAGCAGGACCCACCAAATCAATACCGGTAGCAGGCTACGCTGATCGCCGTGCAACCTATCGGCAAGATCGAACGGGTCCCACTGCGGGAAGTCTGGCCGCATGAAGCGTACGACCTGACTACCTGGCTAGAAGAGAACGTGGACGTCCTGGATGACGTAGTGGGGTTGGGCCTCGTCTCGGCTCAGCGTGAGCGCGCGGTCGGCGCCTTCAGCGTCGATCTTGTGGCAGAAGACGAGTTGGGGCGCACTGTGGTCATCGAGAATCAACTCGATCGGTCGAACCACGACCACCTAGGGAAGCTGATTACCTACACGGCGATGACGGACGCGAACGCTGCTATCTGGATTGTTTCCGAGCCACGCCCTGAGCACGTACGAGCAATCTCATGGCTTAATGATTCGGCACCCGCCGACTTCTATCTGTTGAAGATCGAGGGAGTTCGCATCGGGGAATCCGACCCTGCGCCGTTGCTAACGCTTATAGTGCGGCCGAGCGAAGAAGGCCGCAAGGCTGGCGAGGTCAAAAAGGGGATCGCCGAGGGCGGAAGCATCCGGCATCGGTTCTGGAGTAGCCTCCTCGAAGGCGCTCGCAGTCGGACACGTCTGCACAGTGCGATCTCGCCTTCTGACCAGACGTGGCTAAGCACCAGCGCCGGGAAGACCGGGCTTGCCTTCGTGTACTCAGTAACCCAGCACTCCGGTCAAGTGGAGCTGTACATTGATCGAGGCAGTGGCTCGGCTAACGCAAATCTGGCTATCTTCAACGAATTGCGAAGTCATAAAGATGAAATCGAGGCCGCCTTCGGCGAGCCGCTCGAATGGCAGCCTCTCGAAGGCAAGCAGGCATGCCGAATCCGCAAACGTTTCGAGGGCGTGGGTTATCGCGATGAAGAAAAGTGGACCGAATTGGAGAGCCTTCTCGTCGACGCCATGGTCCGTATAGAGCAAGCGTTTCGGCCTTATATAAATCGGCTGCAGATCTGATCCATAAGCCCTTCAACGAGTACTGCAGGGAACGCCAGTTTCCAACCGAATGACGCGCGGCGTGGAAAGTTACAAGTACCGACTGCGCTCTTATGCCCGCGATGAGGTGCGTCAGTCCGCGATCCGGGAACATTTGATAGACATCACTCCAGAACATCCCGGATGAGGGCAGCCGCTGAGTCTAGGCTAGCTAGCTCCTGCTTTCGCGTCCCGGGCAGTATCAGGTCGCGGAGAGGGTCATCCTCGGGATGGTGGAAGAGGTATCGGCGGCTGTTCTTCGCAGTGGCATCGTTCAGGTAGAGCGCGGTCTTGGTCACGCCTGCGGCTCGGCCGTCCCCCGAACTTGGTATCACCTATGGACAGCGCAACGCGGCGATCGACCGGGACATCGCACGAATCTCAGGCGCGGAACACTAGCCTTTCTCGCATATATTCCCTGTCTGGACGCCATGAGGAGATACGGCCATGAGTTTGGCGACGCGCAAGCGGTCCTGGAGACAGGCGTTGCTGTCGGTTGTCCGGCGGCCGGGTACGGCCAAGATGGTAGTAGCCGTGATCGGACTGGCCGTGCTTACGCTAGGGGTAGTCAAGTTCGGGGCGGTTGCCGGTGATGGAGGGCGGTCAGCCTGGTCATCGTGGGTGGGGGCCTGCTCATCAGTCCCTTCATCGCGGACAGGATCGAGCACGTCTCCCTGGGCCCGTCCGGGGTGGATCTCTGGCTCATTACTCAGGTGAGTGACCGGGGCGCTCCCCGGACCGCGCAGATCCTACAACGGACTGAACTGGGCAGATTTGCAGAGTCATACGCGCTCGTGCACGTCGAGTTGCGCGGGGATAAGTACCGGGCGGCCCGGGTCCACCTCCAGGATTTGTTGGTGAGCCGGGCTTCGGCTACCGCGACGCGGGAGAAGTTCGAAGCCAGGGAAGTCCGTGCGCTGTTCGCTGACGGCTCACCGGTAGTACGGGTTCTGGTGCTTGGGCTCATGCAGGGGGACGCCTCACTGGCCGATGCCAACACGATCACTGCAGCGATCACCGATGGCCGCTCAGGCAATGAGCAATACCAGAGCCTGCGCCTCGCGAATCTGTGCTGGACCAGGCTCAAGCGGGCAGACAGGCAGGAGATATGCCAGGCTATCGAGCAGGCTCGTTTCGAACCCGAAAGCGCCCGGCGCCGCGAAGCGCAGGAAATACTTGCGCTTCCGCTCGACTGACAATCCGCCAGGGCGTACGTGGTTGGATAACCGCCCAGCGGTCAAGCGATAGCGTCAAGACGCACCCATGCCGCCGATCGCGTGAGCATCGCGCTTTAACTTCATGGAGGGGACCGTCCCCAGTTGCCCAGTTGATGGTTGGCCCCTCAGCTGGTATGTCGCGGAGCTGGCAGGAACAACGTCCGCGACGATCGGCAGCCATCGCAAGCATCGGTCATACGCCTGTCGGTCCCCGCAAGCCGCGAACCCAGCGCCGCCGAGCGGAAATCTGCAATGGATCGGCATCCTTGATCCCGCGGGAATACAGGTCGCGCAGGTACATATATGGGAACGTGCCGGATTCCGCAGGCTCCTTCTGCACGCGCTGCCAGACGTACTTGAACATCGGCTGCTTTAGTTGGCTGAGCATGCCGTCGGCCCATAGCTTGTAGGTGCTGTCGGCGATATAGCCTTCCTTCCGCAGTTCGAGTTCGTCCTCACAAAGCAAGATGTAGCTTCGAATGGCCTTCTCGTCGCGTTCATCAATCTTGTACGACGACGAGCCCCTTAGCGCATCGAGTGATAGCTCATCGAGGATCGTCCAGTAACGCTGCACATACATTGCTTCGAATTGGCGGAGACGCTCCCGATAGCTCTGCCGCAACCCGATCACAACGCCAATCACGCCGATCGCTGTCACTATTAATGCGATATCGCTAACCAATTAGTTCTCCGATTCGAGACGCGGGCCAGCCCTAAGCTTATCCGATCTGAACTGAGGATATGCCGCTGACTGTGCTGCATTGACTGTCTCCCCCGAGTGCTGGAGCCTGAACATCGAGTGGTACCTCACGTTCGCGCTGACTGCGTTCTGTCAAGCTCGTCCCAAAGGACACGGAGGCGGTTGCTCATCGACGTCCTGCAGTGAGCGTAGTGCCGACGCCGCAGGTGGATCTCAGGACGATGGATTCACCGGCGAGCAGTTGCCGCAGGTCCTATGACGGGGTTCAACTGGAAGGTGACCGCGTAGGTCAAGAGCTGCAGACCTGGGAATGCGGCGACGGCGTAGCGCAGCGACTCGTCGGCCTCATGGGCGATGATGAGTCCTTCTACCAGCTGACCCGGTTTGGCGAGGTGGGTGCGTACGTAGCCGATGTAACGCGCGACCTGGCCGACGACCTTGTCGGAGGGCCGCCCGCGCTTGAGTTCGACGACGATGAGCGCGTCCGCCACATGGTCGGAGCACAGGAAATCCAACCGGCCAATCGGCGTCACCAACTGGTGCCCGGACTGGCCATCCTGACCAACCCAGATCTCCAGCGGGCGCCCCCAACCAATCGACTTCCAGTTGCCCACCAGGAACTCCTCCAAGTGAGCCTCCAAGACGAACTCTGCGGACTGTTCAAGCTCCAGATCCTCGGCTAGGCCGGGCTCATCCTCCAGCTCCTCGTCGTAATCGGTATCCGTAGCGGCCGCAGCGTCGTAGGGCATCAGCGTCTTGTCCGGCTGCCGCACGAACAACGCGGTCCTCCCGCTCACCTGATAGTGATGACGGCTCGGATCATTCGCCGTTAGGCCCTTGATGTGTGCGCGCACCGAACTTGCCTTGATCTTCGGGTAATGCTGCGCGAACCAGGCGATCAGCTCGCCGACTGTGTACGGCGGCGACAGGTCCGCGGCGGCATCTTGCATCAGCGCCCAGATGGGCCTGTCGTAAATCATCGGACTCCTTCGGCCAGGCTATGGAGCGCACGGCATTTGCTTCCCTTTGCGGCGGCGGACGACGTGCACTGAAAGGCAGCGGCTTCGTCGTCCCTTGTTGCTACCGGTTGCGGCACTTGGCGGCTGCTTCGGGGGTACGGTGCGCCACCGGGCAACTGCCGTGCCGGTACACCGGAGCCCTTCGTGTACGCCGGGCACTAGCTTTCCGCTTTCGGCCAGAGCGCAGCGCAGTCACGGCGGACCGTTCCACGCCGTAGATCACATTGTCTAGCGGATGAACCGCCCGCGTTGCCTTCTTCACGACCTTGGGCGTAGCCGCCCGCTTCACCGTTCGTACCGGATGCATGGCCCGGCGAACTCCACGGGGCACGAGCAGCCTGGACAAGAACCCCACCTCTTCGCCCCTCTCCTGAGAATGGCAGCTAAGGCACTGCTCCACTCAGTTAGGCAGACGCCTAAGCACGCTCAGTCGTTCACACGTGATCGGGCATTAGGCCGAATCAGAATCCCGGCAGCCCCTGTGCCGCGCGACGCGAGGACGGCCGTATGCCCCAGGCTTTGAACATCCACATCTGTGGTCAGCGCGTCGACAGCGCAGCACAGCAGCTGCCAGTCCTGTGTCATCTTGCCTGGGGATGTTGACACAGCGGGCAGCGCGGGTCGGGCGGGTCACGCTGATAGTCTCTTTGGGTATGAGCGCCCAGCCGGTGCATGAGCCTGATCCGGATGACCCGGTAGAGATCTTGCGGGTGCTTCCGGCCCGATTCCATGATCAGTTCCTGCGCGAATATTACGGTGCGGCGGCCGGGGCGGCCCGACAGGTAGGCGGGTACCGGCAGTTGCATGATGTTCTGCGGCTGTGGAGGTTGACGGCGGTGGCTCAGTCCGACCCGGGGTTCGCCGGGCGACTGGCGGCGGTGCAGGAGGCGGTCCTGTCCGGCAGCCTAGAGGGGTCCGTACCGATTGAGGATGCCGTGCCCGGCTGGCCGAGCGCCAGGTGAGCTATAGCGTACGGTTTGAAGGCGGTGCGCTAGTCCAGCTGAATGGCTTACCGTCGGCGGCATTCGATGCGCTGCTGGAGCGCGTGGCGGTCCTAGTGGATGAGCCCTGGGACGCTGCCGTGCTGCCGCCAGGCGACGATCCTGCTTACCGCATGGCGATGTTCGACGCCGGGTACGGGTTGCTGACCTTTCATGCGAACGACACGGCGGAGATCATCCGTATCTTCGACATTACCTGGGTGGGTGAATAGTCCGTTATTCGGTGGTTGGGACTGTGGCGGTCTGCCCCAGCTTGACGTTGGACCGGACGGACCATCGCGGACCACGGCGGACCACGAGTAGGTCCGGTCGTGGTCCGGCTGGGAAATCTTTCAGGGAATTAGGTGGCACTGGCTGTTATCGAGCGGACCGCAGCGGACCAGAGTGGCCCATTCTGGTATCACGAAGCCATTGATTAACGCGCTGCCATCGTTTGACACCTGTGAGGTTTATTGGCATGACCCAATGGTGGCGCCGACCAGGCAAATTGATCAGCGGCGTTACCAAGGCGAGCAAGCCTGTTCTGGACGAGCCGAGGTGGATGGTAGATGACGGGTGAGCTGCACACGGTCGCGGAGACGGCGCAGATTCTGAAGGTCCGTGAATCCTGGCTTAAGACGAAAGCCTCAGCCCGCTTGGTGCCGTGCACGTTTGTCGGCAAGCATCTGCGATTCAGCGATGACGATATTGCCGAGATCATGCGCGTGGGCGCGCGGCAGCCGGTCACGCGTCGGCGCCGGTCGCGGACCAGTGACTCCTGAGGAGAATGAACGTGGCGTACGCGGAGAAGCGCGGGAGAGGGCGCCAGCCGTGGCGAGTGAAGTACAAGCTGCCTAATGGCGCCGAGACCAGCGAGTCGGGATTCGACACCAAGGCCGCCGCGCTCGCCTGGGGACGCGACCAGGAGGCCCGGATCCGCGAGGGCCGGTGGACGGACCCGGACGCCGGGAGGATCACGGTCAGCGAGTGGATCGACCGGTGGCTGGCCATGCAGGATGTCGGGATCAGCACGGTGGAGACCCGCGGATACCTGATCCGCCGGTTCATCCGCCCGGCCTGGGGTGAAAGCGAACTCGGATCGCTCAGCACCGAGGACATCACCAACTGGGAGAACGCCATCCCGGCCCGGACCGGCGTCTCCCGGCGGACAGCCCGGGATGCTCGGGCAGTGCTTTGCACGATCCTGGGCGACGCGGCCGGCGCCAAGCCACCGCTGATTCCCTACAACCCGGCGATCAAGCCGCGCAACCGCGGCCGCCGGACCGGGCGCAAGCTGGACCGCGGACCGCAGCGGGTGTGGGTGACGCCGCTGCAGGCGTTGCTGGTCGCCGAGCGGGCCGCGTTACTGTCCGGCCGGGACGACGACTTCACCATGGTTGTCACGATCGTCTATACCGGGCTGCGGTTGGGCGAAATCATCGGCCTGGAGCGCGAGCTTGTGCAGCGGGAAGAGATCCACGTCGAGTGGCAGCTGCGCGAGCTCAGGAGCGTGTTTCACCGGCTGCCGCCGAAGGACGACTCCTACCGCAGCCCGAACTGGGAGCCATGTCTGCCCGTTGACCTCCCGCCGTTCCTCGCCGAGCTGCTCGCCAAGCAGATCCAAGGCCAGCCTTCGCAACGGTGCGCATGCGTCGGGCAGCACGGCGGCAGCGGGTACTACGTGTTCCTTGGCCCTGACGGCGGTCACTGCCGCCGCAGCAACTACGCCCGGCGCATCTTCCGCCCGGCCTGCGACGGCCGGTATCACCCGGGCACTAGTCAACCGGCACGGCTGGTCATCGCCGACGCTTCGGCATGGCCGGGCGTCCCCGTGGCCACCTGGCCGTCGGCCCCGCCAGGCTCTGGCGCATTCATCCCGCCGCGAGGCCGCGGAATCCAGACGATCCCTGAGGGCATCCCGCTCACTTGTTGGCTTCCGGTCAAGTTCGGCCTGACGCCCCACGGACTCAGACACAGCCACAGGACGTGGATGGCTGAAGACGGCATCCCGGAGATCCTGGCCGAGCAGCGCCTCGGCCACGAGGTGCCGGGCATGCGCGGGCTCTACGCCCACGCCTCGGACCGGATGCGCGATGACCTCAAGCGCGCTCTACAGGCTCGGTGGGAGGAATCCCTGCGCGGCCGCGCCGCCATCCACGCCCACTCACCCGTGCCGCTGCTGGACGAACTCCTCGCCCCTTTTCGTGAGTGCGGCCGCCGAGAATCAGAGCCGACGGCACCCCGCGAGACCGTCGGGCAGCCGCCGTCACCGGGGGGCAGGGAGAAGATGATCTCCCAAATTCCTCCCAACCATGCCGAAAGCCCCAGCCACGGAAGTAGGCTGGGGCCTAAGGAACGAGCCTCTGGCCTGGTCAGAGACCAGATCCAGCGGGTGGAGCTGAGGGGATTTGAACCCCTGACCCCCTCGATGCGAACGAGGTGCGCTACCGGACTGCGCTACAGCCCCAAGACCGCCAGTCAGCGTAGCAAACACTGGGACCTCTCCGCTCCGGTCGGTGGCCCGAGCCCGTCGGGCAGACCCTTACGTTTCGCTCCTCATGGTGGCCAGTTCCTCGCCGATCGCGGCCACGGCGGCGGTCAGCTCGTCCTCGGTGACGAAGCACCCGGCCGACAGCCGCACGGCGGCCGGGCGGGGGATGGCCCGCACCAGGACGGAACGGTCGGCCAGGCGCTGGACCAGGTCCTGCGGGTCGAGGTCGCCGACGCCGAAGCTCACGAGCCCGGCGTGGGCCGGGCCGGTGATCACATCAACGCCGTCCAGCTTGGCCAGCTCGGACCGCGCCAGGGCAGCCAGGTCGTGGATGCGGCGGTACGCCCACTCCTCGCCGAGGGTGCCGGTCATCCATGTGATCGCGGCCAGCTGCCCGGCGAGGTCAGGCAGGTGCATGGTTCCCTGGTCGAAACGGCGGCCGTCCTCCTTGACCAGGAAGCCGCCGTAGTCGTTGTAGCCATCGATGGTTCCGTAACCGGCGAAGGTGGTGCGGATCTGAGAGATGGCGTTCTGGGCGCTGTAGAGCGCGCCGGTTCCTTCCGGGCCGCACATCCACTTCTGACCCGATATCGAGTAGAAATCGACTCCCAGCGACGCCATATCGACGTCCATCGCGCCGAACGCCTGAGCGGCATCCACTAGGACCAGGACGCCGTGCTCGTGCGCCGCTGCAGATATCTCCGCCAAGGGCAGCACGTCGCCGGTGCTGTAGGAGACGTGTGACAACGAGATGAGCTTGGTCCGGGGCGTTATGAGCCGGACGACGGCGTCCACCGGGTCGGACGGGCCGGACAGCAGGTCGGCGGTCTTGACGGTGACCCCGTAGCGGTCGCGGACGATCCACAGCGGCAGGAGGGCGCCGGGGTGCTCCACGTTGGTGGTGATGGCCTCATCGCCGTGAACCCAGTTGACGCCGAGGGTGATCAGATTCATCCCTTCGGTCGTGTTGTGGGTCAGCGCGATCTCGGTGGGCCGGCAGCCCAGAAGCCCGGCCAGGGCGGTCCTGCAGGCCTCCTTCACCTCCCGGGCACGGTCGAAGTGCTCGCGCCCCGTCCTCGGCCGGTGAACGTGCGCCATCGCGGTCTCGCATACCGCCTCCGCGACCGGCGTCGGCATCGGCCCCGTGGTCCCGGAGTTCAGGTAGGTCACCCCGGCCAGGCTGGGCAGGTCCTCGCGCACCCGGGCGATGTGGCCGTCGGGCTCGGACCGGTGATCTTGCTCAGACCGCGGCTGGGTCATAAACCCGTCCTCTCGTCATGACCATGGCCGGATTGTGGAGCACGGAGAGGTCGGCGACCGGGTTACCCGGCACGGCGACCAGATCCGCGTCCTTCCCAGGTTCCACGGTGCCGGTGATGGCGTCCAGGCCGCATGCCTCCGCGGCCCGGCTGGTGGCGCACTCGATGACCTCCTCGGCCGGCATTCCGGTCGCGGCCAGGCCCTCCAGGCCGCAGGCATAGGCACCATGCTCCACGAGGGTGATGCCGGCGTCCGTGCCGGCCACCAGGCGGACGCCCATCTCGCGCATCCGGCGAATGCGGTCTTTGCGCCCCTCGATCAGTGCGGCCGGCACCTCGTGGCCGCCCAGATTCACCCGACGGGGTCTCAGGAGGTGCACGTTGGCCGTGGGGCACACGAAGATCCCCTTTTCCACGATGGCCGCCGCCACCTCCTCATCGAAGTTCTCGCCGGTCTCAGAGGCCCACGAGCAGTGCTCGATGGTGTCTACCCCGGCGGCGACGCTGTTACGGATTCCGGTCAGGCCGTGGGCGTGGGCGGCCACGCGCTTGCCGACGCGGCGTGCCTCTTCCACGATCACCCGCAGCTCGTCCGGACCGAACTGGGCGTACCAGGGCGCCGAGCCCGCCGTCATGAACCCGCCGGTCGCCATCACCTTGATCACCTGAGCGCCGGCCTTGTGGTGCTCTCGCACCGCCCGGCGCAGGCCGTCGTGGTCGTCTCGCTCGCAGCCCATGAACCAGCAGTGGCCGCCGGTCACCGTGATCGGCTGGTTGCTGACGATCAGGCGCGGTCCCGGCGCCTTCCCCTCCTCGATGGCCTCCTGCACCACCAGGTCCAGCAGCCCGCGCGCCCCGAGTTCTCGGGCCGTCGTCACGCCCGCCGCTAACAGGCGCCGGGCGTTGCGCAGCATCTCCACGAGCAACTGGTGGTCGCTAGCCG
>Ga0335072_10002628_pt1 | contig 27717 bp, 27 predicted proteins | sample Lox_Sample_21_FD_206725 | JGI IMG/M metagenome (GOLD analysis project Ga0335072, IMG submission 206725) | Soil microbial communities from Loxahatchee National Wildlife Refuge, Florida, United States - Lox_Sample_2.1 | ecosystem: Environmental > Terrestrial > Soil > Wetlands | place: USA... | reverse complement strand
CGCACTTGCGCAGCTCGCGGGCGATAACCATCCGCTGAATCTGGTTGGTGCCCTCGAAGATCTGCGGCACCTTGGCCTCGCGCATGTACCGCTCGACCGGGAAGTCGCGGGTGTAGCCGTAGCCGCCAAGCACCTGCACGGCGTCGGTCGTCACCCGCATCGCCATGTCGGTCGCGACCAGCTTGGCGATCGAGGCCTGGCGGCGGAACTCCATCCCACGGTCCCGGCGGCGGGCGGCGTCCAGGTAGGTCGCGCGGGCGGACTCCACCCCGGCCGCCATGTCGGCCAGCAGGAACTCCAGGCCCTGGAAGTCGATGATCGGCTTGCCGAATTGGGTCCGCTCCTTCGCCCAGCCGACCGCCTCGTCCAGCGCCGCCTGGGCGAGGCCGACGGCGCAGGCGGCGATGCCGAGCCGCCCGGAGTTGAGCGCGTCGAGGGCGAACTTGAGCCCGTCGCCTTCGGCCCCGATCCGGCGGCGCAGCGGCACCCGCGCCTGGTCGAGTAGCAGCTGAGCGGTCGGCGAGCCGGTCAGGCCCATCTTGTGCTCGGGGGCGGCGGCGGTCAGGCCGGGGGTCGACGCGTCGGCCAGCAGGCAGCTGACGCCCCGGCTCCGGTCGTCGCTGGTGCGGATCATGAGCGTGTAGAAGTCGGCCTGCCCGGCGTGGGTGATCCAGGCCTTCGTGCCGCTGACCAGGTAGTCGTCGCCGTCCAGGGTCGCGCGGGCGGACAGCGCGGCCGCGTCGGAGCCGGCCTGCGCCTCCGACAGCGCGTACGCGCCGAGCAGGCTCCCTTCGAGCATTTCCGGCAGCCACTCGCCGCGCTGCTCGTCGGTGCCGAAGGTGGCCAGCGGGTAGCACGACATCGTGTGCACCGAGAGCCCCACCCCGACCGTCATCCAGGCCGCCGCGATCTCCTCGAGCACCTGCAGGTACACCTCGTAGCTGACCGCGCTGCCGCCCCACTTCTCCGGGTACGGCAGGCCGAGCAGCCCGCTCCGGCCGAGCAGCCGGAACTGCTCGCGCGGGAACCGGCTCGCCGCCTCGTACTCGCTCGCGATCGGCTTGAGCTCGCTCGTCGCGATCTCGAGAACGAGGGCAAGCAGGTCCTCGGCGTCCGAGTCGGGAAGCAGTCTCTCTACCGGCATGTCAGCTCCAGCCACATCAGGGTCCTATGGGTACGTTAGCGCCAGCAGAAAGCCGGCTGGTTCACACGGGGTGGGGGTCCGGTGCGGTCGACGGTTCTCGGGCGGGTCCTGCGACGGCTAGCGCCAGGCGAAAACCGGCTGCTCCAGGTGGGCGACCCTGGTCTCGCGACCGTGCAGCGCCACCTCGCGGAACTGGTAGAGCACGGCGGCGGTGGGGGCGTGCACGAAGCGGCCCACCAGCGGAAGCTGGATGACCGGGCGGTCCGACTCGGGGATGGCGATGAACCGGGGTGTCACGTCCAGGCTGGCCAGCGGGATCTGGTACAGCTCGGCGACCTCGTCCGGGTTTGCCTCCAGCTGCCGCCCGGCGCTCAGCCAGACCACGACCGGCGTGATGAGGTAGCCGGACCTGGTCGGGTAGTCATCGAGCACGCCCAGGCAGTCGACGCGGGAGGCGCTGGCGCCGACCTCCTCGCGCAGCTCGCGCAGGGCGGCGTCGACCGCGTCCTCGCCCGGGTCGAGGCGGCCGCCCGGCAGCGCGAACTGCCCGGCGTGCGCCCGCAGCTTCGACGTGCGCCGGGTGAGCAGGAAGCCGTCGTCGGAGACGGCGATGGCGACCGCCGCCGCCCGCCGCCCGTCGAGCGGCACGGCGATCCGGTTGAACCGCCGCAGGGCCTCGGTCATGCCCGCCCGATCGTTCATTCAGCGCCTTACGTCCGCGAAAAGCCCGAGAAGACAAAGATCAAAATCGTTTTGCCCGAACGGACCGTTGCTCCGCCTGGTAGGCCAGTGGCTTGCCGTCCGGAGTCGCCTCGGTCCGTTCCAAAATCATGGTTTGAGGGTTTTAAGTGGAGCCCGACGGGACGTTATCGGCGAGGCGCCGCAGGGCCGGCAGCAGCGCCTCGATGTCCTGGCCGGAGCGGAAGGCGACGATCGTGGTCCCGTCGGCGCCGGCCGCGAGATCTCCGGCGGCCGTCGTGAACAGGTCGATGACCTGGCGGAGGGCCTGATCGACCTCGGCCATCGGGTCCGGGCTCTCGCCGCGGAGCCAGCGCCGGAGCACGTGGTTGTGGGCGGCGACCACCGCCGCCGCCATCAGCTCGGCCCGCAGCGGGGCCGGCTCGGCCGGGTCGCCCATCCAGTCGGCGATGAACTCGCGGAACAGCCGCTGGTAGCGGGCGACGCTGGCGATCTCGCGGTCGCGGAGGGCGGGCACCCCGCTGGTGAGCGCGTACCGGCGACGGGCGAGGTCGCCCTCCTCGACGTAGTGCTTGAGCACCAGGCGGACCGCGTCCGAGACGGCGAGCAGGGCGGTGCCGTCGCTCGAGGTCCGCAGCCGCTCGCCGATCTGCGCCAGCAGCAGGTCGTGATCGGGGAAGATGACGTCTTCCTTGGACCGGTAGTGCCGGAAGAACGTGGTCCGGCCGAGGCCGGCCCGCTCGGTGATGTCATCGATGCTGGTCTGCTCGTACCCGCGCTCGGCGAACAGGGCGAAAGCGGCCTCGGCGAGCCGGTCACGCGCCGACTGCTTGCTCACTAGCTCTCACCCGCCCGCGTTGAAAGGAACTTAGTTCCATCATATAGATACTGAGTATCGATTGGGATGCCCTGGGAACAGGCGGTTTGGGACGCGCGTTGCCAGCGGGCGTGGCGATCAAAATAGGCGTGATCCTGCCGGCCTCCACCCCCGATCCGGCGCACCCGATCATCGGCGATATCCGGGCCAGCGCGCGGTTCGCGGAGCAGGCCGGGCTCGACTCGGTGTGGACGACGGACCATCTGGTGGCGAGCGCTCCCATGCTTGACAGCTCGGTGGTGCTGGCCACCGCGGCGGCGGTGACCGAGCGGATCACGATCGGCTACGGCGTGATGCTGCTCGCGCTCCGGACCCCGGCCTGGGCGGCGAAGCAGATCAGCTCCCTGCAGTACGTTTCCGGCAACCGGATCGCGCTCGGCGTGGGCACCGGCAACCCGGTGCACGGGGACATCGGGTGGCGCGCGGCCGGGATGTCGTTCGCCGACCGCGGTCGCCGGACCGACGAGTCCCTGCGGGTGCTTCCGGCGCTGGTCACCGGGCAGCCAACGGTGCTTGAGGACGGGCTCGAGGTGACCCTCTCGCCCGGCGCGGTCATGCCGCCGGTGCTGATCGCGGGCAACGGGGACCGGGCACTGCGTCGGGCCGCGGCCTTTGGCGACGGCTGGATCTCCGTCGGCCTGCCGCCGGAAGAGGTCGCGTCGGGCCTCGGCACGCTGGGCGAACTCGCGGCCGGTGAAGGCCGTCCGGTGCCGCGGGCGACCGTCGTCGGCCCGGTCCTGGACGCCGACCCAGGGAAGGCGGCCGCGCAGCTGGCCGGGTACGCCGAGGCCGGCGCCGAGCGGGTGATCCTCGTCCCGTCCGGCGACTGGCAGCGGGACTACGAGCGCGCCGGGCAGCTGCTGGCTTCGCAGTGAGCCGGCCCTAGCCGTCGGTTCGCTTCTGGCTACGCTGTGGAGTCATGGCGGACTGGATCTTCGAGGGCAATCCCCGGCACTACGACCTGGCGGAGGCCGTTGCCTCGTCCCGGGAGCAGTGGTGGGGCACGCCGCACTTCCGAGACCAGATGGCGGTCGGCGACCGGGTCTGGCTGCAGGTCGTCGGGCCTAAGGACCCGGGGATCTACTACGTGGCGACGATTACCTCGCCGACGTACGAGCATGACGTCGAGGCGTCGGAGCCACGGCATTTCCGGTGGCGGACGGACATTCGGTTTGACTACCGGGTGCAGCCGCCGTTGCTCCGGACCGAGCTGGAAGCGGATGCCGAGCTGGGGACGTTCCGGCCGTTCCGGGGGTTCGAGGGGTCGAACGTGCCGGTGCCGGCGGAGATCGCGGCGGCCCTGGAGGCGCGGGTGGCGTCGCGGCTGGAGCCGCTGGGGTTAGCGCCGCCGATCGTCGAGGTCAGCTCGCCCGAGCCGTTAGGGCATCGGCGGGTTCCCGTAGCTCGGGTTCGCGAGGCATGACGGTTGGATCAGGGGCCCATTTGTGGTGGTGACCGCTCCCGGCGGCAGGCCTGTCGCCGGGCCGTAAATCGAGGTGAACACCGCCTGGCTATCCCGGGCTCCGGAGAAGTCCGCGTCCTTCACGGACGCCCCCGTGAGATTGGCCCCGGTCAGGTTCGCGCCCTGCAGATCCGCGTGGTCGAGATCCGCGCCGCTGAGGTTGGCATCCTTCAGGTCCGCCCCCTGCAGATCCGCGTACTGCAGGTCAGCGCACTGCAGATGGGAATTCTCCGCATTGTCCAGGTTGCTCAGATGAACCTTTTCCATGACCGCGCCACGCAGGTCGATGCCCACCATGTAGGCATTGACCCAACTCAAGTTCATGCCTTTCAAGTTCACTTGGTAAAGCTCGTCGTTGGCCAGGTCGATGGCAGGGGTGAAAGCGGAGACCGTTCGTACCTGGCTCGTCAGACTAAGCATTTTCGCGACCTCGTCGGCCGCGTACTGGGTGTCGATCGAGAACGACCGGCAAGGAAGCGAGCCGTACCCCAAGCCGAACCGCTGAGTCCCGGCGCCGGGGCAGACTGTCATGTTGCCCACCCCGTGACTCTGCAGGTACCCGCTGAATATCTCCAGGGCGGTCGTGTAGTAGTTATACGCGCTTGCCTTACCAAAAGCGGCGATAGACGTGGGCGTGAGCCGGTCAGCGACATTGAGCTCGAGTAGCGCCAGTCCGGCCGTCCGCTCAGTGACGTCGCTGGATCCCAGCGAGGTTAGGGCGGTCGACAACTGATTATCTTGCGCTTGCTGCAGGTTGTTTTGCGTCGCACTTTTCAGAGATTGCTGGCCCTGCAGCGCCACCCATAGCGCCACGAAGACCGCGGCTACGGTGGCCACGCTCAGCACGGCTTGCGCGATGCCGGCCCCTATCTGCATGCGGATCTCTGTTTTGCGCAGACGAAGCTCGTCAGGTTTCCATGTATCCGGCGGCGGTATCGGTGCTGATGTCATGACCTACCTCGGCTCGCGACGCTCCCTAAGGGGATACTCGGGAGTATCTCGCCGCGGCGGCGATTCTGCCAGCGTGAGACTTCTGCAATCCAGTAACGGTCCTGAGGCAAATGCTGGAGGAGCGTGAATACGTCCTAGCGGTTGGACACCGGCCCTTTCCGTCGGCATCCGCGCATGGGGTCAGCTCGACTGGAGACGGGTGCGGAGGAGGCAGAATTCGTTGCCCTCCGGGTCGAGCAGCCGCAGCACGGCGATCAGGGGGCCCGAGTGGCGCTACTCAGCGCCCCTGCCGCTAGTCAGCAGGTCCGCCGCTGCGGCCAGCGATACCGCCCGCAGCCCGTCGTACGTGTCTGCGGCCGCCTTCGCCAACAGCACGGAACGGATACCGACCCGACGCGGTCCCAGGACGTCGGTGTTCAGGCTGTCCCCCACGAAGACAGCGTGTTCGGCTGCGAAGCCTGCGCGGGCCAGGGTCGACCGGTAGACATTCGGATGGGGCTTCCTGAACCCGGCCTGCGCCGACGGAACGAGAACATCGATGTGCTCCACCAGTCCGGTGCCTTGAAGGTCATCCCGCAGATCCCAGCCCCAGTTGGAGCACACCGCGATTGCGAACCCGGCCGCCCGGAGCGTCTTGAGACAGTCCACCGCCCCGGGCATAGCCGTCATTGGAGCCTGGTGCAACTGTTCAAGCGCAGGCACGATGCACCGCGCCAGGCCGGTCACCGTACTGGCCGCGCGAAGAGTCTCGGTCGCCCAGTCCACGTAGCTGTCCCGCGATCCAGACCACGACGAGTGGTCGAGGCCTTCGCTGGCTGCCTGCAGCCGGGCCAGCGCCGGCCCGGTGGCCTCCAGCCCCGCCGCGGCGAGCCCGGCCAGGAACGTGCCTTCACTGCCCCGGCGGGCCGTGACCAGGGTGTTGAACGCGTCGAAGATGACCAGCCGGGTACTTAGCGGGGACGTGTCGAGCTGACCTTGTCGTAAATGCAGGCCCGGCGGCCCTCGACCTGCATAACCGGGCAGCTGTCACAGGACGACAGCCAGTCAGTCCGCAAGCGCTCCTCGCCGTGCGCGGCGTTCATGAGCTTGAGTCGCCCGCCGCTCATGGCCAGTGACGCCATCTCCATCTGGTCGACCAGCAGCCCGCACCGATAGGCGCGGCCATCCGGCAGGATTTGCAAGTTCGAGAAGTCAGCCAGGGCGCATGCGGCAAGCTGCTCGTCGTCGGCTAGATAGCCACGCTCGATCTCTACATAGAAGTCCGGACGACGCTCCACTCGCTGGGTAATCCGACGCGTGAGTTCCTGCCATTCATCGCGGCGTGGGATCGAACTGGGATCGAGCGTCGTGCCAATTCCGATCGTGGACGGCCAGTGAATGTTCACACGTCGGCAACCCTTGTCGTCGGCAAACCCGATCAGCTCGTCAAGGCCGCCGAGCACCGGCCTTACCGCGGTCACGTTGATGTCGAAGACCACGGAATGCTCGCTCAGCAAGTCGATCGTTTCCATCGCGTCCCGCCAGGCGCGCGGGCCGCGGAATTCATCCTGAACCACAGGGTCAAGGGAGTCCAGGCTGACCGCGACACGGGCCAGGTCGGCCGCGCGAAGCGTTCCGTCCGCTAGCTGCCGACGGAAACTCCGGGCTCCATTGGTTACCACCCGGACATCCATCGCCTGGCTGCTTGCCATGCGAACCATGGCTGGGAACGAAGGGTGCAGCGACGGTTCTCCACCGAGAAGCGTGACTTCCTTAACGCCTTGCCGCTTGCTCCACTGAACAATGTCAACAAAGTTTTCGACGCTCATCCGCTTACCAGAAGCGAAGAAGTCGGCCGGGAGAAAGCAGTAGGTGCATCGACGGTTACATTGAGACGAGATGTAGACGTCAACAGACGTCAGGGCGCCGGTGGGCAAGTCCGGCGGCAGGTCCAAGGCCGCGCCCGTCACGCTGTGAGCCATCCCTACCGCCTTCGTGTGGGTGGCACCTGGCACGGCTCATGGCAGGCACCGCGGCAAACGTCTGGAGACTTGTCAAGACTGTGACGGCCCAAACCTTACCGGATCGGCTGCGCGGGATCGCGGCACCCCGTGACCTTCGAACGACTCGTGTCCCATCCGCGACAAATGCCGACGGCAAATCCGCGACAAATCAGACGGTAAACCACTCGACGACCGCGCTCGCCACGGCTTTCGTTATCCTGGACAACTCGTCGCGCGACGTACGCAGCGGCGCCTCCACCCCGGCCAACTCGGGGTGGGCCTCGCCGAAGCCCGGGTTGAGCGCAGCCGGCAGCAGTACCGCTGACCGGTGCATCCACTCCACCAGGTCGGCGTGGCCGTCTTCTGCGTTGCGCTTGGCGAGGTAGGCGGCCAGTCGGTCCTTAGTGGCAGTTCTCACCATCAGCGCAGGCTCGTCCCACGTCTGGCGACGCGGCGTCGGCATTGGTTTCAGGAATATGTGCTGGACGCGCGAGGACAGCTCGTCCCGACAGCCACGGTGCCAGAGGTCCCACAGGATCCATTCGTCCTCACCGCCCAGCGTGATCACCGAGTCGGAGGCACTGGCCGATGGTCCGGCCGCGATCCGTGCTACCTCCGTTTCGAAAACCAGCCAGTTCCTCAGCGGCGTGATCAGTTGCTCAGCGCTAATGCGCTCGTGGTTCTGCAAGAACGCGAGGACGGCTTCTTCTGCGTCGTTGTCGTATTGCTGTGGCGAGATGACCTTGCTGGCGAGCAGGAACTCCAAGACGTTACTCTGCCGGTCGATGTATTCAATAACAGCTGGCCAGCCGCGTCGCGACAGATAGTCGTCGGTTAGCACGGCCGAGTAGAGCCTGGTTGTCAGCCGCTCGTTCATACCAGAGGCGAAGCCGACCCATTCCCTGACCTGAGCCTCGAACTCGGCGCACTGCTGCCGCCGCGTGTTTTCTGGCAAATCGGAATCGTCAAGCAGCAGCAGCACAGGTACGCCGGCCCGGGTAATGGCCGCCGCAGCGAGTGAGAAGACGCCGTGCACCAGGCTGGCCGAGCGGACCCGATGCACCCACAGAACGCTGACCGGTACCCGGCCGTTGGCCTGTAGCCGGGGAACAGCGAATCCGGTCGAGTGAAGCAGTTGCACCACCCGCTGGTAGCTGATGTCTCGTTCTCTGGGCCAACCCCAGACATCAAAGGCGTCACCTTCACCGTAAGCGTCGGGCAGCAACCGCAGGAGCGCCGTGTCGAGCTCATCCGCCTGCGCGCGGGTGGGACCAACATACCGGCCCTTGCCGTTTTCCCACGAACGATAGGTGGCTTCACTGACGTGAACCCTGGCAGCCATGTCTTTCTGGCTGAGCCCGCAGGCCTGCCGCCAGCCCCTCGTGGACTGCTGGGCCTGCTGGCGACGCTCGGCTGACAGATGAGCCGGCCGTTCAACTGGACGCCCGCTGTCTGCCATGTCCTTACGGTATACGAAACGCAACAAACCCGTGAATTACGTGGTTAGTCAGCACGCTTACATTGCGGTCCCGAACGGCTGTCCTAGAGGTAGGCCACCACCGTGGCCTGCGGAACGGGCAGACGATTGGAGCGAACATGCTGGCGCTTGCCGCGACCCAACAAGGCCAGAATCCTACCCTCGTCCTCTTTCTCATCGCCGTGGTGGCGGTAGCCCTCTTCTGGCGGGCAATCCTTGCAATCGGAATCGCCGCGATCGTCGTCGGCTTCGTGTTCTTGCTCGTCACCATCTTGCTCGATATCCTGCACGGCCTTCATGCGCTGATACCGTAGCCAGCCCGGAGGAGCCAGGGTGACGGGACCGCTGTCACCCTGGCTCTGTTGGTGCACTCAGCCCGGGAGACGGGTGCGGAGGAGGCAGAATTCGTTGCCTTCCGGGTCGGCCAGGACGTGCCAGGTTTCTGCGCCGGTCTGGCCCACGTCGGCCGGGCGGGCGCCGAGGGCGAGGAGGCGCTCGAGCTCGGCTTCCTGGTCGCGGTCGGTGGGGTTCACGTCTAGGTGCAGGCGGAGCTTGCCGGTCCGGGGCTCGCCGCTCGGGCTGAGGATGAGGGTGGGCTGGAGGCCGCCGAATCCGGCGTCGGGCGGGCCGATCTCGATGCTGCCGTCGTCTTCGCGGCCAATTTCGACGTAGCCGAGGACCTCGCTCCAGAAGGCGGCCAGCCGCTCCGGGTCGGCGCAGTCGATGACCAGCTCACTGATGCGGTTTGCCATGCCGTCAGTGTACGGAGGTGCTACAGGACGTCACGGGCGACGGTCTTAGCCGATTTCGGCCGGCGCTAGCGCCGCTTCTTCGCGCACGTCGTCATCGACGCCCTCGTCGACCGCGATGCTGCAGCAGGCATCCGCCGCCGCTCGCGGGTCGATCTCGGCCAGCTCGCGCGCCGCCTCCAGCCGGACGTCGTCATCTGCCCACCAAGTCCACTCTGCCGGCGGGACGCTTGAAGTGATAATCGCAACGGCATGGGACTGCCCTTTCACCGGTATCACGCCGATGCCGACAACGGTTGGCGTTCCCTGGAAGCGGCGCGGCGGGGACCCGACACCTTGTGCCTCGGCGACACGATCGGGACCACAACTCCCCGGCGAGTCCTCGAACCGCTCGCCGCAGTGCGAGAGGTGACCGGAGGTCTGGATGTCGGCGTGCATTTTCACAACACAAGGGGCACCGGGATCGCCAGCGCCCTGGCGGCGTTGCAGGCGGGCGTAACTTCACTCGATACTTGGGTCGGCGGGCTTGGAGGCTACCCCTTCGCGCCCGGCGCTAGCGGGAACATCGCTACGGAAGAACTCGTGTACCTGCTCGACGGCTGCGGCATCGCTGTGGAATCGATCTTGACGCCATTGTCGCAGCCGCCGCAGTCGCCGAGCGGGCAGTTGAGGATGACCTGCCGAGTTCCCTCTACCGCCCAGGGGGCGGCTACGCTCCCTGGGCACAGCCAGATCGGCAGGCTGACGCCCGAGCTCGTAAACGTATAGCGGACCCGCCGTCTACCGATATGTTCACCCCGGTGACGTAGCGAGCGCTATCGGACGCGAGCCACACGACCGCCTCGGTTATGTCTCTGGGTTCGACATAGGCATTGCCCAGCGGGGTCATCGAGGCACTCCGCAGCAGGAACTCCTCGTCGGTGGGATCGGTCTCGTCGGGCACGAACAACCGCCTCATGGCCTCGCTGCGGAACATCGGCGTGTTGGTGCTTCCCGGAGATACACAGTTCGCACGGATTCCGTAGGGCCCCAGTTCCAGGGCGGCCGAGCGGACGAGGCCAAGCACCCCGTGCTTCGCCGCCGAGTAGCCGCTGACGTTGCGCGTTGGGCGAATTCCGGCCGAGGATACGGTAGCGATGATCGAGCCGCCGGCGCCTCGCTCGATCATCCCCGGCACCGCCGCCCGGATAGTGTGCCACACACCGACCAGATCGATGTCAATGACAGCCCGGAAATCTTCCGGCGCGATTTCCCATACCTTCGCCGCGTGGGTGAATATGCCCGCGTTGGCAACGACAATGTCAGGAACGCCAAGGTCGGCCACGGCCCCCTCGAACACATCCTTGAGCTGGTGCCAATCACGGACATCCGCTATTGCGCTATGCGCTTTCACTCCTCGCTCTTCGACTGCATCGTGAGTGGCCGAAAGATCGCCCGGCTCTGGTAGTTGATACGGCACGCCCGCGATCTCTCCGCACAGATCGATCAGCACCACATTCGCGCCTTCGTCAGCGAACCGAATCGCGTGTGACCTGCCCTGCCCGCGTGCGGCGCCAGTAATGATAACGGTCTTCCCCGCGAAGCTACCCATCATTCATGCCTTTCTGTGCACACTATCCCCGTTTTTCGGTTCTTTCATTTACCATCGCCAGGCAATCAGCGCAGCGTCCCAAACGGGCGGTAGCTTGACAGACCGTCGACCAGAGCGGCGCCCTCAACGTATGCGGGCGCGGTCTTCGCAGCCAGGCCGTTGAACACCTCGCAACTACCTATGCCCATGCGCGAGCCCATCCGGGCCGAACCAACGGAAAATAGGCTACGGAATTCATCGGCTTCCAGCGCGATGTTGTCGAGTGCCTCGAGTTCGATAGATAGTCGTACGCCATCGGCCGTCTCTACGACGGCGCGGGAACCACGCGACGTGATTCCGTCGAACTCCTGGAAGACGACAAGGTCGCCCCGGACTATCCGCGTCACCGAGCCTGAGCTGTACACATGCCCGATCGTGAACCGCCTGCCATCGCTGCCGACCATGGTGTTGTACGAGACAGCGAGATCAGGACCGAATTGGGCTGTGAAACAGCGGAAGGGCGCCAGCACGCTCCAGTCCCTCACCCCCCAGGAGTGGTCGCGGTACCCGAGACATGAGATGTCGATGACCCCGCCGTCGAGACGGCAGGTTCCGGTTACCTTCCCGGAGAGCTGGTAATGATCGGAGATGTTGGCGTCCAGGATGCCCTCTTTCGAGTCGCGGAAACCCCACAGCTCGGGGGCCTTGTATCTGGGCATGAAATCCTCAAACAAGATGTCAAATTCGACGTTATCGTCTTTCGAGCGCCACCATACCCCGTTCGGCCGGTGCAGGACGGTCACGAAGTCGTCAATCGCGAATCCGCCCTCAATGCGCTCTCTGCCGTTGCCACGGGTCAGCGGTCGCGTACGCCGATAACGGCGGCCCGATCGCGTTGAGATACCGAATTGATAATTCACAGTGCCACGATTCGGCTGGTAACCGAAGCGATGGAACCCCCCCGCCCCCGCGACGTCGTCGTACCAAACGAAGTACATGCTCTCGTTCCACAGGTCTGCCTGCGACGGCGTGTGCGGTTGCACGTCGTCGTCCGAATAAATGGCAGCCATCGGCACCCCTCCTCTTGTCAGTGTCGCCTCAGAGGGCGATCGAACGCTCCGACATCCCTACACCTGGCACACCGTCATAGGTCAGCCGAATTGATTCCACGTAAGTCACGAAGTCTCCGACTCCTACTGCTCTGCCGAGGAACCAGTCGTTCCTCGCCGAGAACGAGTAAGGAATGCCGATTGAGGCATCCACATCGACCCTCACGGATTTGCCTGCGCTCTCAAGGTCGAAGGAAAAGCTGCGCGATGGAGGCTCGCAGGACGTCGGTAGAGGCGGATTCGGACACAGTGCTTTCCACTGCACCCCATCCACCCACAGAGCCGCGGGTCCGGCAAGAGTAGATTTCCCCCACGCCTCCGCGAGGGTTGCCAGCAACGCGAAATCGGTCCCGTTCTCCAGGCGGCCGTGCATCCAGCAGTAGCCGCGGAGCCCAGTGAGCGATCTGGCACCCCTCGATTTGTCGCGGTACGCATAGCCACAGAATGTGTACCGTGAGTTGTCGAGGTGAATCTGGCCCGCGATAATGCCGGGCTGCTCATAGTGACTGGCGCCCAGTTCGTAGTTCTGGCTCTGCTGTGAATCGCGCAGGCTCCAAACCGACTGGTTCCCCGTATAGGTGCAATGCAGATCCAGGAATACAGAGGGGCCCCGGGCAAGGCCGCCCGCCGCGAGCAAATCGGCTTGCCGGGCCAACTGAACCGGTCCCTGGTAGGCGATCTCCCATACGGCTCCCGGCTCAATACAGGCAAGACGTAGATTAGAGCCGAACGTGCCATTCTGCGCGAACGCCCGTCCATATCCTTCGTGGACCGCGTAGGTCCCGTTTGGAAGGCAGATAAGCACCAGCTCGCGCCAGATCGTCCTGTCCCGCTGCCAGGTTGACATGTGCAGATGGAAAAACAGTTCACTGTCGGGGTCGTAGCCCTCGAAACAATAAGTGTCGATCCAGCCGGCTTCCTCTGGGAAGTGCGCCGGGGGCGTCTCGTCCTGTCGTGTCAAGGTGCGCTCGATCACGTGTCTCTCCCTCATTCGTGGCCTTCTGCCTTTCTCCAGGCCTACGATCCCCGCAGGCCTACAGATATGCGTCAGATAGGCGCTGCGCATCAGACCGGAGCTCGCTACCGGTGCCCGACAGGACGACCTGACCGCGCCTGAGAACATAGGCACGGTCGGCTACCCGCAGGGCGAGTCGGACGTGCTGCTCTACGATCAGCACGGCGGCTCCCTGCCGGGCCGATTCCGAGAGGGCGCTGAGGAGCCGCGCTACGATCTTGGGCGCTAGTCCGAGCGACACCTCATCCGCGAGCACGATGCGCGGTTCGGCCGCGAGTACGCGTGCCAGAGAGAGCATCTGCTGCTCCCCACCGGAAAGCAGCCCCGCCTTGGTCCCGAGCTTGCGTTCAAGTTCCGGAAAGTAACGCAACGCGGCCTCAGTAGATCCCCGTCCGAGGCGAAGATTCTCAGCTGCCGTTAGCGCCATCGTGAGACACCGCCGATCTGGGAGCACGCCCAGACCGGCCCGTACGCGCTGGTGGAACGCCCGGACGGGGCATGTGCCGTTGATGGTGAGTTCGCCGCCAAGAATAGGGATCTGCCCTGAGATCGCTCGCAAGGTCGTCGTCTTCCCCGCGCCGTTCGCACCCAACAGCGCCACGATCTCGCCGGAGCTGATTTCGAGGTCGAGTTCCGAGATGACGGGCCGCCCGTGGTAGCCAGCGGTAATCCGGTCGGCGCGCAGGGCCCCGGAACAGACGTCACCCATCGATGGCACGGCTAACCTGCTTGGTTTCATCCATCCCGGTCTCCTCTGTGTCGGCTCCTAGATAAGCCGCTATGACACGCGGGTCGCGCCGGATCGCATCGGGCTCGCCGATAGCGATGACCTCCCCGAAGTCGATCGCGAGAATACGGTCGGACACATCCATGACCAGCTCGACATCGTGCTCGATGAGAAGGACAGACATGCCAAACCGTTCGACCATCGACCGCAGAAGCGAACAGAGATTTCCGCGATCGGCTTCGCCAAGTCCGGAGGCCGGCTCATCGAGCAGCAGGACACTCGGCGATGACGCGACGGCGCGAGCGATCCCGAGCAGACGACGCAAGGCGTAGGACAATTCGGTGGGCTTGCGGTCGAGATGGTCCTCTAGGGCGAACTGCTCCACAACAAGGGCAGCCTCACCATCCAGCTTTACAGGGCGGGCGAGCAAGGCGGAGGTGACCCATTCCGGCGGTCTGATCCGCTCGGAGGCGACAGCCAGGTTCTCAGCCACCGTGAGATCCTCGAAGAGCTCCAAGGACTGGAAGGAACGGGTAATGCCCCGGCGTGCGCGCACATGCGGCGCGAAAGCGCCAATGTCGTCGTCGCCCAGCTTGATCAGGCCAGTGCAAGGGGCATAGCCCGACACAGCATCGACAAGAGTGGTCTTGCCTGCGCCGTTTGCGCCGACCACACCGAGGATCTCTCCCGGCCTGAGAACGAACGACACGTCGCGGAGTGCCACCGCCGCGCCGTACCGCACGGTGAGACCGCTGACTTCGAGTTCCCTCGGGGCGACGGGACGGTAATGCCGTTGCTCTGGCGGTTCCGTGGCGTCCGTCTTTCGGACGGCCCTCGGGCGCCACTTGGTCCGCGCCAGCGTAATTTTGATTCGATCGGCGGGAACCAGCCGGAGCAGCGCTGGTATCGATCCATCGGGAGCACCGATCAGCGTTATTAGCAGAAGTACGCCGCCGATCAGTGGAAGCCAGGTGCCGAATCCGATTTCACTAGCGAAGGTCTGGCCCACCGCGCCCTGCTGAAGCATCTCAGAGCCGTATACCGCGCCGCTCACATACCCAATTCCACCCACCGCAGCCTGCGTGAGCGCGTTGATCGATGACAGCGGGTCGTAGCCGCCGCTGAACACGGCGTAAGGACTCTGGAAGACGGCCGTAATCCCGCCGACTGCGGCGACCGCGGCGGAGGCGGCGAAGGCGTATAGCTTGACCTGAGAAATGTTGGCGCCGAGCGACGCGGCCGCTCGCTCATTGCTACGCACCGCAATGAGCCGTCGGCCCACCCGCGATCTTCGGATATTGCAGATTCCGGTGATAACGGTCAGCATGACCACTAGAGCGAAAATGCCGTAGCGCGCAGGGTACTCAATTGAGTCGATATCCCACCCGAAAATGGTCGGGGTGGGGAGCGCTACTCCTTCCCCGCCGCCGGTCAGTGCGAGGTTGTCGAACACGAGGGCCTGGATCGACGAAGCGAGACCCAACGTCACCACCCCGAGCATCACGCCACGGGTGCGAAGCGATGGCAGCCCGACGAGTAGCCCGACGGGAATGGTGACAAGAACTCCGCAGGCCGCCGCGGCCGGGAAAGGCAAGCCGCTGCTCGCGGCGAGTTTCGCTGCCATGAAGGCCCCGACACCGGCGAAGGATGCCTGGGCAAGGGATAGCTGTCCCACCATGCCTGTGACGAGAACAATCGATGCCAGGAGAAGTGCGCCAATAAGGCCGTCGGTTACGGCGATGAGCCACGTGTCTGGAAGGAAACTGATCACGATTGCCCCGGCCACTGCGACGATCACAGCGCGGGGCCAGGTGAGCCCGGCCCTCCCGATGCTCGGAAACCAGGCGGCGACGTGATCACGCCCGGGGAGCGACTTTCCTCGCACGAAAAGCACGACAATGATCACTAGGAAAGGCAGTGCGGTGGAGAGTCCGGGCACGCTGCGGAGCACACCGTCACCCGAGTAAAGGGTGAGGAGCGAGTCAACAGCGCCAACGAGAATGCCGCCCGCGACGGCTAGGGAGAAGGAGCTCAGGTTACCGATGAAGGCCGCAGCCAAAGCCGGGATCAGCAGGGATGTCGCCTGATCTGGAGTAGCGCCGGTGATGGGTGAGATCAAGACGCCGGCGAAAGCGCCAAGCGCGCCACCTAGCGCCCAGTTGACCGACGCGATCGTCACCGGCCGCCTTCCAACGACCTCGAGGGTCAGCGACTCTTGAGCCAGGGCGGTAGTTGCCAGACCGAACGTAGTGCGGCGATGGACGAGCGTCAGCACGACCGAGAGAAGCACCACTACGCCGAGGATGATGAGGTAGTCGGACGTGATGACCGCGCCGAACACGGATACGCGTACGGCCGGGAGGAAGCGGCCCGCTATGCGGGCCGTCGAGCCGAAGCAGAGAACCAAGGCCGATTGAACGATGACCAAGACCGCGATCGTCGATATGGCCATTACCAGCGTGCTCGCGTTGCGGAGAGGCCAGATCGCGATGCCATAGGTGGCAAGTCCGAGGAGGGCCCCCGCGGCGACAGCGATGACCGCGGCCAGCAGCGTTCCCACAGCGCCCTGGAGGTCGGCGAAGAGGTATGTGGCACACAGTCCGACCGCACAACTGGAGAAGTTGATGACATTGGACACTCGGTACTGAGCAACTATGCCCAGGGCCAGTAGGGCGTAGATGCCGCCGACGGCCGCCCCCAGAATCAGGTATCTGATGAGATCAGTCATGACCTGCCGCCAAACTCAGCGCTCGCCGTAGCGAGTTCGTCGAGCAGCGTCCTTTGCACCTCGGCGTAGAGAGTCGTACATCCATTGACTGCCACGATGTCGTCCCGAGTGCCCTGCATCACCAGGTCACGCAAGCCGGAAATGTACACGGTGTTGCGGACGTGGCCCCAAATTGAATACCACTGTACAGCGAACGGATCGCAAGCCAGGGCGCTCCCCCCGGCCGCGCGATACGAGTCCACGAAGGATTCCCAGGCTTGCAGCGGATCGACAAAGTATGTCCGGGCATAGCCGAGATCTTCGGCCGGGTCGCCGAAGTGTGCCAGTTCCCAGTCGAGCACCGCTGCTAGATGTCCATCGCGAGCCAGCATATTCGCCAACGAGACGTCGCCGTGCACCATCGTTCTTGGCCTGGCGTCCGGCAATGGATTGTTCATCAGCCAGCAGAAGCCAAGGTCTGTGGCGATTGAAAGAGGTGGCTTCTGCATGCTCTGCCAGAGTCGATGGAAATCGTGTACGGACGCCTGGCTGATATACTCCCGCAGCGCGAGACTTGGCTCATTCTCCTCGGTGATGGTATGCAGTCGCGAAAGGGATTCGGCGACCTCCCCGACGAATTCCCCGGATAGCGGGATCCGTGAGCCCTGCATAAGGCCGGTGGGGAACAACGGGCCGGCCGGTTCTGCGTTGTCCACCTCTTCCACAATGATGAAAGGCGAGCCAAGCGCCGAAGAGTCGCGCTCGGCCAGCACTGGCCGGGGAACCCGCACTCCGCGGTTCAATAGAGTAACCAGTAGCCCGTACTCGTCTGCCGCCACTGTCCCTGTCTGGCCGTCGGCCACGTCCTTGCGGAGCACCAGGTTCCTTGCGAAAACCTTGTTCGGGTGCAGTCTAATCACGGCGGTCAACTTCGTGCCGCCTCCTCGGAGCGGAGTTATATCAGTGACAGCGTCATCGCCGAGATCGGGATACGCCTTAGCGAGCAGTGCGTTGAGGGCTGGTATCAGTACTCTCGGGTTGACGACATCGTTGGCCTGCGCGGCGGACGCGGCGATCTGTCCAGCCGTCGCGTCGAGTGCGTGCCAGAGTTCAGTCGTTGCTCCGAGAAGTGCGTCGTAGAGCCGTTGTTGTCCGTCACCGCCTGAATCATGCTCTCGCGAGTAAAGGTCCACGAGGCTTTCCGGATCGCTTAGACCCGCTTGGACGGCGGCGATCTCCTCGGCGAGCCCGGCCGTGCCAGCCGGCGCTCCGCCCGAGCCAGCGCCTGTCCATAGTGTTTTGGTGGCGTGCGCTCCGACGCACCCTTTATAGCGCAGGGCCCTCCACGTCGCCAGCTGACGATCACTCTCCGCGTGCTGGCCGAATGTAAGTTCAGCCGACATGCGCAGGAGCGATCCAGCGATCATGGTGAGATGGGGGTCGTCATCGGCTCCGGATGCCGCGGCGGCATTATGTGCCAGGTGCTTAGCGATTGTGCTTGTGTACGTGGGCCAGTCGGTCACGGTTGCCGTCTCGTTTCTAGTGGGGTGGACCCTTTAGCGGCGAACGGGTGCACAAGTGCCGGCCGCTCAGTTATTGGTGAGCGAAGCACTGACGTTCTCCACCGTGCCCTCGGGGGTCCACGCCCCGGACTTGAATACATAAGCTTGGGAACCGAAGGCGAATAGTCGCTGGTAGCCGGCGACATTGCTCGGCTTGCTGAAATCGACGGGCGAGATCGTCAGACCGGTATTCGCATTTGAAAGATGATCCATTGCGTTCAGAATGTCTTTCGCATCGACCGTCTTCAAGCCTATGGCGGCTCGCTTGAACAAAAGAACCGCGTTGTAGGCGTTCTCGGCGAGCTGATCAGGCTGCAGGTTGGGGTCTTGCGTCTTCAGGCTCTTGATGAACTCCGAATACTGGGGCGTCGCGCCCTCGGCGCTCAGGTAGTACATCGATGCGCAGATGACGCCCTGGCCGCCGCCCGCCGTTGACGCCAACGCCTGGGGCGTGATCGCGCCAGGGGTAACCGCGAGAGTTACCGGGCCGGTCTCAAGCTTCCTGACCGCATTGATCATGGCCGGGTCCGAGGTGGAGTCGCCTGACAGGAGGATGCAATTGGCGCCATGCGAGAGCACGGCCTCCACCGGAGAGGTGACATCGACGGCACCAGACGAAACGCTCTGGTCGTAAACGTTTTCTCGCCTAAGGCTGCCGTAGTTGAACGCCCACCTGATGCCGTCATCCTGGCCTGGATCATGTGCCGAGATGGCCGCAGGCTTGGTGCAGCCTGCGGTCTCCATGGCGGGTCCGAGGCCAGCGTACGCAATCCCCGTCGTAAGGATCGGGAAGGTGACCGGACTCTGATGCTCGATCGGCGAGATGTCGACATCCGCGATCGAGGCAATATCCGCTTGCTGAAGGATCGGGATGATGCTGGAACCGACCAACGATGTCTCGCCAACGACTGCGGCCACCCCGTTCTGCACGGCACTGCGAGCGCAGGCGGCAGCCACGTTAGGGTCGGATTGGTCGTTGCATATGGTCAGCGAGAGCTTGCGGCCGTCGACCCCGCCAGACGCATTGATCTCCTTGACCGCCGCCTGGGCACCCGCGCTGACATCTGGCAGCGAGAAGGCGGACGACGATATGGTCCCGATGAGTTCGATCTTGATGGGACCGGTGGGATCTCCGCCCCCCGGTGACCCGCCGCTGCTGCATGCCCCGATCGCACCGACGAGCATGACGGTGGCCGCAATTGCTGGGCCCGATCTCTTGATTGGGGTGAGGGTCATGGGCTGGACTCCGTTTCGCCACTAAAACCAATCATTGCTTGGTAGAGTACGGTGGTTACCGGGACATGTCTAGCTTACTAACGCATGAATGTTGCGTTACCTTGCGAAGGGGACGATCCGCCAGGATGAAGGGTGCACAGGGTCTCGATGCGTTGCGCGCGAGGGTCGAAGCGTGGCTGGTAAAGCGACTCCCGAACGCGAGAGACCTCAAGGTGGGCGCGCTCACTCGCCCCGGAGGCGGCCTGTCGAACGAGACGGTGTTGTTCGATGCAGATTGGCTGGAGATCGGGAAGGAGCGGAACGAGTCGTTCGTCCTCCGCATCCAGCCGTCATCGAACCAGCTCTTTCTGAACGGGGATGTCTTCTTCCAATCGACCATGATGGCGGCGCTCGCCGCACGCTCGACTGTCCCCGTACCGCACGTACGCTGGCGCGAGACGGACAACCAGGTGCTCGGCGCTCCTTTTTACGTTATGCACCGTGTCATCGGCGAGGACGGTCCCGGCAGCTACGACTGTCGGCAACTGGCGCGGCTGTCGCCCGCAGGGCGAACGGCGCTATACCGCAATGCACTTGCCATGCTCGCGCGGATTCATCTGGTACCGGTCGATGGATTCGGCTTCCTCTACGAGAGGTTCGGGCCAGAGCCTGGCCTGCCCGCTTATCTGCGCTCAGTGCACGCCTGGTACGACTGGGCGAGGCGGCGAACAGGGGGCTCTCCTGAGGTCGACCGCGCGCTGGTCAGGCTCGACCAAACGATGCCCCGCAGATCGACGGCGAGCATCGTATGGGGCGACAGTCGTCCCGGGAACATGCTTTTCGACGCAGGCAACCAGGAAGTAGTCGCAGTACTTGACTGGGAGATGGCCGCAACGGGCACGCCAGAGGTCGACCTGGGCTGGTGGCTCATGGCCGAGTCGATCTTCGGCCATCTCAACGGCGGTGCCAGGCCTGAGGGCGTCCCAGACCGCGTCTCGACCATCACGATGTATCAGTCGTTCCTTGGGCGGCCCGTCCGCGACTTGCCCTACTTCGACCTGCTGGCCTGGACCAGGTACGCCATCCTGCTCATCCGGCATGTCGATCTTTCCGGGAGCGACGATCCGCAACGAGGCCTGTTCCTTGAGCTGAGAGACCTCGTCTCCGGTGCCCTGCGACGACTACTTGCCGAGTTCTGACCAGCGCAAAGTGCATCTCGACTTCTCGAAGTCAGGTCTTCCATATTTACCAATCAGTGTTAGGATCATGATCAATCGGAGAAATTTTACCGCTAGTCGCTAGCGTTAAGGTGTTCCACCGACACGGCGCTTCTAGCGCCGCACGCGGGACCCCCGACAGCTCAGCACAGTTCCCGAAGGAGGGACCTGACGTGCCGACACTGAACCGACACTTCATCGACGGCGAGATCGTCGAAGCGCACGGGCACGACGTCTATTCCGTGACTAGCGCCATCACGAGTGAACAGCTCGCTGAGGGCATCCTTGGCGACGAAGTTGACGCGGAGCGAGCCATCGCCGCCGCGGTCCGCGCGTTTCCCGAGTGGTCAGCGACCACACTCGACCAGCGACGGGACTACCTACAGAAATTGGCCGACTCTTTCGGCAGCCACCGGGAGGCAATGATCAGCTCCCTAGTGGTGGAGTTCGGCGCCACGCCCGGAACGGCCGCCTACATCGTCGATCAGTCTCGTGACTGGTTTCTTGCCGCCCAGACGCTGCTGACCCCGGAGACCTTCGCCGCACAGGTCGGTAAGGGCACCATATATAAACAGCCGGTTGGAGTGGCCGCACTGATAACGCCGTGGAACGGGGCGAGCTGGTTCGTCGCGATGAAAAGCAGCGTGGCACTGGCGGCGGGCTGCACGGTTGTCATCAAGCCGAGCGAGCGCGGCATCTGGCAGGCGCAAGCAGTGGTGGACGCGGTCGCTGCGGCAGGACTGCCGCCAGGCGTCATCAACATCGTGTTCGGCCGGGGCGAGCTGGTCGGCAATGTCCTCGCGACGCACCCAGATGTCGCCAAGGTCTCCGTTACCGGCTCGACCGCCACCGGCAAGATCGTCGCGCGAAACGGCGTCGACACAATGAAACGCGTGACACTGGAACTGGGCGGGAAGTCTCCCACGGTTATCCTCGACGACGCGGATGTCTCTGCCGCCGTAACCTTCGCGCTGCAAGCCGGGCTTTTCAACAACGGTCAAGCTTGCATCGCGGGGACGCGCATCCTCGTACCTCGCGACCGAGCCGAGGAGTTCAAGTCGGCGCTGGCCGAGGCGATTTCCGCCATCAAAGTCGGTGACCCACGTGACCAGGACACCGTAGTAGGTCCAGTCCTCGACCAGGCACAGTATGACCGGATCCAGGGATACATCAGCAAGGGTCTCGATGAGGGGGCCGAGGTTCTGGCGGGCGGGCTCGGGCACCCGGACGGGCTCACTGTCGGCAGCTATGTCCGCCCGACGCTGCTGTCCGCGACCAACAATATGACCATTGCGCAGGAGGAGATCTTCGGGCCAGTGCTTGCCGTCATCACCTACGACGACGAGGACGACGCCGTGGCGATCGCCAACGACACCCTCTACGGTCTGCACGCTTATGTTGCGTCCGGTGACATCGAACGAGGACGGCGAGTGGCGCGGCGGATTCGGGCGGGCCGGGTCATGGTAAACGACATCATCGACGCCCCCAACGCGCCCTTCGGAGGTTTCAAGCAGTCCGGCATCGGACGTGAATTCGGCGCCTACGGTCTCGGGGCCTACCTGGAGGAACAGGTCGTCTTCAGCAACTAGCCAGTCGTATTCGGCGGCTGGCGGGAGAAGGTCGGGTGGCCCAGGGGAATTTCACCCCTGGGCGCCCCCAGATCCTGGCCTTACCGTCTCCCGTCACCAGTCTCTTCTTGCTCTCGCCGTGCAGCTGGCTAGCACCGGGCCGCGGTTTCCCAGCGCCAGTGGGGCAGCAGCCCCGGCATCTGGGCGGTGATTCGGTCCCAGGCGCGCTTCATGGCCCGGTAGGGTCGCAGCCGCCGGAACTTGCGCCCTGATCCATTGCCGGACGTGGTAATTGATCCTGACGAGCAGCGCGTCCAGCGCCGATTGGTAGTACCGGCCGTAGCTGCTCATCCAGCCGTGGATGACCGGGCCGATCCAGCCCGCGAACTGTTCCCAGGTGAGGTCGGTAGGCACCTCGTCTCGACGCACACGGCCAAGTTGAGTTGCCGCCTTGGCCAGGTTCTGGGGATATAACGGGGCATATCCGAGGCGGCAGCCCCCAGCGGGCCGCATGCCGGGGAAACGAATCGGGTTGTCATGTCTGTGTCCGAGCGCGCGAGCCTCCCTGACCCACTCTCGACCCGTTATGACGGGGGTTAGTCGCCGCGCTCGCTCCGAAGCCGACAAGCCGCGCCGGGCTGAAGACCTGCTCGAAGCGGCAACCGCGCTCGCCGCCGACGGCGGAGTACGGCATATCACGCTCGCGGCGGTGGCCGAACGCGCCGGTCTGCATCGATCAGGTATCCGGCGCTACTTCGCAAGCAGAGAAGAACTGCTGCTCGAATTGGCAGAGCGCGCCTGGGGCGAGTGGCGCGACATCCTCACTGCCCGACTGACCGGACAGCACGACCTGAGCCCGGCTGACAGCGCTCAGGCCATCAGTGTCACGATCGTTTCGCTCCCGCTCTTCTGCGACCTGCTCACCCATATCCCGCTCGGCCTTGCTGGTGATGCCGAGCTTGAACGCGCACGGCGGTACGAGGCGAACTCGTTCGCAGCCTACGACGTTATCGTCGGAGCACTCCGAACCGTGAGCACGATGAGGGCCACACAGGTAGAAGACCTGATCGCGGCTGCTCTCGGCCTTGTCCACCGCTCTGTCCTTCAAGCAGGCTGCAGAGCGTCCGCTCTCGGTCTCACCGGCTATCACCGGCGGTTATGCCTGAGCGGCATGGTCGGATCAGGGATTGCCTGCGGCCAGACCGGTGGCAGTCGCCTCGAGCAGACGGGTTATGCGAGTCTCGAATTCGAAGGCCGTGCGCCCCCACCGGGGTATCTCTTTGTAGAGCTGTTTCAGGCTTGGCGTGGGGCAAACGAACCATGACTAATCATTGTCGTTGACCCGCTCCGATGGGTCGCCCCGGTACACGCGAGACCGAGGCGATGACGTGGCGACCCCCGTCGCGGGGATCCCCGCCACACCGGCGGGCACGGAACCCGGCCCGCCAAAACTTCGGCTCTGTGCGACCCGCACGACCACGCCGTGAGGCATGAGGGTGCTTGCCCCGTTATTGCCATTGCTGCTGATCGTCGCGACGAGGAACTGCTGTGGTCGCCAACCAGAGGGAAGCTTGACCAGAATGGACGGTTCATGGACCAGTCCGGCGACTTCGCCACTTGGGTCACCCACTTCGGCACAGCGGCACGATCACTGCGCAGCACGCCGTACTGAATGTGGTCATCGAGTTCGCCGGCGCCCTTGTGTGGTTTAAGTCGGCGTCTACCGCAACGCACGTCCGCCCAGCGGGGCTTGCGCTGGCGATCCTCGTGATTCCTCGCCTCTCGCCGGATATGCAATTACCTGCGTTAATCGTCTCAGCTAGTCGGGTGGTCTTATCCGACCACAACGATGGTCGTCGGCAGCGCAATCCGAAGCGCGTAGTGCCCGGGCCCAGATCAGGCGCTCAACCCGAGTCGCCAGTGGCGGTCAGCCCGGTGGCGGTCGCCGTCATTAGGCGAGCGAGCCTAGGTTCGAAGTCGAGGGCGGCGTGGCCCCAGCGAGGAACTTCCGCATAGAGCTGACGCATTCTATCGGTAGGGTGGGACAGCTGCCAGAGATTGGCGGTCAGCGCAAGCATGACCGCGATGAGGTCTTCCGCCTGAGCTTTGTTCAGAGTGCTCGCTGTGCGGAGCGCGCCAATAATGACGTCGTAGGAGGCGAAGGAATTCGCCTTATAGCGGCGAGCTCGTGACAGGCTCACATCCCCTTCGACGCTCAGCGGTACGTGGCTTAGCAGGTCGCAGAAGAGCGGGAGTGAGCTGATCGTTGCGCTAATCACCTTCGCGGTCTCGGCCGGGCCCATGTCATGTCGACCGGTTAGACGCGCGGTGAGGATGTCACACCATTCGCTCCAGCCGCGCTCCGCCAGTTCTAGCAGCAGTTCTTCCTTGCTTGCGAAGTAACGGCGGAAACCCGAGGGATGCAGTCCCGCGCGCTCAGTCACGGCCGCCAACGTGAGGTGGCGCACTCCCCCAAGTTCCAGGGCGAGCGCGCAAGCAGCGTCGAGCAGGTCTTCCTCGCGGCGCTGCTTGTCCTCCGGCGACCGAGCTCGGCGATTCATAATCTAGAGCTTAACGCATTAAGAATGCGTTATAGGATGGTCCTGGTCCTGGTCCTGGGCTTTGAGCGAGCAACGCCCTGCAGCTGTCACCAACGCCCCCGCACTGGGACACCTACAGAGGTTGAAAAGCCACGGTCCGTCCGTTAGGGCGGCGGGGGTTTGAGGCTGAGGCCGGTCTGGCCGAGGGGTGCGTTGATGAGGTCGGGTCGGCGCTGGATCTTGCGGAGGCGGCTGCGGACCATGGCCTCGAGCTCGTCGAGGGTGGTGGCGACGTGGTTGCCGAGGCTGCTTTTCATGCTGGCCCAGGCGCCCTCGACGGCGTTGAGGTCGGGGGGGTAGGCGGGCAGGCGGACCACGGTGAGCCAGTCGGAGTTGGCGTCGGTGAACCGCCGCATCTTCTGGCTGCGCTGCCGTCGTCTTCGCGGCCAATTTCGACGTAGCCGAGGACCTCGCTCCAGAAGGCGGCCAGCCGCTCCGGGTCGGCGCAGTCGATGACCAGCTCACTGATGCGGTTTGCCATGCCGTCAGTGTACGGAGGTGCTACAGGACGTCACGGGCGACGGTCTTAGCCGATTTCGGCCGGCGCTAGCGCCGCTTCTTCGCGCACGTCGTCATCGACGCCCTCGTCGACCGCGATGGCGCGGAACGCCGCCACCGCCAGGCTGTCGCCTTCCTCGGCCAGGCTCCTGGCGTTCTCGACGCGATCGTCATCGTCGGACATAGCCGTCTTGCCTTCCCGTAGCCGCGGCCGCCTGGTCGTGTTCAGTCGGTCCGGGTACCCGAACGGGCAACTTCAAGATACATCGCGAATGACCGTGCGTCCACGACTCAGATCAGCAGGGTGATCTGGTCGCTGCGGCCGAGCAGGGCCTTGCCGTAGATCTCGAAGTTGACGGCCGGCAGGGTGACCGCGTGCCTGGCCGCCACGGCCGAGTCGCGCCAGATCCGCTGCAGCGGGTTGACCTGGGCGAAGCTCCCGGCCCCGTGCGCGAACAGCAGGATGTCGATGGCCTTGGTGACGTGCTGCAGCGCCCAGCCGGTGTCGGCCCGGACCCGAGCGCGCAGCAGCGCGTCGGGGTAGACGCCGGCCGCGGCGGCCCGGTCGAGGTCGTCGGCGGACCGGTAGGCGTGCAGGTGCGCGGTGTCGATCATCAGCGCGGCCTCGGCCAGCTGGAGCTGGAATGCGGTCGAGTCGGCCTGGGCGTTGAAGAACGTGTAGGCGATCGCCTTGCCCGCGGCCTTGCTGGTGACCAGCTCCAGAGCCTTGCGGCCCAGGCCCAGCTGCGGTCCGGCCAGCACCAGGGCGAGCACCGGGACGAACGCGGAGCGGTAGAGCGCCTCGTCGGCCTGCTCGGTCGGGTAGTGCCCCTCGATCGCCGCCAGGCCCGACATGATCCGGTGCTCGGGGACGAACACGTCGGCGGCGATCAGGCAGTTGGAGCCGGACGAGCTCATCCCGGCGACGAACCAGGTCTCCTCGATCTCCAGGTCGGTGAACGGGATCAGCGCGAGGCCCTGGTCGATCAGCTGACCGTCGTCGTTGAGGATCGGGAAGCCGAGGATCGCCCAGCTCGCGTGCCACGACCCGGAGTTGTAGAACCAGCGGCCGGTGAGCCGGAACCCGCCGTCGACCTTGACCGCCTCGGCGCTCGGGGTGAGCACCCCCGACACCTTGGCGTCCGGGGTGGTCCCCCACACGTCTTCCTGCGCCTGCTCGCTGAACAGGCCGGTCAGCCACGCGCAGACGTTGCACAGCGCCACCACCCAGGCGGTGCCGCCGTCCGCCTCGGCGACCGCGGCCGACACGTCGAGCATGGTCCGCACCGGGGCCTGGTAGCCGCCGTGCCGGCGCGGCTGCGCGACCTTGAAGACCCCGGCGTCGGTGAGCGCGGTGATCGACTCCTCGACCACCCGCCGGTCGGCCTCGCCCTGGGCGGCGTTCCGCTCGATCAGCGGATGCAGTTCGCGGATGCGGGCGACCAGGTCGTCTGGCGAAGGGGCGGCGGCAGCGTCGGTCCTGGCAGCTTCGGTGGCGCTCATGACGGCGGTTCCTTCCCGGGGCAAGGCACGGTGACCTCGCCACGTTAACTGAACCACCGCGAGCGGGACCAGCGGGCAGCGGCGGACGCCCCGACGGCGCGGTCAGGCCTCGCGCGCGGTGCCCGTTCGGGAAAGGCCGGCCATGTAGGCGGCGATCGCCTCCCGGGTGCCGGACGATTCCCAGCCGGCCGCGATCGCCTCCTCGTCGGCGCCGTGACCGTCCATCGCCGCCCTGGCCGGGAGCTGGAGCTGGCGCTTGCTGAGGGCGAAGACCTCGGCCGGAATCTTGGCCATGGCCTGGGCCTGGGCGACGGCCGAGTCGAGGAGGGCCTCGGGGGTCTCGACGTCGTGGATGAGGCCGATCGACTGCGCCCGGGCGGCGTTCAGCAGCCGGGCGGTGAGCACCAGGTTGCCCGCGGCCGGGCCGACCGCGTGCCGTATGATCTCCAGTGCCACGGTCGGGAAGGGTACGCCGACGCTCAGCTCGGACAGGCCGATCCGGCCGCCCGCCATCAGGCGGACGTCGCACGCCGCCGCGAGCACGCAGCCGCCCGCGATCGCGTGGCCGTTGACGGCGGCCACGGCCGGGCCCGGGTGGTCGAAGACGGCCAGGAACGTCTCTGTCAGGGCGGGCAGGAACTCGCGGACGTAGGCCTGCCCGCCGTCGACGATCCGCTTCAGGTCGACGCCGGCCGAGAACGCGGATCCGTGCCCGGTGATCACCACCGCCGCGGTCGGGTCGAGGCCCTGCATCGCCGCCGTGATCGCCCGCAGCAGGTCGGTGTCGAGCGCGTTGACCTTGCCGTGCCTTAGCCGCAGCACGGTCACGCCGGATCGGTCTTCGGTCTCAAGCATGGTGGATTCTCCCGGTCAGTTGGGATCTCGCGGTTATCAGGGAGGGGCCGTACCAGGTCAGGCTCCGGCCTTCGACCAGTGCCACCCGCTGGCGGGGAAACATCTCCGGCCCGTCGGCGGCGGTGAACCTATACGGCTCGTCGGGCAGGACGATGAGCTCGGGGCCGCGGGCGGCCAGGTCGTCGAGGTCGATGTGCGGGTAACGCTCGGGGTGGTCGGCGTAGACGTTG
>Ga0335072_10002627_pt1 | contig 27720 bp, 29 predicted proteins | sample Lox_Sample_21_FD_206725 | JGI IMG/M metagenome (GOLD analysis project Ga0335072, IMG submission 206725) | Soil microbial communities from Loxahatchee National Wildlife Refuge, Florida, United States - Lox_Sample_2.1 | ecosystem: Environmental > Terrestrial > Soil > Wetlands | place: USA... | reverse complement strand
ATAAGACTGTGATTCCGAAGTGTCGTTGGTTGAAGATATCGGGAAAAGTGGAATCTTCTGTTGGTGCTCGACTTCCAGCAAAGCATAAGAGCGTTGGTCAGCCACACAGGCTATTGTGCCTCGGCGACTAGATCGCAAGCAACCTGGGTATTCGATGTTATTCTTCACAGGTTTTAACTTTTCGCCCACTTTTGCCAGCAATATCCTCTTAGAGTTTGCGATCATAATAACGTTTCCCTCGGAGGTGTAGATGTCTTCGTTCTCGTCAATCCCTCCAAGCCATTGAACTCCGGTAGGCTCCCTGTTTGGAAAGGCAGGGCTAAGTTCAGGTAGAGAGTAGAAGGATACGACGCCATTACAGAGAATGCAGGCTTTGGCAGGCCCTGGGAGCAAGAGTATTCGTCGAACGCCACGTCCTTCGGATGCGATTGCCGAGCTGGCATGGCCAGCTGGCTGAAGCCGCGAGGCGCGAATGTATGTAGGCTCATCCCCGCTGCTGGGATCATCAGCAGGTATGGAGACAAAATGATGGATCTCCGAGGCAGTAGTTCCAATATACAGATTGTTATCTGTGCTCATGTAAGCTTCGAACTTGTTGGGGCTGAGGTGGTGTACTCCAGAACTCTACACATGATATCCGGGCATCTTCGGAGCCATCTTCTGTCGTCAGAGGTATATCCTTCAATACGTTCCTCAGCACATAAGGGCCGGCTTCAGGTGGACTCAGGCGCCTTTTCTTCGTTGCATTGCCATTCTGGGACATCGCTCGCGTAGCCCGTCATCGTCTTAAAAGCCGAGTCTCAGGCCTCAAGTACACTGTCCTAGGACAGCCTGATTGTGTGAAATGAAAGCCAGGCTTTAAAACTGCAAAGCACTGTCTTCTTGCGTGCATCAGCGCGGGGGCGGAAAGCTGTGGTTTTTGGAGATAGTTGCTGGGGGATTACGCGCTAGACCTCCGGTATCGACACCTTTTCCCTGCAATTCGCAGTTTCCCCTTCAACCATTCACCAAGGCAAGGAATGCCACTTATCAAGCTTACGAGACATGCGTAGTCTCCAATCGGATTGGATTGGTCAAGATGGACCCTATGGCCGCTTCGGAGGTTTACGATCACGAAGAGAGCGCGCCTGCTGTCCCTGAGATCCCGGAACCCCAGCGGCCGGCTGAGAATGAGAATAAATTCCAGAAAGCGATCGCCGTTTGGCGAGGTATGTATCGGTGTTCGTCGTCTGCGTGAAATACATGTGCTGAATGGTCTTGCAGAAATTGACCTTTCAAACACAATCTCCAAACTCGATGCCGCTGCAACGGATATAGTTGCCCACCAAAGAGACTCGCTTGCCCAGCGCAAAGACCTCGCCCAGAAGACGAAAGACTTTAGAAAGCTAGACGATGAAGGCAAACTTGGAGAGTACAAGTCGTTGCTCAAAGGTAAGGCGCGGGATCTACCAGCCAACATACCCCTTACGCGCGCATGCTGACTCCATCCACAGCCTATCAGTCCTTCATCGACCTATTGACTAACCAGGGAAAGACTTCCTCTGCTGCCTTCCTACAATTATACTCATCTTTGTCCGAAGCGCCAGATCCGTATCCACTCCTCGAGGCATCGGTGGAATCACTAGTACTTTCGGAAGACACATTGCCAAAGTTAAACACGGAAAGAGAACTACTGCGCAAAAACGCCAATAAGCTGGCCAGCCAGTTGGAGGAGGCTGAACGACGTCTTCAAGAGGAGCGCACAGCGAGGCAGGAACTAGAAGCCCGGGAAGCTTCACGCATACAAGAAGTTGAGGCATCATGGACAAAGGTGTTGGAAGAAAAACAGTACAACTGGGAGTCGAGCAAGAAGGTTTTGGAGGAGAAGGTTGAGAACCAAGAGAGATTGCTGAAGGAAATCAAAGCAAGCTACGAGGTTTCGCAAAGGCTGGGACAAGAGGCCGAGGCGGATGATAATGCAGGACGAAGCACAGCTTCTGTCGCTGAACTTGAGATCCTAACTTCCGATCTCGAAAAGACGAGCGCCCGGTTGGCAGAAATGGAAGCTCGAAATGAACAATTACGGCTAGAATTAGCGCAAGCTGTTTCTCATACGACAAACGAAAGGGCCACACGACCAATTGAAGAAGAGCCTCTCTTTCTCCGCATGCAATCCGAGAACTCCTCGCTTCTTCGCAAGCTTGACGCCGCTCGCTTGGACAAAGAAGCGGAAAAGCGATCATGGGAGAGCCAACTCCGGCAGACTGAAAGACACAAATTACAGCTGGACGCTGAAAATCAAGAGCTGCGCTCGAAAGTTCAAAAGTGGGCGGATTACGATGAAGTACGTCGCGAGCTGGAGATGATCAAGTTCATCGAGTTCTCTACAGGAGACGATGACGAACTGGAAAGTGAGCGGCCTCATATGAACGGGTCAGCAGATGCTGGCAAGAAAGAGAGCCTGGAGCAATTATTGCTAGCTAGGAACAAGAAACTCAGCGAAGAGCTTACGGTACTGCGGATGTCCCATCGAAACCTACAGCAGCAGCTAGAGACGTTGCAAGAGGATCTCTCGAGGACGAATGCTGAGTTGGAGAAATCCCAAAATCTGTCTTCGACGTTAGAAAACGACCTGCTAAGAGTTCAAGAAGAGGCGGCGAACACCTTGCCCTCATCAGGAGCGTCAGTTGCTGGGACGTACACTTCACGTCTTCCACAGTCAAGGCGAGGAAGAGCGTCTCCTACCTCATCCATTATCTCAGGCTTCGACAACCAATCTCGACCACAATCAGCTACGCTGGAGGCACTTAGATCGGGCGAACCTGTTGGAGGCGGGTCTGGAATTCTGCCAATGATCCAAGCACAACGAGACAGGTTTAAGCAAAAGAACTCGCAGCTCGAAGAAGAGCTGTCGAAAACGTATGCCACTGTGACGGCGCTGAGACAAGAAGTCGCGAGTCTCCAAAAAGACAATCTTAGCCTCTATGAGAAGTCCCGCTATGTCTCAACATACAGCAGGGGCCAGCCAAGCACGACGTCTTCGGCATCCGCCTACTCGCAAGGACCGAGCCATACATCAATGCAAATGGGACCAGATGCGTCTGATCGATATCGGCCACAGTATGAAGCAAACATCTCTCCCTTTGCGGCCTTCCGAGGGCGAGAAGCTGCCCGAGCTTACAAGCGCATGAGTCTGCCTGAAAGGATCATTTTCTCCATCACGCGCATGGTCCTGGCAACAAGGACCAGCCGGAACCTGTTCGCGGGATACTGTCTCGCATTGCATCTGATGATTTTCCTAATGCTGTATTGGACCGGCGCTACTGAAGTGGAGAAGCACGCCAACAGTATTGGTAATGCTGCAATAATAGCAGCTGGTGGGGCTGGCTCACAGGCTCGGCAGGACTCGGGCCACGCTGAATGGCACCGAGAAGGTTTCCAAGGCGGTTGAGATTGCCCTAGAATTGCACTGATTTTGGTTTTTTGATGCAGTTGAGATCTGGGTAGAAATGTGCATCTGCATCCAACTGCTTGCTCACGCAAAAATGTTTCGGCCCTGCAGTGCCGCCTGATGGACTTGGCAAGATAATGCCAATCTGTGTTCAAGTAGGTGATGCTATTCTTGTCGAAGGAGTGTAATTGGGTTGTTGTTAGCGGAAGAGCCGCCCTGCACGCTCCAAGCGATTGCGCAAAGTCAATGCTCGGAAGGCGGCCCCCGGTCGCTGAGTCGCTTTGGCCGCGATGGGCCTGGCGGTTAAGATTGCCAATCAGCCAACCTCGGCCGGCCACTATGTTTCAGATGGAAGATCGTTGTTTAAGCACGGTCGGCACTTGCTGCGTCATTTCCTCCTTCTTTCGCTGCCATTCCGGGCCATTCTCTAGGTCCCTCGATAGATCAAGAGGATTTTCGTATCGTCTTATTGCATGATCAAGGTTCTACATGTTTCACTCTAGAGTATTGTATCTTCTGATTTTCACCACAGCTGAGCTTCAATAGCATCAGAGAAGCCATTGAGCCGATATGTCCAAATTTCATCCTCCTGAGCTTAGTGCAAATAGCGTAGTGCCACGCATACATTGCAAGCAGCTTGGAGACGTCGATGCACTGTGACCCGGAACTGGTCGTGCACGTGCATGTGCACGTGCACTTCGCTGAGCTCTCAGTGAGTGCGTGACATGGATAAGGGTCTTGGGCATCACCGACCCCTAGAGGGCATGGTAAGGGCGAAAACAAGAAAATCAGGTATTCATGAGCCTTGGAAGAGTTCCTATGAGCCAATGCCAGGCAAGCGTGCGCTAAAATTGAACATCAAGTGTAAGGGTGTTGTTGGCGCTTCGACGCGACGTAGCAGGCTTGTTAGACGTCGATCTTTGGACATGTCGAAGCGTGGGTGGCTGGCGGATTGCCCGTCGGACAAGGGTAGTCAGCATGCCGAGGCATTATTCCTGACTTCTTCCCGCTCACGGCGCGTACTCGACCCAAATAAGCGGCTTTATTTCCAGCCGCCTTTGAAATTAAGCTTCAATATGGGTCTCTAGTTAAAAGAGTTGCCGTTTGCACCCGGGAATAGATCTCGAGTCTTCCCTTTTCGGGAATCAAACGTCAGACTGGAATGCCAACCCTGTGGTCTCACTTCAACATGGCAAGCTCGTCCTACCTTTGAGCCCACCTGGGCGGCTCCAGGATTCGAGCTTTATTACTCTTGCATCCCATCTTAGCCATGATATCTATCACCCCGGCTGGATTTTTTTCCTTTTGCCCTAATTGTTGTTTCTCTGCTGGACAGATTCTCATCTGCGTTTCCCTTTATTTCTACCTGATGTTGCAATAAAAGCTTCACGTCCGCATTCCTCTTATCATTCCTCAAGCGGTTCGGCTTTTCTGCCCCCTCGCAGTCATCATGAAGACATCCCTCGTGCTTCTTGGCTCTCTTGCAACGCTGGGTCTCGCTGCACCCACCCAAACAATATCCTATCAATGGTCGCCAGAACTTGCAGAATTCTACTCGGCGGTCGACAACCACGTACAAAAGGCTAGAGCTCGCGGGCTGACCCAACAACCGACATGTAACCTCTCCAATGCAGTCATGCCCGTGGCACCAACACCATTACCAAGTCCAGCAGCCGGCTTGATCCTCAGAGAAGTCACCATCGGACGAGGCGTCCAGGTTCGTTGGCCCTCAACCACCCTGTCCCAACCACCCCTCATACTGATTCTAAATCTGCAGAACTACACCTGCGCGAATGCCTCCGCACAAGCCACCCCTGTTCCCATCGGCGCTATCGCCTCCCTCTACAATGCCTCGTGCATCGCCGCCAACTACCCTGACATCTTCTCCATACTCCCCGCTCTCGCACTTAGTTTCCCTGTTCCACCGCAGCCATCCGGGGTCCTCGCACCTTCCAACATCGACCTCTCCGGCCACCATTACTTCGCCACAACCACCACTCCAGTCTTCAACCTCAACGTCTCCCCCGACCCAGCTGACAAAATCGGCAATGTCGTCGGGCGTAAAGCCGCAAGCTCGACCGCACCAGCCGACGCGGTGAAAGGACCGGATGGAGTGGGTAACGGAGCGGTCGCGTGGCTATATGTGAGTGCGACGAATGCAACGCAGGGCGATGTGAAAGCCGTGTATAGACTCAATACCGCGGGTGGGAGTCCGCCCGAGACGTGTGAGAACAGCGCGGCGGAGTTCAGCGTGCAGTATGCGGCTGAGTACTGGTTTTACTCCACGCCATAGAAAGATTTGTTAGGCGTTGTTGGCGTTGGCAGTTCGTTCACAGATATCGAGAAAGAAGATAGACACCTACATAAATAGGTGGCAAGGAGGTGGATGCTATTGGGAAGGCGGACATATAGTCTTCGATTCTAAAACGAGAGATAATTAGGCAATCAGCGATCTTCACAAAAAACTTCCTTCTCGCCTCATGTTCTGCACCGATCGGCTGTGTTTTATCGTCATTCGGACAAGCCACACTGCCGGCCAAGATAGAGAATGAATTAACCCGAGTCGTGTCACCCTCTGCAGCGTCCTTGCGTAATATCGTAAAGTAGATGGTTGCGGACAAATTGAAGCCGAACGACGACTGGTCAAAGAGTGAAAGATACCAAAAAGACAAGAACGGATACTCTAAAGACTGTTACAGACTTCTGGAAGGCCGCTATACTCTACTCCTCCAAAGCAATCGAAGACTGACCTTCAAAGCGCCCGAAATATCCTCGAACAACGCCAAGTCTAACCTAGGCTCCACGCAGATTAGCGTTTTTGCGGGAAGCTTGAGCTGCTGGTCGAAATTTTGGCTGCGCGAAACATTTTCGACAATATTGTGTTGCACCTGCCCCATTTCACAAAAGCATCTACATGCACATATAACATAACTCTGTACACTCGTTGGAAAATCTATCTTCGATTGCTACAGCGTAAAGGATGGCATTTGGCGGGACGCCGCGAGGCAGAGGTGGTGGGGATCGAGGTCGTGGCCGAGGTGCCCCGAGAGGTGGGAGGGGTGGTGGTCGAGGTTAGTCACTAAGTCGAGAGCTTCTATACCCTTTTGGTGGTCAGCGGCAGATACTGATATCTATAAGGTGGTTTCAGTGACCGTGGCGGCAGAGGCGGCAGCCGAGGTGGACGAGGTGCACCCAGAGGCGGTAGGGGTGCTTCGAGAGGAGGAAGGGGCGGTAGTAAGCCGGGGATCAAGGGAGGTGCGAAGGTCATTATTGTAAGTGGATTGCGCTCTTTCTTCTCTTGCAGGGATCGACCTTCGAAGTACATGGACTTTCACTACATCAAGAACAACCTTACAATAGCTTTGAGCCTGCGCCACAGAAGATTCCAACATTTCTTCACCTCCCGCGAAGCTATGAAGTTTGTTCTTTGCCCAAGTTGTAGCGCCGGTCTACGAAAACGTCTGGCTCTCTTCAACACATAGTTCTGGCCGTCTGCGAAAGTTCAACCTCACCCGACATGATCACTGCTCCTCGCCAGCCCACAAACATTGTTCATTACCAGCCTAAGAGCATGGTCTCTCGTCCGCGTCTGAAAACTGATGTCGGCCAACTACCGCCATTCGTATTTCAGGTTGCATTGTGGGACAAGACTGTATTTCGTTCGAACTTGATACACGCGCTGACATTACTCTTTCAACAGGAACCTCACAGACATCCCGGCGTTTTCGTCGCCCGAGGCGGCAAAGAAGATCTCCTCGTAACCAAGAACCTCACACCTGGGGAATCAGTTTATGGGGAAAAGCGAATTTCCGTGGACTCACCCGCTACCCCAGGCCTTGATGGCAACAGCGACCCTATTCCCAATACAAAGACAGAATATCGCGTATGGAATCCCTTCAGATCTAAGCTTGCGGCTGGTATACTTGGTGGCCTAGACGATATCTTCATTCGGCCCGGCGCAAAAGTCCTCTACCTCGGTGCTGCATCAGGGACCAGTGTCTCACATGTTGCCGACATTGTCGGGCCTACCGGCACGGTTTATGCAGTCGAATTCTCACATCGCTCTGGACGAGATCTCATCACTATGGCTACACACCGCACAAACGTTATTCCAATTATCGAAGATGCTAGACATCCCCTCAGATACAGGATGTTGGTGGGAATGGTGGATGTCATCTTTGCAGATGTCGCGCAGCCCGATCAAGCTCGTATCGTCGGCTTGAATGCACACCTCTTCCTCAAGGTTGATGGTGGTGTACTAGTCAGTATCAAGGCCAACTGTATCGACTCAACAGCGAAACCTGAGGTCGTCTTTGCGAAAGAAGTGCAAAAGATGCGAGAAGAGAGAATCAAGCCAAAGGAACAGCTCACACTTGGTAAGTGCAATGCAAGGGTTGATTACTCTGTTTCGAGCTAACAAATCGCTTAGAGCCTTTTGAGCGAGATCATTGCATCGTCGCTGGCATCTACAAGCGATCTGGATAGACCTGCAGCCTTGGTAGGCACTATTGGAAGTATGGCGTTTGTGGCAATAGCGATATGTATCGTGGGACATTGATACCAAAAGAGGCGTCACGGCCTTTTGTACTCCAAAAATGGAGCCCATACAGGAATTTATCAATGCTTGAAATGCGTGTTCTTTTCGACCCTGTTCTACTGCGCCACAAAGAAAGGTGATCAACAGACGATATCGATTCTTAGCTTGACTGATTTCGAGTTCTCTGAAGCCTTACATTCAATATTCATGTGCTGACTGGACAGGTTCAAATGACCGGGTACCTCAACAGAAAGGCTTCGCATTTAGTACGTTAGAACAATTGGGACTTCGGGATTTCAATAGTTTGATCTATGAACAGGCTTGGTCCTTATGCAACATTTCCGATATACCGTGCAAGGTCCTCCATTCGGCTTGATTTAAGAGCATGTCTTGAAAAGTCGTCTACACATTGGCTGGCTGACTGATATTTCCCGAGGACTTGCTAACGGGTTGCTCTTAACTTTACCTCAGGCGACATTGGATCTCGCGACTGGTTTCCTCAGTTCGAGAATACTTGGGTGAAGAAGTGCGGGGCTTGTTGTCGCCTGAGTGCCCGGAGCGCCGTTTTATACTGCGAAGAAACTCTCTCGGACGTGTGGGTGATTCCAGCATCGTGGCAGGAACGTGCGCAAGATCTAAGTCCTGAAGAAGGGACCCTGGCTCGACCATAGCCACAATGTAGTCCAGTCGACTTACGAAAACTTCCACCGTCTCGGCCTCGAATATCTCATGGAGCCAAGGGACTGTCGAAGACATCGTTGGACAGTCCCCGCTTTACCACGACGTCGATATTTCCTCTCAACTCTTACCGCCCACCAGCCGCCGTCTCGATAGGCGAGTCGACTTGGTCAATCTAGAGAGAACTCTTAACACTTCTCTCTAGTAACCACCATTATGGAGCTGGCGGAGTATCAGTTAGCGGAGCTCCTGCGCAAATCCACATTATCGTCACCACAATATGTGGTGGCACCCAAACCGCATTGGATCACGATGATGAATCGGGGGAACATATTTCAATCTAGGTTGCCAGGCCCTTTCCGATTGAGCCTGAGGCTGTGCGGAGAAATGTGGCGGTGAATATCCTTTGGGCTTTCCACTTCCACTGGAGTGTGAAAACGACCTGCAAACGCCCACGACGACATTATTGTGTCCTAGAGATGTATTTTTCGCTTGTTTCGATCATTTGCTCTCAAGCCTTTTGGTAGATGGCAATGTACTGATGGGACCACGTTTAGTTGTTCGGATTCAATGGGACATGCTCATCTGTCTCCACGCTTCCCCCAGTGACTGCGCCACGCTGCCTCTGCCCCGCTCAGCACAACCCCTCCTTCGACCTATTGAGTACCTGCAGAATCCTTCCACAGTATTGCGTGCTTCATAGTAGTGTATCATATGACTTCTGCCCGCAAACATTCCCCTTCTTTCAATCTGCGTTACTTATCCTTGAGATGATTTTGAAAGGTTCCCATTGCAGGACCTCGACACGCGCTCCTTTCCATCAATAAAGGAACGATCATATAAAACACAACAACCTCCTTACATTCCCGCCAAAGGCTTTTGTGATCATCTCTGTGCAACAGCAGCACTTATCGAAGTCATCATCTATCCCACTACCAGAAAAAGGAATTTCATTATCATGGCCAATACACAACATTTCATCCGCCATCTCCAACACCTCAGCATGCCCATCATGGCCGTCTCGGCCTTCAACGGCTCACCGGAGCTGGCGTCTCTGCTCACTCTACGCGCTGCCATTGTGTTCGTGCTGAAGACCTCGAGACTCTATTCGCGCTTGGTACCTGCCATTGCTGCTGAGATAGAGAGGGAGAGGGAGCTAGAAATGGAGAGGAAGCAGCAGCAGCAGCAGAAGGACTTTTTGGGTCGCCTGAGGAGGCCGTTGCAGACTCGCACTGCAATTTCAAGGCAGCGCAGAGGAGATGGGGTTGGATGTAGAGAGGAGTGGCATGGCTCGTGGACTCTGCGGCGCTATGACGGCCTTTATGCATCTGGCCTTGTGTGACGACCGGGTCTAGTAAAGACGGTTACGAGTACATTCGCATACCGAGGGCGATCACTATCATCCATGGCTGGCCTTTTCTCAAGCCTGGCTCTATGGTGAATCCTGAGGATTCTTGTCTTCAGCCACAGAGCCATCCTTTAGTCTTGACCTCAGCTTCAACATAAACAACACCACAGAACCGACGATATTCGCTGCCTCGCAATCTTCCAGAAACGGTAGGAAGCAAAATCCGGCCATCACCCAGGTCAAATCCATCGATGCCGCTAACAATCATCATCGTCCTCATGCGAATGATATTGCCGAGTCACCGAGGCACAACACCAGCATGATCAGTCTTCGTGCTTTCAAATCAGCTTTACTAGGAACATGCTCCACTGCTCCACGCATCCCGAAATCACTACCATTCGTCCGTCTGGGTCATTGCTAGTCAAGAACGTTCTGGATTAAGGCTGCCTGCCAACTTTATTTGGTATAACGACAGAATTGCGTCGAGCTCTTCAGCAGTGGCGCGATGATCTCCCTGAGTAGGAGTGTAAGGGTCGTTGCGATGAGGGTCGATCAGATCGTGCATCGAACGGATCGTGTTTGGATGTTCCCCCCCTAGCGTCCTCTTATTCGCCGCCACCACCTTCTCTGTCAGCTCCAGTGCCTCCTGTTGTCGTCCCATCTCGCTGTAGCGGAGCGTGTCTGGATGTTCCTCCCCTAGCGTCCTCCTATTCGCCGCCACCACCTTCTCTGCCAGCTCGGTAAGCTGGACAAAACCACTCATAGAGCTTGTCGGACTATGCTCCTCAATCACCCCCACAAATTCATCAGACTGTTCACCTCGGTATTTTTGCCTTTCAGTTGCTAATTTTCGGTCCAGAGGCCTCGGCTCGCAATCTGCGCAACGATGAAGCTCCGGGACGTTTTGATTAGGATAGTAGCATTCAATGTGTTGCCAGGTCTCACAGTTGTCGCAATAAACAACATTGCCGTCACCGCCTCTGTAGGTACATATACATTTGATGGGATGCCCTTCTTCCGTTTTTTGTTCTGCCAATTCTTCCAGCCGCTGGGGTCCTCCAAGAAAGGCTGTAGAGATGTCCCCCGCAGGAGGGTGTTCGGTAGTCGATGTAACAAGTTCAATCGCCTCATCTTCTGCTTCGCCGCTGGAGGAATCCGGAGACGCCTTATGAGAGGATGCATGTTGTCTAGAAGAGTGTCTTGATCTGTCTGAGTCGATATCATCGTCACCCACAGATCGGGGCAACGCAAATAGAGCCAATTCTTCCAAGTGGCGTCCCAGATGTCGTTCGAGCGACAACGCGGAGAAGCCGGCTTCACGACATAAAGCACATTTGTGTAGTTCATCAGCGCTAGACGGCGAGATGTGACTGTCTGTGAGATGCTTATACCATTCCCGGCGACTGTCATAAAGCCGGTTAGGAGTGGAGCAACCGGCGAATATGCACACATATGGCATAATGTCTCGGAAGACGTGGCGTGCCCATGAACGCTTATTCTTGATCGTGGTAATGAAGAAGCAGTACGGACATTCGAATGGCTGTTCATTGGCCGATTTTTTAGGCGGAGGTGGGACCGTTATAGCATTACCACCTTCAAGCAACGTTGGCGCGTAGGAGGTTTGAGACACACCAGAATGTGAAGCCGTCTCATCAAACTGGATGTTTGGCTCCTTGTATTCAGTGGCGATGGTGTCGGATAAGACTGTCGATTCCCGATCGTGATCTTTGTTTCCAGCCATTTGTACATGATTGATGCCCTGGCTGAGCTTCGCATGGTGCCTCTCCCGATACTTTAGATCAGCTCTTCTCCTAGAAATGGCTCTTCCCAGCCGATCCCCGACAATAGCATCAGCTCGAGGGTACTTCTCGAGCACATGCTGACGATCGTATGGCTCAAAAGGGACAGAGTCCTCTTTCTTTGCACCAAGCAATCGATCATGACGCGCAGGGCGGCGTATGAGCATGGACATCTGGAAAAGAGAGCCCATGACTTCGACAAATCCATTGTAGATTTGCTCAAGCTCGTTGGTGTCCTCGTCATCGGAAAATTGTTCATCAGCCTCTTCCGGGGGATCATTCAAGGCCTCCTTCAAATCCACCAGCAATCGCTGCAGCCTCTCCAGTAGTCGAATGATTTGGTCTTTGATATGAGATGCATCCCGCAGTCGATAATCCAGCGAGGACTGACCGATTTGGTGAGCGCCGATGTTGGCAGCCCAGACACGCAATCTTCCCAGCTCATCAAGCCATAAACTCTGTGGGACCTCAGCGTCATGTGCGATCAGTTCGTCGCGAGCGACCTGGGCGTTGAAGAGGCTGAGGCATTCAATTAAGAGTGACGAGATCGAGGTCGCCATATCTGTGGATCACGTCCTTGCCATGCTAGGTAAAAGATCAGGCTCGCGCGCGATTTTAGTGCCAGTCAAGACCATCGACAGGTGATGAAGGCTCCAACCCGCAATAGTATGAACGTCCAAAGCTGTAGGGCCTTGCGGTCGATTTCGAAGTCAAAAACTCGGCATGGGCTTTCGTTATCGCTCGCACATACGGGGAGACGGTCCACTCAGCCGTATCTGAGCCACATCGCATTTGAAAATCGTCTGTTTGTTTGAATATAGCATGTAGTTGGCATGGATACCAAGAATACAACGAGGTTGGCGAGGCCAAGTATAAGATGGGATCATAGTGGGGTTGTGTTTTAGCCGCGGTTCATGGGGGCCAAGATAGGTCAAGCACCTCTCCAAGTTGTGGTATGAGAGTTCTTTTCTTGTCCTAAGTGTCTGTGCATGTCGCTGGGGAAGTCGCCATGGCGACAGGTGTTGAGGCGGCAGGTATTATACTTGCAATTCTGCCATTGGTTGTGAATCAGCTGGACGCCTACGTGCAAGGCTTGGAGACGATCAAGACCTTTCGGACGAAACGATATCGTCGCGAGCTGGAAAGCTACCTGACTCGACTTGGAACACAGCAAGCGATCTTCCTAAACACGCTAGAGCACTTACTGGAAGATGTCACGGATTCAGATGATGAGGTGCGAGATCTAATCGCCAATCCAGCGGGAACATCATGGCAGGATCCTGTCTTCCAACAACGGCTCCGCAAACGGCTGGGTCGCGATCATGACATATATATCAAGACGATGACTATCCTGTCTGGTCTTTTGCAGAACTTAAGCGACAAGCTCGGGCTCAACACGGACATAGACACCGGCCGGAAGGTACGTGCGGTGAACTTTATCCCGATATTGAGGAAGCATTCATTGGTGATCACCTATCTTTCAAGAACCCGGCCCTGGAATGCCGACGACAGGAGTGACTTGTAGCTGACGATGTGTGCAGACGCAATGGGAAGACGCGAATACCATCGAACGAGAGGTCAAGAAGTTTAGAGACATCTTTTCGAAATCTATCTATGCCGAGCTACTCATCCGGATCGATGGTGCTAATGGCGTACTTCAAACACTTACGCAACAGTCATTCCAGCGCGAGCAAGCCAGAAGCAGACGCAGGACGAGCTCAAAGCCGCTAGCCAATTATCGAAAGACACGAACCCACGCAAGACACCTTCACAATGCAGTAGTCAAAGGGAGATACTGGGGATGCCCATGCAGAGAAAGGCATGTGGTAAATTTGCGACTCGATTCTCGGTTTATCATGGACAGTGATCACTCTTCCTCGCCCCCATTCCGACCCACGTTCAGACTCGCACTATCTTCCCTCAACAATTCCAGATCAACAGGATCATTATGGCAGTGGCAGGAGATAGACACTGAACCAGCAGACGCAGTGGAGAGCAAGCTTTCTTCGGCGCAGGCCTCAGACTTGGTGATCAGCTCGAATCCGGGGGTGTCTGTCAAAAAGGTCCAATTCGCTGCCGTGGCATCGGCTCTGCAAAGCATTCCGTGGCCGATAGCACAACCACAGCATGATTTCCCCGCTATCTCTGATATATGCTCTGCGCTTTGTGGCATTGCTTCGGATCACCGGCTTCCTGTACCACTCGGCTTTATATGTGCTGACTCGGATGCAAACCAGCGGTACAACCTGTATTTGATAAGGAATATCAGCAAGGACATGCAAACAAGCACTCTCGAGGATCTCCTGGCTTCTTCACAGAGTCGGGCTAGGCCAAGGAATTGCCATGGCCGCGTTGTATTCAATCGAAGAGACCGTCTTTTTCTAGCCACCACCCTTGCATGTAGCGTGCTACAACTGCACGGAAGTTGGCTGAAAGACCAATGGCGCAGCCGAGACATTGTCTTTGCCGAGGAAGAGGAGAGCAAAAAAGCCATGCTTGAATATCCATATATTTCGTGGTATGTTTCGAAGAACGAAGATGGACCGCGAGCCCCTCCGCTGAAGCGGACTGTCTCTTCTCTGATCAGAAGTCAAGTGCTCTTCCCCCTGGGGCTAGCTCTTGTGGAGTTGTCCTTAGGGCAAACACTGGCAAGCATGCGAGAACCTGAGGATCAGGATGCTGATGACGCTGTAATAGACCTCAAAACGGCCTCGCGACTTATCGGCGACGTGTGCTGTGAAAGTGGAGGTCGCTATGGCGACGTTGTCAAGAAATGCTTGTTCTGGCACGGATCTGAAGATGCCAACCTTGACAACGAAGATTTGCAGCGAGCTGTTTTCGAGTCGATAGTGTCGCCTTTGCTCGAGGACTACCAAGATTTCGAAGGCAAATCTCGCATTCACTAATGGCGGAGAGGTTCCGTCTTCCTCGCCATATGCCTTCCAGCTAATAGTCGAGGCTGAAGAGTCGGAGGATGCCATTACCGCAAGGTCAGAATGGCCTAGCTCATACAAAGTCTTTCTGCCACGTCCTCTGCCGCATCAAGTCTCGCCAAGGTTCAACGTTGCGCTTCACTCTTCTCATCTGCCTCTCGTATACGAAGCTGTAGAGGTACATGAATTCCCGAGTGTCCTCTTCAGAGTCCGGATCCAGCTTGTGCATGCCCTGCAACGCTTTTAACACCTCTTCTAGCTGTTGTTGAGGATCGGGCTTGGCAAAGGTATCCGACATTCTCAGATCAAATTCCTCCTCTCGCTTTTGCGCATCCAGTACTCTGGAGACGGACCAGAATGCATAATAGCAACAGAAAAGACCGATGACAATGACGAAGACGATGAAGATGTTGCGATGATCAGTCCCGCTTGCTTCAACGTGATTTAGCCACAAGAACAGAAGGTAAAGGCCAAATCCAGCTAGGAAGAGAAACACGGCCAGTCTCAGAAGGGTGCCTGGGATCTCCGAGATCTTCAATGCAGATATTGAGCTTTCCAGGGGCAATAGCCGGTATGGCGGGTCATATGGACGTTTCTCGAGTTCTACCTTGCCTCGGCTAAGCCAGAGTCGAATATCGAGAGGGTTGTTTAGTCGTCCGACTTCCTGTTGCAGAGTCGTGGAGCATACCACCGCGATGATACCTAGCACCATGCTTGACGAAAGGAGCGCGCGGGCAGTCCAGTGTGTTGCGTCCATATAAGGAAGCTGAAGGGCAGTGATGCCGACACTAGCAAAAATTGCGCCCTGCTCACAGTCAGCTTGGTTGGAGATATTTAGTTTACCAAGCATACCGCCACTGAAACTGCATTGCAGCCAGAAATATAGTTAGATTTCCACTGCATGACTTCCTCGTCTTTCCAACAATTGATGTTCCAATGCATGCCCTGAATGCCATTCGTGTCTAACAGCGGAAGCCACTGGAGCAAAACGCCCCACCAGCCAAATCGAGCAGTCCTGTACTTTGAGCCAAAGGCCAGAACATAACGGTAAAATGCGTTGACAAGTTGTTTGCCGTTGTCTATTGCTGTCAGAATTGACGCGAGCCAACTGGCTCGAGCCATTGCAAGTCGCTCAACAAATCGCACACCGATGTAGACAGGGCACTCAGATTGTGGCAAGTGGTCAACGGGCTATAAGTGTGCGATAAGAAGCACCATAAGGATCTGACGATGACAACTGCATGTATGCTGGTCAACTGTGAGAGACCTCGGCTCCTATTCAGCTCCTATTTTCTGTGGCAGCATCTGGTAAGGGGGCCGCCAAGTCTGCTCTTGGCAGGCTTTATTTGGCCGCAGCCTTCCCGCCAATGAGGAATTTGTCATCTATCATTCTAAGATGCTCCATCTTTGATCGTCCACCACACCAAACTTCGTCGCTGGTTCATACTTTCCGCACCTTCCTTTTCGTTCTCGTGCAGATTTCAGATATCGTCAAAAGAGCCCCCGTCGCACACATATGGCAGACTTTTGCGGCGCCTTGAATGTCCTTCTGACCGCAAACAGTAATGCAGACATTTCCACCTTGATATCACCGAGATTCTATCTTCCCGGAGGCAAACAGGACAAATCAAAAACACCTCCATCAAACTCACTCCCACTTATTCTCGAAGATTCCGATCCAGAGTCCCCAGCCAGCGACCTTGCCTTTAATGGCCTCAGACAACTCCTCTTTGGCCGGCAGCGGGCTCAATACAGCAAGATCTAGTGGTTCCTTCAATGCAACCAGCTCGAAGAAGTATCGATGCGGCCCATGGCCGACTGGAGGTCTCGGGGGAATGTATACAGACGAACGGCGGTTTTTCCCGTACCTGAACCCACTTCTGAGGATCTTCTTGGTTTCTTCCTCATGCACAACCTCGAATTCGCGAGGGCTGACGGCCGTCGTTGTTGCAGGGATTGAGTAATAGATCCCGTGGACATTCGGACCCCCCATTGGTGAGTCCGGGTCTTCCGAGATGAGGAGATACTCTTTGACGTCGGGCCCAGCTACTGGCCATTTGAGCTCTGGCATGCGTCCTTCGCCGAACTTTGAATACTTGGTTGCCATTGTCGAGTTGGATGGGCCGCAGTCCGGAGATTCGATTTCAAACGTTGGTTCTGGGAACTCAGCGAAGGCGGGACCTTTGCAGAAGAGCTGGTCATCATAGCCTCTGTAGTTGATGAGTAGCCTAGCTAAGCCGTATTCAATGTAATCCAAAATCCCCATGTTTGCAGTGATGGAGAACCAGAGATGGTTCTCAAGCCACCAAGGGCCTCAAAAGGTTATGTTGGAGCTCCAGAAATCGCATATGCATCTTCCCGGAATTAAGGAGATGGTGACGGAGATAGTGAGCACATGGCCGACAGTGCCGAAGTGGGATCGTTAATGACTCTCGGTAGATATTGAGCAGGATGCGCAGGGGCTGTCGCCTCCGATTCGCCCGCTGCTACCTAGCAATGGTTTTTTAGTCCCTCGACTGCGACGGTCGGTCCAGACATTGACCGCCGAGCCAGATTCCGAGTTGGAGCTTCGAGATCGGCGGCGATTTCAACACCAATCGACGTCAGATATAGGCGATATTAGCATCATTGTGACCGCCTTTCCGAGTTCCATACACAGGCTACCAAAGGTAATAAGGCCCAAGTATCATTTGGCGCTAAATTGAGAAACGCTACATCAGGCCAGGACTACCAAAGGCCGTAAGCACGTGTGTACGACTAAGTAAAAGCATCTCATAGGCGGGTGTCTCATGGGCGTGCACCTCCCGGGTGTGTATCTCATGGGCGTATACCTCACAAGCGTGCATCTAGTGGGCGTGTACCTCATTTACGACGCTTCCTTGTGCGCAGGACACGGGTGGCGAGAATCCCTATATCGACACCAAAGATGCTAAAGCTTTTGATTGTGCGCGACTCGGCTGTCAGGCTGCTGGTCACCCTTAGAGCGCGCTCCGCGTGGTGAGAAGCCTGCCGAAAAGACTGCCCAACGGCCAAGGTGCTGCTCGAAGCCAAAGCAGCAGCTCTGCATCCAGAACGGTACCAGAGCTCACTATCTAAACCATCTACAAAAGAGGAAGGGGGAGGCGGGGAAAGGAGCGCAGGCAATCGGATTGGCTAGGCAATCAGATCGGCAGAAAAGTGATGGATAGAGAGGTGATAGATAGAGAGGTTGAAGACAGACAAACAGGTCGAAACAAGGCCGATGAGCGCTGGTACCCGAGCAGACCGTGCAGCGTCCTAAATAGTGGCCTTTAGGACATTACGACGATGACTGAAACCCATATGCGGCGACGCCAACCCTAGCTGGAGCTGGGACAGATGTGCGACGGTGTTCTGACGCGCTAGGTCTTCGTAAACCCTTTCATAGGCGTGTATCTCACAGGCGTGCTCCTCATAGGCGTGCACCTCGAAGACGTGCATCTCATGGGTGTGTACCTCATAAACGTGCACCTCACAGGCGTGCATCTCACAGACGTGCACCTCATCGGTGTGCATCTCACGGGCGTGCACTTCATGGGCGTGTACCTCATGGGCGTGTAGCTCATGGGTGTGTACCTCACAGGCGTACATCTCATGGGTGTGTACCTCATAAACGTGCATCTCAGACGTGCAACTCATGAGCGTACACCTCATGAGCGTGTACCTCATAGGCGTGTACCTCACAGACGTGCACCTCATGGGCGTGCATGTCACGGGTGTGCTTATGGGCATGCACCTCATAGGCGTGTATCTTATGAGCGCGCATCTCATTAGCATGCACCTCATAAGCGTGTACTTCATGGGCGTGCACCTCGTAGGCGTGTACCTCATCAGCGTGCATCTCGCGGGGCGTGTATCTCATGGGGCATGCATCTCATACGCGTGCACCTCACGAGCATAGATCTCACGAGCATGCACCTCACAGATGTACATCTCATCGGCGTGTACCTCATGAGCGTGTCTCATAAGCGTCTCAGGCGTGATCTCACAGGCATAGATCTCATGGGCATGCACCTCAGATGTGCATCTCATCGGCGTGTACCTCATAAGCGTGTCTCATGGGTGTCTCAGGCGTCACCTCACGGGCGTGCATGTCATAGGCGTGTATCTCACGGGCGTGTACGTCATGGGCATGCATCTCATTGGGGGGGCATGCATCTCATATGCATCTTTATGAAGCGTATCTCATAGGCGTGCATTTCATGGGCGTGCATCATAGGATATTTGATTCTTGGTATAAGCAGTCTTAGGGCGGACTTCCCGGCTTCACACGCCTAGATTAGAGCCTGTCACCCCACTAAGCCGGCCTCTCCCACACTTTTGCCTTACGCATTTGGGCGGCGGCTGACCGCTAAACTTTAGGGGCTGCTTACTCGTCCTCAAAGGGCAATTTTCGTTAGTACGACACAACCGACAGAGGGGATCGTTCGGCATGCTCCTCGCCTGCGAATCTCATACGATTGACACGATTCTATTCTATCGATACTTTGCGTATCCTCCATGTGCGTCAATCGCGGCTTGACATCTTGCAAGCATCTCTCGCACCAAGGCTAATAGCTCTTCCACGCCGACAGCTTTTTCCCTAGCCTCTTTCACCACCCGCCTAAGCTTATCGTGCGAGGTATGATACTCTGGATAATGCCTCTCAACATGGTCCTTCATTCGATCCTATACCGTCTCAATTAGATTCAAACCAGGTGAGAATGCCGGCCAAAATATAAGGGTAGATACCGCGTTCGTAGAGATCGAATTGTGTCTCTTTGGCGGAGTATCCTGGGCCCTGGGTGCCACCTTGTATGAGAATAAGCCCGGCATTCATACGTAACCAAGCATGAATGACGGGAACAGTATGATCTCGATAGCTTTGGCTCAAGATAGCACCCTAATCCCTTTCCCAAAGGATCCCGGGTACTTTCAAAGACCCCAAGAATAACCCCCCAAAACATCCCATCTAATCTTCTTTGGAATCTTGTCAATGAGACATCCGGGCATTAATTCCTCGCCGACCTTCCTCGTAGCCAAGGCCTTATGGTGCCGACTAGAGTTTACCCACGTTTCATCTGTTCAAAGACCGCGACGCCACTGCTCTTCTGTCCAATGCCGATGCTTATGTGCCCATTCAAGCCCTTCTATTTTATTCTGCTCGGATATCGTTGGCCTTCGAAGAGCAACCCGACGTACATAATCACGTTTACGTAAAGCGCATCTTATCGCGGAAGGAGACACCCAAAATAGATCACCGAGCTGTGCATATGTTACTTGACGGCCAATACCCGACGTAATTTTGTATGCCTCGATCTTGCCGACTTACTCGATCGTTAATATCGGCTTTCTCCCGCAGCCATGTTTTTAGGAGGTGGCTTCTTGTTTGTCGCATGTATATTGTACAGCACATTGGGGTAACCGTTCGTTCCGTGCCGGTTAAGAGTAATTCGGCTATCGTGTCGGATATCGGCGAGTGAGCCGCGGCCCCCCCCGTCGCTGGCGTCGTCCTAACGAAAATTGCCCATAAGGACGAGTATACCAAGAATCAAATTTCGCGCTAAAATGCGGAGTTACCGCAAGCTGAGATGTGCATTTCCTACTTTTGGTAGTTCCTGCCTGATGTCGCATTTTCTCATTTTGGCGCTGAGTAACACTTTGTGCCTTATTACCTCCGGCAGCTTATGTAGAGAACTCGGTCATATCTGACGTCGATTGGTGGCGTTGCAAGTGAGTTGAAACCGCAGTCGATTTAGAAGTTCCGACTCGGAACTTTGGGTTGGCGGTCGTGTCTGGATCGGCCGCTGCAGGAGGCAAATGCATGCAGGCGAGAGAGGCCCACGAGAGAGGCCCACGAGGGAGGCTCGTTCGTGATGCACGTCCATGAGATGCATGCCCATAAAATACACACCCGTAAGAGAGGCTCACGAGAGAGATATTTATGAGATGCACGACTGTGAATCCTCTCGCATTGGCCTTTCAATGTTGTTTTTGGTATTGGACCCATTTTGGCTTTAAAGTCGGCGCAGGCAAAATAACTGTGCTGCTGGCTGTCAAAAGCGTAGATGCGGGAGCACTCAGGCATACCTCTGACCACCTACGAGACCCGGAAGGGACTCGAGTTCACCGCTGAGTGACCCCTGCAGGTGATGAGCATTAGCGGCAACGGTTACGCAAAAATTGTTGCCCCCGAAGTGCTCCGCGCCGTCAACCCTCCTCTGCCCGGGTATTAGTTATCTCTGCGCCTCATCCTGGCCGGAAGGCCCGGTTACATACCTGAACGTAACATGAAACCGGTATACTATGCAATCCAGAAATGGCACGGCCATGTGAGTCTATTTCGGCCGTGCGGGTCGGGCGCCAGATGTGGGCCTTAGAGGCGGATCGACTGATTGAGGTAACGGAGGTAAATAAGAGTAACGAATAATATGTAAACGACAGTAGCGTAGCAGCTCAATGCCTGATGGCATCACCTTCTCTCTCAAGCGCTTTCTAGAAGAACTCGAAGCCCTTGACTCGGAAGAAAGTGTGTAGACACAACTTACTTCAAGGACTAAACTAGGGAACCTTGGTTTCTTTTCTATCTCGACCCAAACTTGCATAAGCAGAACCAAATCATAGGAATCTTAATCATATTCAAACAGAGGAACGGAATTACGTGCCACAAATGCTGCAAAACATATGCAAATCTCAAACGAGGCAACACTAGCCGAGGGTAGGGTCTCTCGGCTATTTCTCCGAGCAATCGAAATGGGGGAGATGTACTCGCGAGAGGCAGCAGTGACTCTTGGAGAGAGCATGGTGTGCCGTTTGCCATCGCTCCTAGAGACCCAGCAAGTAGAATCCGTAGTCCATCACCGATTCGAGGCTGTAAGGCCAATCGACGCAGTATCCCCATCCTCTCGCCCTTGCTTATACTTAGCTGCGCCTGCACAGTTCTGCTTCAGGCCTGTCTCGGCCTGTTCAAGGCTTGGGGGGTTGCTGTGGATGCTCGTAGTTGCCAGGCAAGATCGTGCCCGGAGACTATTCCCAGGACGTCTGCGCCATGGATGTCCGAACTGTGGGGATGACCGAGCTATGTTCCATTCTCCCATTCTCGCCAGTCGAGGGGATACTTTCTGCAAAGCTATGCTCGAGCCCCGGCTTGTCCAAGCCGAATAGCATGTTGTAAGCAAGCCTTGAGCTTGGAGGTGTCTCCAAGAGCTTCGTCGATTCTATCGTCTTCCTGAGCTCCGAGATCTGACGCGCGTAGGCTTCGTTGGACATCATTAGCCCTTGGTTGATCGCCATTAGCCTCTCCAGCTCCTTTCTTAATGACTTAACCGCTCTTTCTTTCCGTTCTCTGAACGCTTTGCGTTTGACAGTCGTTAGCCTATGTTAGTCTACAACAGAAGAACGGGTGAGTACCTCGTTGAGCTAGTCGGTTCTGAACTCGGCGGCGTTCCTTCCTGTCCTTTGCGGTCTGCTGGTTTAGCGGGCGGCTTGTACCACCTGAGTCGGGAACCCAACGAACCATACTAGTAGACGGTTGATCGGGAGAAAGCGGCGATGTCACGGAGTAAGACTCCGGGGTGAACAAGCCAGCGTCCAGGCATAACTCGCTCTGTGATAGGTTTAAGAGATCTAAATCGCAGGTCGAACTAAAAAGCATGTAGTGGTCTCGCCAACTCGAAATAGGATTCGAGTCCATCTGTGCGGCTGAGTTGTCCGGCAGAGTAGCTCCGCACGGACTAAAATGATGTTGCCAGTTCGGGCGGTATTCGTCTGTCGACATACGGTCCGTGTTGTAGAATACTGGTGGGAGATAAGTGCTTCGTATCTATACACCCAGAATCAATGGCAAATGGCAAGTTAATAGGACGCAGCGAAATCGGACAGAGAATCGCAACCGTAGCTTCTTGAGAGGGAAAATTGGATGCGAATCAAGTTGACTGGCATGGTTGCGCTTCGAGAATATATAGCAATGTTGTGTAGGCCACGTCGAGTGCAGTGGCTTTTAACCTCATGACCCAGTAAAGGGTGCTGTCCAAGCCCTCTAAGATTGGAGTGATCCTAATTTGCTACAAGAGCTTCAGGAAAGAGGCGGAAATTCGAGCTTACTACAGTCGCTAATATTGATATGGGAAGTAGTCCGGTAAACTTTCCATTATGATCAGTGAATCTAGCGGGTAATTCCTGCTTTGTGATAGTTGTAGTTAGTGATAATGGGCGATGTTGGTTGATAAAGTTTCTGTGGAACTGTCGAGCTGAACAAGTACGGGGCTATTGCGGCGAAACAGAGTACAAAACTAACAAAGAAAGTTTCCCGAACGACTTCCATAAACGGAGTAGCGGCGAGTGCTGTGGGGGTCTGTCGGCAAACGGCAGATCCAGTGGGACCTCCGCCAAGCACCTTCGTGGATTATTCAGCGATTCCAAGCTGAATAAACGGCCAGGATAGGTGCCCTGAATAAGCGGGTTCAGATCTGTAAGAACTTAAACGCTGGGGATTCACGAGCCCCCGGTCTGTCCCTTCTTGCATTTCATGTGAGACTTTGCCTCGTGCGTATGAGATGGCGCACCTGCAGGAGCCCAATTTGTGTACCTCCAAGACAGGTGGGGCGGCCCCGAGCTTTGTATTCGTATTAGTCGACAGTGTCGATGAGAGCGGCCAGCCGAGAACAAATCAATTGGCGAAATCACGGCTTCGAGCGGATGCCGCAAAGAAATGGCGAGCACAACAAGCTGAAAATAAAGTGAGCCCACTAAGATCTCCGACCCATGGTGTAAACGTGGAACCGACACGCGATAGGCGCAGGCCATTCGTCGATCTACCTTGAGTGTCGTCAACATCTTCAGCTCCGAATTGGATGCATTCAAGACCTTGCCCTCCATCCCAATCGAAAGCAAGAAGGCTGGCAGTCTCGATGACATCAAGAAATACAGTAAGAAATCTATTCACACTGCGTCTGGCAGATACGCAAAACCAGATCACATTTCCACGAAGATGTGCCAGCAAAGTACTGAATTCTTATCGTAGTGTTGCTGTGCTTCTCTCAGCACCAGATGAAGTCAACAGTATTACCTTCTGCATGCAAGAATCCATGTCTATTCGCTGCCCTACTGCTCACGGCCGCAACATCTCTGAATGGGTCGAAGATCACAGGCGAACCTGGTTCAGAGATTTTGGCGCTTCGTCAGGAAACATTGTCGCTCGTGCGCCAACAGCTTGTGTTGCCTGATGCTTCAGGGACTGCCGAACATATTATGGCAATTCAGTGCCTTGCTGGAGCCTCCTTTGTGAGTAACGATCCTGCTTGACACCACCGGTAGTGCGAGCTTGGGCACGCTAACATCAAAGCAGGCGTACGGCTTCGAACCAGACGTAAACTTCACTATCCATGTGAATGCTCTCTCAACGTTGTTCAGAGCTAGAGGAAAATCAAAGTATATGAAGACCAATATCGGCCGTATCATCTTGAATTTGCTGGTCATGTCCGTAATGCTCAAAGCTTGAGAGTGGCAAACATCGTGCCCGAACTAACGATCTTCAGAACGCAATACACGAGCTGGACTACACTTGGTATCCCGCTGAATCCCTACATTGGCAACGTTGATCTGATCACCGGACGGGCTGGGAGAGGCTTACGTGGTGCCGACTGGGTGTCGCCTTTGTTTTGGCCTGGATCAAACCCATTACTCCTGGACAAGTTCCGGTCTTCCTGCGATGAGAACTTACAGCAGCTAATCCAGGCTGCGCATGAGTTGATTGAACTTGTTCCCGATGCATCTGACGATGCAGTTACTAAACTGAGAGCTCTGCGACATCTTATTGAGGCCTTCCCAAAGGGAGAGAAAGACAACCCTCAAGCAAGGTCCCGACAGGTCCACAGATATGAATCTTGCAGGCTCGCGGCAATCTTGATGACGAGGGTGGCTAGTCGGGGCGAGGCCTGGTCTGACGCTGCAAATGGCACGACTTTTGAAGATGACATCATTTTCGCGCTGTCGAATAGTGAGACTGACGATCTCTGGGAAGAACACGTGGGTCTTCTATACTGGGTTTCGCTGATCACCTACGCAGTCCTTCACAAAACAAGATACAGGCTATTTAGTGCTGGCCTAGTACACCGCCTGATCAGCGAAATCACTTTCGGTGATCAAGATCCTCACATTGGAATTCATTCTCTGAAACGCCTGGGCAAATTTGAGGAGGCGTATAGAAGTGGTAAATGAGCGAGATTCTAGCAGTGCGTCAGATAGGAACCAGAAAATTTCAAAACACCTGTTTTCGTGCACGCTTATTTTCCCCGTCTGCTTCTCGTACCTTTGTTCCTCGCGCTTGCTGCGTCTCGTACTAGAGCGTTCAATTTTCCATCCTCCTGAACGATTCGCCGGCAGTCTTTTTAGCAATGGGATCTCCCGAATGGTCCCGCGATCCTCCACCGTCTGTGTAGCTACTTGCCTGCCTCTCCCGCCTCTCAGCCACCTTTTCCTCGAGAGGAACATGAACGGCTCGAGCGCGACGAGTATGACCATCGTAATGCCGAAAGCGTATACCCATACCGCTATCGAGTCAGCGAACTGCAGTCTGTTGTAACAAACAGAGAGATCAGCAAAGCGTTCTAGTCTGCATCCACGGATGACCTTGTTGAAGACGTTGAATACAGGATAACCTCCGAATGGGCAGAATAACACTCACCATAACTGCCTCCAGTGCCCGTCCCAAGCCCCCTCTGGCAGGCTCACCGCCACTGACGCCATCGGGCACCGCCACCCACCCCGCGTGTAAAATACCTCCGTCATCAGTGTCCTCACCAGCCCGGCGATACCGTGTTCGACAATGATGTTCTGCGTGTCGTGCAACAGATCGTTGAGAGGCATAAGCTGCGAGCGCACGAGCGTGCTCAACACCCCAAAGAGCGGCGCGATCTGGCGAGGGCAAGTACCCTGACACGGGTGTGATGTAGACGAGGCCAATAATGGCACCATTGTAAAATTCAGCGATGGAGAAGACGAAGGGGCGTGGCCGCTGTTGAGGAGTTGGGGCCAAGACCGGTCGGGCAGGCGCGGAGGTGTTGTGAATGTTACCTTGGGTTGGAACAGGATTTGGCATCTTTTCTGGAAAGTGGTGTTCAGAGATAGAACGGAGCAGGCGGATGGTGACGCCGCCCGGCGCAGGCGACGAGGTGGGTAGACACGCAGGCGGAGACAGCCCGGAGGTTGGCACCGAGAGCACTACCTCCGTTGAAGCCGAACCAACCACCCCAGATGAGGAGAGTCCCCAGTGCTATGTTTCCGAGATTGTAGGATTCCGTATCCTCTGGCGGACGCTGGTGAACTTGAGGGCTTTGCGGAAGGTTGAGAGGAATCATCGGTCCGTTTACGCCGTTTTGTGGGGACGCGTCATTAACACCGGAGAGTCGTGAGAGGAGAGACTTGATTGGAGGGAGGATAGGCAGATGGAATACACAATAGGGCGAGAGTGGTTGCACAGGCGTTGATATGTACGGCGGTGCCGCCGGCGAAGTCGAGAACCCGCATTTGTTGGCCCAGCCGTCAGGGCTCCATGTCCATCGCGCTATCGGATTGTGGACAAAGGTAGCGTAAAAGAGGATGAAGACGAGGAAGTGGCTGGGTCTGTCTTTCCACGCCGCAGGCCCACTAAATGGCTTGAATGGCTTGAATGGCTTGCTTTGATGGTCGCCTGTTTCAAGTAAGAGAAAACATACCTCCAACCATGAAAATCAGCTTGAGAAGAACGTCCTATGCGTGGATTATGAAACCTAGAGCCCAATGTCTGTTCCGCCAGAGGGGATGTTGGTCTGGCGGCGAATATTAGAATGCGGTACTTTACGGACCCTTTCACAGATTGTTCTGTCATTCCTGACAACCTCTCACCTTCCACATATTAAGCTGAGTGCGACACCACCAAGCCAGCTGGTCGGCACACTGGGCAGGAGGTAGTGTGTCTTGAAAGTGTAGTTTTGCGTGCAAAACTCGCTCCGCAGCTTACTTCTGTCCCGTCAGCCAATCATCTGTTGCTGGTGAGCTTTCGCTCTTCAGCGTGCACTGCATTTTCGTGGCTTCTCCGGTCATTGTTTCGGGCAAAGCCCCTCCCACAAATGGCACATTTAAACGGTTTCTCGCCTTTGTGAACATTGAGGTGATCTCGCAAGATACTCCGTTGAGTGAATTGCTTTTGGCACACAGAGTACGGAAAAAGAGCCTTTCTTCCTCGAACAGAGCTCATAGTTGGCAAGGAATAGCAATGCGCCTCTCTGCCTAGTCTAATGGACCAAAAATCTCAAAAGTGGCTAAAGGTGTATAATTTTTCAGCGGAAACCACAAAGCAGGAAACAGATGGCAGTGAGCGAGTTGAGCGAGCCAAAAGTTAGATGAAGAACGAGAACGAGAAGCACTGGCGCAACATGTACCTTCCTAGTATGCCAGTGCCTGACCCAGTGTGGGCCTGAAACTTTATCTAGGCAATATGCGACATACTACGCACGCCGCTACGACTCTCACTGGCTCACTAGTCTTCCAGAGAGGCGCTGTGCCTTCGTATTCCTTCAATTTGTGGGAGAAGTATCACTGGCGCACTAGTGGGCCGGGGTCGACGGGCCGCACAACGTGATGGGAAACCCCAAGAACAAAACACCTAACTCGCCAGTTTAGTTAAGCCAGATTCACTGGCGCAATGTTTCTATCCACACTAATTTCAGGAGACTTCAGCAAAGATCCAGTAGGTCTGCGAGGGAACAAATGGGATGCATGCTTAGCGGCTGCGGCTGAGGACTCTCTGACGCCTATCCACATTCAAATCAGCCAGACCTCCATTGCGGACCTCCATGGCAGACCTCCATGGCAGACCCCCAAGCCAGACCTCCATGGCAGACCTCCATTGCGGACCTCCATTGCGGACCTCCATGGCAGACCCCCAAGCCAGACCTCCATGGCAGACCTCCATTGCAGACCTCCATGGCAGACCCCCAAGCCAGACCTCCATGGCAGAC
>Ga0335072_10002626_pt1 | contig 27727 bp, 25 predicted proteins | sample Lox_Sample_21_FD_206725 | JGI IMG/M metagenome (GOLD analysis project Ga0335072, IMG submission 206725) | Soil microbial communities from Loxahatchee National Wildlife Refuge, Florida, United States - Lox_Sample_2.1 | ecosystem: Environmental > Terrestrial > Soil > Wetlands | place: USA... | reverse complement strand
CCCCTGGCTGATCCCGGCCTCCTCGGATCACCGGAGCGGTTCCGCATGGTCATGCACAACGGCAGCATGCATATCGACCGGACCTAGCGCTTCGCGCGCACCTGGTCGCCGAGCAGATCTCGGTCGCAACTGGCCGAATGATCCGTGTGCTGTTCCGTGCCCAAGCCGGCGGCTACACGCAGTCCGCGAGCGGCGGAAGCGGCAATTCGGCGCCAGCGCCTGCGCCGAACCGAGCGGCAGGTACCTCATTCTGACCTGGCCAGGAACCCGGTGTCGTGATGGCGCACGGTTTTACTGCCGTAAGGGAGCTGTTCCTGGATAACCACGCAGCAGCTTTCGCGGCGGCAGGCTTGGTGGCCCTCGTATACGACCATTGCGGGTCCGTGGACGAATCTGCTCCAGAGCCCGTGCGAGTTCCGAGGTGTCGGTAAAATTCGACTAACAAGCCGAGATTCGAGTTGGTACTTCTCGGAGGTCAAGCGCCGAGGACGGTTAAGGATGAGCCAGCATCCGGTCTGGCGGCAACGGAGGCAGTTGGCATGAACATAGTTATCACTGGCGGGGCCGGGTTTCTCGGCGCGCGACTCGCGCGCACGATCTTGGACGCCGAGGTCCTGTCAGCGGACGGGCAGCAGGCCGCGCCGGTCAGCCAGGTGACCTTGGTTGACCTGGCGGCGCCGTCGGCTGACCTAGCCGGCGACCCCCGGGTGCGGAGTGTCGTAACCGACCTGGCCGACCCGGGCTTCAGTCAAGTCGGTGCAGCAGAATCCCCGGCGGACGCGGCGCTGGCGGGTGCCGACGTCATCTTTCACCTGGCTGCGGCGGTGAGCGCTGAGTGCGAGGCGGACTTCGACCTAGGCATCAGGTCCAACCTCCTAGCCGGCTATGCGCTGCTGGAAACAGCGCGGGCGCTGGGTACTGTCCCGGTGCTGGTGTTCGCCAGCTCGCTGGCAGTGTTCGGGGGGTCGCCAGAGCAACCGCTGCCCCAGGTGGTTACCGATACAACGCTTCCGACGCCGCTCACTAGTTACGGTACGCAGAAGTTCATGATGGAGCAGCTGGTTGCCGATTACACGCGCAAGGGTTTCGTCCGCGGCCGCAGCGTCCGGCTCATGACGGTCAGCGTCCGGCCCGGTCGGCCGAACGGGGCGGCGTCCGGTTTCCTCAGCGGAATCGTCCGCGAGCCGCTGGCCGGGGTCCGCGCGGTCTGCCCGGTCAGGCCGGACATGGAAGTGGCGCTATCGTCGCCGGCCCGCACGATCGAGGGACTGCTAAGAGCCGCAGCAGTGTCCGGAGCGGAGTGGGGATCGCAGACGGCGCTCAACCTGCCGTCGATCAGCACCACTGTGGGCGGGATGGTCAGCGCGCTGGCCGAGGTAGCAGGCCCGGCCGTCGCGGGCCTAGTCGACTGGGTCTCCGATCCTCGCGTCGAGGGCATCTTGGCCACCTGGCCGGCGAAATTCTCGACTGAGCGGGCCAGCAGGCTCGGCCTTCATTCCGACGCGGATTTCCAGTCGATTATCCGCGGCTATCTGAGCGACAGCCACCGCTCAGCCGTCGCGGCGGGAGATTAGTCGCCGTCCGTGTAAGTGATCAGGCCCGTCGCCGTTCGGGCGATGTGGTCGGTGAGCAGGCGAGACGCCAGGTCAACGTCACCGGCGACGGCGGCGTCCATGAGCGCGAGGTGCTCGGCCATGACATCGCGGGAGGCGACCAGAGAATCGGACCAGCGCCGGTAGAGCGAGGCCTCCTCCGAGAGCTTCCGGGCAATGGCCATCAGCCTCTGCACCGGGCAACCTCGGAACAGCGCGTCATGGAAATTGGCGTGTGCCGCAGACCATTTCTCAAGGTTGTCGGCGCCCTCGGCGTCATCCGCCTTCTCTTCGTGAAGGAGTTTGTACGTGCGCGTCATCGTGTAGTGGGCAGCGACGACGTTTGATTCCCACTCGATATCGCGATGCTCAATCGAAAGCCGCAGCACTATTGGCTCGATGACGGTTCGCGTCAGCGTCAGGTCCTCAAGGTCTTTACGCGACAGCGGTGTCACTATGTGGCCCTGGCGCGCGTGCGCGCGGACCAGGCCTTGTCCTTCTAGCCAGGTCAGCGCCTCGCGAGTGACGCCGACGCTCGCGTCGTACCGTGCGCACAGGTCAGGCGACATTAGCCGCTGGCCCGGCTTGAGACGGCCAGCGAGAATATCCTGGCGCATCTGGTTGCGCACGGCCGTAGCGCGTGTTTCTTTTGCGGTTGCCTCAGCCATGCAGAAATTATACAAATAGTCGAATTGTGAGTGCTACCAATTCCATCCTCCGGGTCGAGATTATTCCGTTTTGCTGTCGTCAGGCCGAAGGCTTGACCCCGTTCCCGTGGTTGACCTCCTTGTTGTGGAAGAGACCGCCTAGTTCCGGTTCCACCTCGAACAACCGGTCGATGGTGGTGTAGTCGAGGTAGCCCAGCCGGGCCAGCGGCTTGATGCTTAGCAGATCGATCCTGCCGTCGTCGGTCAGGACCTCATCGCGGATGTGGATACCGATGACCTGGCCGATGACGATCGTGGCCATGGACTCGGGAATGTTCCCCTGGATCTTGACGGTGTGCTGGGTCCGGCACTCGAAGTGGACAGGAGAAGCAGCCACGCGCCGGGGCCGCACGACCCTGGCCGGCAGATAGTCGATACCTGCGGCCTCGAACTCGTCGACGTCTGGCGGGTATCGCACCGCCGAGCGAGCCACGTGACCGCGCTGCGCGTATGTCGCCATGTTCCAGACGAACTCGCCGGTCTCCACAGCATTGACCAGCGTGTCCTTGTCAGGCGAGCCGCAGACCGAGAACAGGACGGTCGGCGGATCGAACGTGACATTCTGGAAATTGGCGAATGGCGCCAGGTTGTGCACGCCAGCGATGCTTACCGTGGAGATCCACCCGAGCGGCCGCGGCACGCAACACGCGGTGAACGGGCTGTGCGGCAGCCCGGAGGTCTGCACGGCAGGCTCATAGAACAACGCACTTCTCCTTGGCGGGACTGTTGTCAATCACGGGTTGAGCTGGACCGAGACCTGCTTGCCCCCGCTGAACAGGGGGTTGAAGTAGGAGTCGGGGATGATCCGGCCGTTCGGGGACGCCGCGAAGCACGTGCTCTTGATGTTCATCGACGGCTTGAACCACTGCCCGACGGTTGTAGCGGTCGGTCCTGGAATCGGATAGAACAGCGTGCTGACAATGGGGTGTTGCCCGTACAGCATCCGCAGGGCGACAGCCATCGTCTCGTAGGCTGCCGGACCGGGTCCCTGATCCTCGTCCATCGCGACGTTGCTCGGGTTCTGGTGCTGGAAGGCGACCTCCGAGCACGACGCTTCGTAGAAGTTCACCTTGGCCAGCGGACGCCCGGCCTGCTGCAGGGCCAGCTCGCCCGCCACGCCCATGCCGCCGAGGTCAACGATGCCATTGACGGGCTGCGGGTGCGTCGCCAGGAACTGGGCGGTGCCTGTCTGTGCGACGGACGAGCTGAAGTCGCCGACCACCTGCCCGAGCGAGGTCACGCCCGGATTCGCCTTCACGACAGCCGCCACCGCGCTGTCCTTCACCGCCGTGTCGACGGCCCCGGCGATCCCGCTCTCTACCAGCAGGTTGCCCTTGCCGTCCATGGCCTTCACGACGGCCTGCGCTGCGGTGTACATCGTCTGGTACACGTTCAGCGAAACATTGATGGATTGAGGGCAGTAGATCGGCGTGTCGTCGGTCACGTACAGCACGCCATGCTGGAAGGCGTTGGTGATGGCCGCGCACAGGGCCGTCGGTGAGCCAGGAACGCTCAGGATCACGTTGCAGCCGGAACTCACGAGACTGTCGGTCTGGGAGATCTGCAGCGCGGTGTTGTCGTTGGAGATGTCGATGGTGAAGCCGGGCTTGGCCAGCTTCGCCGCGAGGAGTTGCTTGTACAGGCTGGTGAGCTCGGTCTGCGTGCCCACCGCCCACGAGTTGTTGACGTCGGGGATGCTGAAGCAGAACTTCCACGGCGCCTTCGGGGCCGTCCAGTTGCTGTAGGCGTCCGTGTAGAGCTTCGAGAACGACTGATAGCCGGTGTAGTTCGCGGCCACCGACGACGGGATGGCGCTGAGCGGGACGGTGCCTGCTGTCGCGGCGGGCGAAGATGCCGGTGCCGACGAGGCCGCCGCGGGGCTCGAGCTGCCGGCCGACGGTGAATTCGAGCCCGATCCGCAGGCCGACAGCAAGGCGACCATGGCCACGGCGATGGCGCCTGCTGCGAGCTGGAATCGGGAACGCCGAGCGGAGATGCGACGTCGCATCGGGTCCTCCCGATAGTCCGGGTGCTGATTTGTTGGGGACCATATGGGTTGGAGATTCGAGTCGTCAATAGTTGTTCGAAAATTGTAGAAGAAGTCGTGTCACGATGCCATAACAGATCTACTGGGCTATGAAGCCCGTGGACGCCGCCTTGTCGAGCCAGGGCGACCGGCCTCGGTCCGGCCATGACTGGCGACGATACGGGCAATCGCATCTCGACACGAAAAGATTCGAAAGATCGTTGACTAGTCGACTTCTCGGGACTAACGTCCACGACACGCCGCCGACGGCCCGGCGGCGATGAAGCGACGAGGAGACCTGGTGGTCGAGACGAGACTCGGGCGGTGGCCTGTGGGGCGCCGCATCGACATCTCGCGGACCCTGCTCATCAGCCTGATCCCGTACTCGCTGGTCCCGATCCTCGCGCTGATCGGCGCCGCCACGATCGACGGCTACGCGACCAAGTCGAGCTTGGTCTCGCTGCTGATCCTCTCGAGCTTCCTGGGCCTGGCGTCCCTGGGCCAGACATTCACCGTCATCGCCGGCGGCGTGGATTTGTCGATCCCGGCCGTCATCGGCATGGCCGACGTCGTCATCACCCAGCTGGACGGCGATCGCTGGCCGTTCTGGCTGGCCGCCTTGGTGATCCTCGCGATCGCGGCAGTCATCGGCGCGGGCAATGCGGTCGCGTCACTGGCATTGCGCGTCCACCCGCTGATCGTCACGCTGGGCATGGGCCTCATCGTGACCGGCGGAGTCCTCGTCTGGAGCCACGACTCGATCTCGGGCAGCGTTCCGCAGTGGCTGGTCACCAGCGTCTCGGTCATAGGCAAGACCGGCCCGATCCCCATCCCGGCGATCGTGATCCTGTGGGCCGCGCTGTCGGTGATCACTATCTTCATGCAGCGCCGTTCCCGCCTGGGCCGGGAGATCTACGCAACTGGCGCCAACCCGTCGGCGGCTCGTCTGGCCCTCGTGCGCAGCCGCTGGGCGCTGATCTCCGCATTCGTCGTGGCCGCCGTGCTCGCCGCCGTGGTCGGCATCCTGTTCGCGGGCTACAGCGGAGCAGCGGACGACACGGTCGGCCAGCCTTACCTGTTCGAGACGGTTACGGCTGTCGTCGTCGGCGGCACGTCCCTGCTGGGCGGCCGCGGTAGCTACGGCCGCACGATCGCGGGCGCGCTCATCATCTCCCAGCTCACAACTCTGCTCGTCGGGTTCGGCTTCGGGCCGTCCATGCAGGAGGTGCTGCTGGGAATCCTCATCATCCTGCTGGTGATCATTTACGGGCGGGAGTCCCATGTCTCTACCCGTGTCTGAGGGACGCAACCGCGCTCAAGAGCGCCAGCCAGCGCGCGAGGAGCACGGCACGCTCTTGGAGATGGCCGGGCTCTCCCGGTCATTCGGCGAGACTCAGGCGCTGAAGTCGGCCTCGCTGGTTGTCCGCCGCGGCGAGATCCACTCACTAGCCGGCGAGAACGGCTCCGGAAAGAGCACGCTCATGAAGATCCTGAGCGGCGTGATCCGGCCGGACAGCGGCGACATCACCTGGGACGGTCGTGCAGCCCGGTTCGCGCGGCCGCGCGCTGCGCAGGATGCCGGCGTCGTGATGGTCTTCCAGGAGACGCTCGTCGTGCCCGATCTGAGCGTGCGCGACAACATTTTCCTGGGCACCGACGGGCTGCTGCGGCACAGACGCGGCCGGCGGCAGGAGCAGGCCGACGCAGTGGCGGCCGTGAACCACCTGGGGCTCGGCCACTACGACATCGAGACTCCCCTGTGGCAGCTGTCGCTGGCCGAGCAGCAGCTGATCACGATCGCGCGGGCCATCGTCCGGCCGTGGCAGCTGCTGATCCTGGATGAGTCCACGTCGGCGCTGGACCTGGGACAGCGTGACCGGCTGTTCGCCTACTTGCGCGAAGAGCGCGCCCGGGGCAAGTCGGTCCTGTTCACCTCGCACCGGATGGACGAAGTTGAAGAGCTGGCCGACTCAGTCACCGTGTTGCGCCTCGGCGCGACAGTGGCCAGACTCGACCGGGCCGCGATCTCCTCGGCCGAGATCCTCCGGCTGATGGCCGGCCGCGCTACCGCACAACGGGTCGAGGAGGTATCCCACGCTCGCCATGTCCGGCCGCTCGACGGCCCGGAGGTGCTGCGCGTCGATGCCCTTGCGTTGCGCAAGACGTCCCGGCCGATGTCGCTCACCGTGCGCGAGGGCGAGATCCTCGGCCTGGCCGGCCTGGAGGGCCAGGGGCAGGTCGAGTTCGCCAACTGCGTCGCTGCCATCTCCCGGCCGGCCTCGGGCACGGTGGCGGTGCTGGGCAAAGGCGGCGGCTGGCACAGGCCGCGTGGCTTCGGCGACGCCAACCGCTACGGCATCGCGTTCGTCCCGCGCGACCGGCGCCGCGAGGGACTGTTCGGCGCGATGTCCATCCTCGACAACTTCGGCTTCGGCATTTACCCCGAGCTGAGCCGGCTCGGGGTACTGCGCAAGGCCGCCATCCGGCAGCGCTTCGCGGAGTACGCCGACCACATGCGGCTCGTCTACGGCAGCGCGAGCGCGCCGGTCGGCACGCTCAGTGGCGGCAACCAGCAGAAGGTGCTGCTTGGCCGCTGGCTCGCCACGGGCCCGCGGATCCTGGTCCTCAATGACCCGATGCGAGGCGTGGACGCGAACACCAAGGAAGAGCTGTACGGGCTGATGCGCTCACAGGCCAGCAGCGGCCTGGCCCTAGTGCTGGTCTCGACCGACATCCCCGAGCTGCTAACGCTGTGCGACCGGGTGGCGGTCTTCCATGAGGGGAGCCTGAGCGCGCTGCTGCCGACCGCCGGGACCACCGACACCGACGTGATGGCCGCGATGTTCGGCCAGAGTACTGAGGTACGCGACGATGAATAGCGCCACGTTGGCGGTCCGCCGTCGCTTGCCGCCGCGCCAGCTGCTGGATCGGGTAGCAACCGCGAATTCCTACGCGCTCGTGCCCCTGGTGCTGGGCGTCGGCTTGTTCATTGCCAATGCGATCGTGCAGCCCGCCTTCCTGCAGCAGGGCAACTGGGCCTCTACCATGGCGGTCCTGTGCCCGTTTGTGCTGACCTCATGCGCCCAGGCCATCCCGGTACTGTCGGGCAACGGCGGGCTGGACCTGTCAGTCGGCCCGTTCGCCGGCTTCGTGACCGTGATGGTGGCAGGGGAGCTGGTGCCCGCCGGCCTGTCTTCGCCCGCCGTCCTGATTCCGCTGGTGTGCTTGCTCGGCCTGGCCGCTGGCGCGGTCAACGGGGTACTGATCGGCTACCTGCGGCTCCCGCCGATCATCGCGACGCTCGGCACCTATCTCTTCTATACGGGAATGGCCACCGAGGTGCTGGCCGCGCCCGGCGGCACCGTACCGTCCTGGCTCGTACAGCTCAACGGCTCCTACGGGCCGATCCCCGGCGTATGGTTCGTGCTGCTGGCGGTGGCCGTGGCGTGGACGCTGTTTACCCGTACCGCGTACATACGCAATCTGCTTGCCCTGGGCGGGGACGAGCGCGCCGCCTACACCGCCTCAGTCAATGTCGCCGCGGTGCGCGTGTGGGCTTACGCCCTCGGCGGCCTGCTCGCCGCGCTGGCCGGGCTCATGCTCTGCGGCCTCATTAACTCAGGCGACCCTACTGTGGGTGGCTCCTACACGGTCTCCTCCATCACCGCGGTCGCGCTGGGCGGCATCGCGCTGGCCGGGGGCCGGGGCGGCCTGCTCGGCGCCGCCCTCGGCGGCGTGGTGCTGTTCCTCATCCAGAACCTGCTGACTGCGGCGCACGTGTCGGTGTACGAGCTCAGCATCGTCAACGGAGTCGTGCTCATCGTGGCGCTGGCCTTCAACGGCATCACCACGGGGCTACGGCGCAGGCGAGAAGGCCTCGCTGGCCCGGCGCTGGTGGAGGCGCCGGTCCCGGCCACAGCCGGCGAGGGGATCTGACGCCAGTGACGGACGGACCGGACTCGGTCGGCAGCCACACATGGGCCACGGCCCTGGAGGAAGCCGCTGCGGCATTCGGGCCGCGGCGCGCGTTTCGCTTCGAGGGCCCGGACTGGGCTGCCGACCTGACTTTCGCTCGCTGGCACGAGTCCACTCTGATCGCCGCGGCAGCCCTCGCCGGCGAGGGCGTCCGTGCGGGCGACCGGATCGCGCTGCTGTCACCAGGCGGCCCGGTGTGGCCCGTCTTGCAGACTGCGTGCAGCCATCTCGGGGCGGTGCTGGTGCCGATCAACGTGCGCTATCGCCTGGATGAGCTGTCGTTCGTGCTTGCGCAGGCGAAGCCGCGGGTCATCGTGACCGTTGAGCGGATCCGCGACGTCAGCTACGCCGAGTTGATTGCGCGCTCGATTCCCGCGGGCCTGTCACCCTCGATCGTGCTGGTCAGCCGGCCGGACCTCCCGCTGGACCTGCCGGCTGACGACAGTTCGTGGGGCCGTTTCCTCGGGAACGGCGCGCGGTCGCCCGTGCCGCCTCGAGCCAGCGACCCTGATGATCCGGTGCTGCTCCAGTTCACGTCCGGGACAACCTCTTTCCCCAAGGGTGCGCTGCTGTCCAGCCGCGCCACGCTACTCGCCACCTGGTACCTGGGTCAGCGGATGGGCGTCACTGCCGAGGACCGCTTCTTCAGTACCCAGCCCTTCTACCACGTGGGCGGATCCGTGGCGACGGCGCTGCCGCCGCTGGTCCACGGCTGCACGATGATCGTGCCCGAGCGTTACCAGGTCGAGGAGGTCTTCCGTCTCATCCGATCGCACCGCTGCACGGTGCGGACCGGCCAGGCCGCGATGTACGCGATGGAACTGGCCCACCCGGACTTCAACCCGGCCGACTTCGCGAGCGTGCAGCGCGGCTGGGCAGCGGGTACGCCGCGGCTGAAGCAGACGATCGTCGAACAGATGGGCATCAGCGGGCTGATCTCAACGTACGGGCTGACCGAGACAGCTGGCACCTGCACCGCCGCCGACTACCGCGACCCGCTGGAGGTGCGGCTCTACACCAACGGTCCGGCTCTGCCCGGCCTGGAGGTCGTGATTGCAGCCGAGGGCGCCGTGGTCACCACGACCGGGGTCCGCGGTGAGGTGCTGGTGCGCGGCTGGGCACTGACGAGCGGTTATCACGCAGACCCTGAGGCGACGGCCGCGGCCCTGGACGGCGATGGCTGGCTGCACACGGGCGACCTGGGCTACCTCGACGAGCGTGGCAACCTGCTGATCGTCGACCGGCTCAAGGACATGATCAAGCCGGGCGGGGAGAACGTGTCCGCGGCCGAGGTCGAGCGAGTCATCGGCGAACTGTCCGGTGTCGCACAGGTCGCGGTGGTCGGGATGGCCGACTCTCGGCTCGGCGAGGTCCCTGCAGCCTTCGTCGAGGTGGCGGCTGGCCGCGAGCTCGGCGCGGACGCCGTCATCAGGCACTGCCGCGAGGCGATGGCCAGCTTCAAGGTACCCCGGCGGGTGATCTTCACAGCTGACTGGCCGCTTACCGAGAGCGGCAAGATCCGCAAGCAGGTGCTGCGGGACCGGCTGAGCCAGCAGGAGGACGAGTTCGTGGGGAAGACGGGATGAGCGCGCCGCCAGTTCGGGGCACAGGGCTCGAGGCGCTCACTGGCCCCGACCCGGAGCCCGAGACGCTCGCAACCGGGTTCGTGTTCACCGAGGGCCCAGCCTGGAGCATCACCGAGAACGCGCTGTACTTCAGCGACATCCAGGACGACGCCCGCTGGAGGTGGTCGGCCGACGAGGGTGCGCAGCTGATCATGCGACCCAACTTCATCGGCAATGGCATGGTCTTCGACCGCGACGGCAGCCTGCTGGTCTGCGAGCACGTCTCCAGCAGCGTGGTGCGAGTCCGCCGGGACGGCGCCCGCGAGCTCGTTGCCTTCCACTACCAGGGCAAGTACCTGAACAGTCCCAACGACGTCATCACCGCCGCCGACGGCAGCATCTGGTTCACCGACCCGGATTACGGCCGCTGGGACCACCCGGTCGGCGTCGCCCGCCGCCGGGACCTGGACTTCCGTGGGCTCTACCGGGTGCCGCCGGGCGGCGGGGCAGCGGAGCTGATGGTCGCCGAGGACGAGTTCGAGCAGCCTAACGGCCTTTGCATGGCACCCGATGAGTCGGTGCTTTATGTGGATGACCTGCACGGCATCAAAGCCTTTGAGGTCCGGCCGGACGGCACGCTGGGACCGGCTCGGATACTGCACTGGGAGATGGGCGACGACGGCTCGGGCGTGCCGGGGGAGCCGGACGGCATGAAGTGCGATGAACTCGGCAACGTCTGGTGCGCCGCCCGCGGCGGCATCTGGGTCATCAGTCCGCGAGGCGAGCTGCTAGGCGTGCTCGAGACGCCGGAGGTAACCGCCAATCTGGCGTGGGGCGGGCCAGACTGGCGCGACCTTTACCTCTGCACGTCAACGTCGCTGCGGCGGCTGCGGACCAGGGTCGCGTCGGCACCGCTGCCGTATCACGGGTCGGCGCGGCTGTGACGTCCGTGGGTCGGGTCAGCGACAATAACCTGTTTTTCGAATATCTATTGACAATTCGAATCTGTGATTACAAAATTATGACACTTACCCCTTTCAAGCCCTGGAGGCGAGCCGATGTTGCTGGCTAACGTAGACCAGCGACTCGCGCTGGTGTCGCCCGACGGACAGCGGTACATCGACGTCGAGCGGGCCAGCGAGGGGCAGTTCTCATCTGCTCCGCAGGAGGTCTACGAGCGCTGGCAGGAGTTCAGGTCCTTCGCGCGGGACGTCCCGCTGGACGGGGGAGAGCCGCTCGCGCGCGAGGATCTCGGCTCGCCGGCACCGCTGCCGCGCCAGGTGTTTGCGATCGGCCTGAACTACCGCGACCACGCCAGCGAGACCAACTCGGCGATACCGGAAGTGCCGCTCGTCTTCACCAAGTTCGCCTCGTCGCTGGGCGGCCCGGACGTCGAGGTCGAGCACCCCGGAGGGAGTCTGGACTGGGAGGTTGAGCTCGTCGTCGTAGTCGGCGAACGGGCGCACCGCATCGCGCCGGAGGACGCATGGTCGCATGTGGCCGGCGTCACCGTGGGCCAGGACTTCTCCGAGCGCGTCTTGCAGCACTCAGGGGTCCCGCCGCAGTTCAGCCTCGGCAAGTCTTATCCCAACTTCGGGCCGATGGGGCCGTGGCTGGTCACTACTGACGAACTGGCCGACCCGGACGACCTTGAGATCGGCTGCCTGCTCAATGACCAGCAGGTCCAGAAGGCCCGCACCTCCGACATGATTTTCTCAGTGCCGCAGCTCATCTCCAGGCTGTCCGCGGTCACCCCGCTGCTGCCCGGCGACGTGATCTTCACCGGAACGCCGGCCGGTGTCGGCCTGGGGGCAAACCCGCCGCGGTTCCTGTCGGTCGCCGACCGCGTGATCTCCTACGTGGAGGGCGTAGGGGAGATCCGCAACACGATCGTGGCCCAGGCCACCGCGTAATGGCTAGCCGGCGCGTCACGCTCACGTTCGACAACGGGCCAACGCCCGGGGTAACCGACCACGTGCTCGACCAGCTAGCCGAGCGGGGCATCCGCAGCACCTTCTTCGTTATCGGGGAACTGCTGCGCGACCCGGCTGGCCGGGCTCTGGCCGAGCGCGCGGCGGCCGAGGGCCACTGGATTGGCAACCACACGCTGACCCACACGGTGCAGTTCGGTGAGGCGTCAGCGCAGTTCGCGGCGAGTGAGATCGACGGGGCACAAGCGGAGATCGGCCCGCTAGCGCATCCCGAGAAGCTGTTCAGGCCATTCGCCGGCGGCGGCGTGCTGAGCCCGGCGGTGTTCAGCCGCGCGGCCGTGCGGCACCTGCAGGACGGAGAGTTCACCTGCGTGCTGTGGAACTGCGTGCCGCAGGACTGGCTGAACATCACCGGCTGGCCCGCTGTCGCGCTGGAGCACATCGCCCGCCAGGACTGGACGGTGATCGTGGTGCACGACGAGGCACACGGCGCGATGGGCGCGCTGCCGCGCTTCCTGGACGCGCTGCAGGCCGCTGATGTCGAGGTGCGCCAGGACTTTCCCGATTCGGTCGTTCCGATCCGGCGTGGTCAGCAGGCCACCTCTCTCGAAGCCTTGACCAGTGACGATGCCGGCGCGAGCGAAATCTCGTCAACCCAGGGAGGAAGCGCGGAATGAGCACCACGGCTGTCATCGCAGGCGTCGGCAAAACCCGGCTCGGGTCGGTGCCGGAGCTGACCACCATGGGCCTGATCATTGACGCCGCAACAAAGGCCGTGGCCGACGCGGGTCTGACCATGCGGGACATCGACGGGCTGGTCCTGCACCCGTTCTTCGGCGCGTCGCCGCGCTACCACATCCTCGTGGCCGAGTCGCTGGGCATCTTCGCCAAGACGCTGTGCGACACCACGATGATGGGCGGCGCGCAGTACGGGGCCACGCTGCAAACCGCGCGATGGGCAATCGAGGACGGACTGTGCCGCAACGTGCTGATCGTCGCGGGCGAGAAGCTGCGCACCGGGCACGACAGCGGCTCGGCCATGATGGCTGAGTTCGGTGCCCACAACCTGGACTACGAGTACCCGTACGGCGCGACGGTGCCGGCCTACTACGGCCTGCTCGCCGAGCGTTACTTGCACCAGTACGGGCTGGACTCCAGCGCGCTGGCGCAGATCGCCGTGGCCACGCGTGCGCACGCCGTGCGGAACCCCGACGCCGAGAAGCGCGATCCGATCACGGTGGAGGACGTGCTGGCTTCGCCGATCATCTCCACCCCGCTTCACCGGCTGGACTGCTCGCTTGTCTCCGACGGCGGCGCGGCATACGTCGTGTCGGCAAAGGGCACCAGCGCGAACCCGAACCGCGAAGTCGAGCTGCTCGGATTGGGCCAGGCGCACTCGGGCTACCACATGGGGCACCTGGCCCGCGGAGACGACAGCCACGACATGGTCCGCACGGTCGTGGACATCGCCGGTCGACGCGCGTTCGAGAAAGCGGGTGTCTCGCGGTCGGACATCGACGTCGCCGGCATCTACGACAGCTTCACCATTACCACCGCGATCCAGCTTGAAGACCTCGGCTTCTGCGGCCGCGGCGAGGCCGGGGACTACGTCAAGGCCGGGAACATGGATCTCGGCGGGCCGATGCCCACCAACACTCATGGCGGCCTGCTCAGCTGTGCCCACCCCGGCGCCTGCGGGGGCATGCTGCACATCATCGAGGCGGTCACGCAACTGCGCGGCGAGGCCGGCGCCCGCCAGGTGCCGGATGCCGAGACTGCGCTCGTCACCTCGGCTAGCGCGGTGGCATCGAACTACTCCGTCTCGATCCTCGGCAAGGCCCGCTAGGCCGCCTCGACCGGAAGGACAGTCATGGCAAACGTCACGCGCCACCTGCCGCGCATCGACGACGATTCCCGCCCGTACTGGGAGTCCGCCCGGGCCCACGCGGTCCAGATGCAGAAGTGCGACGACTGCGGGAAATTCCGGTTCTACCCGAGCCCTGCCTGCCACTTCTGCGGTTCGCTCGCGTTCACGTGGACGCCAATCTCGGGCAAGGGCGAGATCTACACCTACTCGATCCTGGAGCGGGCTAAGGGCAACTCGTTCGCTGACCTCGTCCCGATCGCGATCGTCATGGTCACTCTGGACGAGGGGCCGGTCATGATGGCCGACCTGGTCGATTACGAACCCGGCAGCATCCACATCGGCCAGCGGGTCGAGATGACCTACGAGGACGTCACCGACGAGGTCACGCTGCCCATGTTCCGGCCGGCGCCCGAGGCACGCTGAGGCTGCCCGTGTTGCCTGCCGCCGTCACCGGCCCGCCCAGTCCGCCGATCGCCGAACGCACCGTCGGTGACCTTCTGCGCCGGGCAGTGGCGCTGCAGCCGGACCGGGCAGCGCTGGTCGAGGGAGCTAGCCGGCCCGGGGACCGCCGCCGGTGGACCTACCGCGAGCTGCTGGCTGACGCCGAGGCCTGCGCGCGGGCGCTGCTGGCCATCGCCGAGCCCGGCAACCGGATAGCGGTGTGGGCCCCGAACATACCTGAGTACCAGGTCCTGCAGTACGGGATCGCGCTGGCCGGAATGGTCATGGTGACGGTTAACCCGGCGTTCCGCGCGCCTGAGGTTCGCTACGCCGTGGACAACGCCGAGGTGGCCGTCCTGTTCGCCGCGGCCAGGTACCGCGACCGTGAGCTGACGGAAACGGCACATTCGCTGCTGGGGCAGGCGCCGCAGTTGCTGCACGTGATCAGCTTCGCAGACTTTGCCCGCTTTCTGGCTTCGGCCGACCCGTCCCGGCGACTACCGGACGTGGACCCGGCCGAGACGGCCCAGATCCTCTTCACATCCGGCACTACGGGGCAGCCGAAAGGGGCGATGCTGTCCCACCGTGCGATGACCAACAACGTTGCGCACGCCGCCGAAATCATCAAAGCAGGGCCGGTGGAGCATCCGACCTGGCTGGCTTCGCTGCCAATGTTTCACCTGGCCAGTTGCGTCGTCGCGGCCATGGGCACGGCGTTCCTGGCCGGCACGCTCGTCACCGTGGAGCAGTTCGACGCCCGGCTGGTACTGCGCTTGATCGAGGAAGAGCGGATCACCATGATGAACCAGGTCCCGACCCTCGTCATGGCAATGCTCAGCCACCCGGACGCGCACGTCCGCGACCTCACGTCGCTGCATTCGGTGATGCTCGGCGGTGCGACGATACCGCCCGAACTAGTCCGTGAACTGCACGCCCGGCTGGGTACGGTGTCGCTCATCGGCTACGGCATGACTGAGGCCGCGCATATCACCATCACGAGGGCCCACGACACGCCGGAGGACAAGGCAGGGACCTGCGGGCTGCCCCTCCCGCACGTCGAAGTGCGCATTCGCGACCCGCGGACCGGCGAAGACCTGAGTCCGGGTGAGGTAGGCGAGGTCGTGACCCGCGGCTTCCACGTGATGCGCGGCTACTACCGCAATCCGGCCGCGACCAGCTCTGCCATCGACGAGCAGGGCTGGCTGCACACGGGTGACCTCGGCTCACTCGATGAGCGCGGATACCTGCAGATCCGGGGCAGGCTCGGGGACATGATCATCCGCGGCGGCGAGAACGTGTATCCGCGCGAGATCGAGGAGCGGCTCCAGCAGTGGCCGGGCATCGAAGAGGCCGCGGTCGTGGGGCTCCCGGACGACTATTACGGTGAAATCGTGGCCGCGTTCGTGCGGCTGGGCCCGGCTGCCGGACCGCTCGACGTGCCCAAGGTCACCGCGTCGCTCCGGGAGGACCTGACCGGTTACAAGATCCCGGCAAAGTGGTTTGTCGTGGGTGACTTCCCGCGTACCCCGTCAGGCAAGATCCGCAAGTTCGAGATCCGCGACACCTGGGGCCGGGGCGACTATGTCGAGGAACGAAGTTGACCGCCGCGCTGCCCGAGGGCGGGGAGCCATTCGAGCAGTTGCGCGAACGGGTCACGGGACACGTCTTGCCTGGCGGCACGTTCCGCGTCGCCGGGCACGAGCGCTGGCTGTCCCACGAGGCCATGCAGTCGGCTGAAGTGGACGTCCCGGTCCTCCACCCGGTCTGGATTCTGCTCGGCGGGCTGCGCGGCATGGGCCTGAGCATGGACGAGTTGATGAACCTTGCCCGGCCTGGCCCTGCCGACTCCGTCCTCTTCGGCGAGACCGAGGTGGAGCAGCGCGTGCCGCTGTGTGCGGACACCGACTACGCGGTCGCCGGATCGGTAGTTGCGCTCAGCCGCAAGCAGGGCCAGCGCTCGGGCACGCTGGACATCATGACGGTCCGGCTGGAGATCTCCGAACTTGCCACCGGCGAACTGGCCGCTGTCAGCAGTCAGACCTACCTGATCACCCGGAGAGCCAATGCGAGGAGCTGACGTACCCGTCGGCACTGTATTGCCCGAGCAGCGCGTCGTGGCCGACGCTGGCAGCATGAAGGTCTTCAGCCTGATCATGGCCGACTCGAATCCTATCCATTTCGACCGCCATGCCACCGAGCAGCTCGGGCTCGGCTCACGGCTGATCAACCAGGGCACGCTGAACATGGCCTACCCGATGAACGTCGTTGCAGCATGGATCGGCGACATCCGGCGGATACGGTCTTTCCGCTGCCGGTTCCTTGGAAGCGTCTACGAGGACGACGAAGTCGTCGCACGCGCCACCGTGACTCAGGTCGAGGGCGATGAAGTGACGCTGGCGGTCTCGCTAGACCTCGCCGACGGTACCAGGCTGCTGGTCGGCTCGGCCGTGGTTGACCTGGAGACAACGTGACCAGCGTTCCGGTGGTACGTCAGCTGGCGAAAGGGATCGGCTTCACCGAGGGCCCGCTGTGGACCTCGCGCGGCGAGCTGGTCTTGGTCAGCATGTCGCGCGGCCGCGTTTACCAGCTCGACCTGGCCAGCGGCGAGGTGGTCCGAGAGTGGGAGACGGGCGGGGGGCCCAACGGCCTTGCGGAGGACGCGCACGGCACGATCTGGGTCGCGCAGAACGGCTCGTCGCCGGTCCGCCCGTCGGGCCGGCCTGTCGGGCCCGGGCTCCAGGCTATCGACGGCGATGTGGTCAGCGACCGCCTGATGACGGGCTGCGCGGCGCCCAACGATCTGGTGGCCGGCCCGGACGGCCTGATCTGGTTTACCGACCCGAAGCCGCTGCCCGGTGCCCCGGCGGGCCGGGTGTGCACCTACGACCCGGTGACGAGCGAGCTGCGCACGCGTATCGAGGGCATCGATTTCCCCAACGGACTTGCCTTCGGCCCCGATCCGGCCGAGCTGTACATCGCCGACTCGGCGGCGCACGTTATCCGGCGATACGTAATCGGCCCGGATAACGCTGATGACCAGGGCGTATGGGCCGAGCTGCCTGGTGGCTCGCCGGACGGCATCGCCTTCGATACCGGCGGGCGGCTGCTAGTCGCGGCGTTTGAGCACGACGAGGTGCTGGTGTTCAGCCCAGAAGGCCAGGCGGAGCGAAGCATTCCGACCGGACCTGGCAGCCGGCCGACCAACCTGTGCTTTGCGGGCGAGGACCTGTCGGTGCTTGTCATCACCGTGGCCAGCGGCGGGCGCGTGCTCACTGTCGACGAGGAATTCCACGGGCGGCTTCCCTCGCCCTGGATCAGCCGTGGCTGACGGGACGCCGTCCGGGCCGCTCAGCCTGGACCAGCTGCTGGCCGGCGTTTCGCCCGGCCGCGAGGTGGCCGTGGACCAGGTGTCACGGGCCATCGGTAAGTCGAAGCGCCGTCTGGTCGTGCTCGACGACGATCCGACCGGTACCCAGACCGTCGCGGGGCTGCCGGTCCTGACGAGCTGGACCCGGGACAACCTGCGGTGGGCTCTGCGCCAGCCATCGCCAGCGTTCTTCATCCTTACCAACAGCCGGAGCCTGGCTCCGGCCGCGATGACCGGCCTCAACCGCGAGGTCGTCTCGGAGCTCGCGGCGGCGGCGCAGGCCGAGGATGCCGACTTCGTTATCGCCTCGCGCAGCGACTCGACCTTGCGCGGGCACTACCCGCTGGAGACCGACGTCATCGCCGATGCGCTGCGCGAACATGGCGGCCGTGACACTGATGGCGTCGTGCTCGTGCCCGCTTACCTTGACGCCGGCCGCCTCACCGTGAACTCGGTGCACTGGATCCGGGGCCCGTCGGGCTTCATCCCCGTCGGGGACAGCGAGTTCGCGCGCGACCCGGCCTTCGCCTATACCTCGTCTGACCTTCGCGACTATGTGGCCGAGAAGACAGCGGGCCGATGGCCGCGAGGCCAGGTTGCCCGGATTACGCTTGCCGACATTCGTTCGGGCGGGCCAGCGCGAGTGGCCGAGATACTCGGTGGACTCCATGGCGGCCGGCCTGCAGTCGCCGATGCGGTCACCGATGACGATCTCCGGGTCGTCGTCCTTGGCGCGATTCAGGCCGAGGACGCGGGCGTTTCGCTGCTCTACCGCGTCGGCCCGTCGTTCGTCCGCGCTCGCGCCGGGCAAGCCGCTGCGGCGCCGCTGACTGGCTGCGAGCTGACCGCGCTCGGCCTGGCAGGGGGAGCCGCCGGCCGGCACGGCCTCGTAGTCGTCGGCTCCCACGTGCCGCACAGCACCCGCCAGCTCGAGTACCTGCTGTCCATGGATAACGTCGTCCGGGTCGACCTCGAGGTCCCAGCCGTGCTGCACCCGGATACGAGGGACAGCACCGTCGCCGCAGCTTCTGCGGCGGTCGGCGCCGCGCTTGCCCGCGCGGATGTCGCGCTATGCACCAGCCGCGAGCTGGTCACGACGGCCAAGGCGGACGGCAATCTGGAGATCGCGCGGACTGTCTCCGCCGCGCTAGTCGACGTAGTGCGCCGGGTGGCAGGGCAGGTCCGACCTGCGTGGATCATCGGCAAGGGCGGGATCACCTCCAGCGATCTCGCGACCAAGGCCCTGGGCCTGACCCGGGCTATGGTCCGCGGCACCCTGCTTCCTGGCATCGTGTCGCTCTGGGATCCGGTCACTAAGCAGGATGGCCAGGCCCCGCTCGTGGTGTTCGCCGGGAACGTCGGCGATGAGCATGCGCTCGCGCGGACCGTCGCGCGGCTGCGAGGGAGGGAGTGAGCATGGAGCAAGTCGCCGTAATCGGCCTGGGCGCGATGGGCTTGCCGATGGCGCAGCGGCTGGCCGCGACATTGAGCGTCGTCGCCTTTGATCTGGCGCCTGACCGCGTATCGGCGGCACGCGCGGCCGGAGCGCGTGTTACTGCGAGCGCGGCGGACGCGAGCCGGGACAGCGAGGTGGTTCTGATCGCGGTGCGCACGCTGGCACAGGCGCGTGACGCGCTGTTCGGCCCAGGCGGCGCCGTCGGCGCGCTGCGCCCCGGGGCCGTCGTCGTGCTGACCAGTACCGTCGGCGTGGCTGCGGCGCGTGAGCTGGGCGCCCGGCTCGCCGAGCACGGCACCGAGCTGCTCGACATGCCAGTGAGCGGCGGGCCCGCGCGAGCGCGCCGCGGTGACCTGCTGGTCATGATCGGCGGCAGCGACCAGGCCGTCACGACTGCCCAGCCGGTCATCGATCTGCTGGCCAGTACGTCGGCCCGGATTGGTCCCTCAGCCGGCGATGGCCAGGCCATGAAGACGGTCAACCAGGTGCTGTGCGGCGTTCACATCGCCGCCGCCGCGGAGGCGCTGTCGCTGGCTCGTGCCCTGGGTCTGGACCCTGCTGCCGCGCTGGAAGTTCTCAGCGCGGGCGCGGCCAGTTCGTTCATGCTCGCAGACCGCGGACCCAGGATCGCGGAGGCGCTGGCGGGCCAGCCGCCCGAGGTTTTGTCCCGTGCCGACATTCTCGTCAAGGACATGGGCATCGTGCTTGACGCGGGCACCAGCCTGGGGCTGGCTCTGCCTGTGGCCGGAGCGGCGCACCAGCTTTACCTGCTGGCCCAAGCGGCTGGTCTGGGTGCGGCCGATGACTCAGAGATAGCCACGCTGCTGGCCGCCCGGCGCACGTCATGACCGGCTCCTGGCGGGCCGTCGACGAACTGCTCGCCGCCGCCGTGGCCGATGGCGAAGTGCCGGGACTGATCGCAGTGACCGGGACAAGTGCGGACGTGCTGCACGAGTTCACTGCCGGGGTGCGGTCGACGGGGACCGGCGCGCCCATGACCCCCGACACGGTATTGCGGATCGCCTCCCAGGCCAAGCTGGCAACGAGCGTGATGGCCTTGCAGCTGATAGAGCAGGGCCGGCTGGGGCTCGACGATCCGGTCGGTGACATCCTGCCGGACTTCGACCAGCTGCTGGTGCTGGACGGGTTCGACGATGCCGGCCAGCCGATGCTCCGAACGCCGCGCTCACGGGCCACGGTCCGCCAGCTGCTCACCCACACTTCCGGTTTGGGTTACGACTTCTGGAACCGCAAGCTGGCGCGTTACTACCGCGTTTCGCGCCAACTGCCGTTGGCGACCGGCCTGCGGGCCGCATTTACCGCGCCGCTTGTCGCCGATCCTGGTACGCGGTTCAGCTACAGCATGAGCATGGACTGGCTTGGACTTGTCATCGAGGCCGTGCATGGCAAGCCGCTGGACGAGTGCCTGGCCGTTCAGGTCACCGGACCGCTGGGCATGACCGACACCGTCATGTGGCTCGACCCGGACCGGGCCGAGCGCCAGGCCACGGTCCACGTGCGAGCCGATCAGGGAGGCTGGACGCCCGTGCCAGCCGACTATTACGCCGCCCGTGACCGGCTGCCCGAGTTCTACGCCGGCGGCCACAGCATGTACGCCACCGCCCGCGACTATCTGCGCCTGCAGCAGGAAATCCTGCGCCGACCCGGCGACCCCGGCGCCGGGCTGCTCCAGCCTGCGACAGCCGCCGAGCTGTTCGCTGATCACCTCGGCGGCCTGGATGTCGGCATCATCGAGACGGCCGATCAGGCCACCAGCGAGGAGGTCGACCTGCGCGGCCTGAAGTGGAGCCTGGGACTGCTGGTCAACGCGGACGGCGTGGAAAGCCTGTGGCCAGCCGGCTCAGCGGGATGGGCCGGCGGCTTTAACAGCTTCTACTGGATCGACCGCCAGGTCGGCATCGCCGCCGCCCTCTACACCCAGACGCTGCCCTTCTACGACCCGTCCATAGTCCGGCTCGCCATCTCCTTCCGTGATGCGGTCTATGCCGCGTTGTGACGGCCGGCTGCGGGAGCGCAGCCCCGAGGTGGGCTCCCCCGGCGAGAAGGAGGGGAACGTGCCGGGGGATGGGGAGCGGCGCTGGGTTCTTGTTCCGATTGACGGGCGGCTTAGGCACTGGCTTACTCGAGGATTGCGCGCGCCCCGTGACGCCGCATCCACGTAACCACGCAGCAGCGAGCCAGCGCGTCAGACCCGGTCCCGAACCCGCCTCTCCCGACCGTATAGACCCACGAACACGAGGATCAGAATGCCGGTCAGGATCTCCTGCTGCGCCTCTCCCGCTCCGTGCCCGATGAGGATCGTCGTGATCAGGGTCATGATGAGGGCGCCAAGCACCGTCCGCCAGTAGTCGCCGCGTGCACCGACGAGCGAGGTGCCGCCGACCAGTACGGCGGCCAGGGCGAGGAACAGGTACTGATCGCCGACGCCTGCCTCACCCTGCCCGGTGAAGCCGACCAGCACAATGCCGACTACCGCCGACGCCACTGCACTGACCGTGAAGGAAGAGACCCATACCCGTTCAGTCCGCACACCAGCGAGTTCGGCCGCCAACTCGTTGGCGCCGGTGGCATAGAGCCGCCGACCGCTCACCGAGAGATGGAGGACCACACCTATCACCACTGCGGTCAGTGCCCACAGGACGATGACCGCCGGTATGGGGATCCCGAGAGTCGTACCTATCGGCGCAGAGAAGTTCGTGAGCCACCCGGGTGGGCTGCCGCTCACCTGGCCTCCTCTGGTCCAGCCCAGAGTGAGGCCGGTGACAACGGCGCCAGTGGCCAGAGTGACGATCAGCGGCGGCGCGTGGAAGCGGTGCGTCACAAACCCGTTGACGACGCCGACAGCCGCGGCGCACACGAGCACGAAGAGCACCGCCAGGGCGAATGGCCAGTGCTTCCCGGCGAGCAGGGTGACTACCAGGTTGGCCCCGCTGATCACCGACGGCACTGACAGGTCGATGCCGCCGATCAGGATCACGAGCGTCTCGCCGGCGGCGGCGATGCCGAGGAACGACGCCAGGATCAGTGTCGTGTACAACGAGCTCTTGCTGAAGAACCCCGAGATCGTGATCCCGCACGCGAGCAATAGCACGATGACGGAGAGGACCTGCAAGAGGGGGCTCGACCTGGCAATCCGGCGAAGCGCCGACTCCCGCTGTGCGCTGACGGCGCGGCGAGCGGTCTCGGGGGCGTTCTTCTGGATCGTCATGTGCTGACCGCCCGGCGGGTGAAGAGGCGGGAGCCAAGCAGGATGGCGACCAAGAGGACGCCGCCGTAGGCCACCTGGATGAAGTACGCGGAGGCGTGAAGGTCCGTGAGCAGGTTCTCGAGCATGAAGACGCAGCCTGCGCCGATGACGGAAAGCATCATGCCGCCCCGCCCGCCGGCCATGTTGGTGCCACCGAGGGCGACCGCGGCGAGGGCGACCAGGACGTAGTCGCCGAACACCTGGGAGTCAGCCGAAGCCACCAGGCCGGTGAGGGCGATCCCGCCCACCCCGGCGATTGCCCCGCCGAGAGCGTAGGCCGCGATCCGCACGGCGTCTATGTTCATTCCGGCAGAGAATGCAGCCGCGTCGTGGTCGCCCACAGCCAGCAGGGCCTCGACGAACGGCGTTCGCCGCAGCCCTAGCCACAGCAACAGCGGTAGCCCCACTATGAGGAGCGCTCCGGGGATGGGGCCGATTGACCCGGCCACGTTATTGGTCCAGTTGGGCGGGGCGGTCACCGGGTTGGGCACCAGCCCGAGGTCAACGCCCGACAGCACGAAGTACGTCCCCAGGGTCGCGATCACGGGCGGGATCCGCAGTTTCGTCACCATTACCCCGTTGATCAGGCCGACACAGGCCCCGATGGCGACCAGTATCGGGACTGCTGCCAGCGGCTTGCCGAGCGGGGTGCCGAGGAGACGTGTAACCAAGAGGATATTTGTGAACCCCATGAGAGGGGCGACCGACAGGTCGATGCCGCCGCCGCCCGCCAGGATGGCGGGCGTGCTCGCCATGCCGGCGAGGGCGAACGGTGCAAGATCGCCGAGCGTCGGGGCGATCTGCCCCGGCGCCGCGAACGAGGGCTGCACGATGAAGTTGATCACCACGAGCAGCACGAGGAGCGTCAGGCAGAACGCTGAAGGCCGGCCGACCAGGCGTGACAGAGTTGAGGTACCTGTCATTCCGCATCCTGCCCGAAGTAGCTCGCCACCAGGCGAGCGTTGCTGAACTCACCGCGGCGAAGCTCTCGGTGTAGCTCGCCTTCACGGAAGACAAGCACCCGGTCCATCAGTTCGATCAGCTCGATAACCTCGGTCGAGAGCATGATCACTGCCACGCCCTGCGACGCGGCGTCGGCGAGGACCCCGTAGATGTCGTTCTTCGTGCCCACGTCGACGCCCCTGGTCGGGTCGTTGAGCAGCAGGACCTTTGGGCTGGTAGCGAGCCACCGAGCTATCAGGACCTTCTGCTGCGTCCCACCGCTGAGGGATGTGATCAGGTTGCTGCGGTGACCAGTCACGATGCGCATCAGCTCGGCATAGCGGTCGAAGCGACGCTCGGTGACCGACCGTCGCACCAGACCGAACCTTCCGTCCGCGTCCAAAGTCGCCACCTGGAAGTTCTCCAGGATCGACCGGGTCTCGAAGATTCCCTCGCCGCGGCGATCCTTGGGCACGTACGCAATCCCGCTCGCGAGCGCGTCGGCTGGGGAGCGCAGGGTCCTAGCCTGGCCGTCGGTGAGGCACACGACCTCGCCGCCGACGGGGGGGACCCCGGCGAGGACTCGCAGAAAACGGTCCTGGCCATGTCCTTCGAGCCCGGCCACGCCGACCAGCTCGCCGGCGCGGATCTCCGCGTGAATGGGTGCGCCTTGGTGACGCAGGCGAACGCCGGAGACTTGTACCACGACCTCGTCCCGCACCCTGCCGCGAGCGTCCGGCACCTTTCGCAGTTCCTGCGCGGCCGCTTTAGTGCCAGTCATCAGCTCCACCATTCGCTGAACGTCGGCTTCCCCTCGCTGGAGGGTCGCCACGTTCTCGCCCGAGCGCACGATGGTCACCCGGTCGGCGATCTCCTCGACCTCCTCCATCCGGTGCGAGATGAACAGGATGCTGGTGCCGGCGGCGCGCAGGCGGCGGATGACTCTGAACAGACGGTCGCGGGTCGCGACGTCGAGGGTCGAGGTTGCCTCATCGAGGATGAGGATTCGCGGCTCGCGCACGAGCGCACGTGCCACGCATACCGCCTGCCGGTCGCTGAGCGGCAGGCTGCCCGCCGGGGCCTGCAGTGGCGGGTCATCGATGAGCTCCGCCAGCACGGTGGTGCCCCGCGCCCGGCGCTGCTCAAGCGGTACCTGGCGCCGCAGGAGGCCGTCGCTCCCGAGCCAGATGTTGGTCAGCACTGGCTGCTGCGGGACGACCAGTATCTCCTGGAAGACGGTGGCAATCCCCATCGCCTGCGCCTGCCGGGGAGAGTGCAGGGGCGGGAGCGGTGCTCCTCCCAGCTCGATCGTCCCGCTGTCGGGCCGGTGCACTCCAGAGAGGATCTTGACCAGCGTGCTCTTGCCGGAGGCGTTCTCTCCCATGATCGAGAGCACCTCTCCGCGCCGGAGCTCGATAGAAAGGTCACGCAGCGCCTGGGTGGGGCCAAACGCCTTGGCCAGGTGCTGTACCCGGAGGACGACCTCGCCGCTCGCGCCCCGGTCGACAGTCTGGTCGACCGGGGCGGCGAACGTGTGGTTCTCTGCGATGTCTGCCATGGACGCTGATGGCTCCTGTGACCCGGACGGTCAGCCGGCGGACTTGATCGCCGGTGCCTTCTTGAAGTACGTCTTGAGGAGGGCAGTGATCGGCACGGCACTGGGTGGGCCGTCGCCGAGCGCGTTGGTCGACTGCGTCCATCCCGGCTCGATCCACTGGTTCAGGTTCGCCGTAGTGATAACCGGCGGCGCATACGGGACGTCGGTGATCTTCACGCCATCTCCCTCCAGCATCGCGAGGGCCACTGCCATCGAGTAGGTCCCGTCCTTGATAGCCGGGATAGCCACGCCGCTGCCCTTGTAGCCGGACTTCTCATTGTCTTTCCAGTACACCAGCGACGCTGCCGGAGCGCCAATGTCGTCCACGGGCGGAACGGTCCGACCGACTTGATGGAAGGCGCTGAAGATTCCGGGCGCCATGTCCGACACCTGGAACACGCCGCTGATCGTCCCAGGGTGGGCGGAGAGGAAGGTCAGCACCTGCGTCTTGGCGATCGTGGGGTCGAAGTCGCCGGTCACCTGGCCGACGATGTGGACCCCGCACGCCTTGAACACTGCCTGGGCGCCTTTGAGTATGTCGGTGTCGATAGAAAGGCCCGGGATCCCGTCGACGATCAGCACGTTGCCCTTCGCGGTGCCCATCGCAGTGAGAAGGCCCTTCGCGCCGTAATACCCGAGTTGAATCGGGTTGGGCTGGAGGTTGACTGCATTCTTGCTAGTGGATTGGCCCAGGAGGCTAATCACCGGAATGCCCGCTGCGGCCGCCTGGTTGATCACGGCGTTCAGCGCGGTCGGCGATCCGAGCGTCGAGATGATCAAGTTGACGTGCTGCTGGATCAGCGACCGCATCTGCTGAATCTGGGTTGGCACGTCGTTGGGCGTAGGTGGCGTGGTAGTGACGATGCTTGAGACCAACCCCGGATTGAGGGCCGCCTCCTCCTGCAGGCCTTTCAGTACGTCCTGGGCGTTGAGATTGCCCTCGTTGTTGGATAGGCCAATCTTCCAGGGAGGTCCCTGCTTGGGCTTGAAGTTCGCCCACGGACTGGCGTAAACGGTGCCCGGGTACCCGCCCATTGCAGCCTTGGCGGCGCCGGTCAGCGCGGATGCGACCCCGTCGGGATCGCCTGGCAGCGTCGACGGAACCCCTGGTACGCAGGATGGCGTCTTCCCGGCCGACGAGGTGGTGCTGGCGGAGGTCGATGGTGAGCTGGTCCCGCACGCGGCAAGGGCGGCGCCCAGAACGATCACACCGAGCGCACCCGCTGTGCGCAGATGATGAATACGCATCTCCGAGTCCTTCCCTGGCGCCCCGATCGTTACCTAAGCGAATCGAAGCAGGCATTTAGGCGTCCTATCTAGCCCAACTGAATCGGATCAGCAAGGCCAGTAAGTTACTAGTCAGTAACTGAACGGCCTTTTTGGGGGACGGGTGCCAAACTCCCGGCACCACCGGCCGCGGGCGCCATCGACCACGGCGATCCCCGGTCGCTTACGGCCACGAGAGGCGCGCGCCAGGCTCCATTTTCGTGGTGACCTCCTCGCAAGATCGACGTCTTGGCCGCGCTGATTCGGTAGTGAAGTGCGGCCGTGCGCTACGATGTAACGTAACATGTCGTAAGTCCTTTACGATATACTTTTTCGTAATAAATAAAATTCGTACGATAAGTTTCTAGTTGGGCCCGCTCTCGTCCCACGCGGCGGGGCTGCAAGCGGTGGCCGACCCGGCCCCGGGCTAACGGGCATGCAGTCCGAGCCGGGCTGGATCGTGCAGTTGCCGGCGAGAGCTTTATGCCGAACGGGCAGATCGCCCGGCTGGTGGGATGCCGCCGGGATTTCGTCGGGCTCTAGCCCCCCGAGAACGCTGTCGCGGTCAGCGTGAGCAGAAATTCAGTCAGCTAAAGCACGCCCATGAGGACGACATCAGCATCAAGCAACCCTGCGCCTATGTTACTGAATGGTAACTTACTGATCTTGCTGATCTGATCGAGCCGGGCTAAAAGGGATGCTTAACCGATTGAGTAGGAGGTTACGTGGCCGAGGACGGACTGGCGGCGCCGATCCGAGGGCGCGACAAATCCGGCGGTCGGGCCGCGGGCGAGCATCTGCTTACCCACCAACTTGTGCCGATGCGAACCTGGGGCGAGAACCTTCACCGAAGCCAGCCTTGCCCGCCAGTAGCGGACGGCAGGTGTGTCGTCAGCACCGCAGCAACTGGGAGGCCGCGCAGATGACATCGCTCGCCGCCATTGTGACCGGAGCAGGCCGGGGTATCGGCGCTGCCATTGCGCGCAGGCTGGCTGCGGACGGCTTCACGGTTGTCTGTGCCGACCAGGACGAAGACGCTGCGGCGCGTACTGCCAAGGAATGCGGCAGCAGCAGCCTCGGGATCGCTGTAGACGTCTCGGAAGTCGATCAGTGCGAACGACTGGTCGAGCAGACGTTTGCCCGCCTTGGCTCCGTCGAAGTTTTGGTGAACAACGCTGGCATCAATCGCGACGCCATGCTGCACAAGATGACGGACGAGCAGTGGCACAAGGTCATTGCTGTTGACCTGTCCGGCGTATTCTTCCTCACCCGTGCCGCGGCTCGCGTTATGCGGGAGCAACGTCGCGGTCGGCTGGTCAACATTTCCTCCGCCAGCTGGCAAGGGAACATCGGCCAGGCGAACTACGCAGCAGCCAAAGCCGGCGTTGTGGGCTTGACGCTTACCGCGGCTAAGGAGCTGGCCCGCTACCAGGTCACCGCCAACGCCATCTGCCCCGGTTTCATCGGCACGCCTATGACGAGCGCAATTCCCGAAAAGATCTACCAGCAGCAAGTGGACAAGATTCCAATTGGCCGGGTGGGCAGACCTGAGGATGTGGCAAACGTAGTTTCGTTCCTGGCCTCGGAGGATGCCGCATATGTCACCGGCGAGGTCATCAACGTCGGCGGGGGCTATCGCATATGACGCCTGTTGTTGTGTCGTTGCCGGAGGCGGTGGGTGTTATCGGGGATGGCTGCACGGTGGCGACGGATGGTTTCACGATGAT
>Ga0335072_10002625_pt1 | contig 27739 bp, 13 predicted proteins | sample Lox_Sample_21_FD_206725 | JGI IMG/M metagenome (GOLD analysis project Ga0335072, IMG submission 206725) | Soil microbial communities from Loxahatchee National Wildlife Refuge, Florida, United States - Lox_Sample_2.1 | ecosystem: Environmental > Terrestrial > Soil > Wetlands | place: USA... | reverse complement strand
GCCTGGCTGCTCAAGGAGCGCATCAGCGTCCAGCCTGCATCTCTGTTCGTTCCCCACGGCATTTACAGTCAGGCTCTGCAGGAAGCGGACGTGGATGCGATCTCCGCCCTCTACAAAGGCAATGGCTTCGGCAGCGTCAAAGTGACGCCCGAGATTCATGAGGCGCCGAAGCAGCCGAAGAAAGGCGAGCAGAGTCTCGTCGTCACCTACAACATTGTCGAAGGTCCCCAGCAAAAGGTCGGCGACTACAAAATCGACGGAGTGACGCCGGCGCAACTGGCCGCCATCCAGCCCCAGCTGGCCATGCTTCCCGGTCAGCCCTATTCCGGCAATAATCTGGCCCAGGATCGCGATACCGTGATCGGCTACTTTCTCGATCATGGGTACGATCACGCCACGCTCTCCCTGCAGCAGAACACCTCGCCCCGGGACCCGAATCTCATCGACGTCACCATGCACGTCATCCCCGGCGACCAGATCTTCGTGCGCAACGTGCTGATCAGCGGTTTGAAATACACCCGCCGGAGCACCCTCCAGCCTCATATCCAGGTCAGGCCCGGCGACCCGCTCGACCAGTCGAAACTCCTGCAGAGCCAGCGCGACCTTTACAACCTCACCCTCTTCAACCAGGTCACCACTGCGGTCGAAAACCCCGGCGGCGAAGAACCCCGCAAAAACGTCCTCCTCCAGTTCGACGAGGCGCGCCGCTGGGACGTGACCTACGGCGGGGGTTTCCAGGCGCAAACCGGAACCCCCAGTACCAACTGCCCCAACCCCCTCAGCCTCATCGCCCTCGGCATCAATCCATCGACCTTCTCCTGCAGCCCCAACGGTAAATTCGGCGTCAGCGCCCTGGTTGAGCTCGACGTCTCCCGCATCAACCTCTTTGGCCGCAACCAGTCCATCAACTTCAAGTCCGAGTATGGCTCGCTGGAGCAGCAGTTCACCGCCAATTACGCCGCGCCGCGCCTCTTCGGCCACCCCTCCTTCGACTTCTCCTTTGGCGGCGGCTATATCAATGCCCAGAACGTCGTCACCTTCGCCTCATCCACCTCAGAAGGTGACGTTCGCGTGGCCCAGCGCCCGAATCTCAAGGACACGCTGATCTACCAGATCTCCTACCGGCGCGTGAAAGTGGACCCCAACACGATTCAGGTCGCCCCCAATCTGATCCCGCTGCTCTCCGAGCCCGTCCGCGTCGGCGGTCCGGAACTGACCTGGGTGCACGACACACGCCGTCCCGAGCCCCTCGATGCCCAGTCCGGCATGTACAACAGCATCCAGATCTTCGCCACCGACAACGTCTTCTTCTCCTCTGAAGCCAACTACGTGCACTTTGACTGGTCCAACGCCACCTACTACGGCCTCGGCCGGGAGAAGCGATTTATCCTCGCCCGCAATACCCGCTTCGGGATGGAGCGTGTCTTTGGCGAAGATAAATACGAGTCCATCCCTCTCCCCGAACGCCTCTACGCCGGCGGACCTGAATCGATCCGCGGCTTCCCGCTCAACTCCGCCGGTCCCCGCGACTCCCTCACCGGCTTCCCCATCGGCGGAGCCGGCGTCTTTGTCAATCAGACCGAGCTTCGCTTTCCCAACCCGCAACTGCCGTACTTCGGACGCTCTCTCGGCTTTGTTGCCTTCGAGGACATGGGAAACGTCTTCAACAACTCCTCCGACATCTGGCCCAGCGCCATTCGCATCAAGCAGCCCCACAGCTATACCTGCACCGCTTTGCAATATCTCACCGTGGCGCAGCAGGAGCAGGTCAACCGATCCTCCAGCACCAACACCACAGGAACCTGCGACTTCAACGACTTTTCCCATACCGTCGGGATTGGCGCCCGCTATCACACTCCCATCGGCCCCATCCGCTTCGACGTCGGCTATAACCTCAATCCGCCCGTTTATCCGGTGCTGGTTCAGTACACCAGCACCACCAGCGGCACCACGAACGCGACCAACTCCAACAACCTCACCTGCTATCCGAATCCGACCCCCAATACCTCGCCTCCGTGCTACGGTCAGGCCGGACATTTCAACTTTTTCTTCAGTATCGGGCAGTCTTTCTAGCCATGAGCTCGCGCGCATCAGCTACGTCTCTCCTCCTGATCCTGGGAATCGCCGGCCTCGCCGCGTGCGCACAGACGCCTTCTCCGCAAAAGCCACCGCCCCCACCATCGTCCCCGGCCGCGCATCAGCCCATTGAACTCGATCATGTCGTCGCCATGATCGGTTCCAATGTCCTGCTGCAGAGCGATGTCGAACAGGAGATGCACCTTTCCGCACTCGAACCGCTGCAGGTTCTTCCCGGTCAGAATACGACCGCCTCCGCCCTGCGCCGGCTGATCGACCGGACCCTGATCCTCGAGCAGATGAAACAACAGCAGCAGCCGGTCAGCACTCCCGAGCCCGAGCTCTCCAGCGCGATGGCCGAGCTGAAAAAGCAGATTCCTGCCTGCGAGCAGTTCCATTGCGAAACCACGGCCGGCTGGGATCGCTTTCTCCAGTCCAACGGCCTGACCGAGCAGGTCGTCCGCGATCGTTGGAGCCAGCGCACTGCGATGCTCCAGTTCATCGACATACGCTTTCGCAGCGGAATTCGCATCTCCCCGGATCAGATCGCGGCGTACTATCAGAAGACCCTCGCTCCCGCGCTCGAGAAGGACAATCAAAAACCTCCGCCCCTTGCGGATGTTTCCTCCCGCATCCGGGAAATCCTCCTCGAACAGCAGGTCAGCGGGCTCTTCCAGGACTGGCTCTCCAGCCTGCACGACCAGGGCAACGTGCAGATCGTCGATCAGGCTTACAGCGCGGAGCTCGAGTCGAAGCCAACGACGGGTGACCAATGAACGCGATGCCGCAAACGCCAGGAGAACCCGACGCGCCGCGCAGCGAACCGCTGGCCACCCCGCCGCCGCGTTCCCCCCGCCGCCTGCGCAATCTGGTCGCGTTTGGCCTGTTATGGACTCTCCTGGTCCTGATCGTGATGGCCGGTATCGCCCTCTGGGTGGCCAGTACCCCCGCTTTCCAGAATCGCGTGCGCCGCGCCCTCGTCGCTGAACTGGCCAAATCCACCGGTGGCCGCGTGGAGCTGAAGAAATTCAGCTGGCATCTGACCCATCTGGAATTCGAGGCCGACGATCTGACCATCCATGGCCTCGAAGCCGCGGACCAGGTGCCCTATGCCCACATCGATCGCCTCTTCGTCCGCCTTCAGATCCTCTCCTTCTTCCGCGCAAAGGTCGGCCTGAACTACCTCGAAGCCGACCACCCCGTCTTCCACCTCATCGTCTATCCCGACGGCTCCACCAACCAGCCCAAACCAAAGCATCCCTCCTCCGGCAGCAGCAGCGACCAGATTTTCAACCTCGCCATCGGCCGCACCGTGGTCGACAACGGCATCGCGCTCCTCAACGATCGCGCGATCCCCTTCGACCTCTCGGCCAACAACCTCGCCGCGCAACTCAGCTACGTCCCTCTCCGCGATCGCTATGTCGGCACGCTCCATATCGAGGATGTGGTCGCCCAGCGCGGATCCGATACGCCGGTGCACTCCATCATCGACGCCTCCGTGGAAGCCGGCCGTAACAACGCCAACCTCGTCTCGCTCGTCCTGCAGAGCGGCCCCCAGGGCAACCGCCAGAAGACCATCCTGCGCGCCAGTGGGACGCTGGACGACTTCGCTGCCCCGCGCTGGCAGTTTCAGGCCAAAGGCGCCATCGACGCCCTCGAGGTGCGCGCCCTCACCGGCGTTCGGGGCATCGCGGGCGGCATCGCCCAGCTCGAGGCCACCGGCCACGGCAGCAACGCACAGTGGGGGATCGATGGGAACGCCCGCATCAGTGGCGGCGCCTGGCGCGACGGGACCGTGAATGCCGGCGACGTCACCGCCGATGCCGTAGCCCATGTCACCCAGGATCAGATCGCTGTCACCGGCATCCACGCCCGTCTCGCGACCGGCGGCGTCCTCACCGGACAGATGCACATCGCCAACTGGCAGGCCCCGGCGCCGGCACCGGGAACGTCGCTCCCGAAATCCGCGCAGGAGCAGGGAAGCATCCGCACCCAGCTCTCCGGCTTTACACTCGACTCCCTCCTCGACACCGTGGCCCCGCGCCGCTTCCGCCGTCTTGGCTTCGCCACCACCGCTTCCGGAACCGCCAATGTCAACTGGACCGGCAGCGTCGACAATCTCGTCGGCTCGGTCAACGTCGCCCTCGCACCGCCGGCTACGCTCGCGCCCGACGAAGTCCCCATGAGCGGTGTCGTTGATGCCGGCTACGTTAACCGCTCCGGAGATGTCGTCATCCGCACCGTCGACATCCACACCCCCGCTTCCGAGATTCAGATTTCCGGCAGCATGGGCGTCTACCCCATGACGCGCCCTTCCCAAATCGATGCCAGCCTCGTGACCCGCAACGTCGCCGAGTTCAATCCGGCGCTCGCCGCTTTCGGTATCTCCGCACCCGGCCAGCCCACGCCCATTCCCGCCGAACTGCACGGCCAGGCGCAGTTCCACGGCACCGTCACCGGCAACCTGCGCTCTCCCGCCTTCAAAGGCCATCTCCAGGCCACCGACTTCAACCTCGCCCCCCTGGAATCGACCCCGGCTGCCACCCAGGCCGTCAGTCACATTCACTTCGACAGCCTCTCCACCGACGCTGCGTACAGTGCCGGAGCCCTCTCCGTCAGTCTCGGCACGCTCGTCCAGGGCAAAACCACCATCGACTTTTCCGGCGATGTGCATGGCCCCGCCAGGGAGCCAAAGGATCTCTTCGCGGATTCCTCCACCATCCATGCCAAAGTGCAGGTGAAGAACGCCGACCTGGCGCAGTGGCTGGCCCTCACCGGTCGCAACGACCCCGTCTCCGGAACCCTGAACCTGGAGGCCCAGACCAGCGGTACGATCGGCAACCTCGACGGTACCGGGCATCTCAGCCTGACCGGCGGCTCCGCCTGGGGGGAGCAATACAAGTCGCTGAATACCGATGTGCAGTTTCGCGGCAAAGACGTCGACGCCAGCCATCTCGTCTTTGCCATGGACGGCGGCCACATCACCGGCGACGCCGGCTACAACTTCGAGGCGAAGACGGCCAGCTTCAACTTGCAGGGCAGCGGCTTCGAGCTGGCGCACATCAAACGCCTCGAAAATGCCCAGTACCCCGTCCTCGGCACCGTCGACTTCGAAGCGAAAGGCGCCGGCTCACTGGACAATCCCTCGCTGCAGGCCACCATGCACGTCCGCAATCTCGAGCTGGCCCGTGAATTCAAAGGATCCGTCGAAGCCGAAGCTCATACCCAGGGCCGCGCGCTCGATCTCCATATCGTCTCGCACGTGAATACATCGCACCTGGAGCTCACCAGCGAAACTCAGATCAGCGGCGACGATGCGACCCGCGCCACCCTCACCATCGCCGGCTTCAACATCGACCCCCTCCTGCGCACCTTCAGTGTCAGCGGCATTCGCGGCAGTTCTTCCATTGCCGGTGTCGTCACCGTTTCCGGCCCGCTCCGCAAACCCAAGCAACTCGACGGCGACCTGCGGCTCAGCCAGCTCGCGGTGACGCTCGAAGACGTCCCCATCCACAGCGATGGAGCCCTGCACGCGACTCTGCGCAACGGTACCTTCACTCTGGACCCCCTCCACATCCTCGGCACCGACACCGACCTGGTCACCGAGGGTTCCATCGGCGTCTTCGAGAAGCCCAGGCCGATCCATGGCAGCGCCAAAGGCTCCATCAACATGTCTCTCGCCGAGACCCTCGACACCGACATCATCTCCTCCGGCCACGTGGACTTCAGCATGAATGCCGAAGGCACCGTGGACAATCCTGACCTCACCGGCAATGTGAAGTTCACCAACGTCAACGTCGCCCTCGAGGATTACGTCAACGGCCTCAGCCGCATGAACGGTGAGCTGGTCTTCGATCAGGATCGTCTCGACTTCAAAGACGTCGCTGCCTATAGCGGCGGCGGCCTCATCAAAATCGGTGGCTTCGTCACCTATCACCGCGGCCTCTACGGCGACCTCACCGCCGACGCCAAAGATGTCCGCATTCGCTATCCCGAGGGCATCACCTCCACCGCCAGCGCCCACATCCGCCTGCAAGGCAGCCAGACCAGCATGGTGGTCAGCGGCCGCGTCATGCTCACCGGGTTTGCCGTCAATCCCGATGTCGACTTCGCTTCGCTGGTCAGCAGCAACGGCGTCGCTCTGCCTCCCGATCCCAATTCGCCGGCCAACAAAGTGGCCCTCGATATTCGCATCGCATCGGCGCCTTCGCTGAACTTTCAGAACTCCTTTGCCCGCCTTGCCGGCAATGTCGATCTCGCCATCCGCGGCACCCTCGCCCAGCCCACCGTCCTGGGTCGCGTCACCATCACCGAAGGCACAGCCACCTTCAACGGCGAAAAATTCGAATTGCAGCACGGCGAAGTCTATTTCACCAATCCGGTCCGCATCCAGCCCATCCTCGACATCACCGCCACCACCACCGTGGAAAGCTACACCATCACCATCGCCCTGCAGGGCTCGACCTCGAAACTCACTCCCACCTTCCGCGCCGAACCGCCCCTCTCCGAGCAGGACATCTTCTCTCTGCTCGCCATGGGCCGCACCCAGGAAGAACAGCAAATCTACTCCACCGAGCAGCAGCAGGCCGGCGTCAACTCCACCGCCGATTCCCTGCTCGGCGGCGCTCTCAACGCCACCATCAGCAACCGGATTCAGAAACTCTTCGGCGGCGGCAGCGTTCGCATCGATCCCACCTTTGTCAGCGGCATCGGCAACGCGACCGCCCGCATCACCGTCGAAGAACCCATCTCGAAGAACGCGACCCTCACCTACGCCACCAACGTCAACTCCTCCGCCGAACAGTTGATCCAGGGCGAGTGGCGTGTCACCCCCGACTTCTCCGTCGTCGCGGTCCGCGACGAATCCGGCGTCTTCAGCCTCATCTTCCGCCTCCACCGCCGCTATCACTAGGCCGATTGCCGAGCCGGCTTCGGCCACCCTCGAATCGCTGCCCGCGCCAGGGAAAGATTCAAAAAATTCGACTAAAAGCGTTTACATTTTCACCCTTCAAAAGTCGTCAGAAATCGGCCAAATTTTGTCCCCGCCGCGCATCCAAACCTCTCCTTCCCGTGTCTGAATAAAACGAAAGGCTTGTCTCCCTGGCAGACCCACTTTGCAGGCCGGAAACCCCAATAAACGCAGGAGACAGCCTCGGGAGAATACTCATGAAAAAGGCACTTCTTTTCCTCCTTGCCGCGGTTCTTGCTGTCCCCGCGGTGTTTGCCCAGAACGACTCGGAGATTCAGTCATCCGTACAAAAAGCCCTCAGCGGTTCCCGCTACAAGGGCATTCAGGCTTCCGTGCAGAATGGTGTCGTCACGCTCAGTGGCAGCGTGGACCTCGTCGCTGCCAAGGTCAGCGCCGATCAGAAGACCCACCATGTGAAAGGTGTCACGGCTGTCCGCAATGAAATCGAAGTGTCGGGCGGCGGTTCCGAAATCCCGGATCAGCAACTGCAGGCGAAGCTGCAAAAGGCCATTGCCTACGACATGGTCGGCTACGGAACCACAGCCTTCGATGCCATCGGCGTCCAGGTGAACAATGGCGTTGTCACCCTCAGTGGCCACGCCTACGGCCCGGTGGATGCTTCTGATGCCGTCGCCATCGTCGAGAACACCAAAGGCGTTCGCGACGTCGTTAACAACATCGAAGTCGATCCGGTCTCGCCCATGGATGACCGCATCCGCCTCGCGGTGTTTCGCAAGGTCTATGGCTTTCCCACGCTGAACAAATACGCCATCGATCCTGTGAAGCCGATCCGCATTCAGGTCGCCAACGGCCACGTCACCCTGTACGGCACGGTCGACAACGAAGCCGACAAGAACGCCGCCGGCATCCAGGCGAACGCGGTTCCCGGCGTCTTCAGCGTGACCAATGACCTGCAGGTCGTCAACGGCGGCAACGAAAAACCCGGCAAATAAGACCGGGCACGAGAATCAAACCGCAGGTCAACGAAGCGCTCCATTCGGCACCCTCAGTCCAGCGAGGGTGCCGTTTTCGTCGTGTGCCTCTCCCGCCGGTTCTTCCTCCAGCGGGAAGCCCGTAATCCGTGCTCGGTAACCCGCAACCCCTAACCCTTCCGCTCCACCCTGTACCCTGTTCCTATGTCCCTGTTCCGCAGCATCGGTGTCACGCTCGAGATGATCAAATGGGAGCACTCTGTTTTCGCCCTCCCCTTCGCGCTCACCGGTGCCATGCTCGCCGCCCACGGCTTTCCGCCTGCGGCTCACCTCGACTGGCTGTTCGCGAAGCTCGGCTGGATCGTCGTCTGCATGATCGCTGCCCGCTCGGCCGCCATGGCCTTCAACCGCTGGGCCGATGCCGACCTCGACGCCGCCAACCCCCGCACCCGCATGCGCGCCATCCCTGCCGGCCTTCTCACCCGCCAGTTCGCCGCCGGCTTCACCATTCTCATGGCGGCGCTGTTTCTCTTCGCCGCCTGGCGTCTCAACCGCCTTGCCCTGATCCTCTCCCCAATCGTCCTGGCCGTGCTTTTCCTTTACTCCTACACCAAGCGCTTTACTCGCTGGTCGCATCTCTTCCTCGGCCTCGCCCTCGGCCTCGCTCCCACCGGCGCGTGGATCGCCATCCGCGGCGCGCTCGATCCGCGCATCCTCGTCCTCACCGCCGCTGTGCTCTTCTGGGTTGCCGGCTTCGACGTCCTCTACGCCTGCCAGGACGAACAGCACGACCGCTCCGCCGGACTCTTCAGCATCCCCGCCACCCTCGGGCTCGCGTCCGCCTTCTGGATCGCCCGCACCATGCATCTGCTCATGCTCGGCCTGCTGGTCTGGCTCGCCTTCCTCTTCCACCTCGGCCCCATCGCCGCCATCGGCATCGTCGCCGTTGCCGCGCTCCTGCTCTGGGAACACACCCTCGTCTCGCCGCGCGATCTCACCCGCCTCAATGCCGCCTTCTTCACCATGAACGGCGTCATCGCCGTCATCTTCTTTCTCTTTGTCGCCGCGGACTTGTTAGTTCGGCATTCCGCGTGATTGGCGAATCTCTTTATCCGGCATCCGCGTAAGCCAGCTGGGTCGATAATGAACCCATGCCGGGTGCCCCATTCTAGTTTTGCCGTAAGGCAAAATTAGAGTGGGCATCGCGCCGAGCGCGATCGGGTTTCTTAAAGTGGGCATCGCGCAAAGCACGATCCCCCAATCCCTCACGCGTACGCCAGCTGCGTCCTTCTCCGTGTCCAGCACACCGCCAGCAACGCCACCGTCAGCACCCCATACACCACCGGCGTACTGCTCGCGTCCACCGTGCCCATGAAATCCAGACCGCGGATGTGATGCGCCGCTCCCGCATACCACCAAACCGTGTACAGCGCCTCGAAGAACTTGCTGCCGCCCGTCAGAATCCCGCATGCCAGCGCCAGGCTCGGAATAAAACACACAGCCACAAGAAACCCCGCCACTCCACGCCCATCGCCCGCAATCAGCAGCCGGATCAGCAGTCCACTCCCCGTCGCCAGCGCCACCACCACGCCCGCCACCCACACCGCCGGCAGTTGTCGCTCCAGCGCCCGCGGCGCCGAGAAGATCAGCGATCCCGTCGCATAGCGCGCCTCCCGGCTCCCCATCTGCGACCAGAGCAGCAGCGGCCAGATCCACGCCCCCAGAATCACTCCACTCCGCGACGCCTCCAGCGGCGATGCCACACACCCGACGAACAGCGCCCCCGCCACCGCATAGAACCACCATTTGTGCCCCTGCAGCATCAGCCGCAGCTCCGCCCCCACCATGGCGAAGAAGCGGTTCTGCACGCTGCCTGCCTCGAGCGGCGTCAGCCGATGCGTCCATGGATCGGCCTGCACCAGATTCTTCGCTGCCGCCAGCTCCGCCACCGGCGCACGCTCCTGAACTCCATCCCGCTTTCGCAAACCCCGCGTGGATCCAGAACTGCGCGCCGGGTCAAACCGATGGAAGAACCCTGCCGCCAGCAGCGCGGCCGCCAGCGCGTAAACGACCCACAGCAACCGGCCCGTGACCTGCATCGCATCCCACTGCACCCCGTTCCACAGGAATCGATGCTGCGGTCCCCGCCCGCCAAGGCTCAGCGAAAAATCGTTGTGGAAGTGCGGATCCACCTGCAGCAGCGTCCCCCGCATCTGCCCCATCAGCGTCGGCACCCCGCTGAAGTCGCGAAATTCGTCGGCCCGGCTCAGCGCCCCGCCATGCATCGCCTCATGCCCTACTCCAACCACCAGCAGTCCCGTCCATAAAAAGAACCACGCCACGTTGCCCACGCCGCCGCGCAGTACCGGCAGCGTCTCGAACAGCACCGCCATCGCTGCCGTAAACGCCATCGCCGGCAGCGCATACAGCAACAGGGGCGAGAGCAGCGCCCACCCATGCAGCGTCCGATCCTCGGCGTGCAGCATCTGCATGGCCAGCGCTGCCGCGCCCATCACCCCCACCATCGTCCCCAGCACCGCGAAGTTTCCCAAAAATTTTGCCACCGTGTAGAACGCTTTGCTCATCGGCGTCGCCGCCAGAATCTCCCCCACCCGCGTCGTCTCGTCGCGCAGGATCGACCCCTTCACGATGTAAAAGCCCACCAGCGTCAGAAACGTGCTCGCCACCACCCCCATCAGCGCGCCCACCCACGCCGAGTTGTACACGCCCCGATAATCGTCCAGCTGCATCACGATATGCCCGGCAAACGTCTGGTATCCGAGAAACACTGCGAACGCCAGCGTCACCAGAAAACTCGTCCGCCGCACCCGCGTCAGGAAATCCGCCTTCACCAGATGCCAGAGCACCCGTGCCGAATTCATGCCGCCACTCCCGTGCGATACACCGAGAGCGCGTCCAGGTACGCGTCTTCCAGCGTCGGCGGTACCGCGCGCGCTCCTGCCGGTGGCTCGTCCGTCAGGACCCGCACGTGTACCCCATCGCTGCGCCGCGCCGTGTTGCTCACCCGGTAGCACTGCTTCACCGCGTTCAGATCCGCGCTCGGGATCACCCACTCCCACACCCGCCCGTCTACCCCGCGCAGCAAATCCTCGGGCGCCGCATGCGCCACCAGCGCGCCGTTCGAGATCAGCGCAATGTCGGTCGCCGTCGCCTCCACATCCGACACAATATGCGTCGAGAGAATCACGATCCTGTCGCCCGACAGATCCGACAGCAGATTGCGAAAACGTACCCGCTCTTCCGGATCCAGTCCCGCCGTCGGCTCATCCACAATCAGCAGCCGCGGATCGTTCAGCAGTGCCTGCGCGATTCCCACCCGCTGCTTCATTCCCCCCGAGTAGCCGCCCAGCGGCCGCCCCCGCACGTCGGCCAGATTCACCACGTTCAGCAGCTGATCGATCCGCCGCCGCGCATTCTTTGCGTCGATGCCCTTCACCGCCGCCAGGTATTCCAGGAACTCCTGCGCGCTCAGGTTCGGATACACCCCGAAATCCTGCGGCAGATAGCCGAGCTCCTTGCGCAGCGTATTGGGATCGGTCGCCACATCGACCCCGTTCCATGTCACCCGGCCCTCGCTCGCGCGCGTGATCGTCGCCAGAATGTTCATCAGCGTCGTCTTGCCCGCCCCGTTCGGGCCCAGCAGTCCCAGTACCCCAGGCTTGAGCTCCAGGCTGAAGCGCCGCAGCGCCCACACCTGACCGCCGTACCGTTTGCCGACGTTCTCAATGCAGAGCTTCACTCCAGGCACCTCGCTCGATGGGCTTGCTGCCCCATACGGAGAGAAGTGCGGTTCGGTTCCACGAATGTGACGAGGAGTAACAGAAGTTCAGCCCGTCGCCGGCCCTCGGGTTCCGCTGCGGTTTATTTCGGGATCACGCGGGATCGTACAGAAACACCGCATGGTCCGCGCCGAACTTCCTCTGCGCCCCGATCGCGTCTCCGCGCATCTTAACGGCGATCTCCAGGAGATTCTCGATGACCGAAACCGCCGGATTCCTCAGTCAGCGCAGCCAGCACAGTGTCGACGAGACCGTCGCCCGTCTCGAAAAGATTCTCGCTGCCAAAGGCGTCACCCTCTTCGCCCTCGTTGATCACAGTGGCGAAGCGCAGAAAGTGGGCCTGAAGATGCCTCCCACGAAGCTGCTCCTCTTCGGCAATCCCGCCGCCGGCACGCCCGCGATGCTCGCCGCGCCCACCCTCGCCATCGACCTGCCGCTGAAGATTCTCATCTGGGAAGACAGTGACGGCGCCGTCTGGCTCTCCTGGAACAGCCCCGACTATCTCCAGCAGCGTCACAACGTGCCGGCCGATCGGATGAAAAACCTCGGCGTCGCCGCCGCCCTCGCCGCCAAAGCCGCTGAAGCCTGAGTGCTGATCACTGTCCCCCGGTCTTCAAAAATCCCGTGCCACCAGAATCACCAGCACCACTCCGCCCAGCATCACCGCCTCCTCTACATCCACTGACACGTTATGCAGGCGATCAAAATCCGTGTGCCGCGGATCCGTCTTTGCCACGCTGTCAATCGCGCCGCCCACCGCGATGCGGTCCCGCTCCATCCGTGGGATGATGCTGAACTGCGAGTAGGCTGTGCACGCCAGCATCAGCAGTGTCACGACGATCCCGATGGACATCGTGCTCATCTGGAATGTCTTCACGAAGTACCCGGCGGCCAGTAACACCACGAGGATCCCGCCCGCGAACAGCCCCTCATGATGCAGCACGACCAGGCACTTCGCCACTATCGTGCCCGCCTGGTGCGTGTCCGCGATGGTGCTGAACGCGGCCGCTGCCGTGACCGGAAAGAACAGCAGCCCGCCGAGCCAAACGACGAGCGCCAGCCAGATGATCGTACGAATCACAGTCTTCATCGCGAGAACAGGGTACAGCGGACAGGGTCCATCGTGCAGCCTGGCGGGCCCTACTCTGCGTTTCCCAGGGCGAGCGGGGCGAGCATGGGCCGTTTCTAACCGGCCACGACCCTGGTCGTGCGGGAAAGGCCTTCGCGAAGCCTTGAGCTCCAGCCCGAGGTGCCTTCCCGCGAAGACTCCCTCGACTGGCCAACGACCTCCCCGCCCATCCGCACTGTAGACTGGCCGCTATGATCCCGCGCCTGCCCCTGTTTGTGCTGTTCGCCGTCACCTATGCTGGCCTGAACGCGCATGCCCGCGCCCAGACCCTGCTCGTCGCCAATCAGGCCGACCGCACCGTCTCCGTCATCGATCCCGCGCAGGGCAGGGAAGTCGCCACCATCCACGAAAACGTTCCCGGCCAGTGGGGCCATGAAATCACCGCCACCGCCGACGGCCGCACCGCCTTCCTGCCCATCTATGGCAACTCCGGCGTCGGCAGGCCCGGCCTCGACGGCGCCAAAATGCTGGTCATCGATGTGCCCTCCCGCAAGCTCACCGGCGAAGTCAGCTTCGGCCACGGCATTCGCCCGCATCTCCCCGTGCTCGACCCCTCGCACAACCTCCTCTACGTCACCACCGAGCTCGACAACGCCGTTACCGTCATCGATCCTCACACCCTGAAGATCATCGGCCAGGTTCCCACCGGACAGAAGGAATCGCACATGCTCGCGATCTCCCACGACGGCCGCTTCGGCTACACCGCCAACGTCGGTCCCGGCACCGTCTCCGTCCTCGATCTCATCGGACGCAAGACCATCACTGTGATTCCGGTCGCCACCAAAATCCAGCGCATCGCCATCTCACGCGACGACCGGTTCGTCTTCACCTCCGACGTCGTCGAACCCCGTCTGGCCGTTATCGACACAGCAACGCATAAACTCAAAACCTGGGTTCCGCTCCCTGCCAACGGCTACGGATCCGCCGCCACCCACGATGGCCGCTGGCTTCTCGTCGCCATTCCTCTGGGGAACGAAGTGGCTGTCGTCGATCTGCAGTCGATGAAGGTCGCGCGCGAAATCCCCGTCGCCGCTTCTCCCCAGGAGGTCCTCATCCAGCCCGATGGCAAGGTCGCGGACGTCTCCTGTATGGGAGCCGGCAAGATCGCCGCCATCGATCTCGCCCAGTGGAAAGTCGCCAGGCTCATCGACGCCGGCAAAGGCGCCGACGGCCTCGGTTGGGCGCAATAAACCAGCATCCAGCAGCAGACGGCTGCCAGCAGTTGAGAAGCTCCCTGGTGACAGGTTCTCGCCGTTCCTGGAGAGTGGCGGCTGGCAGCTGGCTGCCCTATTGCCCGTACACGCTCGGCCGCCCAATCAGCCGCTCAATCCGCTTCCGGATCGGCGGATGCGTCGAGAACAATCCAGCGAAATCCTCCCGGCTCAGCAGCGGCTGCACGATAAACAGGTGCGCCGTCGATGCGGTCCCCGGCATCGGTACCCGCTTCGAATAAGCGTCCAGCTTCTCCAGCGCGCTCGCCAGCGCATACGGATTTCCCGTGATGTGCGCGCCCGTGGCATCCGCCTCGTATTCCCGCGTCCGCGAAACCCACAGCTGGATCAGCATCGCCGCAATCGGTGCCAGAATCAGCATGAACAGCGCGCTGATGCCGCCGCCCCGCCGCCGATCCCCGCCGCCACCCATGCCGAACATCTCCGCCCACCAGCCCATACGCGCCAGCAGCGTGATGGCCCCGGCCAGCGTCGCAGCAATCGAGCTGGTCAGGATGTCGCGATTCCGTACGTGCCCCAGCTCGTGCGCCAGCACGCCTTCCAGCTCATCGTCGTTCAGTATCTGCAGAATCCCGTGTGTCACCGCCACCGATGCGTGCGCCGGATTCCGCCCCGTCGCAAATGCATTCGGCGCGTCGGTCGGGATCACATACATCTTCGGCATCGGCAGCCCCAGCCGCCCCGTCATCCGCTCCACCACCTCATACGCCCGCGGCAGCTGCTCCCGCGTCACCGGCTGCGCCCGGTACATCGCCAGAGCGATCTTGTCGGAGTAGAAGTAGCTCACAAAGTTCATCACCGCGGCGATGACGAACGCGAGGATCGCGCCATTCTCGCCCCAGCGGCTCCCGATCAGAACCAGCAGCAGGGTTAGGGCAGTCAGCAGAAATGCAGTCTTGAGGGTGTTCATCGCATGCCTTCCTCTGAGGCATTGAACCCCATTTTTTCACAAGCGGCTGGCTCGAGGATGCCTCCCGAGCTTTCTCCAGCGAATCCCGTGCGCGGCGGGCCGAATCGCGTGCATTCGTCCGCCCGAAATCCCAATCCAAACCGCCGAAATTCTGTGATATCCCGTACTTCAATTCTCTTTCCCTATGAATTTCTGGAGATTGTGCCCGGTGGCCATTATCAATCGGGCAATAAGCGGTTCTTCGACAGTACCACTTCTTTACTCCTGCCCGTTACTTTAGTTTGATCCCCTAAACAAGCCTTTATCAGAAAGATCGTTTCCTGCCAGCCCGGGTTGAGCGATTTCCGCTCAACTCAATCGTTCCAGTAATCGGCAAATTGGACGGGCAATTGCCCCTTAGCTCCCCATTTCCTGACATCAATGGGGCCTTTGCAGGACATGGGGCGGGGAGTCTTTTCAGATCATTCAAGCCCGTTCAATCTCGGAGTTTTCAACCATAAGGATCACGGACCTCTTATGAAAAAGCTGCTCTTTTGGCAACAGATTGCACTCATGATCGGCGTGTTCGCTGTCTCTACCGCGTTGGCGGCGGCTCTGCTGTGCTTCGCACCCACCGCCTCAGGGCAGGCAATTTCTGTCAACGGAGGCTCGATTCAGGGAACCATTACCGACACTTCCGGTGCCGTGATCGCGGGCGCTTCCGTGCGCATTCTTGCTACTGACACGGGTGCCGTCGTCGCCGTCACCACCGATGCCAGCGGCCTTTACACCGTCGGCCCCCTCAATCCTGGCAACTACCGCATCACCGTCGCTGCCACCGGCTTTGAGACTCTCATCGTCAACACCGTCGTTCGCACCGCCACGGCCACCGCTGGCAGTTTTCAGCTCAAGATTGGCTCTCAAACGCAAACCGTCGAGGTGAACGCGGGGGCCGTGCAGCTCAATACGGACCAGCCCAGTGTCAGCGGCGTCATCAGCTCCCAGCAGTTCGAATCCCTGCCCGTCAACGGTCGCAACGTTCTCGACTTCGCCCAGCTCCAGCCCGGCGTTCAGCTCCAGGCCGGCGGCAGCAATGATGGAGGCTTCGATCCCACCAAAGCCGGCTACTCGGCCGTTTCCTTCAGCGGCATTTCCGGCCGCACCACCCGTATTCTCCTCGACGGCCAGGATGTCACCGACGAAACCGTCGGCACCACCATCTTCAATATTTCCCAGGGCTCCATCGGCGAAGAGCAGGTCACACGCGCCACCGCCGATCCCTCCACCGAAGTCACATCGCAGGGTTCCGTCCTGCTGGCCACCAAGTCCGGCACCAACAGCTTCCATGGCGAGGCCTTTGAATTCTTCCAGGATCAGCGTGCCGGCGCCGCGACCTACGAAGGCAATGCCAATCCCTTCCAGCGCAACCAGTTCGGCGGCAGCGTCGGCGGTCCCATTCTCCCCGACAAGCTCTTCTTCTTCGCCAACTCCGAACGCCTCAAGCAGGACCAGTCCGCTCCCATTTCTCTCGGCCCCGACTTCACCGCCCTTCAAACTGCCTTTCCGAATGTTGGCAGTCCCGACCGTGACACCTACTCCGATGGCCGCGTCGACTGGAACGGCCCCCACGCCACCCACTTCTTCGCCCGCGGCAATTACGAACGCAACTCCTTCGCCACCGGCTCCGGCTACTCCACCTACAGCAACCTCGATAACGCCTGGGGCATCGCCGGCGGCGCCGATTTCGGCACCTCCCGTTTCACCAACAGCTTCCGCGGCAGCTACGAGAAGTTCCACAACCAGATCGGCGACACCACCCTCGGCAACCACGCAATCTACAACCCGATCAACGGCGTCGATATTCGCTATGCGGCGGAGAGCCTGCAGACCGGACCCAACCCGAATGCGCCTCAGCAGACCTACCAGTCCGACAAACAACTCCGCTACGACGGCGGATGGACCCGAGGGACCCACAACCTTCGCTACGGCTTCAGCCTCGATCGCATTCAGGGCGGCGGCCTTGCCGCCTTCTTCGGCTACGGCCCCGAGGTGGTCATCCGTGCCACGACCGTGATTGGAGATAAAACCGATCCGCTCAACGGCTATCATCCCTACGGTGTTGTCATCTCCAACGATCTCGGTTACGCCTCCGAGAATCCCAACTTCGGGCTTCCTGGCGGTGGCATGAGCGACTGGCGCACCGGCCTCTACGCCGTCGATACGTGGAAGATCACCCCCGACGTCACCTTCACCTACGGTCTGCGCTGGGACCGTGATACCGGCCGCTCCAACGCCGACCTCGCTTCGGTTCCCTGCTCGAACATCGCCACCGATAACTTCGCCTTCGGCAGCGGCACTTCCGCGCTGCCCTGCTCCGGGTCCTCACCGCTCTTCGATCAGTGGGGGCCGGGCCTCGGCAAGCGCGTTTCCCAGCCCAACTGGGACTTCGGCCCCAACGTCGGCCTTGCCTGGAATCCTCGCTTCTCACCCAAAACGGTTTTGCGCGCCGGGTTCGGCATTTACTACGACAGCAATGTCTTCAACAATGTTCAGTTCGACCGTTCCTCTCGCCTGCAGACCGGTCAGTTCGCCGTCTACACAGAACTTTGCGCGGGCGCGAACTACACTCTCAACGGCCTGACCCAGACCAGCACCGGCAAAAGCATCAAGACGCTGTGCAGCGAATCCGTTGCTGCCGGCGCTCCCGACTGGCTGCAATTGCAAACCGATTACCGCAAGATTGCCGGCGGCCCCGGCATCAACACCGGTTCGGCAGCCTACAACCTCGCCATTCAGAACGGAGCCATCGCTTTCACTCCGGACTTTAAATTTCCCTACTCCACCAACATCAGCGTCGGCGTCCAGCGCCAGCTCTTTTCCGGAGCCGTTGTCTCCGCCGACTATGTCCGCCTCGAAACCATGAGGCTCGGCCAGACCATCGACGCTAATCATGTCGGCGATGCCCGCTACTTCAACCTCGCTTCCGCCCAGGCAGCCGTGGCAGCCACCAATACCAGCTTCGGCTGCGCCACCACCGATACCGACTGCGCGATTGCTGCCGGTGCCGGCATCACCGATTACGCCGGCAACGGCCTCGACTCCGGCACCGCCCTCTACGGTGGCCAGCCCGCTTCCGCCTATGCCGCTCCCATTGCCGCCTTCCCCGGCGTGAATCCCAACGTCGGTGTCGGCACCTTCCAGTTTCCCGAAGGCCGCGCCTCCTATGATGGCCTCCAGGTCAACTTCATGGAGCAGGTCTCCCGTCCGTTGCCCGGCATTCGCTCCAGCAATCTCGAAGTCTCCTACGCCCTCTCCCGCCTCCTCGCCACCGCCGGCTTCAACGGCATCTCCGCCGGCTCCGATCCCTTCTTCACCTCACCCTCCTACAACAACCGAAACATCAACGGCGATAAAGGCTGGGGCGGATTCGATCGCACCCACATCTTCTCCTTTGGCGGTTCGGCAACCTTCAAATACGGGCCGCAGCTCTCCCTCATCGGCCATCTCGAAAGCGCACTTCCCACCAGTCTCATCATTGATGACCAGGGTTCCGCTCCCGGCGAAATCTTCCGCTCCGACTTCAACGGCGACGGTCAGACTGGCAACGATCTGCTGCCCTCCTCCAAACCCGGTGCCTACATGCGCCAGTACGGTCCCAATAACCTGAACAAACTCATCGGAAGTTACAACGCGAGCGACGCCGGCAAACCCACGCCCGCCGGCCAGGCCCTCCTCACCAATAACCTCTTCACCGGTTCACAGCTCGTGGCTCTCGGAGCGGTCATGCCCAGTCTCGCTGCGGCGCCCTCCCACGCCTTCCCGAACAGTCCGCTGCGCACCATGGACGCCAGCCTCCGCTATCCCATCCATCTCCAATGGCTGCCCGAGCGAGTGAACATCGAACCGGCCGTGAGTTTCTACAACCTCCTGAACTTCGGCAATTTTGATGGTCCCGACGGTGTGATCCTCACCCCCGGCGATGTCACCGAGTCGCCCACCAACGTCAACAGCGTCTACGGCAGCGGCGCTACCGCCTTCAATGTGAAGAACACCGAACGCACCCCGCGCCGGACCGGTACCTTTGACCAGGGCGCCCCCCGCGAAACCGAATTTCAGCTGACCTTCAATTTCTGATCCCTTCGGATCAATTCTCACCGGGCGGAGAGTCCATCCTCCGCCCCCTCTTTTTGGCCGTCACTGTTCCAGATCGCTACAGCGGCCACAGTACGCAAGTACCGAGTACATCTGAGATGCCATACATTGACCCGGTTGGGCTATGAAATGTTGGAGGAGCGGGGCCAGGCCGGGATGCGCAAATGAACATGAATACACTGTGAAAGTTAACTAATAAATCAATGCCAGTGCCTCCCCGATTATTTCTGGCAAAGTTCCTGTAATCAATCTGGTAGTGCAAAGCGAGCGGCCACCCTTGCCCCCGGCCGATTCACCGAGTCCATTCCCCGCTTCGACTGGCCAGTAAATTGCCATCTCCCCTGTGTTCCCGCATAAAAGCAAACGCGCTTGCATAGGGACATGGAGTCCAGGCGGCTCGGATCGCCGGTACTTCCACATTCTTCCAGCACACCCCCATTCGAGGAGACCATGAGAAAAGGATTTTTGACGCAAGTCATCGCTGCCGCTGCCATCCTCCTGAGCGCCGGCTGGGCCGCCGCGCAGACCAGTCTGGGCACCGTCACGGGCACTGTGCGTGACGCCAGCGGCGCTGTGATCGCCCAGGCTTCCGTCACCCTGACGAACGACGCCACCGGCGCCAGCCGCGAAACGAAGACCAATGCCCAGGGCGAATACCGTGCGGATGCCGTGATCCCCGGCCCTTACAGCATTCGCGTCTCCGCCAGCGGTTTCGATCCCAAGGAAATCAAAGGCCTCAATGTGACGCCGACTGTCGTCACCTCGCAGGATGTCACCCTGGCCGTCGGCAAGCTCACCTCTGAGGTTCAGGTGCAGGCCGCCAATACGGCGACCCTCGACACCGACACCGGCCAGCTCGCGACCACCATCGACAACTCCGAGATCCAGACCGTCCCCATCTTTTCGCTCAACCCGGTCGAGCTCGCTGAAACCGTCCCTGGTGTGCAGATGGTCCAGCAGGCGGGTTTCAGCAACGGATTCGATATCTCCGTCAACGGCAATCGCTCCCGAGCCAACAACTTCCTCATCGACGGCCAGGACGACAACGACAACTCGATCGCCGGGCAGGCTCTCCAGGCGCAGATTCCCGACATGTTCTCCTCCGAGGCCATCCTCACCAACTCCTTTTCGGCCGAGTTCGGCCGCGCCGGCGGCGCCGTCGTCAACCTTGTCACCAAGAGCGGCACCAATACCCCTCACGGCACCGCCTGGGATCTCTACTCCGGTTCCGGCCTCAACGCCATCGACGGCCTCAGCCGCGGTGTTCAGGGCGAACAGAAGGCCCGCTACGACCAGCATCAGTACGGCTTCACCGTCGGTGGTCCCATCATCCGCGATCGTCTCTGGGGCTTCGGCGGATCGCAGTGGTCGCGCTTCTACGGCAAAGCGACTCCCAACATCATCAATCTTCCCGATCCGGCCAGCTACGCTCTTCTCCAGGGCATGAACAGCCCCAACGCCACCCTCCTGCTCAAGTACATTGGCTCGCTCAGCCAGTACATTCCAGCTTCCGGGTCCTCCTTTACGGAAACCATGATCAACGAGCCGGGATGCGCCACCTGCTCCATCGTCTTCGCTCCCTACAAGCGGCCCAATGAGGCCCAGACCAGCACCGATACCCAATACACCTTCAAGGTGGACTACCAGGCGACCGTGAAGGACCATATCTCCGGCCGCTTCCTCCACGACTACGACTTCCTCTCCCCCGACTGGTTTAACTTTGCTTCGCAGCTGCCCGGATTCGATTCCTATCAGGGCGGTCCTGCCGAGCAGGGCGCCGGCGAGTACACCCACATCTTCTCGCCCACCCTCATCAACGAATTCCGTGCCTCGGTCACGCGCATCAACTTCCTCTTTGCGCCGCTGCCCGCCACCGTTTCCAACCCCCTCTACACCGCGCCGGTCGTGAACATCGCCAATACCGGACTGCCCCAGCTCGGACCGCAGTCCACCTCGCTGCCTCAGGGCCGCGGTCACGACTTCTATCAGTTCCAGGACACCGTCTCCAAAACCTTCGGCCGCAATACCCTCCGCGTCGGCGCCGACGTTTCCCGCGTCCTGGTCCGCGATTTTGTCCCCTTCAACAACTTCGGCTCGCTCTCCTACACCAAGAGCACCGGATACTCGGCGCTCAACAACTTCGTCGACAACTTCCTCGGCGCTTCCGGCTCGGCCAGCATCAATTTCGGCAGCAACCGCCTCGACTCTCACCAGTGGCAGCTGGCCTTCTTCGGCCAGGATGACATCAAGCTCACTCCCGACCTCACCCTCAACCTTGGCCTCCGCTGGGAGTTCCAGGACGACCCTGAGAACGCCCTGCAGTATCCCGCCATCAACCCGGCGACTGCGCTCACTGATTCCATCACCGCTCACTACAACGTTGCCGAAGACCGCAACAACTTTGGTCCGCGCATCGGCCTTGCCTGGAATCCCCACTCCGGCCCCAGCATCCTCGGGGACGGCAAAACCGTCTTCCATCTCGGCGCCGGCGTCTTCTACGACGTCCTCTTCACCAACATCCCTGACAACTCCCTGGCCAGCGCCCCCAACGTGCAGGCGCCCCTGGTCGAAGTCACCACCGGACGTGGCGCACCCAATGCCAATACCATCGTGGCCGGCATGACGCCCTCCTCGACCATCAGCCCCTTCGGCTCCGTGGAATCGACGGTCGACAACCTCGTCAATCCCCAGACCTACGAGTGGAACCTCGGCATCGAGCGCCAGCTGCCCGGCCAGATCAAGCTCACCGCGAACTACGTCGGCAGCCGCGACGAGAAGCTGTATGCCAATCAGCAGTACAACTACTTCGATCCCAACACCGGCCTGCGCCTCAATCCCAACCGCGGCGCCATCATCGCCCGTGGCAACTTCGCCGACTCCGATTACAACGGTATCCAGATCGGCGTCACCCACGACTTCCATCACGGGCTCTTCATCCAGGGTTCCTACGATTACGGCAAGTCTCTGGATGACGGCTCCGAAGTCTTCACCTTCACCGGAGCTACGACCTCCTATTCGGCCAACCTCGCTCCCGGAGGCCGCAAGCAGGATTGGGGCCCCTCGGCCTACGACCATCGCCACTATGCGGCCCTGGTCTACGCCTGGCGCGTTCCTAACCTCCATCAGACCGATAACAAGGGCCTCAACGAAGCCATCGATATCGTAGCCCGCAACTGGACGTTCTCCGGCCTCAGCCTCTGGCAGTCCGGCCAGTACAGCTCCTTCGATCTCAGCGGTTTCGACTTCAATGGCGACGGCAGCACCAGCAACGATCGTCCGCTGCTCAGCAATCCCCACGCCGGCCTCGAAACCATCGGGATGGACGGCTACGTTCTCGGTTGCACCAATGCTCCGGGGCAGGGCTTCTTTGACTACGGCGCCAATGATGACACCGGGGCCTGCAATCAGGTCAGCCCCAACGATGTTCACTGGCTCGTTCCTTATCCCTACACTCCCGGCAATGTCGCTTCCGAAATCGGACGCAACAGCTACGAGAACCCCGGCAACTGGAACGAGAACTGGGCTCTCCAGAAGGGCTTTGGACTGCATATCTCCCGGATGGAGAATGCCGCCATCACCCTCCGCGCAGAAGCCGAGAACGTCTTCAACCACAACAACGTTGGTGTTCTTCAGACGGATCTGCTCGACGCTGCTCCCGGCGCCGGCGATCCCTACCTGAACCAGAACGCCGCCCGCTTCGACGACGAGCGCCAGCTCCGCTTCTGGATGAAGTTCGTCTTCTGAGCACCCAAAACCCGCCAACCCCAGGGGGACCGCTCCGCCCGGTCTCCCCCTGGGATCGCTCTCACCGTCGACCCCGCCCGGTTCCCCATCGGTCCCTATCCAGTTGATTGCGCGCCCTTAGACGCCTCCCAAATCCAGAAAGTTATCTGCATTTGCGGAGAGGAACCCACCCCCAAATATGAATTTTTAAATCCGTTTCATCCACAGTTCCCCTCCTGTAGTCACTAACTCCTTGGTTTTAAAGCCTGCCCCAAACGATGCAGCTGTTTACAAATGGAATTTCAATTGCTCAGTATCGGCCATCATTCTTCCCCGGCTTTTTGTTCGCTGTTTTCTCCCCAGTCGTAGAAACCAGTAGCTGCTCTTCGGTTCCAGAGGAAACGCACGAAGCCGCCTTCTCCGTGAAGCGGTGGGACCCACATCCGGGCTCTCCCAGCTGTTTTCGCCCGGTGATCCTTAATTTTTGGCAACGAAAGCACCTTTTGGAGGAGCTGTGATGAAGCAACTGAGGTTGCAATGGATCATTCCGATGATCGCCGCTCTGTTCTGTTGTTGTACAGGCGTGTATTCGGCTCTCGGCCAGGCAACAAATACAGGTACTGTGGTCGGCGAAGTCGACGATCAGAGCGGCGCAGTCATTGCCGGGGCGTCAGTCACCATCACCGACGTGTCGGCTGGGACGAAACTCAACTCCGTCACCAATGGTACCGGGAAGTACATCTTCACCGCCGTACCTCCTGGCGTCTACGACCTCAACGTCGAAAAATCCGGCTTCTCGACTGCAAGGGTGACCGGTCTTACGGTTACCGTGGGCAGCCAGACCAACGCGAACGTCAAACTCAACGTCGGATCGACAGCCCAGACCGTTCGGGTCCAGGTCCAGGGTACTGAACTGCAAACCCTGAATGCAACCATCGGGCAGACGATCGGCGCGGAGGCGATTGAGTCGCTGCCAAGCCTCGGCCATGATGTGTCCACCTTCGCGACCCTGCAGCCCGGCGTGAGCCCCAACGGCAGCGTGGCCGGGACCTATAACGACAATAACACCTACCTTCTTGACGGCGGCAACAACACCAGCGATATGGACGGCAACAACAGCGTCTATAACACTGGTCCCTCCTCCTTTACGGGTGATCCAACCGGCGTCGCTTCCTCCAACGGTGCCCTGTATGGACCGCCGAGCGGAATTATGCCGACCCCGCAGGACAGCGTCGAAGAGGCCACGGTCAATTCAGCCAACCAGACGGCCGACTTTAACAACTCCTCGGGCTCAGAGGTGGAATTGGTCACGCCCCGCGGCACCAACCGCTGGCACGGAGGCGCCTACGAATACTATCTCGACAACGGCTTCGACGCGAACAGCTGGGACAACAACCAGTTCGATATTCCCCTCCAGCAATATCACTACAGCCGCTTCGGCGCCAAGGCCGGCGGTTTCCTCACTCCGAGCATCCTCGGTGGAAAGTTCTACCTCTTCGGATTCTTCGAGGGGTATCGCTATCCTCAGTCGACGACTGTGACCAGGATCGTGCCCACGGCCTCGCTCAAAGCGGGCAACCTGTATGCGCTGGATGGCAGCGCCAGCTACCTGGATACCGACGTCGATCCTCGTGGCATCGGCCTCAATCCGCTGGTTTCGGCAATGTGGAACAAATACGAGCCCACGGGCAATATCGCCGGGGGCGGCGGCAGTACCAACTCCTGCGGAACGGCCTTTAACGGCACAACCTGCGACGGCTTTAATGAAGCCGCCTTCACCGCGAACATGTCCCTGCCGCTCAGCAGCAACGACATGGCCTTCCGCCTCGACCACTCCTTTAACTCCAAGTTGAATTGGTTCGCCAGCTATCGCTATTTCAAGCTGACCCAGTTCACCTCCAACCAGTACGATATCGGCGGATTCTTCCCCGGCGATAAGCTCGGCACTCCCGCCTCCACGGCTCCGCGGCCATTGCAGCCGTGGTACTTCGTCACTGGCCTTACCACCAGCATCAGCAGCAACACGACCAACGATTTCCATTACAGCTACATGCGGAACTTCTGGTCGTGGTCCACAAACAACGCACCCCCGCAGGCTGCCGGCCTGGGCGGGGCGATGGAACCGTTCGGTGAATCGAACGAGTACGTTCTGGCTCCGTTTAACGTCAACACCCAGAACATCCGCACTCGCTTCTGGGATGGACACGACAACTTCTTCAGCGATAACGTCAGCATGCTGAAGGGGAATCACCTGCTGCAATTCGGCGGCCAGTTCCAGCATAACTGGGACTATCACCAGCGCAGCGACAACGGCGGCGGCATCAACTTCACGCCGACCTATGTCATGGGCAACGCCGGCAGCCAGACCATCAGCGGGACCGGTCTCAATGACGGATTCGGTGCGAACAAGAACACCGTTCGCCTCGCGTCCGCCGTTTTCGGTATGGTCAGCACTGCGCAGCAGGCCTACACGCGGAACGGCGCCACGCTTGGTCTGAATCCGCCGTTGACGCACGCCGAAGATCAAAGCACCATTCCCTTCTACAACGGCTACTTCACCGATACCTGGCACATGAAGCCCAGCATCACGCTTTCCTATGGGCTGGGATACACGCTCGAAATGCCGCCCTCCGAAGCGCAGGGCAGGTCCACCGTGCTGGTGGATACGGCCGATGAACCCTTGTCGACCGAGGACTATCTGGCACAGCGGAAAGCCGCTGCTCTTCAGGGACAGGTTTACAACCCGCAACTTGGGTTCTCCCTGGTCGGTCACGTCGGATCCGGAACGAAATATCCCTATGATCCGTTCTACGCAGAATTCAGCCCCCGCGTAGGCGTCGCGTGGAATCCTGGTTTCTCCAAGTCGACTGTCGTCCGTGCCGGCTACGGCCGTATTTACGGGCGCCTCAACGGCGTCGATCTGGTACTGGTGCCGCTTCTGGGCGTCGGCCTGATTCAGGCAGAGGCCTGCAACAATACCAATATGAACGGGACTTGCGCTGGGTCCGCCTCAACCGCAAGCACCGCGTTTCGCGTTGGGGTGGATGGAAACACCGCTCCAATTCCCTCCGCGGCGCCGATCCTGCCCCAGCCCGCATATCCCGGCTTTAACCTGGGTGCCGCCAACGGTGAAGGGCTCGATCCGCACTTCCGGCCCAACGTCGTGGACTCGATCGATGTGAGCATCCAGCGCCAGATCAATCAGAAGATGCTGATCGAGGTCGGTTACATTGGGCGGCTGATCCATCATGAATTTCAGCCGTACGACCTGAACGTGGTGCCTTACATGATGTCCGTCGGTGGCCAGCAGTTTAAGACCGCCTACGCCACCCTCGAACGGTACCTCAACTGCGACAAGTCAGCCGCTGCGTGCGGGGCCAACGTGCCTTCCGCCACTGCGGCCTACAATAGCTTTGTGGCCGCCGTTCCCGCGCAGGGCTTCTTTGAAGCTTCCCTCGCCGGTACCGGCTACTGCAACGGCTATGCCAGTTGCACAGCCGCTGTCCTCGATAAGGAACTCAGCAACTTCGAAGGTCAGGGTGTCTGGAGCCTGTGGTCGGATCTGGACAATGGTGCGTTCAACACGACTGTGATTCCACGCTCGATGGAGAACACGCCGATTCCTGGCCAGACGCTGGGTGCAAGCGGACAAGCCCCTTACGGCTTTGCCTCCAATGCCAGCACTGGCTATGGCAACTACAACGGCGGTTTCGTTTCCTTCGCTGTTCACGGCTGGCATATGCTGACCACTCAGAGCAACTTCACGTGGAGCAAGGCTCTGGGCACGGGCAGCGCCGCGCAGGCGACCAGCGAATACACACCGGATGACGCCTTTAACCTCGGCACAATGTACGGCGAGCAGTCCTTCGACCGCCGGCTTGTGTTCAACACTTATGTCATTGCTCAGGACCCGTGGTTCAACGGACAGCACGGTATTCTCGGACGGGTGGCCGGTGGCTGGGAGTTAGCTCCTCTGTTCACCGCCGGTTCCGGTCCGCCGGTTGGCTGCGGTACGATTGACGGCCAGTCGTTTGGCGGTGCTGACGACATCGGCGCCTACGCCTCCAACGAACAGTGCGTCTTCACTAGCAAGTACAACGGGGGACACTCGGCCCACTTCGGCGTAGCCGGAGGGACCGATGCTTTCGGAAACAGCGTTGGTGTCGGCAATACAAATCCAACGGTGAACCTGTTCAGCAACCCGGTCGCGGTCTGGAACCAGGTCCGCGCTCCTATTCTGGGCATTGACACCAAGAACCCGGGTGCTGGCCCGTTTATGGGACAGCCGTATTGGAATCTCGATGCTCAGCTGAAGAAGAATGTCCGCATCGCTGAATCGATGAACTTCGAGTTCTCCTTCATCGCGGCCAATGTGCTGAACCACCGAGAGTTCTACGATCCATCAGACGGCATCTCTTCTCCGGGTTCGTGGGGTGTGATGAACACCCAGGCGAACGCGCCCCGCCAGATGGAGTTCGGCGGCCGCATCAGCTTCTAACCACCGCATCCTTCACCCAATCGGCGGAGGTCCAACTCGGACCTCCGCCTTTTGTTTTGCCCGCATGCTCAGCCGCACGCTGCTGCGGCGGGTCGCACGCCTTTCTCGCTGCACCCGTAATCAAAATCGATGCCGCACGTCCCAGCCGCGAAACGCGTGTCTGCGCAGCTGCCACTCTGTGACGAACTCCTTCTCTGCGGCATAGCCACGGGACGCACAGGAAATTCCCGCTGAAGTTCGCTCTCGCAAAAAGAATGGCTTAGCTGTCTTTCGACAGGCGGGGGTCCCTCGGACCTCCGCTTTTCTGTTGGCTCTTTCGTCACACCTTTCTACGCAAAA
>Ga0335072_10002624_pt1 | contig 27740 bp, 18 predicted proteins | sample Lox_Sample_21_FD_206725 | JGI IMG/M metagenome (GOLD analysis project Ga0335072, IMG submission 206725) | Soil microbial communities from Loxahatchee National Wildlife Refuge, Florida, United States - Lox_Sample_2.1 | ecosystem: Environmental > Terrestrial > Soil > Wetlands | place: USA... | reverse complement strand
CCGTGCGACCAGCCATCGACTAGGAAATCCCATGCCGGGACAATCATCAATGCAACACCGTCGCGCGCATACTGACGGCTCAGCAGTGGAAAGTCCATATCTTTGCAGATCTCGAGCCCCCACTTGCCGGAAAGCGTCAATATGGCCGCGTGTTTTGAGGGAGACGCATCCGGGCCGGCGCACATGGCTCCATAAGGCACGGAAAGCGACGTGCGACTCAATGAAGGCGTGAACTGGTCTTCCCAATGGGGTAAAAGATGATGCTTGTCGTAAGTAGCCAGCAGCGTTCCATTCGGCGCGTAAAGCCGCTCCTGGTTCCACGAAACCTTAGGCGTAATCCGATCGATTCCGATAGCAATAAAAGCATGCGTCTGCTGGGCCAGCCGCTCAAAGGTGGCATCTGTTGCTGCTTGCGATGCGTCGGTCACCGGGCCGCTGTGCTCCGGCAGCACAAAGAGCTGAATGCCCTGAGCATCCATGGAGAGCATCTGCTTCCCAAAACGATCAAAAGCAGCAGCCGCGTCTTCGGTTGTCGGAACAATCAGGTTCATGGAATCATCCGACGCAATAAGACCAACCTTGATCGTTGGTGAATTCTTTGGCGTCGTTGCCAGGCGCCAGGCGCCAAATCCGAAAACACAGACCAGGAAAACCGCCAACCCAACCGCCACCGCGCGCTTTCGTTGCGTTGAGGCTGAACTGAAGAGCGCGGCAATGACCGCTGCAAAGAGAAATATCGAAAAGCTAATGCCCCAGATGCCCGTCACGGATGCGATCTGGAGAATCGGCAGGAACTTCATCTGTGAATAGCCAAGATTGCCGATCGTGCCATGAATCGAGAGCGATTCACCAATGAACTCATAGGCAACCCAGAATGCCGGCACGATCAGCACAGCCTGCACGACGCGCCCTTTCAGCATCCGGTTGCGAAATAGCAGAACGGCTAAGCCAAACATGCAGGCGGGCACGAGAGCATCGAGAATCGAGAGCCACAGCGGAATCACAATCGTAAGGTAGTACCACTGATTCAATCCGCCCAGCGCGAAAGCCGCAGCCGCAGCCAGAAATCCGGCAGCGGCGGATATGCGCGGAGCCAGCCAAAGGACAGGAATGGGAGCCAGCCACATTAAGGGCCAAAGCGGTGAAAGGCCGGTCCCCAAAAAAAATAATCCCGCCGAAAGAGAAAGACAGAGAACAACCACGGTATTACTACTTAGCTTTGAGGCCATAGATCAATCTCCTGAGCGAACGGCGTACAAGAGCGCGGAACTCCGCTTCTGACAGATGAAAGCGGCCTCCACGGTAGAGCGCGACATAACCGTGGGCGTGCGCCCACAACTCGAGGGCAATCTCCCATACGTCGTCGCGTTTAAGATAGCCAGACTCCATGGCCTGAGCCACAAGATCGGCGATTGGATTGAGCGTGGGGGAACGGCGGGCACGGAAGTCATCGGGATAACGGCGCGCGTTCGGACGCGGCTGCGAAAAAACATAATCGAAGATGCGAGGACGGTCGAAGGCGTAATCGATATAGAAATCCATGCTGGCCAGCAAGCGTGACACGCTGGAGCCGCGCATTGGCCGCGCCTGCATGTATCCAAGTAATTTTCCGAATTCGCGGTCGACAACAAAATCGAGGAGCGCCGCTCTGTTCGGGAAGTGATGATAAATCGCCATCGGCGTAATGCCGACGGCCTGGGCGACCCGCCTCATGCTGACGGCGTTCTCGCCCTCTTTTTCAAGAATTTTGAGCGCCTCTTCCGCAATCCGCTCCGAGGTCATTTCTTTCATAGCTATACACTGTATACCAACTGACTATACACTGTATACCCATACAGGGTGAGGCGCTGTGGAGACCGGGCGTCGGTTTGACCAGTCTCGACATCGTTCGTATCATGGAAAGAGTTGTACTTCAGCGGTTTCCCCACCTGAAAACCGGCGGCGTAGCTCAGATGGTTAGAGCGACGGACTCATAACCCGTAGGTCGGTAGTTCGATTCTACCCGCCGCCACCAGGAGAACTCGGACAGCAGATTTCTCCTTGCTGGAGTATGATTCTACTAACAGCTTCCGGCTGCCTGAGTCTTGTTCATGTCTAAGGGTTTTAAGCGCGCTATCCTCGTAATTTCCGTTCTTCTAGTGGTTGTCGTCTTTCTCGGCGGATTTGGCCTGCGTGGTGTGCGCGCCGGCAGCCAGAGTGATGGCGCTTATCGCCAGATGGGCGTATATGAAGAAGTCCTGCACAAGATTCAAAGCGATTATGTGGTTGATCCCAGCATCTCCAAAGTGACCAACGGAGCGCTCCACGGTCTGCTGGAATCCCTCGACTCCGATTCGAGCTATCTCACCCCGGCGGAATATGCGGCCTACAAAGCCCATGCGAATGAAGGCACGGCGCAAGTGGGATTGAATGTCTCCAAGCGCTTCGGCTATGCGACAGTGGTGTCGGTCATGCCCGGCAGCCCAGCCGAACGCGAACAGATTCAGGATGGCGACATTATCGAAGCGATCGGCGGACAATCCACTCGGGAAATGTCGCTGGCGATGATCCGGTTAATGCTTGAGGGCAAGCCGGGCACAGATGTGACTTTTTCTCTCGTTCGTCCCAATCGCGGCACGTCGGAGCCCGATAAGATCACTCTCACGCGCACCCCGATTATTCCGCCGGCAATGGGCGAACAGGAATACGAAAATTCGAGCATCCTTTATCTGAAGCCCATTGTTCTTACCAAATCACGGGTGGATGATATCGAGAGTCGCCTTCGCGCCATGCAAAAGGATGGCAACAAGAAAGTTCTGCTCGATCTGCGCGATGTAGCTGAAGGCGATGAGGCCCAGGCGGTACGTCTGGCCAACGCTTTCCTGCAAACCGGCACGATCGCCTCTCTTGAAGGCCAGAAGGTGCCCAAGCAGATATTTACAGCCGAGCCGGGCAAGTTCATCACATCCGCGCCGCTCGTCATCCTCGTCAATCACGGAACATCAGGCCCAGGTGAGTTGGTAGCCGCAGCGATCCTGGATAATAAACGAGGCGACGTTGTTGGAGACCGCACATTTGGCGAAGGCGCTTTACAGAAAACCATCGAAATGCCCGACGGATCTGCCTTGATTCTCTCCGTCGCAAAATATGAGTCGCCCTCAGGCAAGAAGATTCAGGATGAAGCCGTGATGCCGAACGTGGTTGTTGCTCCCAGCATCGATCAGTATCTGGCAGAGGACGAGAGCCCTGAGACCCCAAATGCGCAAAAGCCGGAATCGCATGTCGATGATCAGCTCAATAAAGCCCTCGACCTTCTGAAGCAGAAGAACGCCTGACGGAACCAACTATTCTTGGCTGTTTCCGAGTGACTGGACGCACTGTTGAATGAACGCGCTCAAGTAACCAAAAGCAGCTTTCATCCTGGCGCGGGGCAACGCAAGGTCGCCGGCGGCGTCGCGTTGGCGGTGTTGCTTCTTCTGGCCGCAGCCGTAGGCTCCCTGACGGGATTGATGCTTGTCTACTCCGTCAATCTTCCCCAGATTGACGATCTGATGCGATACCGGCCCGACACCACAACTGAACTTTACGACACGCACGGACGTATCTTCGGCTCGTTCGCCTTAGAACGCCGTGTTCTGGTCAATTACAACGATCTCTCGCCGCTATTGCGCGAGGCAGTCATATCTATCGAAGACAAGAACTTCGAAAGTCACTGGGGCGTGAACTTCTTTCGCGTAATGGGCGCGGCCTACCATGACCTGACCTCGAAGAACCGTGCGCAAGGTGCTTCCACGCTGACCATGCAACTGGCGCGGAACCTTTTCCTCTCGAATGAGCGGACCTTCGGGCGCAAGCTGCAGGAGGTTTTGCTCTCGATCCAGATTGAGCATAACTTCACGAAACAGCAGATATTTACGTTGTATGCGAACCAGATATACCTGGGGCGCGGGGTTTACGGGTTCGAGGCGGGATCGGAGTATTACTTCAGCAAGCATGCCAGGGATCTGACGCTGCCGGAGGCGGCGCTTCTGGCAGGGCTGCCGAAGGGGCCATCGGAGTATTCTCCGGTACTCAATCCGGACAAAGCCTTCCGCCGGCGCAACATGGTCATTAACTCCATGCTGGAGGACGGCGTAATTACCGCGGCGCAGGCCAACGTGGCCCGCTCGGCGCCGCTGGGGTTGCATATCGAGACGCCTCCCAACAGCGTCGCTCCGTGGCTTGTCGAAGAGGTGAGGCGCGAGCTGGAACGGAAACTCGGCTCTGATCGGGTGCATGAGGCTGGGCTGAAGGTCTATACCACGCTTGATCTCGATCTGCAGGAGGCCGCAAACAGCGCGGTGCTCGACGGGCTTGCGGCTTATGAGCGGCGGCATGGGTGGCGCGGGCACTTGCTCAACGTGATCGCCGGGGGCGTCGGCATGGAGGGGTTCAAGCATCCGGATTGGGTGGTGCCGCCGCAGCCGGGGACTTATGTGCATGCGCTGGTTACGGGCGTGCTTCCCTATCAGGTAACGGCTCGCATTGGCGACGACCAGCTTGTGCTGACGCCGGATGACTGGAGCTGGACGGGGTTTCGGACTGCGGATGGATTTCTGAAGCAGGGCGATATTATTTACGTCCATCTGCGCGAGCGGGACGGCAACCTGCTGCGCGGGACGCTGGAAGAAGATTCAGGCGTCGAAGGGTCATTGATGGCCATGGACAATGTCACTGGCGACGTCCTGGCCATGGTCGGCGGCCGCGACTTCAACATGTCGCAGTTCAACCGCGCGACGCAGGCTGAGCGGCAGACCGGGTCGTCGTTCAAGCCGTACGTCTACACGGCGGCGATTGAGGACGGCGCCACTCCGGAAGAGAAGATTCTCGACGCTCCTACCTCATTCGGCGGCTACACGCCGCATGATTATGAAGGCAATTACCTCGGCAACATCACCATCCTCAAGGCTTTCGCCGATTCACGCAACATCCCGGCGCTCAAGCTCGCCGAGCGCGTCGGCATACACAAGGTCATCGACGTAGCGCACCAGTTCGGCATCACGGCGAATATACCGGCGTACCTCCCGATTGCGCTCGGCTCGGTCGAGGTGACGCTGGAGCAGCAGATGGCCGCCTATGCCGCCTTTCCGAATGACGGCATCCGCATTGCGCCGCGGCTCATCCGGCGGGTAACGACAGCCGATGGCGCTCCGCTGCTGGAAGATACGCCCGAGGTCACCGAGGCCACCAGCGCCAGGGTAGCGCGCACCATGATGATTCTCTTGCGCGAGGTGACGCACAGCGGGACGGCTGCGGCTGCCTCGGCGCTGAACCACCCTATCGGCGGCAAGACGGGCACGACCAGCGGCTTCACCGATGCGTGGTTCGTCGGCTTCTCGCCTTCAACGACCTGCGGCGTCTGGGTCGGGTATGACAGCCGGGAATCCCTCGGCGACAAGGAAACCGGCGCGAAGGCCGCGCTGCCGATCTGGATGAACTTTATGCGCGCCGCCATTGCCGGCAAGGACAACGAGGCTTTCCCCGGCGACACCCGACCGAACGCGCTGCGGCTGGCGCAAGCCTCGGTCAAGGCAATTCATTGAAGCCTGCACCGGAAGTGCAGCATCAACTACTTATGCCGCAGAAACGTGTCATTCTTTACAGCCAGCCCGGATGCCCTCCGTGCTTCGCTGCCAAACATTTCTTCAATTCGCGCGAGATCCCCTTTGAATACAAGGACGTGACCGCCGATCCGAAGGCGCTGCAGGAGCTGCTTGACCTGAACAGCCAGTCGACACCGACCATTGTTGTCGATAATGAGGTGATGATTGGCTTCGATATGGATCGTCTCGAGCATCTGTTCGCCTGATTTCCGCAGGATCCCCCCTACACCGCGTATCTCTTCGTAAGTTATTGTGATTCAGCCTGTTGTCGGATTTCCACAGGATTGAGGGCTTGACAGCTTTGCAGTTGCAAGCCAGTGACCGATCTTAGTCCAGCCGCTGCGAACCGCAGGTCCCTCGACTGCGCTCGGGATGGCAATTCATCTGTTTTAAGTGTCGTGCTTTCCCATCCTTTCGCAAAATGCGCGAAAGGATGGTGCACCCTTTTTTCGCGGCCCATCAAAAACGTACTACCGCCGGAGCTGAGACGATTACTGTTTTCGGAACGTGAATCCCACGGTGCATTCGGTCCGTGTCTCAAAAAGCACGGGATAGGGTACGCTGAGAAATCCGGCCATTATTCCAGCTCGGATCGAACACGGTAAGCTATTTTGCATGGCCTGCGGGATTCGTCGGCATGGAGGGCTTGACAGCGGATGCGGAAGATTCTTGAACGCGTCGTGGCAGGACTGATCCTTGCATCGATCGCCCTCTATGCCGGAGACTGGCTCGTCTACCGATATCGCGCCGCCCATGGAACCGAATTCGATTCGGTACAGGTGAGTCAGTTCATCGCCCTGCCGCTGAAAAACGGAAAAGTGGAGTTTGATTACGCCGGCACCCAGCAAGTGGGGTGCGTTCGGGCAGTCTTTCCCTGGGCTGATGATGATCCTTGCTGGTGGGTGCGGCGGCATGCGGACAAGTGGACAAACCCTTGAAATAGTGGTGGTCGAGGATAAAGCCTGCTTGACGCGATTCGGACATAGCCACTATGCTTCGCGGAAATGAAGAGAGTCGCTTCCGGAATTGTTCCCGTCATCTCGATCGATCGGAAGTCCGCCAAGGCAATACACCGGCAGATTTATGACGCGTATCGCAAGGCGATCGTGAATGGCAGCCTGCGCCCGGGAGAGCGAATTCCATCCACCCGGGGACTTGCCTCCGAGCTTGGGGTTTCACGCTTCCCGGTCCTGAACGCATACGCGCAGCTTCTGGCGGAAGGCTATTTCGAGAGCCGCGTCGGCGCCGGGACGGTCATCTGCAGTTCCCTTCCCGAACGCTTCACGCGGAGTGAACAAGCGCACGCGAGAGCCTTAGCGGTCCGGTCAGGTCCGCGGCCGGTGGCGCGCCGCGCTGCGGCATTCCCTGAATTCGAGCGACCGCTCTGGATGCGGGGCTGGGGAGCATTTGGCGTGGGGCAAGTTGCTTTCGACCAATTTCCGCTTCAAGTATGGGCGAACCTGGCAGCGCGCCGTTGCCGCAATATGAGCGCCCAATCCTTTGGCTATAGCGACCAGATGGGTTCGATGCCGCTGCGGGAAGCGATCGCCAACTATTTGCGGACCGCGCGATCGGTCCACTGCGAGGCGGAGCAGGTCATGATCGTCAGCGGGTCGCAGCAGGCGCTCGAGATTTCAGCCCATGTTCTGCTCGATCCTGGAAGTCCGGTATGGGTCGAAGAACCTGGCTATCCTTTTGCGCGGGATGCTTTTGCGCTGACGGGTTGCCATCTCATCCCTGTTCCCGTGGACAACGAGGGCCTGGACGTTGCCGCCGGCATCAAGCGATGCCGCAAGGCGCGGGCCGCGATTGTTACGCCTTCTCACCAGTTTCCACTGGGCGCTACCATGAGCGCCCAGCGGCGCCTTCAGCTGCTGGACTGGGCGCAAAGCACGGGATCATGGGTGATCGAGGATGACTACGACAGCGAGTATCGATATGACAACTCGCCGATCGCGTCCTTACAAGGGCTCGACGTGCATGCGCGCGTGATCTATATCGGAACTTTCAGCAAAGTCTTGTTTCCGGCTTTGCGGCTGGGCTATGTCGTGATTCCATCCGATCTCGTCGACCGTTTTCTGACCATCCGCCGGGCAACGGATCTTGGCATGCCAAGCTTTTCTCAGGAAGTGCTTACGGACTTCATCAATGAAGGGCATTTTGCGAGGCACATCCGAAGGATGCGGGTGCTCTATCGCGAGCGCAGGACTGCGCTGGTTGAGAGCAGCGGCAAGGAACTTGGGTCCATGGTCGAAGTGCTCGGCAGCGAAGCCGGGATGCATCTGACGGTGATGCTGCGCAATGAGAGCAGCGATCTGGAGATTGCGGAGCGCGCGAGCCGGCAAAATCTTTTGATCTGGCCTCTCTCGACCGTCTACCTGAGCAAACCTTCGCGTTCCGGTTTCATTCTGGGGTTTGGCAGCACGGCGATCGAGGAGATTCCGCGCGCGGTGGTAAAACTCCGTAATCTGCTCACCGGCAAGTGATGAATATGCTTCACCCGGCGTGGCTGCCCCGCCATTTGAGGGGCCGAGTGGTCATCGTGGTCAGCATGGAGTTCGACCAAGTGGCTATTGCCACTTCGTCTCTTCTGCTTCAATCTTGTCTCATGTTTCGAGGTAACTTAGCGCCATCGTATAAGAACGCGGTGGCTACTCTGGAAAAGCAAATAGCGCATGATTCGGTCGAGTCTCCGTTTAAAAGAACCCGCGATTCACTTGCGATTGCGCTGCCGAACACAGCGCGCAATGAAAGCTTCATCGAGGCTGTGCCGCAGGCGCCCAGGCCGGTACGGTCGAGGTATCCGCGTATCGCGATTAAGACAAACGGGCGGATTGTTCTTATTCCTTCTGCGGAGATCCTCGTCGTGGAATCCGAGGGCGACTACGTGCGGGTGCAGAGATACAATGGCACGCACCTGCTGCGGGAGCATATTTCAGTTCTCGCCGACAAGCTGCAGGCTTATGGCTTTATCCGCGTTCATCGTTGCCTACTTGTGAATGCCGCGCACGTCGAGAGCATTGAGCCACGCTTTAACGGTGATTACCTGCTGCGCATGAAAGGCGGCAAGGTATATAACGCCACTCGCACCTACAAGAAGAATTTGCGGCTCCTGGCAGATCTGTGGATTGGCGTGGATGGCTTTGACTAGCCGCGCCATGAGCAGCATCAGGTGCGCCAAGATATGAACGGTCCCGGTTTGCTCATGCCTCTCTATGGAATCGCGTTTTTGCTGATCCAGGCGGCGTTCTGGCCGTACGCCGCGGGCATTGCGATTTTCGCGATCGGTTTGACGATGCTCCTCAGAAGCGGAGCTTGGAAAGCGCAGGGGCTGGACAAGGCTATCGCTTTTGGCGGCCTGTTCTTTGCGGTTCCGCTGGCGGTTTTTGGAGGAGACCACTTTGTCTTTTCCAGAGATATTGCGGGCGCGGTGCCATCCTGGATTCCCGGTCATCTGTTTTGGGTCTATTTCGTGGGTACCGCTCTCTTTGCGGCTGCGCTCAGCATCGTTGTGAATCGATACTCGGCTCTGGCGGCCACACTGTCGGGGCTGATGATTTTTTCCTTTGTGCTGCTCATATCCGTGCCCAGAGTCGCAGGGAACCTTGGCGACAGGTTTGCATGGGCAGTGCTCTTGCGGGACCTTTTCTTCAGTGGAGGCGGGCTCGCTTTTGCCGTTGCGCAGGCAAAGAAACCGCAGGACTGGTCAAAGCTGATCGCGGTTATTCGAACCTCAATGGGAATTGTTTCCGTGATCTTTGGCATTGAGCACTTCCTGCACCCCCAGTTTGTGCCAGTCGTTCCTCTTAAGCAGCTCATGCCGCCTTGGATTCCGGGCCATGTGCCTCTTGCTTTTGCGACGGGCGCGGTCATGATCGCTTCCGGCCTATGCATTGTCCTGAACTGGAAGGCGCGCATGGCGGCGACAGCGCTGGGAATCGTTGTGTTTGTTATCGTGGTGCAGATATATCTGCCGATCGCAATCGCAAAACTCTCCGATATCGGGAACGGATTGAACTATGTGGCTGATACGCTGCTCTTCAGCGGCAGCGCGCTGCTTCTTGCCGGTGCTCTGCCAAAGGACACCAGCCGGAAGGTCCGGCAGCGCGCCAGCCGCGAAGGCCCTTTTTCCGAATCAGAGCTGTTGGAGACTCCAGCAGACAAATAGTTTGTTGCATCCCACGCAAATTCGTCTTCAAGAGGTTTTCAAGGGAACGAATCGGCGTTAGGATTATGCTGCATTCCGGGCTGGCAGTGATGAGATTGCGGCATGCGGCGAAGAATCGGTATCGCAAGACCATCACGTTGGGAAGAATAAGCGCGCTGGCCGTTCTATGCCTGGCAGGGTGGGGCTCTGCAAGCGGACAGTCAAGGGCCGGTGCTGAACAAAGTGCGACTCGTCTGGAAGATCATCTGCTGGTGAGCGCAGGTGGTGAAGGAGCAACCAGCGCGCGGATGCCACAGGCAATCGTTATCGGTTTCGTTGGCGGCTTTGTAAAAAGCAACGACCAGAAACATCGAGAGGTGCAATTCGCCGCTCACATTCGGGAGAGCTATCCCCGTTCCGTCTATGCAGAGGTTTTCGGCAATCACGATGGAGCCAGGGCTTTCAAACAGATTCTGCTCCTTCTCGATTTCGATCATGACGGCGTGCTGACAGCTTCGGAAAAACGCCAGGCAAAGATCATTCTTTACGGACACAGTTGGGGCGCTTCAGAGATGCTGACGCTGGCACGCAAGCTGGAACGGGAGCAGATACCGGTACAACTTGCGATCGAGATAGATCGTATCCGCAAACCAGGCGAGGGAAATTCCTCAATCCCTTCGAATGTGGCGCGCGCGATCAATTTCTATCAGTCCCATGGTTTGCTGCACGGCAGCCAGGAAATTCACGCGACAGATCCGGCACGGACAGAGATACTTGGGAACTTTCAGATGAGTTATAAGAACCATCCGATCGATTGCGATGCCTTTCCCTGGTATGCGCGCATGTTTATGCGGCCCCATATCGAGATCGAGAACGATCCACGGGTGTGGGATCGCATTGGATCGCTGGTAGACGCGGAGCTGACGGCAACGAAATCGACAGTTCAACTGCCAATGCCTTAGCGATCAGCCGATTGACAGGCAGCGTCAATCGGGTCTGGAGATTCCTAATTTCTTCATCCGGAATTGAAGCGTCGAACGCTTTATCCCCAGGCGGGCGGCGGCGCCGCGAGGACCGGAAAACACCCAGTTCGTATCTTTGAGCACAGCCAGAATATGTCTTCGCTCCACTTCTTCCAAAGTCGCGCTCAAGCCGTCGGAGTTCTGACCATTGGTACTTGAAGTAAGCTCCGAAAGAGGCACTTTGAGCATCGGCCCTTCCGATAGAATAACCGCCCGCTCGATGACATTTTGCAGCTCCCGGATATTTCCCGGCCAGCCATAGCGGGTGAGCGCGCCCATCGTATCAGGAGGAATGGAGTTGATCTGCTTATTCAGATTTTGGGTGAAGTGCTGCGTGAAATGACCGGCCAGCAACGGAATATCTTCCGGACGCTCGCGCAACGGAGGCAGCTTGATAGGAAATACGTTTAACCGGTAGAACAAGTCGGCGCGAAACTTTTGTTCCGCAACCATGGCTTTCAGGTCGCAGTTTGTCGCTGCAATCAGCCGGGCGTTGGTTCGCAGCGTTCGGGAACTGCCGAGCCGCTCGAATTCTCGTTCCTGCAACACGCGAAGCAATTTGGGCTGCAGCTCAAGCGGCAGCTCACTGATCTCATCCAGAAAGATTGTTCCCTGGCTGGCAATTTCAAAGCGTCCAATACGCTGCGTTAAGGCCCCCGTGAAAGCTCCTTTTTCATGGCCGAAGAGCTCGCTTTCCAGCAGCCCTGCCGGCAGCGCAGCGCAGTTCACCTTCACAAATGCAGCCTCTTTATGCGAACTGAGATTATGGATCGCGCGGGCGATGAGCTCCTTACCGGTTCCCGTCTCACCACAGATCAGGACGCTACATTCTGTCGGAGCCACTGTTTCCACATGCTGCAGAACCTGACGGAGCGCTGAGCTTTGTCCGACGATTTCCTTGAACTGCATCCGATCCCGGATCTCGTCTTCAAGGTAGAGTTTTTCGCGGATAAGCTGGTTGCTGAAGCTGGTGACCTGGCGGTATTCAAGGGCATTGGCGACGGCAATCGCGACCTGCTGCGCAACCTGCGCCAAAAACTCGATGTCACTCTGCGCGAAGGCGGTTTCGTTCAATCTCCCTAGGCCGAGCACGCCCAGAACGCGGTTGCGGCGGGTCAGCGGGAGAACACACACGGTTTGCAGCCCGGTGATGGCCGCCAGATCCTGCGCAGCGGATTCTGCAACGGGTTTAAGGCTTCCAATCCAGGGCTTTCCAGAGTGAAAGACTTCCCCGGCAATGGAGTCCCGCGGCAAGGATTGAGGTGTCTGCGGCTGCGGCGCACTTTGATTGGGAAAATCCAGCGCGTGCAGGTGTAAGGCACTGCTGCTGGGGTCGGGTAGAATCAGCGCCACAGCGTCCAACTGCATCAACCCGCGCATACGCGGCGAAATCTGCCTCACCAGCGTCGCCAGCTCGAGATCGGAGACGATGGCGTTATTGAGGTCCAACAGCAATTTGAGCTTGGTCGTCTCACTTTCGAGACGCGCGCGTGCGTTCTGCAGAGCGGCAAAGTGAATGGCGTCGCCCATCGCCAGCGCAACCTGATCCGCCAGGGGCGACAGAAACTTCAGCATGTCCTTTGAATAAGAATCCGGCTCCCGGCTGGCAAAGATGATCGCGCCCAGCGGCCTTTGGGCGGTCGTAAGAGGCAGCATACATGCGGATGCGATTCCAAACTGCGCCAGAAAATCAAGCGAGGCGGCGAACGGGTCGTCATCGCGCCTGAGATCAATCAACAAAGGCTGTTGGTATTGATAAACCCAATGGCATGCGGAACTCTCCCATCGAATGAGCGGCAAAGCCGAAGCGCTGCTATTCATATCCAGCGCACACCATTGCACGGCTTCGGCAAAATCATCGTAGAGCACAATGCCAATCGCATGCGCCTTTATGACGGACCTTAACTCATTGGCGAGGGCGCGAAACAGGGTATCCGGATCACAGTCGGTGCCTGCAACCTGCAGGACTCGCGCAGCAGCTTTGTAATGCTGCATAGGAGAAATCCGTCCGAGTGAAACAAGCTTTTCTCTTCCGCGAAGCGAGGTTGCCATGCCTCCCAACTCCGTCCATGTTGGATGACCCTTGGATGCTCCTAACTCTCTTCAGGTAGCAAAGTTATGCGTCGCTGCGTATCCCGGTGAGCTGCGCAATGCCAGCATACTGGCAGAAACCTGAATTTTCTGGCACATGCGCTGCCTGGCGACGCTGGTTCGATCATGTGCTTTCTCTCGAAGAATGTGGTACTTGCACGTCAGGAGATCTTTGGCACATATCGTGCTCTTTATAACTTGAGCATACACGCGAACTGCTGTCCCGAGGCAAAACGAGAGAAATTCTCAACGCTGGGCAAGGAGGCCAGAATGTATCAACAGCAAGAGGAAAAAGCGCCCGCTTTTCGTCTGGATGTTCAACTCCATGAACTTCTTACGAAACCGGTAGCTGATTCGATACGCTATGAACCTGCCGGGGAGCCGCAAAGATTTCCCGATCCCATATTTCCACAGCATCCGGAACTGCTGGGGCCGATCGATGAGGGCGAGAACTGGGCGCCTCCGGAGAAACGCAAGTGGAAAGCAGGACAGATCTATCACGCGATGCAGGGATGGCTGTTTCCTTACATCCGTTCGCGCGTCACCGCGGGCGACTTCCATCCACTGATCGCTTATCTTTTCACCGAATTCAAGTGCAATCTGGATTGCCACTATTGCTGGGCTTTCGACAACAAAGTGAAGGGCATGACGGAGGACACGGCGAAACGCTCCATCGACTGGCTGCACGGCACCGGCTGCCGCGTGCTGGCGTATATGGGCGGCGAGCCGCTGCTGCGTCCGGACCTCATTCATCGCATCACTTATTACGCGGCGAAGAAGAATTTCTGGATCTATCTGCCGACAAATGCGCGGCTGCTGCGAACCAATGTTATTGATAAATTGGCCGATGCGGGCATGTCCACGTTTAACATCGCAGTCGACGCGGTCGATATCAAGCCGGGGTTGCCGAAGGCGCTTGTACCGATACGGAAGCAGTTTGACTATCTCGTCCGCAAACAATACGAGTATGGCTACTCGGTATTTCTTAACATCAATATCTGCCGCAATAACCTGGAAGACGTCCGGCAGCTCACGGAGATTGCGCATGATAGCGGCATCGCCACCGATTATCACATCAACGAGTCTCCGCTGCTTGAGCAGGATGAGCACTTCAAACACGCGGACGAAAATGTCACATACATCACGCAGAAAGACTGGCCGGCGGTGGAAGAAACCATTCGGTGGCTGACGGAAAAACAGGATGCCGGCTATAAGATGGTGAATTCGAACACACGGCTCTGGCAGATGGTGGATTTCATGAAGGGAAACCACTTTCCCTGGAACTGCCGCGCCGGACAGAATTCTATGATTATTCGGGTAGACGGGACGCTGGCTCCGTGTTTTCCGATGTACACTGCCAGTTATGACTGGGGTGTTGTTGGCAGCCATAAGTTCGAGACCAAACAGCTAGACCATCAGAAAGAAACCTGCCAGACCCATTGCTTTTCTACCCTGAACCACATTCTTGGCTGGTGCTATAACGACCAGCGCGTCATCAAGTACTTCTTCAAGCAACTTGCACACGGATTCCAGGGAGTGAAGGGGCAGATGTAATGCCGCTTCGCCCGACGCCAGACCATCTGTAGTCAACCATACGAATCTAAAGGAGAAGCTTATGCCGGTCGCCACAAATGAAGTGGTCCAGACAGATTATGAAATGGAAATCCAGGCGCGTATTGATGCAGAGCGGGCGCGCATGCGCGCAGAAGCTGGCCTGGCGCGCATGCGCGAATTCAAGAAACCGGTAGAACGTACCTTCACTGCCGGCGAGCGAGACCGTGTCACGATTCTCTTCGGCGGCCTGACATGGAAGCACGAGGAGATGATCAAAGCCGTCTTTCACGGCAGCGGTTATCACTGCGAAAACATTCCAACGCCCGTGGTTGCTGACTTTCAGGCGGGCAAGGAGTTCGGCAACAATGGCCAGTGCAACCCCACTTATTTCACGGTCGGCAATCTGGTGCGTTATCTGCAGGGTCTTGAGCAGCAGGGGCTGACGCGCCAGCAGATTATCGACAACTATGTTTTCTTCACGGCCGGTTCCTGCGGCCCGTGCCGCTTCGGAATGTACGAGGCTGAATACCGCTTTGCCTTGCAGAATGCCGGCTTCGACGGGTTCCGCGTCCTGCTCTTCCAGCAGACGGACGGAATTAAAGCGGCGAGCGGCGAGCCGGGGCTGAAGTTCTCTGTCGACTTTGGCATGGGCATGCTCAACGCGCTCAACCTGGGAGACGTGGTCAACGAGCTTGTCTATCAAATCCGTCCCTTTGAAGTGAATAAGGGTGAGACGGACCGCGTCATTCAGGAAGCGGCGAAGACCTTGACGGATACCCTGCGCGACCGCAAGCGCTGGCACATCATGGATGCGGCGCCCGCATGGGCCAAACCCTATCTTGAAAAGCACGACAAAGTGGCCGGAATTGCCTGCACGCTGGGAAAAGTCGCGCACAACCTCTACGGCAAGGAATATGTCGATGCGCTCCATGCCTGCAGGGACAGCATCGGTGCGATCGAGGTGGATCGCCTGCGCGTGAAGCCGGTAATTAAAATCACCGGCGAGTTCTGGGCGCAGACGACCGAAGGAGACGGCAATTTCAACATGTTTGCCTTTCTTGAACGAGAAGGCGCTCAGGTGCTGGTTGAGCCTATTGCTACCTGGATCTCCTACATGATGTACGTGGCGAAAGAAGGCGCGAAGGCCCGCGCAGAGATTGAGGCCCCTTACAGAGACCCCGAGTGGTATGAGCTGAAGAAGCGGCTGGTCAATGAACTTACGCTCTTCAAGAAAACCGGCGGCCTCACGGTTGGCAGCTCCATGTGGACTTATTTCTATCACCGGACCATTAAGCACATGGGAGACACCGCCCATCACCTGGTCCCACAGAAAGAGTTGTCGCGCCTTGCGCATCCTTTCTACCACCAGCTTGCGCGCGGCGGTGAAGGCTTCATGGAAGTCGGCAAAAATGTCTACTACACCGTGAACCACCTTTGCCACATGGTGCTGGCCCTCAAGCCGTTCGGGTGCATGCCTTCGACCCAGTCTGATGCCGTCCAGTCTCGCGTCGTCAATAAGTTCAAGGACATGATCTTCCTGCCTATCGAAACTTCTGGCGAAGGCGAGGTGAACGCGCATAGCCGCGTGCAGATGGCTTTAGCTGAAGCCAAGGCCAAAGCGCGCGCGGAATTTCAGAGCGTGCTTACGGAAACGGGTAAGTCGCTCGATGATTTGCGCGAGTACGTCGCCGACCATCCGCAGCTTTCGCAGGCTATTTACAAAGTTCCGCACCGCGCAGGCGTTGCCGGAACGGCTGCGCAATTTGCCGCGCATGTCAGCGACCTGATGGACAGGGACCGGGCATATCGCCGACGCAGCCGCGTTTCGATTGCTACGCCGAAAGTTGCCTGAAGGTATTCCGATATGCGGGCGCTGATGCGAGCTGTCGTAGAAGGGTGTCTCGGGCTTGGAGTTGTCTTCGTGGCGGTCCTGCTGCACGTTGCTCTGCGTGGAGCATTGCGCCACCAGGACCGCCGGCGCGCTGTCTCGACTCCGCCGGAGAACAACTCTGCTTTTGGCCGGAAAGAGGCACTCAGACGGCCATTCTTTTTACCTCGCTCAGACGAATTATGAATAGGAGATGATGCATGCAGCAACTTCTGGTTGGTCTGGACGTAGGCTCGACGACGGTTAAAGCCATCGTAGTGGATGCGGCAACCGACGCGATTCTCTGGCAGGATTATCAACGGCACGAAACGCGGCAACCGGAAAAGGTGCTGGAGTTTCTGCGCCGCATGGAATCCGAGGCCGCGATCTCTCCGGCAAATACGCGCATTTTCATCACCGGTTCCGGCGGCGGCACCATCGCCGAGATGATCGGCGCAAAATTCGTGCAGGAAGTGCATGCAGTTTCTCTTGCCGTCGAGAAACTCCATCCCGAGGTTTATTCGGTCATCGAACTGGGAGGCCAGGACGCGAAGATCATTGTCTTCAAAGATGACGAAGAGACCGGGCGCAAAAAGAAAATCCCCTCGATGAATGACAAGTGCGCCGGCGGGACGGGCGCCGTCATCGACAAGATCAACGCTAAATTAAAGATCCCAGCTGCGGAACTCTCGAACCAGGGATACCACGGCATCAAGCTGCATAAGGTTGCTGGCAAATGCGGCGTCTTTGCCGAAACGGACATCAACGGCCTGCAGAAAACGGGCACTCCTTCGCACGAACTGATGGCTTCGCTGTTTGAGGCCATCGTTCTGCAGAATTTAAGCGTGCTCACGCGCGGCAATACTCTGCGCCCGCACGTTCTGCTGCTCGGCGGCCCGAATTCATTCATCCGCGGTATGCGCGAGGCGTGGCAGGCCAATATTCCACGCATGTGGAAGGAGCGCAAAGTTGAAATTCCCGATGGCGCAACGCCTGAGGAACTGATCAAGGTTCCCGAGAACGCGCAGTACTTTGCGGCCCTCGGATCCGTGGAGTTCGGAAAGGACGAAGAAGCCGCAGTCGGTCAATATCTGGGAATAGAAAAGCTTCTCTATTACATCGACTATGGCCGCGCAGAAGAGAAAGCTGCGTCCGGCACAAAGGGGCTAGTCACCGATAACGTCGAGCTAGACACCTTCAAGTCTGTGTACCGGCGAAAGAAGTTTTCTCCCGCAGCATTCACTCCCGGCCAGGTGGTTCCAGGCTTTATCGGAATTGATGGAGGATCGACATCGACCAAAGCTGTCCTTCTCAGCACGGAGGGCGACATCCTTTGCAAGACGTATCAACTCTCGAATGGCAACCCGATCCAGGATACGATCGAGATGTTTGAGAAGCTGCGCGAGCAGGTTGAGACCAAGGGCGCTTCGCTCGAAGTGCTGGGCGTTGGGACGACGGGATATGCGAAAGACATTCTGAAAGACGTGCTGCACGCCGATGTCGCTCTGGTCGAGACAGTGGCGCACACGGAATCGGCGCTTAAGTTTTACGACGACCCTCACGTCATCATCGATGTCGGCGGACAGGACATCAAGCTCATCGTCCTCAAAGACGGCCGGGTAAAAGACTTCAAGCTCAACACGCAATGCTCCGCAGGCAACGGATATTTTCTGCAATCGACGGCCGAAGGTTTTGGTATGAAGGTCGAGGAGTTTGCGGACATTGCTTTTTCCGCGAAATCGATGCCTGCGTTCGGTTACGGCTGCGCGGTCTTTATGCAGTCCGACATTGTCAACTTCCAGCGGCAAGGATGGCGCTCGGAAGAGATTCTGGCGGGACTCGCAGACGTGCTGCCGAAAAATGTCTTCCTTTACGTCGCAAGCATTCCCAATCTTGCCACGCTCGGATCGCGCTTTGTATTGCAGGGCGGCACGCAGAACAATATGGCGGTGGTGAAGGCCGAGGTTGACTTCATCAAGTCGAGCTTCCGCGCCAATGGTAAAGAGCCGGAGATTATCGTGCACGAGCACTGCGGCGAATCCGGAGCAATTGGAGCTGCGCAGGAGGCGCTGCGTCTGTGGAAGAACGGCAAGCAGACCACCTTCATCGGCCTTGAGGCCGTCAGCAAGATTCGCTACCGCACCACACGCAATGAGGACACGCGCTGCTACTTCTGCAAAAACAACTGTCTGCGGACGTTCATTGATGTGAATGTAGACGGAGATAGCGAACAGCACACAGCAGCGGCAGACCGGGCGGCCACCACAGAAGAAATCGCTGAAGCAGTGGCGAAGCTTCCCAGCCTGGAAACGATTCAGGCAAGTCTTCCGCAGGCAGAAGCGCATGGCTCCTCCTGCAGCACTGGCGGCGGATGCGGATCGCATTCCTCGCAGTTCAAGGCGAAGGCCGAACCACTCATTCAGATCCAGATCTCGCCGGGATCGAGCAAAGTGGTGGAATTGCCCAAGCCGGTTGAATTCCAGCCGCGCAAAACCAAGGTGCCTCTACGCATGGGCGAGCAGCGCCTGATCATCGCCACTTGCGAAAAAGGCGCAGTGGAAGATCTGGCCGACATGAAGGACATCAAGGCCGACATCGACAAGATCAAGGAAGCTAATCCTAACTTTGTCGATATTGCGGCACGCGATGTCTTCCGCCATCGTCAGGTGGAGACCGTCGCCGATGCCATTCCGTCCATCAAAGGGCTCTTCGTTTCCAAGAGCGTGAAAGAGCGAGCTGCCTTGATGGAACGGCGCAAGGAATTTCGGGTCGGCATTCCGCGCCTGCTGAATACATATACCTATGCGCCCTTTTTCAACGCTTACTTTGCCAGCCTTGGCATCAAGGCGGAGAACATTATTTATTCCGACTACACGACACCGGAACTCTACCGGGCCGGCGCCAGCCGCGGAGCGGTTGATCCGTGCTATCCATCGAAGATCGGCATCGCGCACGTGTACAATTTGCTGGCCACCAAGCACAGCAAAAAGCCGCTTCACGCCATCTGGTTTCCGATGTATGACGTGCTGCACACGTCACTCGTAAACCTAACCGGCTCCAATGCCTGCCCCACGGTGACGGCCACACCCGAAGCCGTCAAGGCCGCGTTTACCAAAGAGAGCGATATCTTCACGGAAAACGGCGTCATCTACATCGACCCGATTCTGAACCTGCAGGATCAGAAGATCTGCGCCGGGCAGATGTATAAAGCGTGGGCGCCGGTGCTCGGGCTTTCGCACGAAGAAAATGATCGCGCCATTGCGGCAGGGTTCAAAGCGCTGCTGGACTACGAAGCGGAGATTCGACGCCAGGCCCGCGAAACGCTCGATCAGCTTGAACGCGAAGATCGCATCGGCATCGTGATGCTGGGCCGCGTGTATCATCACGATCCCGGGCTCAACCACGAGATCATGGAAGAATTTCAGAAGCTCGGCTATCCCGTCTTCTCGCAGAGCACATTGCCGATCGATGAAGACCTGCTCGACCGGCTCTTCGGAGACGAAGTGCGCGCAGGCATGATCAAGCATCCGCTCGACATCAGCGATGTGTGGAAGAACCGCTACTCGACCAGCACGAACCACAAGGTCTGGGCAGCCAAGTTCACGGCGCGGCATCCGAACCTTGTTGCCCTCGAGGTTTCAAGTTTCAAGTGCGGGCATGATGCTCCGATTTATGGAGTCATTGAAGGCATCATCGAGGAGTCTGGAACGCCCTATTTTTCGTTCAAGGACCTGGATGAGAACAAGCCTTCGGGGTCGATTCGCATTCGCGTGGAAACCATCGATTATTTTCTCCGCCGCTATCGCGAAGACATTATTCGAAAAAGAAAAATCGAAGGCGAGATTGAAGCCCGGCTGGCAGAATACGCCCGCGAGCTTGAAGCCGAACGCTTTGCACACGCTTATTGACTCGTTTCTGAAGACGTTCGTTGGAGAAAAGGCATGTTCCATCGCACTGTCTGGGTTGTGTGTATGCTGGCGGCAACAGCCAGATGCCAGGTCAACGGGACGACCGCGTCGGCAGATCAGATTGCGACACAACTGGAAAGGATGAACGCTGTGCGCGCGCACAGCCAGCTCAGGATTGCCTGTGAGCGTACGTACGTCATCGATTACCAGGGCTTTCTCGGGACTCGGCATGCAGAGATGCGAGTGCACGCGGAACAACAGGGCGATGAGAAAAGCCTGACGATCGTCGAAGAATCAGGCTCCAATATCCTGCGCACCAGGGTGCTTCACAAATTACTTGATGGCGAGCGTGAAGCTTCGGAAGCGACCGCTCATGCGGGAAATCGGCTGGCGCGCGCAAACTATACCTTCAGCCTCGAAGGTGTGCAGTCTTCACAACCGCGGGCTTTGTATGTACTCGATATCGCCCCGAAGGTGAAAAGCAAGTTTGCCTGGAAAGGACGCGTCTGGGTTGACCCCGTTGACTATGCAGTGGTGCGCGCCGAAGGCCAGCCTGAGAAACTGCCCTCCTGGTGGACTACGTATTCCGAGTTCACTTATACAAATCAGAAGATAGACGATCTCTGGGTGCCTGAGCAGAACGTATCGGAGACCCGGATTCGCCTGGGAGGTCATGCCCATTTGCGAATCGACTATGGGGATTGCAAAGCCAGTGTTGCTTCCGGTCTGCCTGCTCCGCAGCAGAGTTCTTCTGAAGGAGCGCAGCGCTAGGCCGCGCCTGGTCCGCACTCGAAATTAAGTGGCCGGAACGCCCGCCGAACGCGCGACAGAAGTGCTCTCCTGCCGCGCGCTCGGTCTTTGCCTGGGTCAGATCGATCCCGTGCGCCTGGGTCTTTGATTCGCGCGCTATCGCGATTCCGTCGGTTCTCCCGTATCCGGATCGAGGATGAGCGTCCGGTCAAAAGCGCGCCCATTGGGATAGCTGCTGAAGTCGAACAGGTTCAGGATGGATCCGGAGATGGCGTCGAAGGATTGATCGCCAATCTGCCCGAGTTGCCAGTTGTCTTCGATGAATCGCAGGATCGACGTCTGATCGGCTACGGAATGAGCAACGAAGTTTTCCTTGGCAAAGGGCGAGATCACAAGAAACGGAAGCCGCGGGCCGTAACCGCAGCGATCAAGGTAGGCTGTGGACTGGGCTGTGCCGCAAAGGCCGCTTGGTCCAAGAAGCGCGTCGTTGCTGGCGTCGTTCGATTTGTTGACGATCGGCGCGAGAACGTGATCGTACCAGCCGTCGGAATCATCCCAGGCGATGAGGATGGCCATGTCTTTCCACTGCGGGCTCTGCTGCAGGCGGTTGATGGTGTCGACAAGAAATGTTTGTTCGAGCAGCGGACTCGACGTAGAGGGGTGGCCGGTCTCATTGGCGGGAGCTTTCAGGAAGCTTACTGCAGGCAGGTTGCCGTTCGATAACGCGTTCCAGAAGTCGGTGAGCGCGTATTGATGGTTAGCCTGGTCTGTGTAGCCGATCGCGCGGACAGAAGTTGGAGGCAGATGGTGGGGATTCGCCGTGGATTGGTAGTACTGGAACGGCGCATAGTGAGGGTCGTACTGGCTGATGCACTGCGCCTTACCATTGCTGGTGCCGGTCGGCGTCCAGTCTCCGTAAAACCAGCCCCAAGTAATGCTCTTTGCATTCAGCAGATCGCCGACATTCTTGCCTGACATCTGAATGGTCGTGCCGGTGGAGCAGTCATCTGCCGTGGGGTCGATGTTTGCGATCACGCTGCCGTTGGCAACCTTGCCGGAGACCGTCGCGGGAGTGGCCCCATGCGTCTGCCCGGAAACCAGATTCAAGTGGCCCATGACGGTGGTGCCGAAGTTGCTTCCGAAGAAATTGTCGCTCATCGCGAAATGCTGCGCGTAGTTCCACAGGGCGGTCACAGTGTTGCCGTCGTAATAGCCCATGGCGAGGTTCGGCGTGCAGTCCGTGCCTGTGCCGCTGAGCAGTTCGGAAACTTGGTCGATCAGCCCTCCGTCATAGGCCTTCTGCTCGTCGGTGTAGTGATTGTCGTTGTCGCAGGTAACGGCCTCGGAGCGGTCGAGGCGAAATGGCGCGGCCGAATCCGGATTGGCGTTCAGCAGGGTGGAAGTCAGGCCGTTCACAACCGGGGTATCCGGAAGAGCTCTGAAGAATGGCTCGCCCGGAGGATTGGCGGCGATCGGATACGTGCCAAAGTAATGATCGAAGGAGATATTTTCATCAAAGATGACAACCAGATGCTTGATCGGAGTTGTCGTGGCATAAGCGGGCGTCTGACCCGGACGGTTTTGCTGCGCGACAGATGGGTATGGATTCAAAAGCAGACTGGCGAGAGCCAGTGCGGGGAACGCAAAGTACCTTTGCATCTCGGAGAACCTTTCCAGCGCCAAATATTTGAATGCAGAGGCGCCTGGTCAAAATAACAGCGAGAGAACCCTAGACTACTTTTGTTGCACGGAAATGAAAGCGTGCGAAATAGATTGCCTCGAAGAGCGGCGTCGAAGTATCCGGCTGGATTTCATCTCTTGTACATCGAACGTCAATAGTTTCGATTGCAACGGGTGAGGCGACTGTCCTCTTTTCTGGCCTCAGCCGTTCGTAACCAGAGGAGCAAAGGGCATCGTTTTGAAGGCTCAGGCGTTTGGACTCATTGTCCTGACATTGGGATCAGTCTCAACATCGAATCCCGCCCATGCGCTGACCGCTCCGCAGGAGCCTTGTCCGCGTCCCGCACCCGGGAGTGTCGTAGCTGAACCTGTCGACCTTCACAGCGATAAAGGCGTGTTGAAGGTTGAGCTTTCCTACACCGATTTCAAAGCTGCCGATGGACAGGAGGAATACTGCTATCAATCCAGGGATGGCAGCCAGGCCCCGACACTGCGTCTTCAACCGGGCGATCTGCTGGTTCTGAGCCTGAGGAACAAGCTGACGCCATCCTCCGCGAAGAGCGATGCGAAGACGCTTTCCGCAAAACAAGTTCCTGCAGAGATGCCCATTTCGCAGCCTTGCGCAAGCGCACACATGACTGCACTTTCCACAAACCTGCATTTTCATGGCATGACAATACCGCCTGTGTGTCATCAGGACGATGTGCTGCGCACGGCCATTCAGCCTGGAGACGCGCCCTTCACATACCGTCTTCGGGTTCCAGCCGACGAGCCGCCGGGCGTGTACTGGTATCACCCTCATGTGCATGGCTTCACGAATCCGCAGGTGCTCGGAGGAGCCTCGGGTGCTCTGGTGGTGGAAGGCATCGAGCGTGCCAACACGGAGCTTGCCGGCCTGCCTGAGCGGGTCTTCATTATTCGCGATCAGGAATTACTTCATCCCGAAGCATCTCCGGCGAAGTCGGGTCTCGCGCCGCCGGTGCTTCGCGATGCCGAAGGCGACATTCTCAACACAGGCACAGGAGGAGGTAAACCGGCGAAGGACCTCTCAATCAATTTCGTTCCGGTGCCTTATCCGGATTATCCACCGGCGGTCATTCTGGCAAGACCGTCGGAAAGGCAGCTGTGGCGTGTCCTGAACGCTTCGGCGATCACGTATCTCGATCTTCAGATCCTGGTCGATAACCAGCCTTTGTCCATCGGCGTTGTTTCGCTGGATGGAGTTCCGATCAACGAGAACGGCATGGCGCGAAACCGGACCTTGTGGGTAGACCATGTCTTTTTGCCACCCGCAGGACGGGTTGAATTTATCTTTAAGGGCATTCCAAAAGAAGCACAGGCACAATTCATCACGCGCAGCGTTGATACCGGACCGGCAGGAGAAAACGACCCTGTGCGTCCTTTGGCGAATATTGTGGCGTCGGATCATGCCCCGGAACCGCTATTGCGGCTTGCAGCCTCCCCTGAACCGCTGCCGGCCTCGCCGCTTGTCTGGCTCGGTAATGTGCAACCGGTGCGGACGCGAAAGCTTTACTTCTCTGAAAGGCCTCAAGACCCGCACAATCCAAAAAGCCCTACAGTCTTCATGATCACCGTTGACGGGCAGACTCCCAAGCCCTTTGATCCTCACGCGAACCATCCCGACATCACGGTGCATCAGGGAGACGTTGAGGATTGGGTCATAGAAAACAGGTCGCCGGAATCACACAGCTTTCACATTCACCAGATCCATTTCATGCTCACGCAATGGGATGGAGTGCCGGTCGATGAACCCTTCCTGCGAGATACGATCAATGTGCCTTACTGGAATGGGAAGAGCACGCAATACCCCAGCGTCACTCTGCGCATGGATTTCCGGGATCCCGACGTGGTAGGAACGTTCGTCTACCACTGTCATCTTCTGGAACATGAGGATGGCGGCATGATGGGGACCATCCGCGTTCTGCCGGCGACAGACGCGCAAGGAACGTCTGCCGGACAGCCTTGAGCATGAGAGTGGCCTCGCAGGATCCATTTAAACTGCGGTGACGACGTATGGACGCATCATCTCGTTGTCCTCATGCTCCAGCATGTGGCAGTGCCAGACATATCTTCCGGCGAAACCCTCGAACTTCACGATGATGCGGGTTACGGTCATGGGATCGGCTCGCACCGTATCTCTCCATCCCAGTTCGTTTGCTGTGAGAGCGACGGCAGGGCCGGTAAAGACAATCTTCCATGTGAGTTGATAGACGCCAAGATCGAAGGGCCTGCGGTCCAATACCTGGAAGCGGACCATGTGCAGATGGATCGGGTGGGAATCATCGGTGAGGTTAATGAACGACCAGATCTCGGTCGAGTTCAATACTGGCTTTTCTGTCACCGGCATGGCCCAGTGCGCGCCGTTCAGCAGCATCACCCTAGACCGGCCCAGGCGGTTCTGGTAGTCGGCGAGGGTGAGTTCGCGGGTGCGAACGGCTGCACTTTCCGGGATGCGGGAGATCGGGCGAAGTGTTGCCGGTAGCGAAAATGGATCGGCTGTTTTTCCGGAAGAGACACGAAACTGGATGACGACGGTCACGTCGGTTCGCAGAAATACTTCTTTACCCGCGTGGCTGCTGAAATCGACGATGAGATCGACACGCTCACCCGGGCCCAGGATCATGAGATTTGTTTCCGCGGGCGCCGGCAGAAAGCCCTGCTCGCTTCCGATCTGGTGAAATGTAAGAGCCTCCGAAGCGACCGACTCATCTGCCGAAAACGAGAGCCGATAGAAGCTGCCATTGGAGCTGTTCAGCATGCGCAGGCGGTACTCGGCAGCCAAATTAATCTGTCCGCAACCTTATCCGTTCAGGCTGGAGATGTGGCGGTTTTTCATAGAATGCGCTGCTAACAATTTCCGAAACGAGGGCTATGGATGCGGACGACCAGACGGCGCTTCCTGCAACAAATGAGCTGGTTGACGGCGGCGACGGCAGCGCATGGCGCACACATTATGCAACCCACGGGCGCGTCCGGTCAGTTGCTCGATACGAGAGCGCTCGCGCACTTCGTGGATCCCCTGCCAATCCCGGCATTTGCTAAACCCACCGGCCTGCGGCCGAGTCCGGCTGACCCGGCATCCAGGGTTCCTTACCACCATCTCGTCATGCGGCAGTTTCAGGCGAAGGTGCATCGCGACGTGCCGCCGACGACATTCTGGGGATACAATGCATCCTGTCCCGGTCCAATCACGCGCATCGCTCACCTGATCTATGACGCCGCTAATATTCCGTTAGTGAATCAGCCCTCGCGGCCTGAGCCGGACTTCATTCTCAACACCGGCGACAACGTCTACAACGAAGGCTCTGAAGACAGCTACCGCGATTTCTTCTTCCCGGTCTTTAACAGCGATCAGGATTCCAATGAAACCGGAGCGCCCATCATTCGCAGCAAGCTGTTCTTTCCTGTAGATGGGAACCATGACCTCGGCAGCACCGGCGTCTCGGCAAATCTGCTGGCGGACAACTCCGCGCCGCCTTTCAGTGGAGATGTCAGCGGCGGCGATGCGCTCTCCTACTTCAACGATTTTTATTTCCCGCAGAGCGGCCCCAAGGGTTTCGATATCCAGAACGACTGGAACGTCACCACTTCCACCCCCACCGGCTTTACTCTGACGTATGAGGGCCAGACCTATACCTCGCCAACAGCGATCAACGCGTTTCGCAACTCCACAAAAGTGGACACGGGCAACGGCGCGAAGACGCAGATCGACCACCAGAGCAATTACTCCTTCGATTACGGCAATGCTCACTTCCTTTACCTCGATGCCAATCCGCATCTGTACAACGACAATCTTCCCAGCACCAACGCCTATAACGCCGCGCCGCCAGTCTTCGTGGCTTATCCGACTGCTTTAGGCAACTGGGTCATCAACGATCTCGATTCCAGCAAGCAGTTCTGGAAGATCGTCGTCTATCACCAGCCCGCGTTCACTTCCGGTGACGCGACCATCGTGAATGACCAGATGCGCGCCGTCGCCAAGCTGCTCGAAGATCACGGCGTCAGCATTGTCTTCAACGGCCATGACCACAACTACCAGCGCAGTCTTCCCATACGCGCCACAAGCCGCACGGCCGGCCCAGTCAGCACCACCGCGGGAACACCCGCCGTCTACGTCGACACTAAGTTCGACGGCGTGACAGACACCGTTCCCGACGGCGTTCTCTATATCGTCGAAGGCGCAGGCGGCAATCGCGACTTTGATGGCAACTACGCGCCGCCGCGCGGCAGCGGCGTGGGCCTCGATCAGGATGATTCAGCCACCGGAACATTCACCGATGAGCCGGGGCTGACGGTTCCGCAGGGCCCGGCGTCGTGGCTCGACACCAACCTGTCCAACCCTGAAATGATAAACTTCCTGCCCAACGCGGGCCAGGGACAAAAAATCACTGCCCGGCTCAAGGCGAAAGTATTTTCCTTCGGCGATGTGCTGGTCGACCACAATAAGCTGACGCTCTACCAGATCAGCGAGCCGCTGCAGGCCACCTCGTCGGCCACGTCCGCCGATCCCGCCCCCTATGGCACGGACATCAACGGCCAGCCATTAAACGATCCCATTCCCGACACGGACATCGATCCTTCGACGGGCCAGATTCTCTCGCCACCGGCAACGGGCACATCGGCGCTGCTCGATAAATGGACCGTCACCAAGCCCGAGGTCATTTCCTCTTTCTCCGCCACGCTCTCCGCGCCCGGCAAAGTCCATTCCGGAGACGAGCTGACCTATACCGTCACCCTCAAGAACAACTCGCAATATTCGCTCAACGGAACTCAGGTGCGGCTGCTTTTGCCGGGCGGCGTCTCCTTCGCCGGAACCACCGGCAACACCATAACCCTGCAGGGCAACGAAGTCGTAGTCACTGTTGGACGCCTTGCCACCGGCGCGGAACAAAGCGTCTCTATCCCGACAGCAGTGTCCTCTGAGAATCGCGGGCGGATTGAGGCGTTTGCCTCAGTCACCTCGTCGACCGCTCTGCCACTTTTCACTAACAGCACAATAACCACTGTGTCCCACTAACTTCGCCTGGGGCTTGTAAATAACAGCGCGGCAGGATATTCTATCCTGCCGCGCTTCTCTGC
>Ga0335072_10002623_pt1 | contig 27742 bp, 17 predicted proteins | sample Lox_Sample_21_FD_206725 | JGI IMG/M metagenome (GOLD analysis project Ga0335072, IMG submission 206725) | Soil microbial communities from Loxahatchee National Wildlife Refuge, Florida, United States - Lox_Sample_2.1 | ecosystem: Environmental > Terrestrial > Soil > Wetlands | place: USA... | reverse complement strand
TCAGATGAAAGCTATTCTTAATTCCGAAAGCGGAGCTTTAAAATGGAACAGGCGAAATTCCGTTTATCATACGGATCGCTCCGGTGAAACGTTTCGGACCGAGGATTGGTTGAGGAGCGATGGTGCGACGGCCAAGTTCTGGCTGTCTGGGGAAGCCGCATCAGGGAAGTTAACGGGTGAAATCGAGGTTTCCACCAAAGAATACAGTATAGCTCAGCGGAATCTCGATAAGCAGGATGGCGCCAATCAATGAGGCGATGAAAGTCAGCCTGTTGTGCAGAGATTAGCAGGTAAGAGCAACTCTAGCTGTTCCGGCTTCCCGCGCGCGCAGGACGACACGCCGGAGATTATCGGGCGGAAGCAGAAGTACCGGAAGAGGCATTCTTATCGTCATAGAGCCCAAATTCACTGATCGCCGGGTAGCCTTGCGATTTTAAAATCGTCAGCCGCACTTTCCAAACCGTCACTGCCGGGAAATGGGCCACCTGGCGACCGTTGATCGTGGCGCCTTGCGCCAGCAGAGTCCAATTCTTGCCTCCTTGCCCCTCGACTTTATATTGCTGCACATGGCCGGTCGTTCCGGAGGCTTCTTCCAGAGTCAAAGCATTGAGCTGAACCGGCCCTTCCATATCGACCTCCAAAGTCGCCTGGTTCACGCCGTCATTGGCGGCCCAATAGGTGTGGAGATCGCCATCAACCGCCTTCTCGCCCTCGAATTGCGCCGAGCCATTGCGGACACTGCCCGCGTTGACGGGACGATGCAGCGCCAGATCGGGGCCGAGAACGGGATCGGCCACGGAGGAAAGCGCCGGCAGCGGCGGGGTCGATTTGCCGGGAAACATATCGGCCGTGTTGGAGGCATATCCGATATTCCGGATAGCCTGCGTCCCAAGCCGTTCGGCCAATTGGGCGAGATAGAGACTTTGCGGCGCGACCGGCGTGCCGTAGGAATCGAAAATTCCCTCGGGCAAAATTGGACTGTCGTCAAAATACCGCGCCGTTTGCACGCGCTGGCCGATACACCCGATGGCCCAGTTACAGGCGCCGGGCGGTTGCTGAATCACATAAGCTTTCGCGATGCAATTCCACACCACTCCCCATCCCATCGTCCAACCGTGCCCCGAACCAGCCGAGCCGCGATTCGGAAAATCGATTCCGCCGTCCGGCACCGTGCAATTATCGACCAGCAACCCGGTGGACCAGCGCATGTGCGGCTGGATGCGGCTGCCGTGCCCGCTAAAAACGCTGTTGAGAACCACGTTCGGGCCGGGCACAAGGCTGGTCGTCCAGACAAAATAGGTATTGCCCCCAACGTCCTTGCACCGGTCGATGAGAATCTGGCTGCCTTGGATGCCAAAATCGGATGGCTTCGATGCGCCCAGATTGGGGAAGGTGTGCGTAACAGTCACTCCCTCCATGGTAATGCGTTTGCCGAGCAGCACGGTGCTGTTCATCGTCTCCTCGCAATAGACATTTTTAACCCAGCAATCATCGCCTCCCACATGGATGGCTGCGTAAGGCGCGTGGCCGTAGGCAACTTCCAACGGCGCGCATTGAATATGCAAATCCTCGACGCCAACTTGCGTAACCGGTGAAGCCGGGCGCACTTTGGTCACGGTTGTGCCCGGAGGACTCAAATATTTCGCGTCGTAAGAATCGGCCAGGGGAAGATCGACCGTGATTTTGTTTCCGGATATGGCGGTGATTTTACGTTCCTGAAATCCGCTCCGGGATAAAGCAATCCAATTTTGGTGTCCGCCGCCGCGCGTCAGGTCATCCATGCCCATGAACTTGACCCAAGCCGCCGTGGTAGGCCGGCGAATCGAAATCGTGTCACCTACCGCAAATCCCTTGGCATCCGCCACCGTGAAAGCCGTCGCCCCCGCGGGCACGTAGGCATCGGCGATGACCGTGTGCGCCCCGCCAGGTTTCCCTTCCGTCTTCTGATCGGGTTCCGGATCGGGATCATTGTCACTTGGAGTGCGCCCGCCTCCCATCCGCCCGCCGCCGATCACAATCGCGACATGACGGCTGCCCGTCATCTTAATGGTCGTTCCGCCGGCTCCGCTGCCGCTGCCACGCAAAACGATGCCGCTCGATGGAATCGAAATCGTTTTTGAGCAGGTAAAAGTTCCCGGCCCGAGCAACACTGCGCCAGCAAAAAAACCATCCGTTATCGGCATCCCCGCGACTTCGTTGATCGCCGCCTGGATCGCTTCGGTATCGTCCGCCCCGCCGGAAGGTTGCACCGTTTTCACCACCCGAACATCGGGCAGAGCGACGCCACCGCCCATGTAACCGGCGGTGGAAAAGTCCATGATCCGGTCGCCCGCCGGAGTCGTCTTATAAACCAGTTTGCCATCCGGCCCCGCATAAACCCATTCGCTCGCCACGGCGGCCCGGGCGCCTGTTCCCGCTGCGTTGAGAACGAATAGAATAATTAACAACCCTATTTTTGCTGCATTTTTCATTTCGAGCCTGTGTTCAAATAAATGCCAAATTCGCTGATAGCCGGATAATCTTTTGCCTTGAGAATGGTGAAACGCACTTTCCAAACAGTGACGGATGGGAAATGATCGATTTTACGCTCGCCGATGGCCGTGCCTTGCGAAAGCAATTTCCAATTACCCCCCACTTGCCCCTCGGCTTTATATTGCTGCACGCGACCGGTCATGTCAGCTGCCTCCTCGATGGTCAACGAATTAATTTCTGTCGGCCCTTTCAAGTCGACTTCCAAAGTGGCGGGGATGGCGCCATCCGCCGGAGCCCAATAAGTCTCGGAATCACCGTCGACAGCCCTTTCCGCGGTGAATTGGGCGTTGCCTTTGCCTCCGCGCACACTATTAGCCGTCACCGGCTGGTTTAGGGCAAAGTCAGTGCCGATCCCTTCGTCCATCTTCGCTCCGGCTACCCGCGAAGGCTGAACCTTGGGCCAGGCGGGGATGATACCGGGAGAGGAATAACCGATATTTTGCAAAGCTTTCGGGCCAAGCCGTTCAGCCAACTGGGCGAGATAGAGGCTGCGCGGCGCGACCGGCTTGCCGCGCGAATCGAAGGCTCCTTCCGGCAAGAGGGGCGCGGCATCGAAGGGCTGGGACATCTGCACGCTTTGACCAATGCAACCGATGGCCCAATTCATCGCGCCAGGTGGTTTTTGGACAGTGTAAACCTGGGCCACGCAATTCCACGCAACGGCCCAGGCCATGCCCCAGCCGTGGCCCGATCCCATCGCGCCGCGATCTTTAAAATCGATTCCGCCATCCGGCAGCGAGCAATTATCGAGCAACATCCCCGTCGTCCAGCGCTGATGGCCTTCGATATGGCCGTCGCCGCCAAATGCGCAATTTAAAAACACGATCGGGCCAGAGTGACCAGCTCCCGTCGCGGCGAACCAGACATTGTCCGCATTCACGGAACAGCGGTTGAGTAAAATCTGATCGCCGTTCGGCGCGAATTCCGCCGGCTTGGACGCGCCGAGATGCAGCGCCTTGCGGTTGATGGTGACATTCTCCAAAGTGATGCGCCTCCCGCCGATTCCCACGCTGTTCATGGTTTCATCGATCATCAAATTCCGCATCCAGCAGTCCTCGCCATTGAGTTGGATCGCGCTGTAAAGTTCCTCGGTGTGGTTGACGCGTTGCGGCGGCGATTGGATGTGGATCTCTTCGATGCCAACCTGCGTCAGCCGGTTGGGCGGCGATATTTTGACGACAGCGGTACCCGGTGGATTCAGGTATTTTGCATCGATTGAAGCCGACAACGGCACATCGAGAGTGATTTTATTGCCCGAGATCGCCGCGATGCGCCGCTCGATGGGGAGAAATGTTCCGGCTTTGATCCAGGTCTGCGGCTTGCCGCCACGCGTCAATGTGTCCATGCCCATGAATTTGACCCATGCCGCCGTGACGGGCCGCCGGATCTCAATCACATCGCCCACCGCGAAGCCCTTGGCATTGGCGACAGTGAAACCCGCCGAACCGCCGGGAACATAAGAGTCGGCAATGAAAGTCTGAATCGCGTCAGGACCCGGCGCGGGCGAATCTGGCCGGCGGCCCCCCATTTTCGTCGAGATGGCGACGTGCTTCCCGCCCGCCATCATGATCGTGCTGCCGTTGGGACTGCTGCCGCTGCCGCGCAAAACGACACCGCTGGCGGGAAGGTAGATGGTGGTCGAACAGATAAACGTGCCCGGCGCCAGCAACACCGCGCCGCGAAAACCGTTTTTCAAAGGCATGGCCGCGACGGCATTGATGGCCGTCTGAATCGTGGCGGTATCATCGCCTTTTCCGGAAGGCTTCACAGTTTTTGCCACCGGGACCGTGGGCAACGCCACACCGCCGCCCATATAACCCGCCGTCGAAAAATCCATAATGTGGTCGCCCCTCGCAGTCGTCTTGTAGACCAGCTTCCCATCCCGTCCCGGATAAACCCACTGGCTGATAGCGGGACGATCGGAATTCGTATCCGCGCCTATTCCGCCAAGCGGAAAGACCGCAAGTAACGCCAATAACGCCAACCGGTATTTAAATAAGTTCATCGGGAGTTTGGCCAAACTCAGAATAGACCCGCCAAGCCCGCCGGGAACCGCTTGATTTCCCCATGGGCATGATGGAATTGTATGGCGAACGCCACAGCCATCCCACAGTCAAGCACAACAGAGAAAGTGCGCTGGAAAACCTTCAAAGCGGAATCATCATTAGCTCTTTTTCCAAAAGCGCAATCACTTCTTACTCAATGTCCAAGCATGAAAGATGACCTCAAATCGAAATTATGGTGAGATCGGATGTGTTTCGCCGTCATCCGCATAGATTCATCCGGGTGGGCGCGGCCCTTGGCCTCCTAGGTCTCCTCGCCGGTTGCGGCCACCCCAGGCATATCCGGGTTCAAGGCTACGTCGAAGGAGAGTGGGTCTATGTTTCCTCTCCTCTGGCCGGTCCCCTGCAAACTCTCGCCGGCCTCACTTCCTATCAATTCATCTGCTCGTGCTGGCAAAAAGAACCTGATCGCTTTAAAACCAATCCACACCGCCTCTCTTCGGGACTGAACAGATTCCGGAGCCTTTTGCCATGGGCAGGCCATTTTTTCAGTTTCGGCACTGGTCAACACCTCCAGGCAACCTTCGCTGGACAATTAAGATGCAATTGCTTTAATCATCTCTTAATCTCAATTTCATAGTCATTAGCCGAGCTTCACATTAAGGCTAAAAAGTTTCATAATCTTATACTTGCTTAATTTGACTTTCCCGCAATTATGTCAGCCCCTACTTTACTTTTTGACGTAAAAATGAGCCTTCTCCCCTCCGTATTTGCCGAGTTGACCAAATACCCGACGCCGATGTTTTCGATTGGCGATTTTGAAGTCAACAACTCGATGATCTCCGCCGCCATCGTTACCATTATTATCATCGCCGTCGTCCAGGCCGCCATGCGCGCACCCAAGCTGATCCCCACCGGTTTGCAAAATTTCGTCGAATGGCTGGTCGAAGTGATGAGCAATTTTCTCGAAGGCATCACCGGTCGCGAAACCATGCAACGCGGTTTCTGGTACTTCGGAAGCGTCTTTGTCTTCATTTTCCTCGGAAACCTCCTTGGGCTCATCCCCGGCGTCGGCACGTTTGGTTTTGGCCACGGAACCACTATTTGGAACTTTGAAGTCGACCGGCCCTTTCTCCGCGGCGCCAATGCCAATGACAACCTCACCGCCGCCTATACCGCCATCTTTTTTTTCATGTGGTTTTATTGGTGCATCCGGCAGATCGGCCTTGGGGGGCTGCTCAAGCATATCTTCGGATCCCAGGTCCACTTTCCTTATCAGATCGTCAACGTGCTCTTTGTCATCATCTTCTTTTTGGTTGGCTGGGTCGAGGTCGCTTCCATTCTCGTCATCCGTCCCATCGCCTTCACCTTTCGTCTCTACGGCAATATTTTCGGCGGAGAATATATGCTCGATTCGATTTACAAAATGAACCCGAACATCGGCTTCATCACCCTCATTCCCTGCTACTTCTACGAAACTCTCGTTGCTTTCGTCCAAGCCTTCGTTTTTTTTGTTTTAACCGCCGTATTCACCGGCGTTTACACCAATACAGACGCACATTCCACAAAGACGGCAAGCAATCATTGAAAAACTTTGGCGCCGAGCATCTTGCAGAGCGCCTAAAATCAACAACAACACTTAAGGAAAACTCTATGGATATCTTGGCACAAGTCGCGACAAACTTATCGGGAAGCACCTCGGCTATCGAAGTCGGCCTCGCTGCCGGCGGCGCGGCCATCGGCATCGGCGCAGTTGGGGCTGGCGCCTCGCAGGCAGTGGGTCGCAATCCCGGCGCCCTGGGCATAATCCTCGCCGTCTCCCTCCTCATGGTCGGCATTTCGGAAGGAACCTTCATGCTCGTCGCTTTCGTTTTAGCCCACTAACCGGATCACCGCCGGGGATCGTCTCTGGCGGCACGCTTCACGCCTATGCTCCTTCTCAACTTCCCGCTAGCCGATCTGAACGATATCAAGAATCACTTCATTCAGGTAGGCTTGGACACCGGCTTCACCCTCCAGCAATTCATTTCGCAGTGTATTGCCTTCACCGTTCTCGCCCTTGTTCTCAACCAGTATGCCTGGAAACCGGTGCGGACCATCCTGGAGCAGCGCCGCGATGCCATTGAGGAATCAATGGCCAATGTGGAAAAAATCAAAAAAGAGTTGGCCGAAGCCGAAGCTGCCCGGCTCAGCATCATCCAAAAAGCCAACGAACAGGCCAATGCCATCATCGCCGAAGGGCAGCGTAGCGCCAATATCCGCGCCGAACGCCGTGCCCGCGAAGCCGCCGCCCAAGCCGATGATATCATCCGCAAAGCTCATGAAGCCGCCGTTCTCGACCGCGACCGGCTCCTGGCCGAGCTTAAACGGCACGTCGGTTCCCTGGTGATTCAGACCACGGAAAAAGTCGCGGGCAAAGTCCTCACCCCCGACGACCAGGCCCGTCTCAATTCCGAAACGGTGCGTGAGATCAACGCCGCCAACAACTAGATTCTTCAAAACCCGTCGCCCCGGCTATGAAAATTGACCGCCACGCCCGGCAAACCGCCAAAAAATATTTCCGGGCCTGCTTGCGTCCCGATGGGAGCCTCAACGAGACGGGTATCCGTGAAATAATCCAACTTCTCGTCCAGGAAAAGCCCCGCAACTACATCGCTGTACTTTCCCGCATGCAACGCCTGATCGAGCTGGCCGTGGAAGAACGCACCGTCCGCGTCGAAAGCGCCTCTCCTCTCGCCGACCAGGGCACCGGCATTTTCGCCGAGCTCGAAAGACGCTTCGGTCCTCCCGCCCGCACCAGCTATGAATTCAACCCTTCCTTGCTGGGCGGCGTCCGTATCCGGCGCGGCAGCAATATCTGGGACGGCTCCATCCGCGGACGGCTCAACCGTCTCGAACGAGTCTTTGCGTAACCTTATCCTTCCCTTTCCTTAGCACCTCAAACAAAGAGACCACACCATGAGCACCATCCTCGAAGAAATTAAATCCCAGATCGTCTCCCTGAAAACAGAAGTCGCCCAATCCAACGTGGGCGTCGTCCGCGAGATCTACGATGGCGTCGCGAAAATCGAAGGCCTCTCCGGTGCAGCCCTCAACGAAATGCTCGAATTTCCCAACGGGATCATCGGGCTCGCCCTCAACCTCGAGGAAACGGAAGTCGGCGCCATCATTCTCGGTGATTTCGAGCACATCAAGGAAGGCGACGAAGTCCGCACCACCGGCAAGCTTTTGCAGGTTCCGGTCGGCAAAAGCCTGCTGGGCCGCGTGGTCGACTCTCTTGGCCGTCCGCTCGACGGCAAAGGCGACATCAAAACCGACACCTTTTATCCGGTCGAAAAACTCGCTCCCGGCATTATCGCCCGCAAATCGGTCAGCCAGCCGGTGCAGACAGGCATCACCGCCATCGACGCGATGATTCCGATTGGCCGCGGACAGCGCGAACTCATCATCGGCGACCGGGCCACCGGCAAGACCACCATCGCCGTCGACACCATTATCAACCAAGCCCGCATCAATCGCGAAAATGAAGGCAAACCGGGGTTCCGCCCCCTCTACAGCATTTATGTCGCCGTCGGCCAGAAAAACGCCAACGTCGCCCGCGTAGTCGAGACCTTCAGTTCCACCGGGGCCTTGCCTTACACCATCATCGTCTCGGCCGCCGCCGCCGATTCCACCACCAGCCAGTACATCGCGCCCTTTGCCGGCTGCGCCATGGGCGAATGGTTCATGGACAACGGCATGGATGCCCTCATTATTTACGACGACCTTTCCAAACACGCCGCCGCCTACCGCCAGGTCTCTCTCATCCTCAAACGCCCTTCGGGCCGTGAAGCCTATCCCGGCGACGTCTTTTATCTCCATTCCCGCCTGCTGGAGCGCGCCGCGCGGCTGGGTGAAAAATACGGCAACGGATCCCTGACAGCGTTGCCCATCATCGAAACCCAGGCCGGCGACGTTTCGGCCTACATCCCCACGAACGTCATCTCCATCACCGATGGCCAGATTTATCTTGAAACCGATCTTTTCTACCAGGGCATCCGCCCCGCCATCTCGGTGGGGCTCTCCGTTTCGCGTGTCGGCAGCGCCGCGCAGATCAAGGCGATGAAACAGGTCGCGGGCAAAATCAAAGGCGAACTGGCCCAGTTCCGCGAACTCGCCGCTTTCGCGCAGTTCGGCTCCGATCTTGACGCCAAAACCCGCGCGAAACTCGACCGCGGCTCGCGCATCGTCGAAGTCTTCAACCAAAAACAATACCAGCCCGTTCCGGTTGAACTTCAAGCGGCTGTTCTTTGGGCGGCCCAGAACGGTTTCTTCGATCCCATCGCCCTCGGCAAAATTAAAGACTTCCAGACCAAGCTGACGGATTATCTCGCCACCCGCCAGGACAAGCTGCTGGCCCAGATCCGCGAAAAGGCGGCCTTCGATGACACCTTAACCGCGCAGTTGAAAGCCGCCGTCACACAGTTTGCCGAAAGCTACACCTAATCCTGCCGTTGCTCCCGCGGCCCAGGACCACCGATCTCCCGCCCCATGCCCAACCTTCGCAACATTCGCCGCCGCATCAAGTCGGTCAAGAACACCTCCCAGATCACGAAGGCGATGCAAATGGTCGCGGCCACCAAAATGCGCCGGGCTCAGCAATCGGCCATCGATCTGCGTCCCTACGCCACCAGCCTCAATGAACTCGCCGGTCACCTTTACGCCAACATCGGCAAGGACGAAGTTAGTCACCCGTTGCTCCAGGATAAAACCGTAAGCGGCAAAACCGCCGTTGTCGTCATCACTTCCGAAAAAGGACTCTGCGGCCCGCTGAACACCAACCTCTTGCGCGACGTCCTGAGAAACGACGACCCAACCAAAGTATACATCAGCGTAGGGCGCAAAGGACGGCAATTTCTGGCCCGCATGAAGAAGAATCTTCTGGCCGATTTCGAGCTCAAGGACAGCCCCACCTTTGCCGAAAGCAAAACGGTGAGCCGCTTCATATTGGAAAAATTTCAAGAGCAACAATTCGACAAAGTCGAAATTTTTTACAGTCATTTCGTCAATACCCTTTCCCAAGTGGTCACCCGGCAGACCCTCATCCCCATCGGATCCGCAACCCTTGAAACCGCCCGCGGCCTGGGTGAAGCGGAAAAAACGGGACGTTTGGAAAAAAAAGGCGCCGAAAAATTCCCCTACAATTTTGAACCGGACGCCGATGTTTTACTCGGCAAGCTCCTGCCCTACTACGTCCATCTCGAGCTCTACCAGAAAATCCTCGAATCCCGCGCTTCCGAACACAGCGCCCGGATGGTCGCAATGAAAAATGCAACCGATAACGCCATACAACTCATTAAAGATTTGACCCTCGAGTACAATAAAGCGCGACAAGCCAGCATTACCAATGAAATTCTCGAAATCGCCTCGGCCGCAGCCGCGCTGGGTTAGGCGGGGAACATCCTTCACCAAAAATTGAACCTAATCTCCCCTGCGCCACGTCTAAAAAGTATGAGACTTTTTACTTTTCTGCCCCTGGTTCTTCTTCTCGCCGTTCCCGCCGTGGCGCAAGCGGACCGCGATCCCGATTTTGACGATGATGCCAAGCCCATTTTGCGCTTGCAGCCTGGGCTGCTCAAGTATGTCGAAACGAATTTTGAAGTCAAAGACACCGGTATCGCCAAATATCCCGGCGGCGATGACCGTCCTCCGCAACCCCCTTTCATGTTCCAAGCCAGAGAGCGCGGCAAGGCCGGCCCTTACCACCTCGTGCTCCTGATTCAGCCCGGGCCCATCAATCACATCCTTAACGTTGTCGACATGAATCGCGTTCATCTCAATGGCCTGCCGCCCGGGATTGCTCCCCAGCAACCGTCCTCCTCGCCTCAAACGCCGCCGGCGCCCAATGCTTCCGCCGGAGCCAAACCAGCGTCGGCCAACCAGACCCCGGCTCCCCCCCAGATGCCAACCTCCGACACACCCTCGGGCCCAATCCAGGCCAGCCCGGCCAGCCACCCGGCTTCCAACCCGCCAAGCCTTCAACCTCCTCCAGACCCGCCGCCAACCTCCTCATAAAATCAACGGGCAAGCTTTTGCTCGCAGATTTTTCCCTTCACCCTTTATACTCCAACCACTCGTCTCATTTTAATCCAGCAAATCATCGAAAGCCGATTATGGTCACCGCCACCTCCTCCACCCTCAACGCCGGTAAAATCGTTCAAGTCATCGGACCTGTTGTCGATGTTGAATTTTCCGACGGCCATCTTCCCGAAATCAATCACGCCCTGACCGTCGAACACACCGTCGGGGGCGCACCAACCAAGATCACCCTCGAAGTGCAGCAGCATCTTGGCGAGGGCTGGGTTCGCGCCGTGGCCATGTCCTCGGCGGAAGGCCTTAAACGGGGTTATCCAGTCATCGACACCGGCGCGCCGATCTCGGTGCCGGTGGGCGAAGGAGTCCTGGGCCGCATTTTTAATGTGCTGGGCGAACCGACCGATGAAAAGGGGCCGGTTAACTTCACCAAACGTTATCCGATCCACCGCCCGGCGCCGACGCTCCTCGATCAGGACACCCGCGCCGAAGTCCTCGAAACCGGCATCAAAGTCATCGATCTGATTTGCCCCTTCACCAAGGGCGGAAAAGTCGGCGCTTTCGGCGGAGCCGGCGTCGGCAAGACCGTTGTCATCATGGAATTGATCAACAATATCGCCAAGGGACACGGCGGTTACTCCGTTTTCGCCGGCGTCGGAGAGCGCACCCGCGAAGGCAACGACCTTTATCATGAAATGTCCGTATCGAAAGTCATCAATCAGGAGGACATCTCCAAGTCAAAAGTGGCGCTCGTTTACGGTCAGATGAACGAACCGCCCGGCGCCCGCATGCGCGTCGCCCTGAGCGGCCTCGCCATGGCCGAGTATTTCCGCGACGAAAAAAACCAGGACGTGCTGCTCTTCATCGACAACATCTTCCGTTTTTCCCAGGCGGGCTCGGAAGTTTCGGCGCTCCTCGGTCGCACCCCCAGCGCGGTCGGTTACCAGCCTACCCTCGCCGCCGAAATGGGCGAGCTTCAGGAGCGGATCACCTCGACTAAAAACGGTTCCATCACCTCGTTCCAGGCCGTCTACGTGCCTGCGGACGACCTGACCGATCCGGCGCCGGCCAACACCTTCGCCCATCTCGATTCGACCATTGTGCTGGAACGCTCGATCGCCGAACTCGGCATCTATCCTGCCGTCGACCCCCTCGCCTCGACCTCAAAGGCGCTCGCGCCCGAAGTCGTCGGCGAGGAACACTACCAAGTCGCGCGCGGCGTGCAAAAAGTGCTTCAGCGCTACAAGGATTTGCAGGACATCATCAACATCCTTGGCATGGACGAACTTTCCGCCGACGACAAGCTCCTCGTCTACCGCGCCCGCAAGATTCAGCGCTTTCTCAGCCAGCCCTTTCATGTTGCCGAAGTCTTCACCGGCACGCCAGGCGTCTTGGTCTCCGTCCGCGATACCGTCCAAGGCTTCAAGGAAATTCTCGACGGCAAGCATGACGACGTGCCCGAAGGCAATTTCTACATGAAGGGCAACATCGACACGATTAAATCGTGATTTCCCGCCATGGCCACGCTCAAGCTCGAAATCGTCACGCCCGAAGGCAAAGTTTTTGAAGGCGATGCCGAAATTGTCCACTTGCCCGGAGTGGAAGGCGAGATGGACGTTCTGCCGCAACATGAGGTCCTTGTTACCGCGCTCAACGCGGGTGAATTGCTCATCACACGGAATGGCAAAACCGAAGCCATGGCCATTGGCGAAGGCTTTGCCGAAATAACCGCCGACCGCGTCTCCGTCCTAACCGATGGAGCGGTCAACGAAAAAGATATCGACGAAAAAGCCGCGGAGACCGCCGTCAAGCGCGCCGAAGAACTTCTTAAATCAAACACGCTGGAAGGCGAAGAACTAGAGGCGACCCAGGCCGCCTTGGCCCGATCCCTCGCCCAAATCAACGTCAAACGCCGCCGCCACACCACCTGAGGAGTTCCATCATGGACCACCGCTTCATCACCACCGCTTTCGATCTTCCCGGATACAAAATCGCCGGCACACTCGGTCTGGTGCGCGGCATTGTCGTGCGTTCCCGCTCGGTCATCGGCAATTTGGGCGCGTCGGTCCAATCCTTTTTCGGCGGCAACATCACCATTTTCACCGAACTGTGCGAACGCGCCCGCCTGGACGCCTACAACCAGATGGCCGAGCATGCCGCCGCCCTGGGCGCCAACGGCGTCATCGGCGTCCGTTACGACGCAACCGAACTGATGCCCGGCATCACCGAAGTACTTTGTTATGGCACTGCCGTGATTGTCCAGTCACCAGGTTAAACGCCGCCAAAAAATCTTGCCGTCTTCTCCGGTTCAAAGCATTGTTGCTGGTTCATACGCAAGCCACATATTGAGGTTTTACCGGCGCGGTTAGCTCAGTGGTAGAGCACTACCTTGACACGGTAGGGGTCACAGGTTCGAACCCTGTATCGCGCACGTGATGTGCGCAGACTACGGGGAAGTGACATTCAATCGGATGAATTCGCCCGTTCCGGCAAAGGGGATTTGCACCTGCATGATCGGATCGTCCCTGTTCGGATCGGTGCCGATCTGAACAATCGTGGGATCGGTTACCGTCGTCCAGGTCTGCAAGTCCGCGGAGGTTTGAACGTTGATCGTGATACCGCTGATCGTTGGGTTCTCGCGGTAGGTGAGAGTGAGATAGCTCGCTCCCCCGCTCGTGGTCATTCCTACGGCGGGCAGCGCGGCGATGTCCGTTGCGCTCATCACCTCGGCTGGGTTGATGTCAAAGAGATATTTGAGCAGGTTCGGAACGCCGTCGTTTTGCGGAGTGGCGGTGGGCCCACTGATGGCTGGATTGCTCATTTGCTGCTCAGTGAAGTACTGGCTGGCCCAAGAGGTATAAGTGGAAAGGGAGTCGACGGTGATGCTGAAATTTTGCGTCGCGGCCGGGTTAATGCCGTTACTCGCCTCTACCGTTCCCGTATGGGTGCCAGTCGCCGTTGGAATACCGGAGATGACACCCGCTGGAGAAAGGGTGAGACCTGGAGGTAGGCTGCCCGAGATGATCGAGAAGGTCGGCACGGGATAACCGCTGGTCGTATAAGTGAAACTGTAAGCGGAGTTATAGATGGCGGCAGGGGGCGGGCCATTGGTAAGGGAGGGCGCTTGCTGAACAGTGACCGTCAAATTAGCCGTGCCTCTACCGTTGGAGTTAGTCGCGCTAATGGTAACATTGTAGACTCCGCCCGTGATCGGGGTGCCGCTAATCAGTCCTGTCGTCGTGTTGACACTGAGACCCGCCGGCAATCCGGTGGCGCCGTAACTCGTTGGACTATTCGTCGCCGTCGCCGTGATCTGGTAGCTGAAAGCCGTGCCCGCGATTCCCGTTGCCGTTGGGCTGCTCGTGATAATGGGCAGAGGAGGATTGGGACCGTATAACTCGGATTCGATTAAACCAACTCCGTTGCCGTCCCCATTGTCTGCCGTGATGTAGAACCGGTAATAGGTGTAGGCCGTCGTATTGGTGAAGGGGAAGGTGATGGAGGCGCCCGCCTTCGACCATTGATAACCTGTGTGGGTATCGAGGCTCGTCCAGCTCTGGCCGTCGTGGGAGGCCTGGAAAATCCACGTTCTGGGGTTGTTCGAATCATAGTCGCTGGGATCATACAGGCTGTAGGCATTAACCACCGTGGGATTATTGAAAGAGATCTGCAACCATTGGGGAGAGGACGGCGTCGGTACTCCATTGCTGATCCATTGACCGCTCGTCTTACTAGTGTCCTTCGGAACATAAGTCTGATCCAAAAATGCCCCCCAGGCATAAGTCGTGAAGAAATTCAACCCATAGTGTTGGGCCAAATTCCAATATTCGCTGCTGGCCGAAACGGTCAAATAATCCGGTGCGGTGTAGCTCGACAACGGTGGGATGAGGGCCGTTGAGGGTAGAGGGTTGGGAGACGGCAGCGGCGATGCGTACACCGCCATCGACAGGGTGGCGGTGGTGGTGCCGCCGCTACCGGTCGCACTAATGGTCACGTTGAAATCGTCCGAGGCCGTAGGTATGCCGCCGATCAGGCCGGTGCTCGTATTGACCGACAGCCCCGCCGGCAAGCCGCTGGCGCCAAAACTGGTGGGATTCGAGGTCGCCGTGATTTGATAACTGTAGGAGATTCCATCGACTGCGGTTGCGCCCTTGGCGCTGGTGATGATCGGCGGTCCCGAATAGGGTTGCGCGGTAATCGTGAAATTTTGCGTGGCGGCCGTGCCCACGCCGTTGCTGGCGGTGACGGTGCCGGTATAGGTACCGGTCGCTGTGGGCGTGCCGGAGATGACACCCGAGGAGGAGAGCGTCAACCCGGTTGGCAGCGCGCCGGCCGTCACGGAGAAGATCGGCGTGGGATAGCCAATCGCGGTGTAAGTAAAGTTATACGCAATGCCTATGGACGCCGTGACCGGCGGCGGACCGTTGGTTATCCCGGGAGCCTGCTGGACGGTGATAGAGAAGTTTTGCGTGGCCGTTCCCGCGCTATTGCGGGCAGTGATAGTACCGGTATAGGTACCGGGCGCTGTGAGCGTGCCGGAGATGACACCCGAAGAGGAGAGCGTTAACCCGGTTGGCAGCGCGCCGGCCGTCACGGAGAAGGTCGGCGTGGGATAGCCGGTGGCCGTATAGGTGAAACTATAGGAGGCGCCGGCGGAGGCCGTCGTGGGCGGCGGGCCGTTGGTGATGACAGGTGGCGTTGCCGCCGTAACGATAATGGTAAAGGCTTGGGTGGCGTCGGGGCTCAACCCGTTGCCGGCGTCCACCGTACCGCTATACGTGCCCGGCGCTGTCGGGGTGCCCGAAATCACACCCGGCGATGAGAGCGTCAATCCCGGGGGTAACGACCCGGACAGCAAGGTAAACGTCGGCGCGGGATAACCGGTGGCAGTGTAAGTAAAGTTATACGCAATGCCTGTGGTCGCCGTAGCCGGCGGCGGACCGTTGGTAATGGCCGGTGCTTGGTCAATCGTGATGGTCAAAGCCGCGCCGCACGATCCGTAGGAATTGGTCGCGCTGATGGCCGCATTGTACATGCCGTCAACCGTGGGCGTGCCGCTAATCAGTCCTGTCGTGGGGTTGACACTGAGACCCGCCGGCAATCCGGTGGCGCCGTAACTCGTCGGATTATTCGTCGCCGTGATCTGGTAGCTGAAAGCCGTGCCCGCAATTCCCGTTGCCGTTGGGCTGCTCGTGATGAAAGGCAGAGGCGAATTGGGACCGTATAACTCGGCTTCGATTAAAGCAACTCCGTTGCCGTCCCCATTGTCTGCCGTAATGTAGAACCGGTAATAGGTGTAGGTCGTCGTGTTGGTGAAGGAGAAGGTGATGGAGGCGCCCGCCCTCGGCCATTGATAACCTGTGTGGGTATCGAGGCTCGTCCAGTTCTGGCCGTCGTTGGAGGCCTGGAAAATCCACGTTGTGGGGTTGTTCGAATCATAGTCGCTGGGATCATACAGGCTGTAGGCATTAACCACCGTGGGATTATTGAAAGAGATTTGCAACCATTGGGGAGAGGACGGTGTCGGTACTCCATCGCTGGTCCATTGACCGTCCACCGGACCGGGGTCATTCGGAACATCAGTCTGATCCAAAAATGCCGCCCAGGCATAAGTTGAGTAGAAATTCAACCCATAGTGTTGGGCCAAATTCCAATATTCGCTGCTGGCCGAAACGGTCAAATAACCCGGTACGGTGTAGCTCGACAACGGTGGGATGAGGGCCGTTGGGGGCAGCGGATTGGGAAACGGCAGTGGTGATGCGTACACCGCCATCGACAGGGTGGCGGTGGTGGTGCCGCCGCTACCGGTCGCGCTAATGGTTACGTTGAAATCGCCCGAGGCCGAAGGCGTGCCGCTGATCAGGCCGGTGCTCGTATTGACCGACAGCCCCGCCGGCAAGCCGCTGGCGCCAAAACTGGTGGGATTATTGGTGGCCGTGATTTGATAACTGTAGGAGGTTCCATCGACTGCGGTTGCGCCCGTGGCGCTGGTGATAATCGGTGGCGGCGGCTGGATGGTCAGACTGAACGTCTGCGTGGCCGTCGCTTGATTGGCATCCGCCACCTGTACAGTAAAAGTGGCGGTCCCCGCCGTTGTAGGCGTGCCGCCGATCGCGCCGCTCGTGCTCAAGCTTAATCCCACCGGCAAACTGCCGGAAGAGAGGGACCATGTGTAGGGAGTCGTGCCGCCGCTCGCCGCCAACGTCTGGTTATAGGCCGTGCCAACGCCTCCAGAGGGCAACGGGCTGCCGGTCGTAATGGTCGGCGGCGGATTGACCGTCAGAATGAAGGGTGCGGTTGAGGAGAGGCCATCGCTGTCTGTCACCTGTACGGTGAAATTGGCGGTTCCTGCTGTCGTGGGCGTACCGCTGATCACGCCGGTGCTACTCAGACTCAATCCCGCCGGCAAACTGCCGGAAGCAATGGACCACGTGTAGGGAGTCGTGCCGCCGCTTGCGGTCAACGTCTGGTTGTAGGCCGCGCCCGCAGTGCCCTGAGGCAACGGACTGCTGGTCGCGATGATCGGAGTTCCCTGCGGATAAATCGTCAGGCTGAACGTCGCCGTTGCGGACATCGAGTTGCTGTCGGTCACCTGCGCGGTAAAACTGAACGTACCGGCTACGGTCGGGGTGCCGCTGATCACACCACCGCTGCTCAGGCTTAGCCCTGCCGGCAAACTACCCGAAGCGATGGACCATGTATAGGGAGGCGTGCCGCCGCTGGCCATCAAGGTCTGGCTGTAGGAGGCGGCCACTGCACCCCCGGGCAACGGACTGGTGGTGGTAATGATCGGCGTCGGTGGCTGCGTCACGGAGATGTTTCGGAAGTACCACGTCTGGCCGTCTTCAAAGTTGTAGAGACCAAGGTTCAGGTCGGGGATGGAGCCAAGGTCACACACCTCGGCCAAAGTTGAGTCAACCGAGAAGTACAAGACGCTGCCGATGCGCTGCAGGGTGACCGTATGCCAGGTGTTGGCGCCGAGGTCCGCGCCCGCGGAATCAAACGTGTAGTCCGGCGCGCCGCCAGTGTACGACGATAGGTCGTCGACGATATCGTACATATAAAGATACGTATTAGGCGCGCCAGACTGGGATTGAATGATAAGGGCGCATGCGTCATTGGCGTCGAAGATCGCCCAGCCCACGCGCCAAGAGAGCTGCTCAGTTTGCATGACCTCATAAGACGCGGTGAAGTCGCCAGACACCACCAACGGCAGTTGATGCACGTTGTGGTTATCGACGCCGCCGCCCGTCACGATCTCTGAGCCATTGGTGGTAAATGAGTCGGCGCCGCAGATTCGCGTCAGCCCGCTGACTGTGTTGCCAGGGTTGGAGTATGGCACCCCGTAGCCGCTTGTTGGCCAGTTGGGTTGCCTTCCCCACGTAGGTGGCGCCAGGGTTATCGTCAGACTGAAGGCCGCCGTGCAAAATCCTCCATCGGCCCCTGTCACCTGCACGGTAAAGCTTGCCGTGCCCACCGATGTTGGAGTTCCGCTGATCACGCCTGCGCTGCTCAGGCTCAAACCCGCCGGCAAACTGCCATTGGCGATAGACCATGTATAAGGCGTCACGCCACCGCTCGCCGCCAACGTCTGGCTATAGGCCGTGCCCAGGCCGCCAGAGGGCAACGGATTGCTGGTCGTAATCGTTAGTGGGAGATTGATCGTCAGGCTGAAAACCGCCGTTGAAGAGAGGCCGTTGTTGTCTGTCACCTGCGCGGTAAAGCTTGCCGTGCCCAGCGATATTGGGGTTCCGCTGATCACTCCTGCGCTGTTCAGGCTCAAACCCGCCGGCAAACTGCCATTAGCGATAGACCACGTGTAGGGCGTCACCCCACCGCTCGCCGCCAACGTCTGGCTATAGGCCCTGCCAACGGAGCCGGAGGGCAACGGACTGCTGGTCGTAATCGTTAGGGGGGGATTGATCGTCAGGCTGAAAGCCGTCGTTGAGGAGAGGCCGTTGTTGCCTGTCACCTGCACGGTAAAAGTGGCGCTCCCGGCCGTGGCAGGCGTACCGCTGATCACGCCGGTGCTGCTCAGACTCAATCCCGCCGGCAAACTGCCGGAAGCAATGGACCACGTGTAGGGAGTCGTGCCGCCGCTTGCGGTCAGCGTCTGGTTGTAGGCCGCGCCCGCAGTGCCCTGAGGCAACGGACTGCTCGTCGCGATGATCGGAGTTCCCTCCGCATAGATTTGCAGGCTGAACGCCGCCGTTGAGGAGATCCTATTGCTATCGGTCACCTCTACCGTGAAATTCACCGTTCCAGACGCCGTCGGCGTACCGCTGATCACGCCACCGTTGCTCAGATTCAACCCCGCGGGCAGACTGCCGGAAGAAATGGACCAACTGTAGGGGGAAGCTCCGCCGCTAGCCGTCAGTGTCTGGTCATAAGCCGCGCCGGCCGCGCCCGGCGGCAACGGGCTGCCGGTGGTGATGACCGGCCCAAGGGCGCTGACGAGCGCGTTGATCAAGGCGGCTCCGTTGGGTGTTCCCCAACCAGTACAGAGATCGTAGCCGGTTACGGCGGAAAATCGTGTGGGGCTGCTTGTGCTGAAGTTGTTGCCGGTGGTGATGTCGTGGAAGTCAGAAGCATAGTTTGCCTCCTGGCCAATCGCATAGATGGTTGGATTGATGAAACCGACGGTGGTCTCATTATTCGCCACAGTCTGCTGGTTGACCAACGCGATAAAAGCCGCCCACAACGGCGCCGCGCAACTCGTTCCGCCGACACTCCAGTCTTCCCCGTCGGCGCGCACATAAACATTATCCGCCGTGAGAGCCACATCCGGCACGTTCCGCATGGTCGCCGACCCCTGGTTGACCGTCATGCTGATTCCCCGCTGCCAGCTCGGAATGCTGTATTGGGTGCTGATTCCTCCGCCGCTGCCATTGCCGTCGTTCCAGTTCCATACTGTTTCCGAAGACCAGGGGCCTCCGGCGCTGCTCGTGGTCAGGGTTGTTCCGCCAACTTCAGTGATATAGGGCGTGTCCTCGGGAAACGGAATCAATCCGGTATAGGCATCGTCGTCACCCGAGGCGGCAAAAAAAGATTGCCCCTGAACCGCCATTTGCTGGAAAATCTGGTCGGCCGTCGGATCAGCCGGCGCATCGGGGGCATACCATGAGCAGCTGATTTGTTTGGCCAGATTGTCCGTGGCTATGCGATTGAGAATATCGTGCCAATTGCCATACGGGCCGGCCTCATAGACGATGACGCTCGATGCGCCCGGCGCCATGGAGATCGCCATTTCGATGTCCAGGGAAACCTCCACTTCACCTCCATCTCCCGTGGGGTTGCCGGAAAATCCGTCGAGCAACACGTTGGTCAGGGGAACATTGCGCAGCCCGGCTTCGCTTTCGTAGTAGGTGATGTCACCGGTGGTGTAACCATCAAACTCCAGCAGCCCGACGGTCTGTCCGGTGCCGGTTTGGGAAACGTTCGGAGCATACGCTGCGCGGAAATCGTTCCCCATGTAATTACCGCGTGGCCCTGAACCGCTGTTTGGAGACGGAGATAACCCTCCAGGATTGGGTAAAGCAGGGTAGGCTTTGGAGTTGGAGTTGCCGGCGCGGATCAGTAAACGCGGGTGCGGAAGCGAGTAATTATCCAGACCACTGACGCTCAGAACTGGAACCGTCAGATCCACTGAGGGTGCCGTATCCGGAGCGTAAAACCGGCGCGCCTCGGTCGGATGCTGATAGGAGCGCATCGTCACATGAAACGTATTTTCGATGTCGGATACCGCGCCCTCCACATCAACAATCATTCGATTCGGGTGCGTGGCGGTTATCTTCAACCCGTGGGATTGCGCGAAATTGATGACGGCCTGATAATCTGATTCGGATGGACCAAATCTCTCGGTAAATTGCGCGGGAGTCAGGTATCGCCGGTAACTCGGGCTGGACGGATCGGAGAGCTGGCGGAGCAAATTGGCCAGGGCTTCCTGATTTCGCAAAGGCAAGCCAATAGAGAGATTCAAACGTTGTGAACCCTCAAGGCGCCCCACTGGAGCCAGGTGTGACACCACGTCCGGCCTGCTATTCTGCAGTGTTTGTGTTCCCGCTGCCGCCCTGCCAGGCGCCGCGCCAGCCAAAAAAACGCAAAACGAGATCCATCCGCAAGATTTTACGGTAGAAACAATTTCATTACTTATTGATAGTTTCTTTATAAAAAGAATAAACAATCATTATGCAAGATTGCCCCTTACGGATTTAGAAGTAATCCTAGCCAATCTATGAAGTCAAGCATTAACGAGCTCTAATGATATGCATCATAATCGGAATGCCCCGCAGGTAGCATTCTTCCACCGACTTATAAATACTTGCAAAACTTCAGCGGCAAAGGGCGGTGGGAATGTGGTAAATGGTGATTTATGCCATCCCAGCGATGGGACATTCTTCTGCTCTTCGGACAGCCGGGTTAAGCCGTAATCAAACGAGCCAAAGTGGGATCGGCGTGTGTTCGTGAGTCTCCTTATGAGTCCGGATTGCAGGCATACGAATTGCCAGCACCCACAAAACATGAGCATGCTATGTCAGCCACGGCGCCGCACCCGGGCGAAGGCGCACCGAACCGGCGCAAGCAACCACATGCATAAAAAAAATTCCCCCGTCAGGGTTAAGTTCGGCCGCATCGAGTTCGTGAAATTGAATGCCGAGCGGCAGGACTTTCGCGACATCTACCATTGGTTGCTGACGTTATCCTGGCCTCAGTTTTCCGGCTTAATCTTGGCCGTGTACCTTGCCGTCAATTTGATCTTTTCGGCCTTCTATTACCTGGGACGTCCCTGTATCGCCGGCGCCGATTCCTTTTCAGACGCATTTTTCTTCAGCGTGGAGACGCTCGCCACCGTCGGTTATGGGCACCTCTATCCCCAGACTCTTTACGGCCACATCGTAGCCACCGTCGAAATCATGGCCGGAATGTTCGGCATGGCGGTCATCACCGGCCTGATTTTCATCCGGTTTTCACGCCCCCTGGCCCGGATTGTCTTCAGCCGCAACCTGGTGATTAGCCCCTTTGATGGCCAACCCGCTCTGATGATGCGCGTGGCCAATCTCAGGCACCACGCGATGGCCGAGGCCGAGTTTCGAATGATGCTAATCCGCACCGTATGGGTCAAAGAGGGCGAACACATGCGGCGTTTTTATCCGCTGACGCTTCAGTTCGACCGGGTGATTGCTTTTCCCGTGGCGCTTACCATCCGGCACATCATTGACGCAAAAAGTCCTCTGCATGGTCTGACGGCGGAGGATCTCAAAGAAAGCGATGCCCGAATCTTCGCCTCAGTCGTCTGCATCGATACCGTCATTTCCTCCTCGATCCAAAGCCAGCAAGACTACACGTGGCGCGACATTCACTTCGGCAAACGCTTTGTCGAGATTTACAACGATCTTGATGCCACCACAATGACCGTCGACTACGGGCGGCTCCACGATATTGAGGACATCCCGGACAGAAAAACCGAGCCAGCCCCTGGCGTAGGTTAAAGACCATTTGGAAATTCCGCGTGAGCAAGATGTGCCCAGCGCAGACTTATCGAAAGATTAAATCGCTCGAATCAAATCGGCTCTTCCCGCGTCTAGACATTTGCAATTCCCGCGCTAAATAAAGAGTGGGCAAATCATTCCGGTTTGTCCAAAAGAGGAGGGGAACACAGGATGGAACGTGGCCGCTATCAAATTTTAGCCGGTGAATTTCCTCTCGCCATGGCCCTGCGTGGAGGTGTGGCCGGAACGGAACGTCCGCCCAGCATCCGGCCCCGGTTATCGTGGCTTATCCTCGGCCTGATTACCCTCCTTTATGTTGCCGTCAGTTTCACTCCGGTCGTTTTCGACGACAACGAAGGCCTCTATGCCGGTACTGTTCGCGAGATGCGCGAGAGAGGCAACTGGCTTGTCCCCACCAGCAATGGTTTTCCCCGCATCCAAAAACCGCCTTTCGTTTACTGGAGCATGCTCGTTTCCACTTCGCTGTTCGGCGAGAATGAGTTTGCCCTGCGTCTTCCCAATGCCCTCGCCACCGCGGGCTGGATCGTTGCCACCTACCTCATTATGCGCCGCGTGGGCGGGGAAATCTTTGGGCTTGCCACCGCTCTGGTTCTTGCCTCCATGCTCGGCGTTTGGGTTTTTACTCATCTCATCCAGCCCGAACCTTTTCTCGCCTGTTTTATTTCCCTCGCCTTGTGGTGTCTGGTTGAGGCCCGGCTTTATGCCGAGCCGCAACCTCTGTGGACCGATCCCAGTCCCGTGCGCGGACGCTTTCCCGGCGATCACTGGTATCTCCTCTTTTGGACTTTTCTTGCCCTTGGCGCCTTAAGCAAAGGGCTTCATGGGGCGCTCTGGCCGCTTTCCGTCGTTCTCATCACCGCCTTATTCATTCCCAACTGGCGCGTCTGGCTCCGCCCCGTTCTTACGCTTCGTGGATTTCTTATTTTCCTTCTTCTTCTCATCCCATGGTACGCCTATATGGCCGTCCGGTTTCCCGGCTTTCTCGCCGCCCATTTTCTCAATGAACAACTTGGCGCCTGGCTCGATACCCGTTATCCCGCCGATGCCCGCCAGCTTCCTCTTCTCCAATTTTACGCTCAACACCTCCTCTTTTGGATGCCCTGGACTCTCCTCCTCCCCGGCTCCATTTATGCTTTGGTCAAAGCGATCCAGTCCGCGCGCCAGCGTCCGCACGCCTTTCCGCCACAAACGCTCGATCTCATCGGTTTTCTCGGGATTTGGGTTGCCGTGACGATGGTTTCTGTGGCCTTTTCCACCCGCCAGGATTATTACAGCATGAGTTGCTGGGGCGTCGTGGCCGCGTTTTTTGCGCTGCCGTGGATGACCGGCGCCTACGCCTTTCTCCGGTTGCCCAAGGCTTATCTTGTCGTTCCGGCGCTTCTTCTCGCTTTGATTGGAACGGTTGCGCTCGGCTTCGCCATCTGGATTTGGCCGCAACTCGGCTCTCTGGGCGAAGCCACCGCGGCTCCGATTCGTGACCGAGACACCTTTCTCGATGCCATTGCCGGAATTTCACCCGCGCTGTGGGGGCAGTTCGTCACCCTCCTTATCGTCTTCGGTGTCATTTTGATTTTTGCCGGCGCCGGCGCCGCCCTGCTGGCGTGGCGCCGCCATTTTTTTGCCGCGCTTGCCACGCTCTCCGGCGCCATGGCCGTGCCGATCATACTCGCCGCGATCGGCTTTACCATCATGGCGCCCTATTTTTCTCTCGCCGGCAGTGCGCGCGTCATCAATCGTGAACTTGCCGCTCAACCGAATGCCATTGTTGCTTGCGAAGCGTTGCCCCACACCGCTTCCAGCCTGCTTTATTATCTCAATGCCAGAATCCACTGGGTCAACGCGCCGTTTGACAATCAATATGCTCAACGGGTTTTGGGCGAAGGACGCGATTATTATTGGGATGATGCCGGCCTTCTGGCTAAGTGGAATTCCCCGCATCCCCTTTACTTCATTATTGAGCAAAGCCGTCTCGGATACTGGCAGAACCGGCTTTCACCCGGCGCACGCGTCGTGAGCAAAAGCGGCACGCGGCTCGTGCTTTGCAATCGGTAATGGTCCATAATTGGTCGCATGACCGTCGGTTTTCTCATTAATACCTGCGAGCCATTCTATCGCGGCGGGTACGAACGCCGCGCCTGGAACTTTGCGCGGGAACTCGCCCGTCAAGGACACGATGTGCGTATTTATACCTCGTGTCCGCGCGATGAGACGATCGACGGAGTTCACTTTATCCGGCTTGCTCCGCCCCGCTCCTATTTTAACCGCCGTGGTGTCCGCAATGGGTGGGCCGATCTTCTCTTTGCCCTGAGTATTCTAAAACTTCTGGGAAAACTGAAAGCCCGGGGACTCGATGTTCTCGACATCTGCGCCACACCTTTCCTGCACCTCCCTCTCGCCGCTTTCGTGATCCGAATTAAGAGTATTCCCGCTGTTCTTACCTGTCACGAAGCGCTGCTCTCCAGCCTCCCCGCCTACGCGCAAGAGCGTGGCTGCCAAAATCCCGTGTGGCGTTGGCTGATCATCCAAATCCTCGCTCTTATCTATCGCGCGTGCACCGGTCTTTTTGCCAATCGCCTCGCCGTCTCGCGCCGGACCGCCACCGCACTCGAAAAAGAGGGCTACCCCGCGCTGGCAACCGTCGAATTCGGCCTTGAACCTGGGGCTTTCAACTCCAATCCACCCGTTGCGCCCGCTGATAACGAACCTATTCGTCTCATCTTCTGTGGCCGGCTTACCTCGATTAAAAACGTCTCCGACACCATCGCGGCGTTAACGTCTCCCTTTTTTGAAAAAGATCAGTTTCGTTTCGACATCATCGGACAAGGGAGCGAACGGCCCAAACTCGAAGATGCCGTCCGAAAAGCCGGACTGGAAAAGTCGGTCATTTTTCATCATGACCTAAGCGATCCGGCTAAATGCGATCTTCTTGCCCATGCTGAGATTTTCATTCTCAGTTCTCCCCGAGAAGGCTTTTCCATTGCCACTCTCGAAGCCATGGCTCAGGGCTGCGCCGCTCTTGTGGTGAGTGATCCGCAGAATCCCAATGGCGCCACCGATTTCGTCCAAAACCGGCGTGAGGGCATGGTTGTACCGCCTGGGGCGGCCCCGTTGGCTGCCGCTTTGGCCGTTCTGCGTGATGACGCGCCTCTGCGATTGGCTCTCCGCCATGCCGCCTGGCAGGCAGCTCAGTCTTATCGGATCGAGACACAAACCAGAAAATTGGTGGAGTTTTACCGGCAAAGACACCGAAATGAGTAGAGGCTATCCGAAAATTCCCCGTGGCAGCGCCGGAAGGATTTTTGCCTTGAGGCAAGGAGCCGAGCGAGGAAGTGCTGCACACGGCAGTTGTTTTGAGGCGACGCTTTTCCGCCGTCCACAGGACCTCGTCGTTCGCTCCTCGATTCGTCACGCTGCTCACGCGGAATTTTTGGATAGCCTCCAGTCAATTTCAATCCGCTTAGGGCGCGTTTGGAACGTTTCAATTTTATTTTGCATGTGCTACTGGATTCTTTTTCAACCCATAGTAGCATTAGGAGAGGTTTGTCGTGCTTTCCCGGTCTTTTTACAAGTCGTTACGCGCCGTATTTGAACGCGGATGCTTGGCCATGTGGATGTTGCTGATGCTGGTGAATACGGTCATCGTGGGTCTCGCAGCTGAGCTTCTGATTTTTGGCGTGATTCTTTCGTGCCTGCATCTCGCCTTCATCATCAATGAACAATCCACTCCGCTTCTTGTTCTCGGCGTTTTCGGCGTCTTATACCTGCCGATTGTCGCGAAATTCTATGAATATGGAGTTGAAAACTTGAACTTTGAGGCGCATGAGGGCGCGCTAAATACGCTCATGAATCCACCTGAGTCCTGGTCCAATGTGATTTTGACCTTCCTGGATGAAACGGCGCACAGGTCGAGAGAACTTGATATCCTCGTCCGTCTCATTGACGAAGCGCCGGGGCCGGTGGAACGGCAGGACCGCCGGGCCGAAGCCAAGGCTTGGCTGAGGGAAAACCGGCATAAGCTCACAGACGAAGACAAGGAATTTGTAAACAAGTACCTCGGCTATCTCCGTTAGGAGCCGCGCGAGCTGATTTTTATTTGGGTACCGAATTTTTGTTTCGTGCGCTTGCAATTTGCATACCGGAACAGCCCACGTAATCACGCCGCTGCATCCAAGGACATCTGTTCAACAGCATAGGGCAGGTTCGAGCGTCCCGCTTTCTGTCCTTTGCCAAAATCACGCAATATCTGAATCGCTAGTTATTCCCCCGCCGGATCAGCCAATCAAGTTATGTCTGATGTTTTTGTCTACACCAGCTGGTACCAATGGCTTATTTGCTTGCAATAGAAACGTTGTGGTTAAGAACTGGAAAGTAAGTTCCGCGCAAATGCTCAGCATTAAACCTGATGGAGAAGCACGCGGGCAGGAGGGAGTTTTCCGTCTTATCTCCCTTCTTTTATATAATCTTCTAAAGCTGCAAAAAAAGTCTTGACGCTTAGTTCCCACGCTGTAGACCAAGACACTTTCTCGGAAAGTGTTGATAGCTGAATGTCCAGTACAACCCACCCCCATAAAAACAACCCTTGCTGTATAACCCTTCGCTAAAAAATGATTAAATCAAACTTCGCACATCGTCTCGTTGGGCCGCTTTGTATGGCACTCGCCATCTGGACCTGTTCGACCGCCCGTGCCTATAATTGGTTGCAGTTTCAATTTGGTCCGGATAAAACCGGTAATAATACTTCGGAAACGACCGTCAATGCCTCGAATGTCTCTCAGTTACAACTCCTTTTTGACGTCGCGCTTCCCGGTAGCGATAATCCCGACGGTGCCCCTGTCTATTTGTCCAACGTCTCCACTTCCAGCGGGACCAGAAACCTCGTCTTTGTCCAAGGGGAGAACGGTCATCTGACGGCGTTCGATGCCAATAGTGGTGCCATTATCTGGAGCAATGGCTCGATGAGCGGCTCCTACGGAAACACCGCGCCAGCCATTGACCCCGATCTTCTCTACATTTACGAGAGCGGACCCGATGGCAACGTCCATAAATTCAATGTGGGAGATGGCAGCGAAGTAAAAACCGGCGGCTGGCCGGTCTCGACCGGGGGCGGTAAAGCCAGCTCGCAACTTACGATTGCAACCGCTGCCGACGGAAATACTTATATCTATTGCGCCAATGAAGGCACTGGGAGTGGTACTTTTGGTAAAGGCCACGAGACCGTCATCAATCTCGCTACCGCTACCGAACACGTTTTCAACAATTGCGCCTCGGAGCAGCCGGATACTTTTAATCCAAGCACCAGCACAACCGGTTGCCGCCCCTGGAGCCGGTCGACTATTTTTGACGCCGCGCTGAACCGCGTGTTTTTCCAGACGGGAAACAATAGCGGCACCAATTGGGTGGCAGGCCACGTCTGGCGCGAGAGCTGGCTGGCGCTCGCCCCCGATGGCAGCACCACGACCAACAGCAGCGGCGGCTGGCCGGTGGACAGTTATACGCCCACCAACTGGTCTTCCCTCGTCAATGGCGATGAGGACATCGGCACCGGCGGCATGGCGCTTTTGCCGGTCGGCTATAGCAGTAAATATCCTTATCTGGGTGTCTCGCCGGGAAAGGATAAGAACATCC
>Ga0335072_10002622_pt1 | contig 27765 bp, 26 predicted proteins | sample Lox_Sample_21_FD_206725 | JGI IMG/M metagenome (GOLD analysis project Ga0335072, IMG submission 206725) | Soil microbial communities from Loxahatchee National Wildlife Refuge, Florida, United States - Lox_Sample_2.1 | ecosystem: Environmental > Terrestrial > Soil > Wetlands | place: USA... | reverse complement strand
CTGGGGATATTCTCTGGTGGGTGAAGCGAGCGGCAATCTCTGGGCAGAATTCTGGCCTGATATTCGTTATAAATTCTTCAGACGTCATCCCAGGAATCAGTAGGGCCAGGTCCGGATCGGTTCAGGAAGAAATCACCGTTCCATGCGTCCAATACAATATGCGGTTTTTGCTCGCTCCGCTGCTTCGGCAGGCTAAATTCAGAATCAAACACCATCCCCTGCACGGAATCAGGGTGAACGTGCTCTTATCGCTTTTCGCCGGCGCTGTCTGCTTTCAGGCCGGCGCGCAGCAAGCGTTGCCAGACGCCCCCCAACCCTCTATAGAACTGGCTTCGACCTCTGAGCCCGGGCAGAGTTTTCCGCCCGCTGCGCCGGAGCCGCCTAAGTCCACCCTCAACAACCGGCCGCCATTTCCTGCCGTGCAGGCCACCTGCAAGGATACGCAATCGAAGACATCTGCCGCACCGCCGATGAGCTGCGGGCCTGCGTATAACCCGCTTCAGAAATTCATCAACAGTGCCGAGGTGCGTCCGATGACGCCAAAACAAAAGGCCATTCTGGCTGGAAAAGACGTCATCGATCCCTTCAACCTGCTCACCATCGGCGGGCTGTCGGCCATCTCTGTTGCCTCGGATTCTCATTCCGCCTACGGCCCCGGCGTCGAGGGCTGGGCCAAGCTTTCCGGCGTCTCCTTCACGCAGGACATGACCAACGAGTTCTTCGGCACATTTCTCATCCCCGCCATCGCCCATCAGGACCCGCACTATCATCGCCTGCCGAACGCATCCTATAAGCGGCGCATCGCGCACTGCATCTACCAGGTTGTCTGGACGCAGAGTGATGACGGTAAAGGCATGTTCAACTACGCGAACGTTGTCGGCGGCGTGTTTGAAGAGGCGATCGGCGACGCCTATGTCCCCTATCGCAATTCCGGATGGGAAGCGGCAACCGAGCGCTATGGCACCGCACTGGCCACGGACCCGATTGGCAACTTCATCACGGAATTCGTTCCCGACCTCGCTCGTCACGTCAACTTCCACGCGGTGCTAGTGCAGCGCATCATCAATCGCGTCGCCATTGAAGAAGGCCAGTAGACAGAAAAACGCCACAACTTCCGCGCGACAAATTCTTGTCCCGGCACTCATCTCGCCGTCGGCGGGCTAGTTATACACTCGCTATGTATGCCTTCCCCCACGCTGCGTGTGGCCTATTTCCCTGACTCTTTCCACGAGATCAACGGCGTCGCGCATACCAGCCGCCAATTTGAGGCATTCATCCGCCGCCGGAAACTGGCCTTCCTCTGCATTCGCGCCGGAAACCGTGCGCCGAGCCTAATCACAGAGGGTCAGCTTACGACCCTGGAGCTGCCGCGCGGAGCGCTTTCCTTCGGCCTCGAAAAAGACCTGAGCTTTGATCTCGGATTCTTTCGCCATCTGCCTGTCATCGCCCGGACGCTGCGAAGTTTCCGTCCCGACCTGATTCACATCACCGGCCCGAGCGACTTCGGAATGATCGGCGCGCTCATGGCGAACCATTATCATCTGCCGCTGGTCGCCTCGTGGCACACGAACCTCCACGAATATGCCGCGAAACGCTCGCGCTGGTTCCTCGATCTGCTGCCGGACAAGACGGCGCCCGCCGCGGCGCGCCGGATTGAAGCCGTCAGCCTGTATGCCACCGCACGGTTTTATTCGCTCGCCCGGGTCCTGTTTGCGCCGAACATCGAACTGTGCAGGCTGCTGGAACGCGCTACCGGCCGGCCATGCATACTGATGCCACGCGGCGTAGACACGCAGTCATTTTCGCCGCAGCACCGCGATCGCGCTGCAACCGACACAGACTTCGTTCTGGGATTCGTAGGACGCCTTTCGGTCGAGAAGAATGTCGCGCTGCTGGTTACGATTCGCGAGCAGCTGCTTGAGGCCGGATTCACCAATTTCCGCTTTCTGATCGTGGGACATGGAGCCGAAGAAGCCTGGCTGCGCGAGCGCCTTCCCAACGCCGAGTTTCCCGGAGTATTACGCGGACATCATCTTTCGCGCGCATATGCAAATATGGACCTCTTTGTCTTCCCTTCGCACACCGACACCTTCGGCAACGTCGTGCTGGAAGCACTGTCGTCCGGCGTTCCCGCGATCGTGACCCCGGATGGCGGTCCACACTACATCATTCAGGAAGGGCAGACCGGTTTTGTCGCCGAAGATCAGAACTTTGCCGCAACCATCCTCGGAGTTCTTCGCAACCCGCCGCTGCACAATCAAATGCGTTCCGCAGCGCGCGCCGATGCTCTCACCGCCTCGTGGGATTCGGTCTTTCGGAGCGTATATGCCGCCTATGCTTTGGCTCTGACGCAGCCCGAGCCTGAGCAAGTCGTGGGAATCGCCGCAGAATAGCAGCGCCTTTCGCCATTGCAACCAAGCTCACAGCGGCTGATAATAGCGTTCTTCCGGCGCGGCGCAACTCATGCAGAGCACCTGCCCGTCCCGGCGCACGAAGCGATCGTAGTTGATGCCCTCACCGCATCGGCTGCAGGCAATCCGCTCGCCTTTATAGCCGGGAAACTCTTTCGGCTCGATCACCACGCGCACCCACTGCTCGTCGAACAGGTCGCTGTCGTTCATCTCGCGATAGGCGCGCATCTGCTGCTGGTTCTTGTTCTCGATCTCCGGATACATCGCGCGCGCCAGAGCTTTCGACGACTCCTTCGCGGAAATGCGGATCGCGCGGTTTGATCCCAGGTCGACAAACGTCGCCGCCATCTTTCCCCAGTCGCGGAATTTAAGCGCGCGTTTACCAAGGCGGCATCCGGTGACTACGCCGATGGCGTCCGTGGCGCAGCGGTCGATCTCAATGTAGGTAACCAGGCGCTTGCGGTCCTTGCCGCGCGGTTCATCGATGCCCAGCCGCGCGCAGCCCAGCATCGCCATGCGCACGCCAAGAATTTGTCCGGCGCAGAGATGACCGTGCGCAATCTCGGCCTGCTTGAGAAGGTCTTCGAATGCATCCATAGATGTATCGTAGTCCCCATGCCGCGCCGGCCGGCTCGCAGGCCTTTTCACGACCCTAATTGTCCGTGTCGCTCGCGTCCCCATCTTCCACCAGAACAGCGGATTGCCCGACGAGATCGTAGCTCGTCTGCTCCCCTCCGGTAGGCTGGAACGTAATGCGCAGCGGCTCACGCTGCCATGTGGAAGGCGCGCACGCCGGCTTCGGATGGTCCTCCGGGTCCCACGCGCCCAGCTTCTTGGCCAGCACCGGCTTGCGCCCCGCCACTTGCGCAACAACGGCGTAGAGTTGGCGTCCGCTGGCGGCAAGCCCGCAATACGCGGCATAATCGCGGAACCAGACGACGCTCGAAACCGTGGGATCGTAGTCAGGCAGCTTGATGGCTGTGACGTGTCCTGTAGTGCGGTCAACCAGTAGCCATGGGCCGCGCTGCCAGACCCAGTGCTCGCCTTTGTCTGTGGGGAGGGCATCATTCAGGCGGATAGCGCGGCGAACAGCGAAGCTGCGGTCGGTCACGTCGTGCGCGTCTCCAGTCGTCCATTCCTTGACCTTGGCGTCTACAATCAGCGGACGGACGCGCAGCTCGTTTTCATCCGGCGCGGCTCCGGCTGGATCGCCGGACACCGAGTAAGGAACTTTTTTCGCCGCGCCCAGGGCAACGACATGCGGCTTGGCGGCAGCGAAGAGAAGGCCCGGTGAACTGGTTACGAGAGCCAGGCCCCAAAGTACCACATGTATCCGACCCATGTTGATCAGGCTAGGCTGAGACCTCGCGCAATAACAAGCCCTTGCGGCATTACGAAGGTGACTTGACGGCTAGACGCTGTTCGCCGCTGCCAGAAGAAATACCAGCGGAGCATTCCAGTTGATGGCAACCTCGTTCACCGAATAAGCGCCCTGATCGTCGACATATATGCGCATCGGCGGTCGCGGCGGCAGCGTCTTTGCGACAGGATCAGATGGATGCGCATTGGGCCCGCCCGAAAGCAACCCCGGCCACGGCTCCGGCAAGTGGTCAGCCACGCTGACAGCGCCCGCTCTCAGGCAGCGAGCGGAATTGAGGAGGAACTCGCGTCGGCGCATCATCGGCTTCATTCTCACACACCTCAGCGGTTCGCGACGGGCTTATGCATCAACAGAGCCTGTCCCATTTCATACTCCCTTGTGTAACACTCGCTGTCATCCTGACCCTGACTCTGAGTGCAACGAAGAGGAAGGGGAAGGATCTGCTTCTCTTGCGCTCGGCAAGAATCTTTCACTCAAGAGAGAAAAGCGTTCATCACGCATCGCCTAGATTCCCGATACAATCAGGAGTTCCCGTATGCCACACACACCTGTACTCCTGGTCCACGGCGGAGCCTGGGCCATCCCTGACGACATGGTCGAAGCGCACGAGCGCGGCGTCTCCAATGCTCTCCATGCGGGCTACGCCCTGCTGCGCAAAGGCGCGTCCGCAGTCGATGCCGTCGAGGCCGCCGTCGCTGTCCTCGAAGACGACGATACCTTCGATGCCGGACGCGGCAGCTTCCTCACCCGCGACGGCCGCGTGCAGCTCGACGCCCTGCTCATGGACGGCGGGGCTAAAGACGGTATCATGCGCGCCGGAGGCGTGGCCTGCGTCGAGCGCCTGCGCAATCCGATTCATGCAGCACGTCTCGTTCTCGACAAAAGCCCCCACGTCTATTTCGTCGGACAAGGCGCAGAAGAGTTCGCGCAAGCCCACGGTATGGAGCTGATCGACAACTCAGTGCTTGTCCTCGATCGCGAGCGCCAGCGCCTCGAAGAAGCGCAGGCGAAAGAGCGCGCCGGATTGCCCGACCTGACCTTCGCCGGTGACGACAAGTCTCCGGAAACAGCCGCCGAGCTGGCTTCGCACGACACAGTAGGCGCAGTAGCCCTCGACGCAAAGGGCAACATCGCCGCCGCAACATCCACCGGCGGCACGTTGAACAAAGCCCCGGGCCGTGTCGGCGACTCATCGCTCATCGGCTGCGGCTGCTACGCCGACAACGCCAGCGCCGCCGTCTCGCTCACCGGATGGGGCGAGCCGATCATGAAATTAGTGTTGGGCAAATGGGCCGTAGACCGCGTCCAGCAAGGTCGCGCGCCCGAGCAGGTCGCACCCGACGCAATCGCCTACCTCTACAAGCGCCTCGGCGGACACGGCGGCATCATCCTGCTGGCCCCCGACGGCCGCTACGGCATCGCCCACAACACCCCGCGCATGGCCTGGGGTTTGTGCGACTCGCAGGGATGCCGCACCGGCATCGTGATCGAAGACGAATAGACGATTGAGCATGGAGTCTGGGTGCCCCAGGGAACTGTCCCCATTCAAGCCAAAAGAAGGCTTGAATGGGCCACCCCCGCCACCCCGCCCAACCAAAGGGGGGCGTTAGCCACGGATTTTCAAAGAGCGTTCGCGGACGCGTGAATGGTTTTCGCTGAAGTGAAACCTCAAAACCCCACTTCTACGAACGTACAAAACCACGTACGAAGAGGGCTATTAGTACAGGACCGATAGTGAGCATGGACGAGTTTAAGACGACGGCTGCCCAATTCAACGCTTTGCAAGGGCGGGTGGCCCATTCAAGCCTTCTTTGGCTTGAGTGGGGGAGTTCGGCGCGGGTCGAAATACGCCCGTGATACCGGGTGCATGGGGACGCGCCCTCGACGCTTTCTTCCGGTAAGGGAGTGACAGGCTGTCGTAGCTGTGTCGTCGGCGGTGGCCTGGATTTCCACCCCGGTTTGCGGGAGTTGGACGCCGACTGATTGCTCGGCTGATGCTTCTTCGGTGGCTTTTTGCCGGGCTTCTGCCTGGGCTTGCTCTTCGGCTTCGCGCCGGGCCTTCATGGCTTCGGCTTCGCGGAGGAGGATTTCGCCGAGGCTGGGGGGTCTTTTCTCGGGGATTTCTTCCAGGTCGGGGGTTTGTTTCGGCGGGCTGATGAGAGTGCCGTCTTCGTGCTGGTGGGTCTCGCGGATCCTTCGGCTTCGCTCAGGGCGAGCTCGTTCTTTTGCCTCGTCTGCGGCTTCGATGGCGTGGCGGTGGCGGTTGTTTTGTGAGGCCACCTGCAGGCCGTAGATGAGGATCTGGGCGCGGCGCGGGTCGATGCGGTTAGTGGCCAGGGCGAGGACGACGTCGGACAGAGCGAGTTGGATGGCGTCGGCGTCTTCGAGCGGCGGCAGGTGGTGGGCCGTGTCCTGTGGAGCGGTGTAGGGTTGGTGTGGCTGGTTTGCGGGCGCGGTGCGCTTGCGAGTGTTCTGATGGAAGTAGCAGAAGTTCTGGTCTCGGAGCGCGGGCGACTGGCATTTTTTGCCACTCGTGAAAATGTGACGACATTCGTTGTACATGGGAGACTCCCCCGGTATGTTTTCGTAAATTCGTCTTTTTATTGGTGGTTGGGTGCTTATAGATTCAAAGGGCGCATGCTACGCGCGGTCTTTTTAAACCCACCCAATCCCTTCGAACCGCGCGAGGAGATTGGATGGGGCACCGATCTTTTTGCGGATGGTGAACATGTGGTGACATTCGTTGTACATGGGTGACTCCTCCGGCATGGTTTTTTGTAGAGGTATGTCTCGGGGGCTGAAGCCCTCGCAATAAGGACCATCTCTGAAAACACGAAAGCCCGCCAGGTTTCGGCGGGCTTTTCTCGCTATTTTCAGTTTAGCAGTTTGAGAGAAATAACATGCCAAAATTTGGGCAGGTATTTTCTGTTTAGAATGTTAGAGTTAGGAGATTCCTTTTCGGTTTGGGCTTGACAACGATGGATGATCCCATTGGATGAACCCGTGCGATTGGGTGGGGGTCCCATAACGCCTCGCAATCGACTTCAGCGCTGCCTTAATCTAGAAGCATGCTGGTACTCGCATCCGCATCGCCGCGCCGCAAGGAACTCCTCACACAGGCCGGATTCGCCTTCCGCGTGCACCCGTCTTCCATTCCAGAGGAGCATCGACCAAATGAAGACCCGATCGCCTTCGCCACCAGGCTCGCCCGCGAAAAAGCGCAGGCCGTCTTCGCCGAACTCGCCGCGCTCGATGCAGCCGACGATCCGCTGTTCGTGCTCGGCGCCGACACCGTCGTCGTGTCGCCGACGAAAGAACTTCTCGGCAAGCCGAAAGACGCAAACGACGCAGCCCGCATGCTGCGCCTGCTCTCCGGCGCAACGCATTCCGTTGTCACTGGCGTCGCTCTGGTCTCGCGGCAGGGCATCGAAGTCGCGTCGGAGCTGACTTACGTGACCATGGCCACGCTCTCGGAGGTAGAGATCGAGGTCTACATCAACACTGGCGAGCCGATGGACAAGGCCGGCGCCTACGCCATCCAAGGATACGCAGGCTCATGGATCCCGCGCATCCACGGCTGCTATTTCAACGTGGTTGGATTGCCGCTGGCGCTCGTCAGCAGCATGCTGGAAGGGGTTGCGAAGCGGCTTGAGAAACAAGCACCGGCGATTGCCGGTTAAATGGATGGATTTGTCATCCTGAACGAAGGATCTGCTGTAAATCTTCAAGCAGATCCTTCGCTGAGCTCAAGATGACAATAAATATGAGATGAGGTGCTAGAGCTTGTGCATGGGAGCAATTTCAACATCTCCCGTTTCCGCGATTTCGGAAGCATCCGGCTGCGGGCTTCGCGGAGACGAAGCTACCAGCCCGAAGATAATCAGCAGCGATACGGCCAGCAATCCGAACTCGATAAACTTCAGCATTTGACCTCATTCTCCGGCTTCTGCCAGCATGGCCGCCAGCAATGCCTTGCGCGGCGCCATGTGCTCAAGGAACAGTAATTCATGCGCGGCGTGCGCGCCTTCTCCTACCGCTCCTATTCCATCTAATGTGGGCACGCCCAATGCGGAGATGAGGTTGCCATCCGATCCGCCCCGGTCGAAGCTTCTTCGAGCGCAAACCCCAGCGTGCGGGCATGCCTCGCGGCTCGCTTAAAGAGCGCCACGGTCTCGCGGCGCGCTCCATCGGAGGGCGGTTCAATCCGCCTTCAACGTGCAGAATGCACTTGCTATCAAAGACGCGCAGCAAATGAAATTGTTTCTCGATGCGCGCTTTATCTTTGGCTCTGGCGATGCGAACATTCACCTCGGCCCGGGCTTCAGCTGCTAATATGTTAGATCGCGTTCCGCCCTGAACGGTTCCAACATTTACCGTGATCCCCGCTCCAACTCGGTGAACCGTGTGATCCGCTCGATCTGCCGTGCCAGCTCCACGATGGGGCTGTGCCCATGCTCAAAATCAACGCCGCTGTGCGCCGCCACTCCTTGCACGCGCGCCGAATAATTTTCCACGCCTTTGCGCGCCAGCTCTGTCCCCCACGTCCGTCTGCATACACTTTAGTGATCCCAGCGGTCAAACCGTATCAAGATGACCGAGCAAAAGGACCGGCTTGTGCTTACTTTTTTTCGGACCAAATCCAGCTTCAAATAAATCGCCAACTATCTTCCTGTGATGCAGCCGTGCCCGCCCAGCGACGAGCAATCCGCGGCAAGAAAGGCGACACACCCGTCACTGCCGCCTTGTCATCGCTCGGCGATTCGATTTCGACCATCTTTCGTAACCATGCAAGCGCGCTGGGAGTTTGTTTTATTGCGGCTGCAGCCGGTTGATGGATCATGTAAGTCCCTTTTGCTCAATTATTTACTTTATTGATACGTTTCCGGATGCGATGCGGTTCTGCCACTACTGTGTGGCAAATATACAACAGTGAAACTTAAATCTCTGCCAGTAGTCTATGACGTTAGCGCCACCAAATAAGGCCAGGAAGTCGAATTTGCCAGATTCATCCTACTTGGAACAAACAGTCGCTTCTGTCATTGAATTCTCAGGCGTCGGCCTGCACAGCGGCGCTGATGTTCAGATGCGATTGCTGCCCGCTCCGGCCGGATCCGGCATCGTCTTCCGCCGCACCGATCTGGACAACTTTGAAATTCCCGCCACTGGCCGCAACGTAGCCAAGGTAAGCTATGCCACCAGCATCATGCGGCAGAGCGTCCTCATCTCGACTACCGAACATCTGCTCTCCGCCCTCATTGGCATGGGCGTCGACAACGTCATCGTCGAACTGGACAACCTTGAATTGCCAATTCTCGACGGCAGCGCCTTGCCGTATATCGAAGCCTTCCAGCAAGTAGGATTAAAGGCGCAGCGCCGCCGCCGCGAGTATCTGCGCATTCTGAAGACCATCGAAGTGCGCGAGGGCGACAAGTTCATCGGCGTCTATCCCGGGGAAGGCTACAGCGTCTCTTATCAGATCGACTTCCCTTCGCCCATCGGCAAACAGGGTTTCACCGTCGATCTGGCCACGCGCAACTACGGCCTGCAGATCGCCCCGGCTCGCACCTTCGGCTTCAAGGAAGACGAGCAGACGCTCCGCAACATGGGACTGATCCGCGGCGTCTCCGAATCCAGCGCGATCATCCTTACGCGGCATGGCGTCGTCAATGGCCCGCTGCGCTTCGATGATGAATTCGTCCGCCACAAAGTGCTCGACCTGATTGGCGACCTCGCCCTCGCCGGGCATCAGATTCTCGGCCGCGTAGTGGCCGAGCGCGCCGGACACGCCATGCACACCGCTCTCGTAGCCAGGCTATTGAAAGACCGCTCCGCATGGAAGCTGGTCACGCTTGCGCCGGAGAAGGCGAAAGCAAAAACCGTCGCCGCGTCCGCAACCTCTCTCGTCACTGCATAACTCGATCATCCACATTGCAGCTCACTTGGCGCCGGCAGTCTTTTTCCGTGCGCGGATCGGCACGTATCCATCCGGCAGCTCGTCTCCGGTAGCAGGACCCTTTCGCGTCGGACGATCGAGAATTTCCAGCGCCCGCGAAATCTTGGTTGCATTCCGCTTCGGTCGCCGCGCCAGCCATTCATCATGCTGCAGATGCGCCAGCTTTTCGGCCAGGGCAACGTTGATGAATTGATTGAGTGAAACGCCCTCTTTCTGTGAAAACTCTTCCGCTTTCTTGCGCACCGAGGGCATAAGCCTGAGCGGAAACTTACTGACTGCGCTATTCTTCTGGTTCGCCTGCATGATCTGGTTTCTCTTTTCTGAATGCAATGAGGAAATCCTTCGGCGTCAGCACCTGGATCCCGAAATGTTTTCCGACTGCAAAATCCTTCAGGTTATTGGTCACGACAACATAGGCGTGGCCATTGATGGCAACATCGAGAACCATGTCGTCATTTCCGTCATTGGAAAGCGGCCTGTGCTTGATCCTCACCAGCACAGGCTCGGCAATGGATTCGAGCGCATCAATGACAGCGTTAATCTCTTCCATCGTTTTTCCGGAGTCGGCAACCTGCTGCGGCCGTAGCGCTACGTCCCGATACTCACAGACCAGTTTGTAATCCAGCAGCAGGACCACTTCTCCTGAAAGCGCCAGCCGAACGATCTCAGCGGAAGCTCCCCTGCTTGACCGAAACGCGCTGATCAGAGAGGAAGTATCTAGGACGATCCGCACGCAATCATGATATCACCAGTGACATCATTCATTCCGGGGAGTTTTTAGACAAACACCAGGCACTGCGGTTTCACCAGGGGAAAACTGTTTCCCGTATCGGCGAGCTTACCCGTCCTGGTGTCTCTCTGCAGCACGGCAACATTGTCCGAAGCCTGATTCGCCACCAGCAGCCACTGCCCGGTTGGATCGAGAGTCATGTGGCGCGGAACCTTGCCTCCGCACGAAGTCACTCCGATAGGCGAAAGCTTCCCCGTTGCGGGATCGATGCTGAAAGCAACAACCTTGTCCCAGAAGCGCACAGCGGCGTAGGCAAAGCGGCCGCTTGCGTCTATCACGATCTCAGAAGCAGCGCTTTCGCCGTGATAGCCCTTCGGCAACGTCTCCACATGTTGCAGCGACGTCAGCGCGCCGTTCTGGCCGTTCCATGCCAGCACATCGACCGTCGAGGAAAGCTCGTTCACGCAATACGCCCATTTGCCGTTCGGATGAAAGCGCAGCGCCCGCGGCCCCGAAGCAGGCTTCGCCGTCCACTGCGCCGGCGCATCGGGCGTGAGCTTCGCCGTCGCCGCATCCAGGTGGTAGATGTGGATGCAGTCCAGCCCCAGATCATTGATGTAGGCGTACCTGTTGTCGGGCGATACCGTTGCGCGATGCGCATGCGGCGCTTCCTGGCGATCGGCAACCGGACCGTGACCTGTGTAGTGAAACTGAGACACCGCCTCGCTCAGCCGGCCTTCTGCATCCATGCGGAACGACGCCGCGCTGCCGCCTGTGTAATTGGCGCAGAGCAGCGTTCGTCCCGTGTGATCCAGAATCACATGACATGTGCCCGTCCCGGTCGCGGCGACCGAATTGATGTGCGCCAGTTTGCCCGCGCCGCGGTCGATATTGAACCCGCTCACCGATCCGCTCTTTGCGCCCTCAAACTCGTCGATCTCATTCGCCGCATACAGACGTTTCCCGTCCGGCGCGAGCGCGATAAACGTCGGATTATTGCTCTCCGCCGCCAGCCCAAGTTCCGTCAGCTCGCCCTTGGCCGCGTCCCATTGGAAGGCGTAAATGCCCTTGCTCGACGGCCCCGTCTGCGTGCCGGCAAACATAAGACGGCTCTCCCGGAGGTGCGTGGGCGTGGTTTCCGTCCAGCCGGTGCTGGTTGCCAGCGTAGTAAGCGCTGCGGTTTTGAGAAAAGCTCGTCGGGATATGGAATCAGTCACACAAACATCCTCAGCAGAGTTGCGCAATAGTGCTCTCTTTCAGGTGAAGGGTTCTAACTATGGAACGGCAACCGGCTGGCGCAACCACCCATAGAGCGGAAACTGCTCGGCCAATTCCAGCACCTGTCCGCGAATACGCGCCAGCGTCTGTAGATTCGTCCGCTCGTGCAGCGTCTCGGAAATCCACTTGCCGATCACTCGCATCTCGGATTCTTTCATGCCGCGCGTCGTGAGCGCAGGCGTGCCAATGCGAATGCCCGAAGGCTTGAGCGGCGGATTGGTGTCATAGGGAATCGCATTCTTGTTGACCGTAATGCCCGCATCGCCCAGCGCGGCCTCCGCCTCGCTGCCCAACATCCCCTTCGCGAAAACGTCCACCAGCATCAGGTGCGTGTCCGTGCCGCCGGAAACAACGCGGAAGCCTTCCGCCTGCAAAGTCTCGGCCAGGGCACGCGCATTGGCAACGATCTGCGCTGCATATTGGCTGAAGTCCGGCTGCAGCGCTTCACGAAAAGCAACCGCCTTGGCCGCCATGACATGCACCAGCGGCCCACCCTGCTGCCCGGGAAAGACGGCTTTGTCGATCGCGGCAGCGAACTGCTGCTGCGAAAGAATCAGTCCGGAACGCGGTCCGCGCAGCGTCTTGTGCGTGGTGCTGGTAACAATGTGCGCGTGCGGCACGGGCGATGGATGCGCGCCTCCGGCCACCAGCCCGGCAAAATGCGCCATGTCGACAATCAGCAGCGCGCCGGCCTTGTCGGCAATCTCGCGCATGCGCGCAAAGTCGAAGATGCGCGGATAAGCGCTCCCGCCGCCGATGATCACCTTCGGCTTTTCCCGCTCGGCAGTCTGCTCCAGCTCGTCGTAATCGATGACTTCGGTATCTTTGCGTACGCCGTACGAAACGACTTTGTACAGCTTGCCGGAAAAATTCAGCTTATGCCCATGCGTCAGGTGTCCGCCGTGTGCAAGGTCAAGCCCAAGGATCGTATCGCCGGGATTGAGCACCGCCATGTACGCCGCGGCATTGGCCTGCGAGCCGGAGTGAGGCTGCACGTTGGCATGTTCCGCTTCGAAAAGTTGTTTGGCGCGATCACGCGCCAGGTTCTCGACCACGTCCGTGAACTCGCATCCGCCGTAATAGCGCCGTCCCGGATAACCCTCCGCATACTTGTTGGTGAAGACGGTTCCCGCAGCCTCCAGCACCGCCTCGCTGACAAAATTCTCCGAGGCGATCATCTCCAGCCCTTCATGCTGGCGGCGGATTTCGTTTTCAATGGCGGCGGCGATCTCAGGATCGGCCTGCGAAAGCGGCAAAGACATGCGATCGGACATGCTTCGATTGTAGGGCGTTCAGGATCAATGTGCCACCAGTTCCGGTGTGTCTTTCGAGGAAGAGGAAACGGCGGGCTCTTCGGCCAACTGCTTGAACGCCGAATACACAAATGACCCCAAATACCAGCCGTCAATGAATTTGTAAGGCGTCTCCCCGGTCGTGTAATGCCCGCACGGCAGCACCTTCGAGACAAAATCCACGCCCAGCTCCGAAAAACTGCGCAGCACTTCCAGAGAATACTCGCGTAAGAAGGTCAGATCATATGTTGCATGAACGACCAGCACCTTCTTGGACAGCGACGCAAAGCGCTCCATATACGAAACCGGACTGATCGAAGCCCAAAGCTTCTTCAGCCGCTCCTGCGTCATGCCCGCGTCCTCGAATGCTTTGCGAATGTGTCGCGTGCTCTGCCCCGTCCAGACCACATCCCCGAACGAAGTCGACGCATGGTTGAAGGCGTTCACGCGCAGACGGGCATCGTGCGCGCTGGCGATAAAGGCATAGCACGACCCCAGGCTCGTCCCCAGAATCCCGAACTGCTCGTAGCCCTGCGCCTCCAGCCAATCAAGGCAGCAGCGAATATCGACCACCGCCTGTCTGCACGCGGCAATCGTGCGTCCGATGTTCGAGCTGACCGCATAATCTGAGCGCTCCAGCTCCGTCGGGCGACGAATGTCATGGTACGGCTTGCTCAACCGCAGCGCCGAGACGCCGAAGCGGTTAAAGAGCGAGCAGAGCGCATTATGGCTGAAGGCATCCGCATTCCACTGCGGCATCACAATCATCGCCTGCTTCGGTTTCCCGAACTGCTTCTCTGCGGGAGCCGGATACCACCGCGCATTCACCAGATCGTTTTCCGGATACGGCGTGCGCACCGGCGAAGTAAACCGCAGGAACTGCGCGGCCTTCAGCTTGCCTTCCGCCGCCAGCGCCTTAAACTTCGCATCCTGCGCCAGCGTCTCCGGACGCACATTGGTCGGAAACAGCTGCGGATGCCGTTCCTCCAGGCGAAAATCTTCCGGATCTTCGTAGCTGAAAAAGCTGCCGCTCTCGCGCACGATGGCCTCATTGAGCGCTGCCATCTGCGCTTCAGCGCGCGCGCCATCGGCTGGCGCCTGCGATGCGCTGCTCAACGTGCGCAAGCGCAGGACATCATCCAGCCACTCAAATCCCCATTCCACAGGACGAACGACCCGGTTCTCATCTCGAGTCGTCAGCGCCGTCTCCCACGCGAACATCCAGCGCGCATACCACTTACCGAACATACTTCCAGTTTAATCAACCAGCAGCCGCGGCACGCGCGCCCCGATCGCGCAGGTCACCTCATATGGAATTGTCCCGGCCGCGTCCGCCAGATCGTATGCGGTGATTCGTTCATTTCCCTGTTCACCGATCAGCGCCACCTCATCGCCGATTTCAACTTCGGAAACACCCGTCACATCGAGGATCGTCTGGTCCATCGACACACGCCCCGCAATCGGAAGCTTCGCTCCGCGCACCAGCGCATGCCCGCAATTCGACAGCGAACGATTGAACCCATCGGCATACCCCACGGGAATGAGCGCCAGCCGCGTCCGCCGCACAGCGCGAAATGTCATGTTGTATCCGGCGCTCTCGTTCGCCTCAATCGTGCGCAGAGAGACAACGCGCGTCTTCCACGCCAGCACCGGCTTCAGACCGCCGACCGCCAACTCAGGAACAAACCGCGGCAGATATCCATAAAGCGCCAGTCCCGGACGCAGCATCAGCCTGGCGCCACATCTTTGCGCCATCTCTCCGAGCACCCGCACATGATCCGGCACAAAAATCGTCGCCGAGTTTCCCGCATGGATCCACGCCGGACGAATCCCATGCTCTGCAATCACCTCAAGCGCCGCCGCAAAGCGCGCCATCTGCGCCCGCGTCTCATCCGCATCCAGCACCTCCGGCGCGCTGAAGTGCGTCATCACGCCTTCGATATACACCGGCGAGTCCGCCCGGCAACGAGCAAGCAAAGCCTTCAGCAGGTCGAGCGAGCGCACTCCCTGACGCGACATGCCGGTATCGACCTCAAGATGCACCGCAACCGAACGCGCTCCAAGCCCCCGCCTGCGCGCAGCATCTTCCAGCAGGTCGAAATGAAACGGCTCCCAAACCTGCGACGTCAAGCTGTAATGAAGAATCGGTTCCGCTTCGCCTTGCCACAAGCCAGACATGATCAGAATCCGCGCCTCGGGACATACCTGGCGCAGCGCGATGGCCTCTGCGACACAAGTCACGCCGAACCATTTTGCTCCAGCATCTTCCAGCAACGGTGCGCAGGCCGCCGCGCCATGCCCGTAAGCGTCCGCCTTCACCACAGCAAGCACATCGGCATCCGCAGGGGCGGCATTCCGCAGCGTTTTCCAGTTGGCAAGCAGACGTGAGCGGGAAATCTCCGCCCAGACAGGACGAGTTGGCATCATGGCGATGCTTCTATCCTAAATTGCACGCCGGGCTTTTCTGGGCGCTCTCAGGCATGGTGGGAAGCCGCTTCTGAGCCGGCTGCCTGCAAAACTCCGGCCAGTTTTGGCATACAGCGGCGGCTCAGTCGAATGGCCTGCGCCAGAGTGGTTGCAACTCCCTCCGGGCGGCTGGAACCGAACCGGTCACGCAGAGTTTCGCTATCTCCGGTTGCGCCCCACAGCCCGACCAGGATGCGGTTGTGCGGCAGGCGCTCGCGCAGTTGCTGGCATAGATTGCGCGCATGCAAAAACGCAAACGGCGGCAGCGCAGAGATGAAAATGGTTGTGCTCTGTTCTTCCTTCAGACGATCCACGATCTCAGGCGTTAGAGACGCAGCCGGCAACAGCATCGTCTTATGGCCGCGCTGTTCGAGCAACTGCGCCAGCATAACCCCGGCAATCTCGTCGGCCTGATCGTTGGCCGGGACACAGACCACCGGACACGCTCTCTCGATCGACTCTTCCTCATCTGCGCCTGGATCCAGCAGCGGCGAATGATAATCCGTCAGCTCCGCAATCAACTCGGTCGCGCTCTGGAAGAGAAACGTGCTGCGCGTATCGTCCAGAAATCCCTTGTGCCGGTCCTGTTCGGCCAGGCTCAGCGCCGGCAGCAGGACGCAGTCATAGAGATCCACCAGCCGGTGGCCTTCAAGGAACTTGTCGGCAATATGGTGCGCCTCAGTCTGGTCCATGGCCAGCAGCCGCTCGTAGAAACGGGCCTCGGGCGCAAGCTCGGCCTCGTCGCCCAGCAGAATATGCAGGAACGACATCTGCGGCACGTATCTCCCCATCACAATCAGGCAGACCGTGAGCGGCGTTGAAAGAACCAGTCCCGGCAGCCCCCACAGCAGCGTCCAGACCATGGCCGTCGTAACCAGGGCCAGCGCCGAAATGCCGGTATGGCTTCCGTAGAGCCACGGCTCGATGAAATTGCTCACCACCACTTCAAGCACAACAAACAGCGCAAAGACAAACAGCGGCGTCAACCATCCGGGGAAGACAGCGAACGCAAAGCAGACCGGCAGACCGCCGCCAAGGATCATGCCCACGTAGGGAACCATGCGCAAAATGCCCAGCAGCGCGCCCCACAGCGTGGCATTGGGCACATGCAGCAGAAACAACCCGATGCCGAAGACCGCGCCGTAGCTGGCGTTCACCAGTACGTTCATCAGCAGATAGCTGCTGATGCGCCGCGCCGCATCGTTCAGCGCCTGCGACATGACGTTCAGGCGGCTCATACCGGCCAGCAGCAGCAGGCGGTTGCGCAGATCTTCCCGCTTGATCAGCATGTAGATGGTGAAGATCACCACCATGCCCAGCATCCCCAGCGGCTTGATGACCGGCTTCAGCAGCTGCTGCGCGTATTCACGATCGCTGACCGGCGGCTGGACGACCACCACCTGCGCTGGCGCGGAGCTCGCCTGCGGCTTTTCTCTCTCCGGCTCGCGCGTGCGCCGGCTGCTGCGCGTCTTCTCTGTTACCGGTGGAGGCAGCGGTTGCGGCGCTTTTGTCCCCAACAGGTCCTGGCGGAGAACCTTGATGCCGTAAATTGCGCTCCCTAACGGCCCGGTCGTGGGAGCATGGATCGACGACAGCTTGTCGTCGATATTCTGCCGGTAGCTCGGCAGTTCGCTGGCCACGTCCAGCAGCTGCCGGACCACCACCCAGCCCACCCCGCCGATAAAGGCAGACGCCAGCAGCATCACCATGACCACAGCCGGAAGCCGCGGCAATCGCAGGCGCTCCAGTTGAATGACCGCAGGAGCCAGCAAAAAATTAAACGAAAGGGCCATGGCAAGCGGAATCAGCAGATCGCGGCCCAAATACAGCGTCACGAGCGCCAGCCCGACAATCAGCAGTGGCTCACTGCTCAGCCATCCCGGTTTGTTTCTGTTCATGGCGCCAGCGCCACGTTCGGTGCCGTTCATGGTTCCTGCCTGCGAGAGAAGCCTTCCCGATTAGAGACTGAGAGCTGTGCCGAGTGCAACAATTCCTCAGATGCAGAAGCGGCCTGAGCGAGACTGGAACCGCAGCGTATACGCCTGCGTATGCACTTACACCTGGGGGTTAGCCTATGACCACACCGTGGATTGCCGCAAACCTCACCGATGAGCAAAGGGCGGTCTTCTACGCTCAGATGTCGGCTGTGCAGAAGGACGAGGTGGTCGGGGTATTGCTCGCCCTGTTTCTCGGCACCTTCGGTGCGCACCATTTCTACCTTCGCCGAAATGGCCTGGGCATCATGTATGTGCTGTTCTGCTGGACCGGCATCCCCACCATCGCCAGCTTGATCGAGTGCTTCTACATGCCTGCCCGGGTCCGGCAATTCAACGCCGAACAGGCCACCATCCTGGCCGCGAACCTGCAATACGCCATGCCCGCCGCAGCCGGCGGGATGGCCGGCATTGTCCCGGCGAAATCCTTCGTCGCCGCGGCCTGCGCCGCCTGCGGAGCACCGCTCGTGCCCGGCGTAAAATTCTGCAGCCGTTGCGGCGCCGCCATATCGCAATAGCCTTGCGCCCGCGTTCACGAACGAGGATGATCGGTGCCCATCCTGAGCGGAGCGAAGGGTGGGAAATCAAGAACTCTGCCTACCTCGTCGTCCCGAGCGAATCCTAAGGAGGCACGTTTACATATTCGTGTGCCCGGCGCGCATCTCCTCGTTGAAGGACGGCTTGGTAATATCGAGCGCCGCATGCAGTCTGGCGTTATATTCCTCAGCCCGCTCCAGCAGCGCGGCAGTGGGAGCCGCATAGTCTCCAGTCAGCGTCAGCAGACCCTGCTTCGAGAGATCGACCGCCATGTGGCGAAGCTCCTGGTCCGTGGTATTGAGATACTGTGCATCGCGCGGATCGGCGATCCAGACCGGCTGGTCTGCCCCAAGCACGTGCGAAAGCCAGTAAGCCTTCAGCTCCAGAAACTCAATCCGGCTCGCATCGTCCGTATCGGTAAAAAAGAACTTCTTCTGCCAGCGGCTGTAGTAGCGCGTCGTCACCGGAACCGGCTGGCGGTTGCCGCTCTTCAGCAGTTCGAGCTGGCCCTGATCGAAGGTTTTGCGGATGGCGTTGTAGATGAATGTCTCCGCATACGGCTGCTCGGGAGCAGGCACGATCTCGGCAAATGTAACCGTCATGCTTGCAGATATCTTTGCGTGCAGCGGCGAGTTTGTGCCGTCTTCAAGATGCGCCACGCCGTGAACAATATAGGTGTCCGCGCCGGAAGTAGACCGGTGAAAGGGCCACGCAAACTGGTTGAAGCTGATCGGCAGCCCGGCCAGCGTTACGTACGCATCCGGACGCGGATTCTGCAGCCGTTGCGCCGCCTCGCGCAGGTGGTTGGTCATCTCCGGAAGCAGCTCGGGCTTCTCGAAATCGAAGGCGTCGCTCAACTCCAGCTGCAGCGTCTTCGCTGGAGACGCATCGGGCGAGAGCGCCAGCCTGAACTTCGCCGTCGGATGGTTGTTGAAATCGGTGCCCGCTTCGGCGGAAAGAACGGTCAGTCCGGCTTCATGCGCGGCCTTGCCCAGCATGGCCGTCAGTGCTGTTTCGAGGTTCGTGCCCATCCCCTCTATTTTACTGGGCCGGAGACGGATTTGGCGAAGCCCGCAGGAATCGCGTATATCAGGATGGTGATGACACGTCCAATCACCGTCATGGGAAGCTTCGTCGCCGATGTCGCCTTTCGCACCGCAGCCATGCCGAAGTGGGGTGAGACGCTGCTCGGCTCCTCGTTCCGCCTGGGTCCGGGCGGCAAAGGCTCGAATCAGGCAGTGGCCGCCGCAAGACTTGGCGGCAGGGTTCAGTTCGTCAGCAAACTCGGCCGCGATACCTTCGGCGACATGGCCCGCCAGCTCTACCGTGACGAAGGCATCGAGACCAGCTGCCTCTTCGCAACCGACGAGCCAACCGGTGCCGCCGCGATCCTGATCGACGAAGCGCGCGGCGAGAACGGCATCGTCATCGTGCCCGGAGCCTGCTTCCACCTGACGGACGAAGAACTGCTGCAGGCAAGCCGGCTCATCGCATCGTCCGCCGTCTTCCTCACGCAGCTTGAGCAAGACCTGTCCGTCGTTCAGCGAGGCCTCGAATACGCGCACAGAGCGGGAGTGGTCGCAGTCCTGAATCCCGCGCCCGCAGCCAAGCTGCCCGATTCTATCTACCCCTTGTGCGACTACCTGACCCCGAATGAATCAGAAGCCTCAGCCCTCACCGGAATGCCCGTGAACAGCATTGAAGAGGCCGCGCAAGCCGCCGACGGCTTGCTGGCCCGCGGTGTCCGCAACGTAGTCGTGACACTCGGGGCCAACGGGGCAATGCTTCGAAATGCTCAGATCACGAAGCACATTCCGGCCATCGACGCAGGTCCGGTCCTCGACACCACCGGCGCCGGAGACGCCTTCAACGGCGGTTTCGCCGTCGGCCTGGCCGAAGGCATGAGCGCAGAAAACGCCGTGGCCTTCGGCTGCGCCGTCGCAGGAATCTCCGTAACCCGCCACGGCACCGCGCCATCAATGCCGCACCGGCCGGAGGTAAATGCTCTGCTGGCGCAAAGAAGCTAGATTGGAATTCTTATTTGAGGCAAACAATTCCGGAACGACAAGTGGATTCTTGTTAAAGGAGCTAAAATCCGCGAAGTTCGCGGTCTATGGCCAGCTTTTCGGCGGTCAGTCTGATGAGAGCAGTGGAATCGCTCTTTCGTTCGGCGTCGGCAATGGCGGCCCGCAGTTCGCGCTGCCGGCGTTCCAGGTGACGATGTCGCAATGTATCGAGCGCCGCTTTAACATGTTCGACGCTGACAGGCTCGCCCTCCGTCAACAGCATTTGCGCCAGCATGTTGTGCTCATTAGGGTCGTCGACTACATCCAACGGATCAGCAGAACCGCGATGCCGCAATTTCTTAAGGATAGAAGCGACGGTCAGGCCTTCAAAGTGCGCTTCATTGGCGTCATAACCCGCAACAACCGCCTGCAAGGCCGGGTCGGAGAGCGAACCAGCCAACGCGCGCACCAGAACTTTCTCCGCCTCGCTGAACGCGGGAATGGCATGCGCCAGCGAATCGCGCCGCTTCGCCGCCGCCTGCTTCAACTCTTCGCGCACCAGCGCGGAATCGATGCCGAGCTTCTGCGCCGCATCCGCGGCAAACTCATCGCGCGTGATGCGGTTGGGCATGCGCCGGATGTGCGGCAGCAGAAGGTTGAGCGCCTTCACCTTGGCATCCGCGGTAACGGGAGGAAACAGCTGCCGCGCCCGCTCGATCAGGTAATCGGTGTGCCGCTTCGCTCCGCGCAGCGCCGCGAGATAAGCCTGCGCGCCATGCTCGCGGATATAGCGGTCCGGGTCAAGTCCGCCTTCGAGCGTCACCACGCCCACGTCAAAGCCTTCTTCTGTCAGCAGCGCAATCGATTTCTCCGCCGCATTCGCGCCCGCTGTGTCGGGATCGAAGTTCACGATCACGCGCGTCGTATAGCGCGACAACAACCGCACCTGCGCTTCGGTAAAGGCAGTGCCGCTGGTCGCAATCACGCTCTTCACGCCTGCCAGATACACCGAGATGCAGTCCATCTGGCCTTCCACCAGGACTGCGCCCTTCTGCTCGCGGATCGCCTGTCGCGCCTTGTCGAGATTGAAGAGCACGTGACCCTTCGAATACAGCGGCGTCTCCGGCGAGTTCAGGTACTTCGGCCCGGCTTTTTCGCCTGCCTCAAGCGCCCGCGCGGTAAAGGCAATTACGCGCCCCGATTCATTCGCGATCGGAAATGTCACCCGCTTGCGAAAGCGTGAGTAGAGCGGTCCCGGCTTGCCATCTTCCTGTTCCTTGAACGAAAACAAACCCGACAGCCGCAGCGTCTGCTCATCGGCGACCGGCTGCAGGCGTTCGCGCAGCGCGTGAAACGACTCCGGCGCGTAGCCGATGCGGAATTTCTGTATGTCTTCCGGCTTCAATCCGCGCCCTGAGAGATATTCGCGCGCCAGCGCTCCTTCCGGCGAACGAAGCTGCTCTTCAAACCACGCCGTTGCCAGCTCGTGCAGTTCCAGCAGCTTGGCGCGCTGCCGTCCCTCTTGCGCCTCTTCTTCAGATGAAAATTCGCGCTTCGGCAACGGAATCCCGCACTTCTGCGCAACAAAACGCACCGCTTCCGGAAAGCTGACATTCTCAATCTTCTGAATAAACGAAAAGACATCGCCCGATTCGCCGCAGCCGAAGCAGTGATAAAACTGCCGCGTCGCATGGACGGAGAACGACGGCGATTTCTCCTTGTGAAACGGACACAGCCCGCTGAAGTTCTGCGCCCCAGCCTTTTTCAGCCGCACGTAATCGCCAATAATCTTGACGATATCGGCCTGCTGCTTCACGAACTGTGCAAAATCGGACGCCATCTACTCTGCTAAATGCACCACCGCAAACTAGAGTGTACTCAAGCAAACATGGCAATGACCTCATCGGGCGTCTTGCCCTGCTCACGCAGGGCACGCGGCGAAAGCGCATCATGCCGCTTGGCCAGCCTCTGGCCGCCCGCATCGCGCATCAACGGACAGTGGTACCACGCAGGCGGCTCCAGCCCCAGCGCGCGATAGACAAGAATCTGGCGCGCGGTCGACCGCAGCAGATCAGCCCCGCGCACGACTTCTGTAATCCGCATAGCGGCATCATCGACAACAACGGCAAGCTGGTAAGCAGGAACATCATCCCGGCGCCACACCAGAAAATCGCCGAAATCGCGCCCTGCGACATAATGCTGCGATCCAAAATCGCCGTCTTCAAACGCAATCTCTTCGCCGTCGGGAACACGAAACCGCCAGTTCAGGCCAGACGGCGATTCAGGCGAAACCACGCGATCGGATGCTTGAGGCCGGCAAGTCCCCGGATAGAGCGGCTCATCATCCTCGTCATGCGGAGCCTGCGGTGCTCGCGCCAGATCCTTGCGCGAGCACCGGCAGGGATAGACGAATCCCGCCCGCACCAGCGTCCGCCACGCATCGGGATACAGCTCTCGCCGCCGGCTTTGCTCGTATGGCGCGTAAGGTCCGCCGACATCCGGCCCCTCCTGCCAGCGAATCCCCAGCCAACGAAGATCTTCGAGCATCGCTGCGGCAAACTCGGCCTTTGATCGCTGCGGGTCGAGATCCTCATTGCGCATCACAAGGACACCGTCGGCCTGCACCGCCCGCTGGTAAGCCATCCAGAAAGTGCGCGCATGGCCCAGATGCAGCAGTCCAGTTGGCGAAGGCGCAAGGCGACCACGATAAGTGGAAGTCACGCGCTTTAGTCTAGCGAACGCATTCGAGCTCAGAACAGATCCGGAATACTGGTAAACGCGATCCGCGTAGGCGCAGCGGCTTTCGCCAGCAGCATGCTTGCCGGAAACAGCGTATCCGTTCCGTATTTGTGATTGAGCGAGTCCATCGTGGCAGAAAGCCGCGTGCGCCGAGATTCTGCTTCAAGGCTGGAAAAAAGACTGAGGGTATGCAGCTGATCGGGCACCAGGTTTCCCAGCCACACTCCCACAAAAAACGGCTTCTGCAGCGCCTCGCCTTGCGGCAACTCCGCCCACAGCTTGCACAGCGCCTCTACCAGCGTCTGATTGTCCTGGCACTCCACCACGGTCATGCCGCGCGACCAGCCGCTCTGCGGAATGCCGGAATAGTGATGCTTTTTCGCCATCTCCTTTGGAACCGCGAATTTGACCGCCAGAGATACGTTCGTGGCCCACAGCCGAGCGGTTCGCAGACGCATCGCCGCCTTGTGCAGCAGCTTGTGGGCAATGGCGTAAGCCCCGTCGCGGGTGCGGAACTCCGGCGGCAGCATGTGGCTCTGGCTGATCGACTTCTGGTGCTCCAGCTTAGGATCGTTGAAGTCCTCGCCGCGCAACCAGTGATAGAGCTTCTCGCCGCCCACGCCGCCCCACACGCCGCTCAGCGCCTCGCGGTCCAGCCCCAAAACCTGCTCCATCGTCCGGATGCCGTGCGCATTGAGATGCTTCTCCATGCGCGCGCCGACGCCGGGCAAATCGCGTAATTTCAATTGCTTCAGCGCTGTTTCCAGAATGTCCGGCGTAAGCGCCACCAGCCCGTCCGGCTTTTCCATATCTGAGGCAATCTTGGCCAGATAGCGATTCGGCGCCAGCCCCACCGAGCAGCGCAGCGTGCTGCCTACATCCCGCTTGATCGTCTCCTTGACCCGGCGAGCCAGACTGAGCGCCGCTACCAGCGGCTGCTCCCGACCCATAAGGCTGCAGGCCATCTCGTCAATGGACATGACCGTGGATACCGGAACGCAGCTCTCGACCGCGGCGACAATCCGCTTGTGGTAATCGACATAGAGTTCATGCTGCGCCTCCACCAGCTCAATGCCGGGACAAAGCCGCTTGGCCTCGCCCACCTGCGTGCCGGTCTTTACTCCGAATGCCTTGGCTTCATAACTGGCGGCGATGCAGCAGGTTGTATCCGCCATGACAGGAACCACGGCTACAGGCCGGTTCCGCAGTTCCGGGTGCAGTTCCTGCTCCACGGACGCAAAATAAGAGTTCAGGTCGAGGAAGAGCCAGCGTACGCACGGCTGAGGTCTTTCATCGGGTTTGCTGCCGGAAGACACGACATCTCCGTTTTTCGTATTTTATTCGCCGTCCAGCAGTCTAATCTATACCAAACCAATCCGGATCGCATCTGAAAAATTGGGTCATGTACTCGCATTCTGGTGCCGATACTGGAATCAAAGACGAAATTATGGGAAAAAATTTACTTTTCTATCGTCAAAAACCAGTGAGATGATGGGGGCATGGAAAGAAACCATGCGACCTGACATGGTTTTAACGAAGAGGGGCTGATTATGTGGTTCCTTAAAATGCATGATTTACTGACACACTTATCTCGTCTGAGCGACTTCTTACCGGCAATACTCATAACCATCGGGGTTGCCATGCTCGTCGGTTGCGCAGTTGGGTGTGTCTGCTCCCCCTGTGAAGAGAAAGACGATCTCTTCCACAAAGAGGTCTATTAGCTCCGCTGCGGCGCATGGGGGTGCTGTTACCGGTGCAGCTATATTGCTGTGTCTTCTTTTGTCTGCTCGCTCCTCTATAATCCGACTGCATGGAGACATCCCGGTCAGCGATCCGTGCTGAATCGCTCGAAGAACTGGAACGCCGCAATCGCTTAGCTGAGGACGGCGGCGGAAAAGAGCGGCGCGAGCGCCAGCACCGCGAGGGTAAGCTCTCCGCGCGCGAGCGCATTGTGCTTTTGCTCGATGAAGGCACCTTTGAAGAAACCGACAAATTTGTCACTCATCGGTGTACCGACTTCGGCATGGAGCAGAAGCGCATTCCCGGCGACGGCTTCATTACCGGATACGGCCGCATCGATGGCCGCACCGTCTTCGTCTTTGCGCAGGATTTCACCGTCTTCGGCGGCTCACTCTCGGAAGCCAACGCGGCCAAGATCGTCAAGATCATGGACACGGCGATGCGTGTCGGCGCGCCGGTCATCGGCCTGAATGATTCCGGCGGCGCGCGCATCCAGGAAGGCGTCGTCTCGCTCGCCGGATATGCTGACATCTTTCTGCGCAACACGCTGGCCAGCGGCGTCATTCCCCAAATCTCAGCCATCCTCGGCCCCTGCGCGGGCGGAGCCGTCTACTCACCCGCCATCACCGATTTCACGCTGATGGTCGACAAGACCTCGTACATGTTCGTGACCGGCCCCGACGTCATCAAGACAGTCACGCACGAAGAGGTCACCAAGGAAGAACTCGGCGGCGCGACTACGCACAATGAAATCTCCGGCGTAGCTCACTTCATGGCGCACGACGACGCCGAGTGCCTGGCCATGATCCGCGAGCTCTTCAGCTTCATACCCTCAAACAACATCGACGATCCGCCGCGCCGTGCCTGCAGCGATCCGATTGATCGCGCAGATCCTGAACTCGACTCGATTGTGCCCGCCGAATCAAATCAGCCCTATGACATCAAGCAGGTCATCGAGCGCATCATCGACGACGGCTATTTCTTCGAGGTGCACGAGCACTTCGCGCGCAACATCGTCATTGGCTTCGCGCGCATGAACGGACGTCCCGTGGGCATCGTCGCCAACCAGCCCGCGTTTCTTGCCGGAGTACTCGACATAGACGCCAGCGTGAAAGGCGCGCGCTTCGTGCGCTTCTGCGACGCCTTCAATATCCCGCTCATCACGCTCGAAGATGTGCCCGGCTTCCTGCCCGGCACGCAGCAGGAGTACGGCGGCATCATCCGCCACGGCGCCAAGCTGCTCTACGCCTTCGCCGAGGCAACCGTGCCCAAGCTTACCGTCATCACGCGCAAAGCTTACGGCGGCGCTTACTGCGTCATGAGTTCCAAACACATCCGCACAGACTTGAACCTCGCATGGCCGACCGCAGAAATCGCGGTCATGGGTCCCGAAGGCGCAGTCAACATCGTCTATGGCCGCGAGCTGAATCAGGCCGTCGCCGAAGCCGAAGCATCCGAAGGCCCGCTGAGTGAAGAGCGTAAGCAGCAACTGCTGGCTGCCGCGCGCGCAGAAAAAGTCCACGAATTCCGCGAGCAGTTCGCCAACCCATACATCGCCGCCGAGCGAGGCTATGTCGATGCCGTGATCCTGCCGCACGAAACCCGCCGCCGCCTCATCAGCGCGCTCGAAATGCTGCAAGGCAAACGCGACAAGAACCCTCCTAAGAAGCACGGAAATATTCCCTTGTGACCGAACCGATCAGCACCGCCACAGCCTGCCACTACATCTGGGGAGAGATCTGCGACGGCTGGCATCTCGTCCGCTCGGCGGAACTCAGCATTATTGAAGAACGCATGCCTCCCGGCAGCGAAGAGCAGCGCCACTGGCATCAGCACGCGCGTCAGTTTTTCTACGTGCTCGAGGGCGAGTTGACCATGCAGTTCGATGATCGGATCGTCGTCCTCACACCGCGTCAGGGCATCGAGATCGCGCCGGGCGTGGCGCATCAGGCAAAGAACCGCTCCGCCGCGGACGCTCGCTTTCTGGCGATCTCGCAACCACCCAGTCATGGAGACCGCCTGACCTGAACAAATCAGATTCCTGACAAAGCCTCTGCGGCAAAACATGCATCTCTCTTGGTAAAAGCACGAAAAGAGCACAACGAGCAGCCAGAAGTTTCTTCCTCAGGGCATAGTTTCTACTGCGGGCTGAAACGCCGGCTTGCCGTCGCACACTATTCATCCGTCGGTGGTATTGTTAATGGCTGCCGTTCAACCCTGGCCACGAAATCTATCTACAAGCAAGATTGAGGTGATCTATGGCTTCCCGCGTCACACTGGAAAAAAGCGAACGCAAAGCGCCTGCACATGCAACCCATCTGGGGCGCACGTCGCCACAGCAAACCATCAGCGTGTCCGTCATCGTAAGGCGCAAGAACCCGCTGAAGCTGAGTGAACTCAAGGGCCGCCGGCTTTCCCACGCGGAATTCAACGCACAGTACGCAGCCGACCCCGCCGATTTCGACAGCATCCGCGCCTTCGCTGCGGACCATGGCCTCTCCGTCGATGAAGCGGCATCCAGTCTGCCGCGCCGGACCATTGTGCTGAAGGGCACAGCGGCGGCGATGGAAAAAGCTTTCGGCGTCGAGCTTAACAGCTACGAAGATCCGCAGCACAAAAAGCGCTTCCACAGCTTTGAGGGCAAGATTTCGCTGCCCGAAGAGCATGCGCCGGTGATCGAGTCCGTGCTGGGACTGGACACGCGCCCGGTCGCGAGACCGCATTTCCGGCGCCTGGACGCTGCCAGCCCAGACAGAAAAAAGAAGCAGCCAGCTCCTTCTGCTCAACAGCCCGAGCCATTCAGCGCTGTGCAGGTCGCGCAGCTCTATGGTTTCCCAACCAACCTTGATGGCAGCGGTGAAACCATCGCAATTCTTGAACTCGGCGGCGGATATACCGAGAGCGATCTGCAGACCTACTTCAGCGGCGTAGGCCTGAACACGCCGAGCGTCACTGCGGTCGGCGTGGATGGCGGCTCGAACTCACCCGGCGATCCCAACGGAGCAGACGGCGAAGTTGAGCTCGACATTCAAGTTGCGGGTTCGGTGGCGAATGCGGCGAAGATCGCCGTCTACTTCGCACCGAATACCGACCAGGGATTCATTGACGCGATTACCACGGCGGTCCACGACACGACCAACAAGCCTTCGGTGCTTTCCATCAGCTGGGGAGGTCCGGAATCAAGCTGGGCGCAATCTTCCGTGACCGCTCTCGACAACGCCTGCCAGTCCGCCGGAGC